>Ga0308159_1000778_pt1 | contig 59373 bp, 92 predicted proteins | sample PhyCR1_FD_201040 | JGI IMG/M metagenome (GOLD analysis project Ga0308159, IMG submission 201040) | Phyllosphere microbial communities from UC Gill Tract Community Farm, Albany, California, United States - DLSLC.R1 | ecosystem: Host-associated > Plants > Phyllosphere > Unclassified | place: USA...
CGGTCCTTCTCCGATTCCGCCAGCTGTCTTGCCCGTTGTTGATCCGTGTCGGGATCGGCACTACGGGGCAGAGTGCCCTTTATCGGGCGCGTCTGGATGCGGTCCTCTTCAAGCCAGATAAAACGTTCGGGCGAGAGGCTCAGCACGGCGTTTTCCGGCAGGCGGAGAAAGGCCGAGAAGGGCGCGCGGTTGGCATGGTTCAGGCGCAGAAACGCCTGCCATTCATTACCCTGATAATCGGCGTCGAAACGCTGCGCCAGATTGATTTGATAACAGTCGCCGCTGTGCAGATACGCCTGCACCTTGCGAAATTTTTGCCCGTAGGCTTCGCGGGTCATATTGGCGCGCCAGCCGGATTGCAGGGTGAACGGCGTGCTAGGCGCAACCTGTTGATGCTGCGCCAGCCAGTCGAGCCGCGCCTGAATATCGCCATGCGCCACAAGCGTAAGCCGCTCGAGATGATGGTCGGCGACAAGCGCCCAGTCATAGATGCCCATCGCCATGTCCGGCAGCGCAATATCATGCTCCGCCCACGCGGGAAGCTTTTCTATCGAACGACCAAGATCATAACCCAGCAGGCCCAGAGCGCCGCCCTGAAACGGCAGCACCGGATTCACCTCTGCATGCAGCCCGCTGTTTTCCAGCTCGCGCTGCAATAAAAGGAAAGGGTCGTCGCCCAGGACATCCGTTTGGCCATTCTGCCGGGTGATTTCTGTCAGGTGACCCCGTGTTGTCAGGGTTATGCGCGGATCGGCCACCAGAATATCGAAGCGATTATGCGCATGCTGCGCCGATCCCGAATGCAGCAGCATCGCCCACGGCAGGGAAGCCAACGGCGCAAAGCGGGTCAGCAAGGCATCGGGCTGATAAAGTAATTCTTTTATTTCAAGGGATTTTGCGGCTGACATAATTCGACTGGCTTCCTGACACCTGAGTGGCTGACACGACGTTACGGCTGTTCCTGACCGCGCGATCCTAGCATATATTTGCCGGGGTAGGTCATTGGCAGATTAAGGCGTATAATAGCCTGCTTGATTCGCACCACTCACGTTAAATGATGACAGGAATTTTCTCATGCTCACCGGTATGCCTTCACTTTCACACACAGAGCAGCAAGATGCCGCAGAACGAATCCATCAGTTAATGCAGGAGGGGATGAGCAGCGGTCAGGCGATCGCCGTGGTGGCTGCCGAAATTCGCGAGACGCATAAAGGCGATCGCGTGACCGTTATCTTTGATGACGAAGACGACGAATAAATCCCTTCGCGTTGAAACCGCCGTTGCACGCACATTTTACCCCGCGCAACGGCCAGTTTTAATGAGCTTGAAGCCTTAAATAATCAGCCTTTCACCACAACGGCCGCCGCCGCCCTGATAGCCGTTTCAACGGCCTGTTCAATCGTTTCGCCAATCGACAGCGCAACACCCAGACGACGCTTGCCGCTGATTTCCGGTTTGCCGAACAGACGCACCTGATTGGAACCCACCAGTGCATGCTCCAGACCGCTAAAGCTGACGTTGTTGCTGGTCAGTTCCGGCAGGATAACGGCAGAAGCCGAGGGGCCGAACTGGCGAATGGTGCCGATGGGCAGACCCAGGAAAGCACGCACGTGCAGCGCAAACTCCGACAGATCCTGAGAAATCAGCGTCACCATGCCGGTATCGTGCGGGCGAGGGGAAACTTCGCTGAACACCACGTCGTCACCGCAGACAAACAGTTCAACACCAAACAGACCGTGACCGCCGAGCGCCTTGACCACTTTGCTGGCAATGTCTTTGGCCCGCTCAAGCGCCAGCTCACTCATCTGCTGCGGCTGCCAGGATTCGCGGTAATCGCCGTCTTCCTGACGGTGCCCGATAGGCGCGCAGAAATGGATGCCGTCAACGGCGCTGATGGTCAGCAGCGTAATCTCGAAATCAAATTTCACCAACCCTTCGACAATGACGCGACCGCCACCGGCACGTCCGCCGAGCTGGGCATAATCCCACGCGGCCTGCAACGTTTCTTCGCTGCGGATAAGGCTCTGACCCTTGCCGGACGAGCTCATCACCGGCTTGATGATGCACGGATAACCGATTTCCAGCACCGCCTGCCTGAAACTGGCTTCATCATCGGCGAAACGGTAGGTAGACGTCGGTAATTGCAGCGTTTCGGCGGCCAGACGGCGGATGCCTTCGCGGTTCATGGTGAGGCGAGTGGCTTCGGCGCAAGGCACCACGTTGTGGCCCTGTTTTTCCAGTTCGACCAGCATGCTGGTGGCGATCGCTTCGATTTCCGGCACGATAAAATCAGGGCGTTCACTTTCGATAAGCTGCTTCAGCGCATCACCGTCGAGCATATTGATGACGTGACTGCGGTGGGCAACCTGCATTGCGGGCGCGTCGGCATAGCGATCGACGGCGATCACTTCCAGACCCAGACGTTGGCATTCGATAGCCACTTCTTTGCCCAGTTCGCCGGAGCCTAATAACATGACGCGGGTCGCGTCGGTTCGCAGTGCAGTTCCAAGAGTTAACATAGCGGGATACCTAATTCTTTGTCGGCAATACCGACGTGGATAATGAATTGTGTTGGCGGTTTTAACCTTGTCGAAAGTCGTTCTGAAGGCGTGCCGAAATTAATTGGCGGCATTATATAGGAAAATTGCCGGCTACGAAAACGATTGCGCAGGCCAGTCTGCATTTGCGTGCGGCCGCCGAATATGCGTTAATAGTCGGGCATTCGCGATCGAGGCGGGTGCTTTTTTAATAGTAAAGGATAGTATAATGAGCAAGTTAACTGGTCAGGTAAAATGGTTCAACGAAAGCAAGGGCTTCGGTTTCATCACCCCTGCTGATGGTTCCAAAGACGTTTTCGTACATTTTTCCGCAATCAACAGCGATGGCTTCAAAACTCTGGCTGAAGGTCAGAACGTTGAGTTCACCATCCAGGACAGCCCACGCGGCCCGTCTGCTGCCAACGTCATCGCGCTGTAATCAGTTTTCTGGCTTATTAAGTCAGACACTAATGAGTAGATAACGTTTTTCTAAAACCCGCCTGCGTTGCGGGTTTTTTTGTGTCTGCCGTTTCTCCTTTCCCGGTTTTTTAGCGCGTAGCGTAGAGCGCTAAGGCGCGGTTTGCCCTTCTCTGTTATTATTCACCTTATTACAGGGCGCCGACCGTCTTGCGCCGTTTCGTTTTATTCGTCTTACATAAGAGTTATCGCCTTGAGCACGCATTCTTTTTCTACCCTGACTTTGCCATCTGAACAACTTGCCAACCTCGAAGAGCTGGGTTACACCCAGATGACGCCGATTCAGGAAGCTGCGCTGCCTGCCATTCTGCTTGGGCAGGACGTACGCGCCAAAGCCAAGACCGGCAGCGGCAAGACCGCCGCCTTCGGCATTGGTCTGCTGGATAAAATCACCGTCAGCGAGTTCGTGTGTCAGACGCTGGTGCTGTGCCCGACCCGCGAACTGGCGGATCAGGTCAGTAAAGAGCTGCGTCGTCTGGCGCGCTTCACCCAAAATATCAAGATCCTGACCCTCTGCGGTGGCCAGCCTATTTCGCCACAGCTTGATTCGCTGGTGCGTCAGCCGCATATCGTGGTCGGAACGCCGGGCCGTATCCAGGAGCACCTGCGCAAGGGCACGCTGAAACTCGACAGCCTGAAAGTGCTGGTGCTCGACGAAGCCGACCGCATGCTGGACATGGGCTTTAGTGAAGACATCGAAGACGTCGTGAGCTATACGCCGCCAACGCGCCAGACCCTGCTGTTCTCCGCGACCTACCCGGAAGGCATCGAGCGCATCAGCGGCAAGTTCCAGCGTCAGCCGCTCAATGTGGAAATCGAAGGCGGGGAAGACGTCGCCGACATCGAACAGATTTTCATCGAAGCCGATCGCCACAGCCGTCTGTCGTTGCTGGCTGCGGTGCTGTATCAGCATCAGCCAACCTCCTGTGTCGTGTTCTGCAATACCAAACGCGACTGTCAGGAAATTGCCGACACGCTGTCGAAAAAGGGCATCTCCGTGCTGGCGCTGAATGGCGATCTCGAACAGCGCGACCGCGACCGCGTACTGGTCCGGTTCTCGAACGGCAGTTGCCGCGTACTGGTCGCGACCGATGTCGCCGCCCGCGGTCTGGACATCAAACAGCTGGGCCTGGTTATCAACTACGAGCTGTCCTTTGACCCTGAAGTCCACGTGCACCGTGTGGGGCGTACCGGTCGTGCGGGCACGAGCGGAGTGGCGGTAAGCCTGGTTGCGCCGCAGGAAATGACCCGCGTTCACGCGCTCGAAGACTATACCAACAAGAAATTCAAATGGCAGCCTGCCTCGCAGAGCCTCTCGGCCCCGGCGGTGACGCTCGAGCCGGAAATGCTGACACTGTGCATCGACGGTGGCCGTAAAGCCAAAATCCGTCCGGGCGATATTCTGGGCGCACTGACCGGCGAAGCAGGGCTCACCGCCGCCGAAGTCGGTAAAATCGATATGTTCCCTATCCATGCCTACGTTGCCATTCGTAAAAATAGCGCCAAGAAGGCGTTGCAACGTTTGCAGGAAGGCAAAATCAAGGGCAAAAACTGCAAAGCGATGTTGATGCGCTGATTGCTGGCGTCCCGACCTTTGCTTCTACACCTCGAGAGGAGAGAGACCGAATAATGATGACACCTCCAAAGGCAGAAAAACGTCCTTACCCGATCACCACGCACGGCGATACGCGCGTGGACGACTACTATTGGCTGCGCGATGACGAGCGCAGCGATGAAGATGTGCTGAACTATCTGCAGGCCGAAAACCGCTGGACCGAGCAGGCCATGAAGCCGCATCAGGCGCTGCGTGAAGCGCTGTATCAGGAGATGGTCGGCCGTATTCCGCAGCAGGATCACTCCGTGCCTTATGTCAGGCACGGCTATCGTTATCAGACGCGCTACGAGCCGGGCAACGAATACGCGATTTATCTGCGCCAGCCTGCCGAAGCCACCGAGGAATGGCAGACGCTGATTGACGGCAACGAACGCGCCGCCGATCGCGAGTTCTACACGCTGGGCGGGCTGGATGTCAGTCCCGATAACCAGCGCCTGCTGGTGGCGGAAGATTTCCTGTCGCGTCGTCAGTATGATATTCGTGTGAAAAACCTGATTGACGGGAGTTGGTCTGAAGAAGTTCTGAGTAATACCTCAGGAAGCGCCGAGTGGGCCAACGACTCGAAAACGATTTTTTATGTACGAAAACATAAGACGACGTTGCTGCCTTATCAGGTTTATCGCCATGAAGTCGGCACCGATCCGGCCAATGACGTTCTGATTTACGAAGAGAAGGACGACACTTTTTACGTCGGCCTCGACAAGACCACGTCGGAACGTTTTATCCTTATTCATCTCGACAGCACCACGACTTCGGAATGCCTGCTGCTGGATGCTGACAACCCGCTGGCCGAACCGAAAATGTTCCTGTCGCGCAGAAAAGACCATGAATACGCGCTCGACCATTATCAGGGGCACTTCTATATTCGCTCGAACAAAGACGGCAAGAACTTTGGCCTCTATAAAAGCGAAAGCGCCGAAGAGGCAAGCTGGCAGACGCTGATTGCCGCGCGCGACGACGTCATGCTCGAAGGCTTTAGCCTGTTCCGCGACTGGCTGGTTATCGAAGAGCGTCAGGACGGATTGACCCATCTGCGCCAGATCCACTGGCAGACGGGCGAAGAAAAATCGCTGAAGTTTGACGATCCAACTTATGTGACCTGGCTGTCGTTCAATCCCGACCCGGATACTTCGCTGCTGCGCTATGGCTATTCCTCCATGACCACCGCCAGCTCGCTGTTTGAGCTGGATCTCGACACCGGCGAACGTAAGCTTCTGAAACAGCAGGAAGTTAAAGATTTCGACGCTAAAAACTATCGTAGCGAGCGCGTATGGGTGACCGCGCGCGACGGCGTAAAAGTGCCGGTTTCACTGGTCTATCGTCACGATATGTTCAAGGCCGGGCACAATCCGCTGATGATCTATGCTTACGGATCCTATGGCAGCAGCATGGATCCGGGCTTTAGCGGCAGCCGTCTCAGCCTGCTGGATCGCGGTTTCGTGTTTGCGCTGGCGCATATTCGCGGCGGGGCCGATCTGGGTCAGCAGTGGTATGACGACGGCAAGCTGTTCAACAAGCTGAATACCTTCCACGATTTCGTGGATGTCACCCGTGAACTGGTTGCGCAGCAGTATGGCGACAAAGATAAAGTGTTCGCCATGGGCGGCAGTGCGGGCGGCTTGCTGATGGGGGCTGTCATCAATCAGGCCCCGGATTTGTATCACGCCGTAGTGGCGCAGGTCCCGTTTGTCGATGTGGTTACCACCATGCTCGACGAGTCTATCCCGCTGACTACCGGCGAATATGACGAGTGGGGCAATCCCAACGACAAGGCCTATTACGACTATATTCTGCAATACAGCCCGTATGATCAGGTCAAGGCGCAGAATTATCCACATATGCTGGTCACGACCGGCCTGCATGATTCTCAGGTGCAATACTGGGAACCGGCAAAGTGGGTGGCAAAACTGCGAGAACTGAAAACCGACGATCGCCAGTTGCTGATGTATACCGACATGGATTCGGGGCATGGCGGTAAATCGGGACGCTTCAAGGCCTATGAAGATATCGCGATGGAATACGCCTTCGTCATTGCCCTGAGTCAGTAAACTCAGGTTTTACTCAGTATTCTCATCAAAAAATCAGAGAAATATCAGAGTAAATCGGCAATAAAAAAGAGGCGGTCAAGGCCGCCTCTTTCTTCACACGAAAAACCCTTCGGCCCGAAACGTCAGTTTTGCAGGAAATACTGCAAACTGTACTTCATATCGGCACTCAGGCTGGTCACTGAACGCAGCATCCAGCGAAGATACCCGGGATCCTGCAACGCCACTTCGGCAATCTTTTGTCCGCGATACTTGCCAAACTTTAACGTACGCAGCAGCGTAGGGCGTTCGGCAATCGCGACCATCTCTTCCGGTGTCCAGTCGGACTCTTGCAGAATACGCTGCAACAAGGCGGCCGTGACATAACAGTCATACAAGGCGCGGTGCGCGTGTAAATCCTGCGGCGGATGGGTGTCGAGATTCAGGCTCTTGCGCAGGTTTTGCAGGCTGTAGCTCGGCTGATTCGGAAACAGTTCGCGCGACAGCTTGACGGTGCAAATCCATTGGCCGTTCATTTCGGGCAGCATCTTGCGGTCAAAGGCGGCGTTGTGCGCCACATAAAACGGATGATTTTGATACCGCCTGACCGCCACGGCGATGCGGGGCTTATCTTCCACCATCTCTTCGGTAATACGATGAATGGCCATGGCCTGCGGGCTAATCGGCCTATCCGGGCACACCAGATCGCTCATCGGCTGAGTGATGATGCCGTCGACCACATCGACCGAGGCTATTTCTACCACGCCGCCGTCGAAGCCACAGGTTTCTGTATCAATCACCCTGAAAGTCATGTTGCTTTGCTCCTGATAGTCTAGGTTCCCTGATAGCTTAACAGCTCGACGTGTCCCTGCCAGCCGTTGTGAGTTTGTCTGGCGATAACAATCGCGTCTTTGTCTTCCGGCCCGACGGCAATCACATGGCCGAGTTCTGACCAGATAACGCTTTTGCCCGCCGGTGACCAGCCGCCGGTTGGGGCGCAGTGGTTGGCCATCACGACCGTCATGCCATGCATCTCGGCATATCCGCGCATCATGCTGCTGTCTTTGTCATAGCCGGGTTTGGAGATTAACACCCCGGCGGCATAGATATCTGCGCCGTGGTCGGCGGCATATTGCGGATGCGAAGGCTCTGCGATGTCGGCGCAAATTGCTATTCCGAGCGTTTTATCCGCCACGCTGAGTTGAGGACCGCCCTGACCGGGTGTGAAGAACGCGTCTTCATCGGCGTGCAGATATTGCTTGGTATAGGAATACAACGTGCCGTCGGGGGAGAACACCACCGCGCCGATATACAGCGCATCGCCATCGGTACACCCTAACGGCGCGCCTACCACGATAGTCATATTGTGGATCTTGGCCTGACTGCGCAGAATTTCAAGTCTGGGGTCCTGTAAAGTCAGTCCGAGTTTTCGGGCAAGTTCCAGTTCGTAACCTGTCAGGGAAAGCTCGGGGAATATCAGCAGATCGACGTCGCTTTTCGCAGCCTGCGCCACGGCTTGCGCGTGACGTTCGATGTTTACTTCGATATTGCCGGCCAGGCAGGAGATCTGCGCCGCAGCAAGAGTAAAGTCACGCATTCAATGTTCTCGGGTGGTTTCAACAAAGGCCAATTAACAAAAAAACCCGCAATGGCGGGTTTATCTTGATACGAAGTCAGGGATTACGCAGAAGCCTTTTTCGCGCGTTTTTCAGCCTTTTTTTCGGCTGGCGTTTTCAGCGGCTTTTTCTTCGCATTTTTTTTGCTATCCATTCCTTTACTCATATCGGCCTCTCTAAAGCGGGTTGGATGGGTTGCTCTGCTATTTACTGCCTATTTGCGGCAAGTTGCAAGAGGGGACTGCGAATATTTAGGCAATCCCCGATACCGGCCCTTCACGGGTTACACGCATGAAAAGCCGAACTGCTGATTATCTGCGCAGTGTCGCCGATTTACTGTGCTGTCAGTCGAAAAACACCGTCTTTTTTACGCCTGAAAGAAGCAAGGTGATTGACCCCTCACGCCGGATACGCTGTTATTAAGACCAGCAAGCAAATCAATACACTGGAATGAAAACATAACAGGAAATGTCATGCCTAGATTGAAAGGGTTGTATTTACCTCGGGAAGCATACGCCAGTGGATTGCTGGATACCGGCGACGGTCATCAGATTTACTGGGAACGCAGCGGAAATCCCAAAGGAAAACCGGCGGTCTTTCTGCATGGCGGTCCGGGCGGCGGATGCTCTTCCGTGCATCGACAGTTGTTCGACCCCAATGACTACGACGTCATGCTTTTCGACCAGCGCGGTTGCGGGCGCTCACTGCCGCACGCCAGTCTCGAAAATAACACCACCTGGGATTTGGTGGCCGATATCGAACGTCTGCGCGAGATGGCCGGTGTCGAAAAATGGCTGGTGTTTGGAGGTTCATGGGGATCGACACTTGCGCTGGCCTATGCCCAGAAACATCCGGATCGCGTGAGCGAAATGGTGTTGCGCGGCATCTTTACCATCAGAAAGCAGGAACTGCTGTGGTATTACCAGGAAGGCGCCTCACGTTTCTTCCCCGAGAAATGGCAACGCGTGTTGTCGATTCTTTCGAAAGAAGAGCGCAAAGACGTGATTGCCTCCTATCGCGCGCGGTTGACCAGCGAAGACAGGGAAGTACAGCTCGAAGCCGCCAGAGTCTGGAGTCTGTGGGAAGGCGAGACCGTTACGCTGCTGCCCACAGAGGATTCCGCCTCGTTCGGCGAAGAGGATTTCGCGCTGGCGTTTGCCCGTATCGAAAACCACTACTTCACCCATTTGGGCTTTATGGAAACCGACGATCAACTGCTGCGCGACGTCGAGAAAATCCGCCATATTCCGGCCGTCATTGTGCATGGTCGTTACGACATGGCCTGTCAGGTGCAGAACGCCTGGGATCTGGCCAATGCCTGGCCCGAAGCCGAGTTGCATATCATTGAAGGGGCAGGGCACTCGTTTAACGAACCCGGCATTCTTGACCAGTTGATCCGCGCCAACCAGAAATTCGCGCGACGCTGATTGTCCGTTTAATCCTGTCTGCTTTCTGTTTGAAGAGGCGAATTATCGCTGCTTCGGTTCATAAGGCAGGCGGGAGTATTTATGTGATTCCACCCGATAAAACGCCACGCGCTCGCGAAAATAGTCGCGCAGATGCGCAGGCTGCTCACGTTCCACGATTTCAGACACCACCGGCATGTTGTAGCGCTCTTTGAACGCCACGGCGGAGGCGGCCAGATCCACGTTAATCTTGTCCATCTCTTCTTTGCTGATTTCAGCCAGATTTCGATTCATCTTTATCTTCCTGCAAGGTAATGGCACACATTGTACGCGAGCGCAGCGCCGAGGTGAATGCTTTGCGCGAGCGTAGGGGCAAGTGGCTCAATCTAAATGAGATGAATAATCATTTATATTTCCGTTGTGGATTATTTATTAATTGGCTTCAATTGATGTGCAATTAAATATAATCGTAATAAGAATGATTCTTTTTATTCATCGTAAAAGGTTTGAATAATTCTCAATAACAATATGATTCTTATTTGTTATGATTTTTTAGTGCATTTAAATCAATGACTTAAATTATTTGATTGATTTCCATGATATTAATCAAAACAAGGCTTTTTATTTGAAGGTGAGTTGGGCATAATGCTCGGAAATAACGATTCGCACCAATAAAGAAATTTGTTTATTTAAATTCTGGAGACTCATCATGCTTAAAGAAGATATGGTAAAACAGCTTAACGCCCAGCTGAATCTTGAATTCTATTCCGCCAACTTGTATTTGCAGATGAGTGCCTGGTGTAGCGATAAAGGGTTTGAAGGTGCGGCTGCGTTTCTGATGGAACACTCTCGTGAAGAGATGGACCACATGCATCGCCTGTTCAAATACGTGAGCGACACGGGCGCACTGCCGCTGTTGGGCACCATTGAAGCGCCGCGCGCCGACTTTGTTTCGCTTTCTGACGTTTTCAATCTGGCTTACAAGCATGAGCAACTGATCACTGAAGAAATCAATAAGCTTGCCGATTTGGCGATGACCACCAAAGATTACTCAACCTTCAACTTCCTGCAATGGTACGTTGCCGAGCAGCATGAAGAAGAAACGCTGTTTAAACTGGTTCTCGACAAACTGGGTCTGGTCAGCAATACCGGTAATGGTCTGTTCTTCGTCGATAAAGATCTTAAAGGCATGGTTGGGCAATCCACTCCTGTCTAAGCGTTAAAGAAAAACAGACACGCAGGGTTGTTCACACGACTCTGCGTTTTTTTAAGCTTATTATTCATGTCATTACTCCTCTCTCCTCTCTGAACTTTTTGTGCGGGATCCGTGCAATTGCATCTTACGATTATCTTAAGCCAATAATTTTCACAGATCCGGACGGCAGATTGCGCTAAAGTTGCGCGTGCATTTTTCATGTTCAGCTAGCCAAGGATAAATTGTGTCGATTAAAAAACTGATGCGTTCACGGAGTTTCAGTATTGCCTGTGTTTTAGCCGCAGGTTTGATTTCACAACAGGCGCTTGCCCACGCACACCTCAAGACCGAAACACCGTCTGCCGACAGTCAGGTTGCCACCGCGCCGACCGAATTGACGCTCGGCTTCAGCGAAGGCGTTGAACCCAGCTTCAGCAAGGTGGAGTTGACCGGGGCGAACAATAAACCGGTTAAAACCGGTGATTTAAAGCTCGCGACCAATGACAATACGCAGGTGCTGATTACCTTGCCGACGCCTCTGGTTTCCGGAAATTATGTCGTTTCCTGGCACGTAGTTTCCGTTGACGGCCACAAGACGCAGGGTAAATACAGCTTTAGCGTGAAGTAGCCCATGAGTCTGGCGTCACTGTTTGTCTTATGCCGCTTTGTGCATTTCGTGTCGGTGATGCAACTGTTTGGTGCCTGCGTTTTTACCCGTCTGCTGTCGCCGGACGGTTTTTCGGCGATTCTGGCGCGTAAAAATCAGACTTTAATCCTCGTATCGGCCAGCATCTCGGCATTCACTGCCGTACTGATGCTGGCGGTGCAGGCCGGCGTGATGGGTAATGGCTGGGCCGATATCTCCAACCTCAACGTCTGGTTGCTGGTGCTCACTACTGCCTTCGGCGAGGTTTGGCGCTGGCATATGCTGATGGCCGTGTTTGCCTTGCTGCTGTTGCTGATTGACGGCTTACCCGGCCGTTATCTGCTGGTGATAGCGCTGAGCGGCGGACTGCTCGTCGGTCAGGCGTGGATTGGTCATGCTGCCATGCACGACGGGCTGCGCGGGTCCCTGCAACGCATCAATCATGCAGTGCACTTAATCAGCGCTGCCTACTGGTTTGGCAGCCTTGTCCCGCTGTTGACCTGTATGGCCTTCACTCATCAGCCCGGCACGCGACCTGCGGCGATTGTCACCCTGTTGCGATTCTCCACGCTCGGCCATTTTGCCGTGGCGCTGGTGGTACTCACTGGTGTTATCAATAGCGCCATGATTTTGGGCCGTTGGCCGACCAATACACATTCACCTTATGAATTGCTACTTGTCGTCAAGGCGGGATTGGTGCTGCTGATGGTCGCCGTCGCCGTGTATAATCGCTATCGGCTGGTGCCGCAGCTGGCGCGTGATCCGCACAATGCGCAGCGGCGCATGATTGCCGTATGCTGGTTCGAATTTGCTTTAGCACTGCTGGTGATTGCGCTGGTCAGCCTTTTTGCTACCCTGTCGCCCAATTAATGATGTCGGCAATTTGCGTCAAGATTGATTTTGGAAAGTTAAACGAGGAAGAGTCATGAAAAAAACACTGCTTGGGTGCCTGTTACTCACTCTGTCTGCCAGCAGTTTTGCGGCGCCACAGGTTATTACTGTCAGCCGTTTGCAGTTCGGCAAGGCGTGGGCGTTTACCCGCGAAGAAGTGATGCTGCAATGCCGTCCGGGCAATGCTCTGTTTGTAATCAACGACAGCACCCTGGCGCAGTATCCCCTTAATGACGTCGCGACTCAGATGGTCAAAGAGGGCAAGTTCAGCGCCTTGCCGTTGAGCACGATTCAGCTCGATGACCCTCAAAACCCCGGTCACAAGATGAGTCTCGCTCCCTTTATCGAACGCGCCAAAACGCTGTGCTAATCTGATTTCCCGAGGCTGACGCCGTTGGCCTCTATTAATGATTTATCATTCAAATGACTGATGAGTTTCGCAGTGTAATCATGTCAGGATGATAAGATCTGTTGGCCTGTTCCCGACTTTTCGTCTCTTATTCGGCCTTTATTCATTAATAATCCACCACGTTTTGCGAATCCGCTCACAAATCTAAACTCATTTCCCCAAGTTATTATCACTTGAAGACAAACCCGCTGGTAAACCCATAAGCCTCGTCTACGCTTTAAGGTGTAAGGCTTAAACGCCTGCATCAATGCCAACTTTTAGCGCACGGCTCTCTCCCAAGAGCCATTTCCCTAGACCGAGTATAGGAATCGTACTCGGTCTTTTTTTTATTCTATGATTTATATAGATATTTTTCCTAAGTGTCCGAAAATGTCCGAAAAATGTCCGAAATGCCAATATCCGGTTTATACCATCACAAATTCTTGCCCGCGAGAATCCAGGTACTTTTTGGTCATCGATAGGTTTTTGTGACCCAAAAGTCTCTGTGCAAATTCATCTCCGTTCCCTACCTCATACAGACGACTCGCTAAGCTACGAATTTCATGAAACGTAGGCGGGTTCGATCCAAATTTTATTTTGCTAAGTTCTCTCGCTTCTGAAAAAGCTTGTGTGATCGCATCTGGCATAACAGGTCCCGGCTTTCGACCACCACGCCTGACCGATGAATAGATCAGACTTTCGGATGGATTACCCACTCTGCAATTTTCTATAGCTTGCTTGAGGGATAAGCCGATCTGCTCCAGTTTTATATCAATGGGTATTGCGAGCTTATGACCGGTTTTTGTTTGTGTAACGAATAACCTCCCATCTATAACGTCACTAAACCTCATTCGCGTGACGTCCTCTCTTCTTTGACCGGAGAGCAGTGCAATGTTCATTGCATTCTCTAGCCACGAACCCATTCCTGAGGCGGCATTTCTTATAGCAACGAATTGCTCCAGTGAAAGCCTTTCACGTCTAACCTCTGGCGCCGGCGTACGGGTCGGCTCTACAGGGTTCCTGTCTACCACTCCTTCTACCATAGCCTCGCGAAAAATATCCAACAAAAGAGACCTCAGGGTGACGGCCATGCTTCGCTTCCCGCATTCAACGTATGATTCAAGAAAAGCGGCAATGTCGCGCGTGGTTATCCTTTCCATCGCCTGTGGCCCAAAATTATCTTTTAATGTTGAGAGCTGGTTGTTTCTTAATTTCATCGAGCTGGCTTTAAGGTTGCGCCTTGCAAGTATGACCTCGTACCGCTCAATCCATTTTTTGAAGGTAAATTCAGGCACTTCCTTAATCCGGTCAAGAAGTGCCGAAGGAAGATAGTTCTGTTCAATGTAATTGTTGGCTTCCAATGCCTGAGCTATCGCTTCCCTGCGGGAAACGCGTCCAAGCGATATTTCTTGACCGGTGACTGGATTTCGCCAGTAAAAGCTTTGCCGTGACTTCCTAAAAGTTAAGTTGCGTGGCAAATTAGCGTTGTAACGTTCCGGCCTGTTCGACATGTTTTATTCTCTCCAGCAACGATCCCTCCTTTGGCGCGCTAACATGTGCCGGCTTCCGCTTCATGAGCTTCTTTCTCGGGTCGACATATATAGAGTCAGGGGTCAGTTTGTATTCTTTTCCGTGAAGCTGAGGGCAGGGGTAAATCCGTCCTTCACGCACCCAGCGCCTTAAAGTTGATAGGGATGGCGGGTGCGTATAAGTTGCAGATGCCCATTCCTGAAGGTTCATCAGCTTAGCCATTTTCTTCTCCTGTATTTTTATCAGAATGAGACCGCAAACTAACGCAAGTAATTATAAATCGTCGTTTGCGTTCCTTTGATTCTATTTACCCTCAACCACCCGATGCACAATGACGCACAGCCATAGCCAAGCCTCATGCTTTGGTGGGCAGAATGGCTTAGCCTGGCTGGCATACTTATCGAGGAGTTCTCGGAAGGTGTTGGTGTTTGATTTACTGCGGAGTTCGTTAATGAGCTTCTTTGCGATAGCCCTTACTGCGTTTTCGGCCTCTTCGGGTGTCATGGGTTACCCCTTGGCTTCCTTTATTTTCAGGTACACGGTCATTGCAGCGCGTAACGGGTTTTCATGCAGACATCGAAATTCGCCATCATCCCCGGCGTGCGCCAACCACATTTGCGTCCCTTTATAGACGGGTTCTACAGCGATGAGGTTGGATGTGATTACCGGCCATGCGTCGGCAGGAGTCTCACAGCATCGACGGAGAAGATTAGGGGAGACATGCTGACTGACGGCAGAGTTAATCTCACTGTCCGTGAGCTCGTGATAATCCGTCATGCCGCCCGCCGCTGCGGTTTCAGTTTCCTCTCTTTCTCAAAATCATCACGACAATCAGAATCGCAAAAATGACCATTGAGCAGGGCGCTTTCGCAGTAGTGGCAGCGGCCAATAAAGGTCATGGTCTCTTTCTTGCGCAATGAAAGCGTGGCGTTAATTTGCAGTTGCTCGAGTTCGTTTGCTTCGTCGATGATGTCAGCCATAATTCATTGCCCTCTTTATTCAGATGTAAAAAAACCGCTCTAGGCGGCTTCGTTGGATTTCGGCTTTATCGCTTGCCGGATAGCGTCGTCATAACCTCTCTGGTAGGCATCACTGAATATTTTCTCAACCAGCGGCTTCAGAGGTATGGCGAAAGTGAATCTACGTTTGATACCCATCCCTGCTACGTCCTGCACAACTTCATCCATGTACTCTTCGAATTTAGACATAAGGACCCCTTGGTAGAGGAAAAAAAACCACCATAATGGTGGCCTGTTTTTGATCTGTTAATTGTCCTTTGGTGGTATATTTCCGGTATCGACATCGAATTTTGTCCATACCATTTTACAGTTACCACAATACCAGTCTCCGGTTTGTTGCCCCATTATCCTTTCCTTTCCAACTCTTCCAGAACCACATTTAGGACAAGATGTTGGTTTATATTTTTCTGTCATTTTAGAAGCCTTCTCACATTACTTGGCCTTTAAAAATAAATTAGGAAAAAAATTTTGTCATGCGAATAAGTATCAGATTTAGTAATTATTGGATGCATATCAATGTTTTTACATCTTTTACTATCGCTTCGTGCTATGCGGATGATTTAGCTATTCAAGGCCCTTGCCATCGGCAGATTTAACGGTGATGCCCGCGGCTTTGAGAATCTCTTTGACTTGGTTTTCACTAAAGAACCTAGTGTTATCACTAGACCAAGCAGAGGGATTAGGCAACACCACGGCCGGCCCACGCAGCGCGGCAAGCTCGTACCGCAACGCCACCCTTTCGGCGTCGAGGTTATCAATGGCCCTTTTTGCTGTTACAAGCTCAGCAATGCGGGCCTCTGCTGCCTCCGCCCTTTTCTTCATAATCACATAATCTGAGTGCATGACCAGATGACCATCATGACGAGCTATAACGTCCACGGAGCCGCAATGACACGAAACGGTATATCGGTCATAAGAATCATTCAACTCTTCTATCTCGGTTTTATTGGTCATACTTCACCCTCCACGCGTTTAAATTCGATGGCGGTCGGTTTATAGGACTTTCCATATATGATTGATTCGATTGTCGAGGTGCTAACCTTAAATTCTTCCGCCAGTGCCTTAACCTTTTCCCCTCTGCGCCGCCGACATCGAATTTCAGCAGCCTTACCTCCAGAGAGCTTGGCGCCATAATGATTACTCCCACCAAGGTAAGTACCATGCTTCATTCGATCTTCGGCATTCTCTTTGGCTGTCCCGTATTTAAGATTTTCTGGTCGGTTGTCTTTAGGGTTTCCATTTAGATGGCGAACCTGAAGCCCTGCGGGGCATGGGCCGTGAAATGCGTCTGAAACCATACGATGCACTCCTATCGATGCTTTCTTACCACTCCCTAGGATGATTCCTACGTTCATATATCCTTTAGCCGTAATTTGTTGCTTGAGCTCAAACATGAAGTTATGGTCAAGACATGGCTTTGACCCTCTCTGAGAACCCACTCCTCTTCGCCTATGTGAGATTATTTTTAAATCATCGGTAGCAGAGTATCCGGGATATGAAGGGCATTGCTTTATCATTCGATCCTCCGAAATGAAATGCACCACACCCACGGGTTCGACTGCCATCTTTCCTCGCCGTAGATGTCCCGCCAAAGGCGCGAGAAGTTATATACCTCCATTCCTACGCCATGACCGTCTGTGATGCCCTCAGCTAAAGCGCCGGCTTGGTCGATATCGTTCAACCGCTCCACCCGAACTCCGGTGATTTCCAGAGTTATGCGGCTGGCCGAGCGCGGCATGTGGATTGATGGTGTCCACTTCATTGGGTAAGGCTTACCGTTGCAGTCATATAAACGCACTGCGTCAGGCTTAGAGGCGCGATAAACAATCTGTTCATGAGGAGAGCCGCCAACCGAGCGAATTTCAAATCCGAACGTCTCACGCACCCACAGGCGATCGCCTACAGCGCCGAACGGGCATGGGAACCAAATATCACCGCCGTTCTCGCAATCCTCTGCCCACGGCCATAGGGAGCCGTCATCTCGCTCGGCCATTTCCATTGCTGGCTGCTTCTTCCAGTCGAATATTTGCCGCGTCTGCGTCTTGCGGCCACTCAGGACAGCGTTAACCATTTCGGAGTTAAAGATAATTCCCCTTTCTCTTACACGTGCTTCCATAATTCACCATCCCATATTTTTGATATTGTTGATTGGTTAACGCAAGCCAAGTGCGCTACTTCGCAAGCTGAAAGGCCGCATGATTTAAGTCGCTTAATCGTTTTAACTGCCTTTCTGTCAAGTTTTGATGCGCCGATTTTCTCACCCCTTGCAGTCCTTCCATGCCGAGCGCGGTCGTCAATATTTTCTTTTGAGGATGCCCACCTTAGATTTTCAACCCTGTTGTCAGATGGGTCACCATTCCAATGCGCCGCTTGCTTTCCTTGCGGGCATATTTCCACAAAAGCTTCCAGAACCATACGATGAACAGCGTGGCTTTTTTTTACCGCCAAAACCATCTCGTAAAGTAATGTACTGATAGCCTTTTTTGTTTGTGAAAGGATTCATCAAAGCGTTGGGGTTACGGCCATGATAAGAGCTAAGAGATCTTACCTGCCCATTATTGGAAACTTCATATTTACCCTCATACCCGATGACCGCACGCCATTCCTGAGTTTCGGCATTGAACAGGATAGGGCGCTCTTTCATGGCTTCACTCCTGCTACATCATCACGGGTTAACTTTGCCTGCCCACTATTGCCGAAGGTAGTTATCTGAGGAGGCAGGCTAATCGATTTGCGATTATTCCTGATGACGAAGCTCCAGGTATCAAGATCGTTTAACCAACATGCCACCCACTTAGCGCGGTTTTTCATCTGACGGCAGCGGCTAACTTTTTTCTTGTGGGCTTCTACAGTTTCCTGCCAGCGATGGTGGTCTGGTTTTCCAGCGCCGTTATAGGTCCGATAATGCTTTGCCACCTTCTCTTGGTGCCAGGCTTCGTTAAGTTGCTCAAGCGTTGATGATTTACGCATTCTTCACCTCTGCATCAGCAAATGAACGGTCAAAGTAATTGGCTAAGCGCAGACGTGCTTTCCAGCGCTTCTGACGTTGCGCCTGGTCATGCTTAACGGCCTCAGCTTGTAAATGACGCTTGTATTCATTCGTTGTAGAGGCAAGCACTGATTCTTTTGCCTCTAACTGGTCTACCAGTTTGAGAACAACGTCAGGAGGCAAAAGTTTTGCCAGCTGCTGGTCGAACGCTACGCAGGGTTTCGACTCAGCGAGAAGGGCAGCAGTACGGATATCTTTCAATTGAGCCTTGGTAATCATGCCTCCACCCCCGAGCGCAGTTTGCCGGCGAACAATTTGGCCTGCTTACCCGCATAGATAATGCTCGGCTCCTCCTCTTCCTCGCCAATGGCGATTTTCACTGCTGCAAATTCATCCACGCCCTGCGCCTTAAACTCGGCTATCGCGGCGTCGGCGGCTGGGGTTTCCACCTGCGCAATTAAGTGGTCATCTAATTCCGCACCCGCATCCCAAAGTTCGACTGCTATTTCAATATGCTTTTTCAGCGCCGCACACTCAGCCGCCAACTTTTCATAGTCAGCCTCTTTCGAAAGCAACTGTCGCTCTAAAGCTCTCTCGCGATGCAACGCTGCATCTAATGAGATTTCAAAGCTGGCCGCTTTTTCATAGTCAGCCTTCAATACCAGCTCTTGGTTCTGAACGCCTTTGAATATTTGAATGGTCATGATTGAGCCCTCAATTCGCAGGCAATGACAACCTGCTCGCACATTTCGATATTGAACATGCCGATATGGCACTCCTGCTGAGGAATGCCGAGAGATTTAGCGAGCCATGAATATGCGCTACCGCGACTCATGGAACGACCCTTCCAAATAGGGTCAAAGGCAGCATGAGCGCGGTTTTTTGCCGCCCTCAAGTCTGCGTTTGCAAGCCGACCAAGCGGAACGCCGTTGCTTCCTTTGTGACAACCGACATGGGCCTTGCAGGGTTGGCACTGATAAAACTGGAGGGAGTAAAGGTCTGGTCGGTGAGGGTAGAGTTGTAGCCCGGTCACGAATGCGGCAGCCTTGCCACAGTAGTCACAAATAACCTCGCGGGTCATGATTTATTCCTTACTTGAGAGGGTTAGGCGGCAAGCTTTAGGTTGATTAGTTGGCGGCATTCTTCGTGCCACTGATTTAATTGCTGCTGATTAGTGAAGTGGGCGGGGCGGTCATGTGCGAAATATTCAGGCCTTAGCCGGTATATGGTTCCCTCAGCCTTAAGATGTGGGATGCTCCATTTCTCCTCAGTAAGCAGGTGCTGGATTTGCTGCACATGAACTATCGAAATGAATATCGACTCCTCTTCCATGAGGCGGCCCCAGCCCTTATAGGCGGGGTTTGTGTAATTTATTGTGCACCCCACAGTTGCGCCGCCTGACAAGCGCCCACCCACCTGTCCAGCGCTGGATGCATTGCGCTGAAAGAAAGTGATATTGGCGTCGGGGTGCTTACGGAGGAGTGCCAGTATTCCGACTGGCGTCATGATGGTTTTCCTATCTAGAAGGGGATATCGTCGTCAAAATCCATTGGCGGTTCGTTGCTCTGCTGAGCTGGTTGGTGTTGGCGGGAAGTGTTAGAGCTGCCGGATTGTTGTGGTGCATGTTGAGCTGATTGCCCGCCTTGGGGCTGGCGCCCACCAAGCATTTGCATGGTTCCGCCAACATTGACGTGAATCTCCGTGGTGTACTTTTCGATACCGGCCTGATCTGTCCACTTCCGTGTGGTCAATTTCCCCTCAATATAGACCTGAGAGCCTTTGCGGAGGTATTCCCCTGCAACTTCTGCCAGCTTTCCGAACAGCACAACGCGGTGCCATTCGGTTTTCTCTTTCTGCTCGCCGGTCGCCTTGTCACGCCAACTTTCTGACGTTGCCAGGGTGATATTGGCAACTGCTCCGCCGTTAGGGAGATAGCGAACCTCAGGGTCTTGCCCGAGGTTGCCAACGATAATGACCTTGTTTACGCCTTTACTTGCCATTTATGCCGCCTTTTTTAATTCACTTCCGCGTGCCTTGAACACCTCGACACATTTAATTTGATATTCCGATGAAGCTGCCAGCGCGTTCCATGCGGGTTTATAAATTCCCTGTAACTCCTCGATAGACTGACAATCGGCCGCTTGGGCAGTGAAATCATTAAGAATTTCTTGAGGATTACGCTCCGGGGCCGGAGTTTGTTCCATCTGCTCAACTGGCTTGATGGGTGGCAGCGCCCAAGCGGGTAGACGCGGCGGTGTCCAGAATATTTGTTTTCCATCTTTCGCCTTGGCACGATTCCATCCGCCTTTTTTCTCAAGGCTGGTATCTGCAAATCCTTCTTCCAGCATGTACAAGTAGCGTCCAATCCCCCACTGCACAGCTGCTCGCTTCATGGCGCCAGACATCCCGCCCTTGACTGCCTCCACCTGGGTGTTTTCAGCGGCGTCCCATTTGGTGATCCATTCACCGTCTACTTTTATCGAAATCCCGCACATCACGCCTGAATCTGGCGCTGGCTGGAATTCGTTACGCCATCCCGCTTTGCCGCAAACCTCATCCAAGCGCTTCATGATTGCCCTGTTAGTTACATAGGCGAGCACCATCGCCCAAGGTTTCCCCTGACCTGTTACGCCGCACTGCTGGACGCGCCATTCAATATCGTCAGCTGCGAACGGCTCATCTAATCTGTCTAAATCCACGTCGCACCTCCTATGAATAATTTCCGGCAAACTCATCCCATGAGATCAATTCGAGTCCGTCCGAGAAATCCTTTCTCCGCTGCTCGGCCTGTTGCTTTAACTGACGGCCAATCTCGCCACCCAACTCCCTCTGCATCAGCGATATAAATTGCGCGTCCTGCGCCTGCTCGTTATCTGTCATGCTGCCGCCTCCTGCTTAACTGTCACCACGTAACCGCGTGATTCCATGTAATCGCGGAGAGCCTCTTCATCCAGAAGAGGAATGAGCTCCGATTCGTTGAGGCCTTCAACTTCGACGACCTGGTGTTTTGAATAGAAATCCGTCTCTACCGAAACTTTTGTGCATTTAAGGGTGATGGTCATAAATCGATATCCTTGCTCCGGCAAAAAGCCCGGGCCATTAACTTGAAACCGATGGGGCTGTTCGGGTAGCGACGCTCATGGCCGCAGATATAAATGCGAAGGTAATCACCGATGATTTGAAAGCTCATAGTGGATCGCCTTTCTGCTGGAGTGTTTGCCAAACACGCTTAGCTGCGTCTTTAGCGTTTCGAAAGATGATGTCGAGCAGTGATTCAGAGCAGCCCACGCAAGGCCACCCTGCAAGTTGCGTTTGCATGGGATACTCCGGTTTAATTAGTAATTGATTTGAACTGGCGAATGCTGGCCGGAGGCGGCCGCTTCTTTTTGATGTTTCACGATGGCAATCACACATTCTTTAGCGCAGTCGGCTGAAATACCGGCCTTTGTGAGAATGGCAATGACCTGATTGTTGATGTTTTTCTGATGTTCGATATTGGCTGCTCGTCTATTGGCCTCATCCTTGATGCGCTTTTCCTCTGCCAAGCGGCGCTGTTCTGCTTCCCGCTGTTTACGTTGCTCAGCGGCGATGGCTTCCTGCTTCTCACGCTCAGCCTGCTGGGCCGCGGCCAACCGGTCAGACTCAGCTTTGACTGCGGCGTCTTTTCGGTCTTGCTCGGCCTTTCGCGCTGCTTCAACGCGGTCGCGTTCAGCTTTCTCTAGTGCTGCCAAGCGCTCACGTTCTGCTTGTTCAGCCTTGAACTTTAATTCCGCTTCCCTTGCGACAGCGGCATCCCGTTCCTGCTTGGCTTTTAGTTCAGCATCAATGCGAGCCTGCTCTACTGCCTGACGCTTAATCTCTTCCTCATGAGCTATGCGCTGGCGCTCTGCCTCCGCTTTGGCGTCAGCGGCTTCGCGATCGAACTTCTCGTTCATCAGCAGCGCTATTTCGTGGTCGGCCTCAACCCTCAACGCAAGAGCTTCTACTGCTGCCTTTTCTTCAGCGGCAATACGCTGCTTTTCTTCTTCAGCGGCCTTTTCAGCTGCGATGCGATCCTGTTCGGCTTCCCATTCAGTCAGCGGGCGGCGAGTCTCATCACGCAGCGCATCGCAGGCATCAACGAACCGCTTAATTTCCTGCTCAGCGGGCCGCACAGCCTCTTTCAGTCGCTTGAGATACTCGCGGCCCGGCTTTTCAACTGCTGTCTTGCTGCGGCTTACCTGAGCAGCCAGCGATGCGCCGCGGTCACGACCCTTCTTTGTGCTCAGGTCTGGCGCCTCACTCACGCTAGCCCTGATATGTTCAAAATAGCTTTCCAGTCCGTTAGGGATGTACAGTGCCGGAGCCTGTTCCGGTTTAATCTCAATAACTGATAGTTCCGTCGTTTCGCTCACGGCGATCTCCTTGGTTGATGTGTGCATATTCGAAAGAGGGTGCTTTGGGATATGTACAGGCGAAAAAAAGCCCCAACGGATGCCGGGGCTAAAGGTTGTTTTCATGAACTGATAAGAGGGCGCTTATCATGCTGAGCACTCAGTGAATGCGCAGCAGGAAGGGGCTTACTTTCGCTGAGGTTTTCTGCCAATAATTATTCCAAATGCAATATGAGCTTTAGGCATTCTCAAGTTGAGATATTCACAGCAATTCCAAATGACTGCTACTACCCAACCGTGGGGTGAAAACGTCCAAAATCTTGTCACCGGCCATATCCAATTTTTCATAATTTCTTTGGCCCACCGTGACAGGGACAAGCTAATGCAGGGACGTAGCCATCGTAACCAGGAGATAGATATTGGCGCTGGCCAAGGTGGTTTGTAACGTATTCTCGCGGCACCGGATATCCGTAGGCAGGCTCATCACAAAATCCAGCTGGCCCACCGCCTGACCACATGGGGACTGAACATTTACCGATGCCCTCAGCGTTTAATTTTCTGTGATAATCGCTAATTGCACTCATGGCTTACTCCTTTCTGCTCCGAATACTCATGAATCCACTTCTTGGCTATACCGACTGCCTCGGAAAATGAGCAATGATAGTCACGCTGTATTTGCTTTATCACTTCTCGTAGTTGCCGCTCCACGATTTTCTCTTCAACCTTGTCCATCGAATCACCTCACATCAGAAAAATAAAAGTCAGAAATCCCAACAACACCCAAAACAGAACGCAGATACATGTCAGTGCAGGCCAAAACTTTTCGTTGTAAGTCATATAAGCTCCGATACTGAGTTGGGGGAACGACAAGTTAAGAGACTTTGCGCCACCCTTTCATGAACACAATTAGCCCCTTCTTTCTTAATGCTTGAAGACGGCGGTCTAGCACTCTTGCTGCTTCGGCTTTGTCGGTTGAAAATGACTCACAAAGCGGACGAAGGTTTTTGGTTCCACGACCGCCAAAGAAAATATCTGAAAAGCTTTTTGTGCCATCCCCGATAGATTCCAAAATCATGGCGTCCAAATTTTCGTACTTCGACATGCATATCCCTCATTGTTCAAACATAAAAAAAGCCGACCGAAGTCAGCTCGTTGTTAATGGCTTTATTCATGCGCCCTTGTTGAGTAGGCGCAGGGTAAAATCACTCAAAAATTGCATCCAGCAACTCTTGCTTATCACCACAAAGAATCGCCACATAACCGCCTTCCTCATAAAGTGAAGTCAGCCACTCAATGCTAATGCTTCTGTAACTCGCCATCTTCAATACTCCTCTTATCTAACGTTGGGGGCTTACTTTTCATGTTGAAGGTAAGCTGATAATTTGTTCATTCCACTGCTACCACGAAGGGCCTTGTATGAAGAAAAGCGAACTCCCCACAAAAGTTTGTACTGTTTGTGGTCGGCCATTAACCTGGCGGAAAAAGTGGGAAAATTGTTGGAATGAAGTTCAAAAGTGCTCAGAGCGATGCCGCCGCAACCGCAAATGACGGGCATTATTGGATACGCCTATCTCGCTGTTACTGTGTCCGCTGACTTACGATGGCCAGCTGAGTAAATCGCCACATCAGGCAAACAGATATTGTCCGAGCTGGCCTGCTGCTGACTTCTCAGCGGCAAAGAATTTACCGCCTTATAGACCCGCTCAGAACATCCTGAGAGGCTCATGGCGACACTTTTACCCAACCGACTATCAGCGCTCAATGAATCTCTTTCTAATTTGCGGCGCTCGATACGGCGCTGCTTGCAGCGTTGTTTTGCGTTCATGATTACCTCCGTAATTAGCTTGGGTGATTGGATGACCTGTGCTGATTTCCGGCATAAGGCGCTTATTCGGTGACGTCAAGCTTACTTAATCGCTTGAGCATCCTCGTGAGTCAGTCACGTCCCACTACACACCAGGCTGCGCATTCATCCAATCCCAAAGCCAACTGCACTTTGGTGTACACCTCTCGGCATACCAACCTTATTGTTAAAGAAGCAGCCTGACTCTTGTCTGGCGCGGTAGGTAATCCGTTTACCGCATCGATGTTTCGTTTCGATGGACTAAAATTACAAGAATATTTGTTATCTGTAAACAATATATCTTGTATTATTTCTTGTAAAATACTCATTTATTTGTTTATTAAGGATATTTATTTACAAAATACGTGCAAGCCGCATATAGGCGCGCAGTGTCAGGAAGGGTTGGGGCGAAAAAAATCCCGCCGGAGCGGGATGAAATTAAGATAGGTCAGGAAGCATAATTCGCTCGATCAATTCGAGCGCCTTAGCATCTCTCTCTGAGAAATACTTTGGTGCATATTGGGGCAACCAAACTTCGTTAAAGTGAGCTTTGAAGTCAGCCAGGTATTCGTTTGGATATAGTCTGACCGGAAACACTCTTCCATCAGGGTATTCGTGTTCGTATGTCGGGAATGTCTTAGGTTCGACGCCTCTGTTGTCCCTTAACCACTTTGAAAAAACTCGACCTTCAGAAATGTCAGGTACCATTCCTTCAGGAAGGGTATAACCAGCCTGCTCCAATGGAGCCACTAAGTTGAAAGTTAGTTCGTTCAGCATAGAAAAATGGGTGTGGGGAACTCTACCTCTGTTAACCATGTAACGCTTTAAGTGTATGGGAAGTTCTGCTGGGGTTTTATCGCCCGAGAGCCACTCTCTTACCCATCTTGAAACCTGAACTGCAAATTTAGGTGAAAGCCACTGAGCCAGGTTTATTGCAATATCTGGATGAACCCAAGTGCCCTGATTTTCAAATCTACCACCCTTAAATGATTGAATTAATTCCGATATGGGAATTCCCATATCGCTTGATAATTCATCAAGGAAGTCGTGAGTGGTTTTTAATCTTGTGTAATCTGCAAATAGTTTCCCTGCTAATTTACACATTGCAGTGGCGTTTACATATCCATCTTTCGTACGAAGATGGATGATTTCACCATCTATCTCTTTTTCTATAAGTGACAGCTGAAATTGTTGTGACATTTAAATCCCTCAACTACTCCCCAGAAAGAGATAAGCTATCCAATCTTCGTTGGATTCGCGCTGTGTGTACTTTGGCAATTGCCTAGATTTTTACTACAAAAACCGCATTTTAGCTTCTACAGCTACACCGATAACCTTGCAGTTACCGTTTACAGGAACCATTGGCCATGCTGGATTTAATCCCTTCAAATACTTCTGGCCAGCATCAATGATCAATTTTTTGAACGTGGCTTCGTTAGAGTCGGTGAGTTTGGCGATCACTAAGCTGCCGTTCACCGCTTCCTTGCCTGTATCAAACAGAACGTAGTTACCTTCAGGCACACTCTGACCGGTTGGCGCAGTCATCGAGTCACCTTCAACCTTAAGCCAAAAAGCCTCCCCCTGAATATGCGCGTCAGACTCAAGCCATTCGCTTATCTCTTCTAATGTGTAGGCTTCGATAGCCTCAGCCCAACAGCCTGCCTGAACAGAGCTGAGGACGGGGTAACGCTTACCAGGAATATAGGCGCCGGCAAATTTGAAGTTATCGCCTTTTATTTCTTCTTCACCACCTTCCAAAAGCCACTTGGTACTAACGCCCAGCACTGATGACAACTCAGGCAGATATCTGGGTCTTTTAGTTTTTCCGCCTTCAAGTTGCTCTATCGCTTGTTGTGATGTGCCAACTCTTTCAGCCAGCTGTGTTTGAGTTAACCCAAGAAAATCCCTCTTGATTTTAACTCTATCGCCAATGTTCATATTTGTTACCTCTACGTCCATGTTCACAAGAAAACCTGTAATTGACAAACAAAGTAACTTGTTAGACAATACAAGAAAGTTTGTTAACGGAGGATAATATGGAAGGATTATCACACCGACTCAAACAGCGTCGAGAAGAAATGAGATTCACTCAAGCCAAATTAGGTGAGCTAGCTGGAATGTCTCAGCAATCAATTCAGCTAATTGAATCGGGTGAAACGCAACGACCTCGTAAGCTTCTTGAGTTAGCCAACGCACTAAAGTGCGACGCAACATGGTTGGTATATGGCAGTTCTGGCCCCCGCGCCGCTTAGTAGTTTCGCTCTTTAATAATCCGCGCCCCTGCCGAAATGTGGGGAACCAATAATAGTGGTCATCCCACGGGCCGATCACGTAAACAACTAACCACAAAGGAATGATGTCACATGGAACTTACAAGCACTCGCAAGAAAGCCAACGCAATTACCAGCAACATATTCAATCGCATTGCCATGCGTGGCCAGCGAAACATTGCCGCCCAACTGGGAGTTGATGAGTCACAAATCACCCGCTGGAAGTCGAGCATGATCCCCAAGATGTCGATGCTCCTGGCGATTTTGGAATGGGGTGTTGAAGACGACGAATTAGCTGGCCTTGCCAAGAGGGTGGCTGAACTACTTACCAATGAAAAAGCCCCGAGCTGCGCTAACAGCTTCGAGGCCTAATGTGAAAAGACTGGATCAATCCACAGGAGTAATTATGTCATCACTTTCCCTTTTGTACAAATCCAAAGATAAAAACGGCACTGAAACGACGGTCAAGAAGACGTTTCTGGTCCCTTTGGATGAGTTGTATGTCCAGCCTGGCTTTAATGTTCGAGACATCGACCAACTGCACGTTGAGGAATTCCGCGACGCGTTTATTGCCGGAGAATACCTTCCACCACTTGCCGTTCAGGTTACGGAATTGGGCGTCAAAATCATCGACGGCCATCACCGCTATTACGGCGCCAAGCTGGCTACCGAAGCCGGTCACGAAATACCGCGACTTGAATGCAAAGACTTCATCGGCAGCGATGCCGACCGCATCGCATTTATGGTCAGCAGTTCTCAGGGCAAGCCGCTGTCTCCATTGGAGCGAGCCGCAGCCTATCAGCGCCTTATCAATCAGGGTTGGACCGTTGGCGAAATTGCCAAAAAGGTCAAACGTTCAGTTGCGGATGTTGATCATCACCTTCAGCTGCTTGAGGTCGGTGAAGGTCTGATTGAAATGGTGAAGTCGGGAGAGGTCGCTGCGTCCACAGCGGTTGCGCTATCACGCGAGCATGGACCGAAAGCCTCCATAGTGGCAGCCGACCAACTCGTGAAGGCCAAGGCCGCAGGCAAAAAGAAAATCACCCGTGCCGATGCCATTCCACTTTTCAGCGCGGCCAGGGCGCGTCGTCTGGTCGAGCTGCTTTGTGATGCATCGGAAGGGACCGCCGGTCCCGAATTCATACACATCCCCCTGGGCGTGAAAGATGAGGTCATGCAAATCATCGCGGAATACCGCGCCGGAATAATTCCCGGCATGGAGGCCTCATGAATACAGCTGAAATCCTTCAATTCCCCTCGAATGGCGGGGGGCAGGAGCAACGAGTGGCAGATACCGACGAGGGTTACACCCGGATCGCTAACGTGCTGCTAGAGGCCATCGCAGGAGCTGATTTAACTGCCAGACAGTTAAAGGTGATGATAGCCGTAATACGTAAGACCTACGGCTTTCACAAGCGGTCTGACAGGATAGCTGATATCCAACTTGCCGAAATCACCGGCCTATCAAGGCAGAACGTAAACAAGGCGAAAAAAGACTTACTATCAATGCATTGCCTTTGCATGGAGGGTAATAAAATTGGACCAAACAAAGAGGTATCAGCCTGGCAATTTACCAAGAGTCTCCAAAAACGAGACAGTGTCTCTAAGTTGAAGACAGAAAGTGTCTCTAAGTTGGAGACACATGAAGTCTCTAAGATAGAGACACACAAAAGAAACTATTTAAAGAAAAAAGAAAGTAGTAATACCCCCTTAATCCCCCAAGGGGAAAAAGCCGCAAAATTCAATCCTCTTGATATCCCGATCCCTGACTGGTTAAACGCTACCGCATGGAAAGAATGGGTCCAATATCGCGGGCAGTCCAAGAAGCCAATCAAGACAGCTATGACCGTGACCAAGGCATTCAATCTGCTGAAGGAATGTTTTGACGAAGGGCATGACCCTGTCGAGGTGATTAACACCAGTATCGCGAACGGCTATCAAGGCCTGTTTAAACCCAAGTTCCCAATCCGACGTCAAGTTGCAGAAAGTGAGCCGTCGCCTCACTGGAACAGCGAGGAGTCTTGGAAGGAGTTCATATGAACAATCGCTTGATGAGAGTCATTGAACAGCGTGACGGGTCTCTGCTTGCGAAAATGGCACCGCCTGACAGCGCACCGGCCAAGGTGGTGAACCTCGACGCCGAGCGCATGGTTGATTCACTCTTTCGCCAGCTGATGAAAGTCTTTCCCGCCGCCGCACAAACGACGCTAAAGACAGATTCGGATATCAGCGCAGCCAAAAAGCAGTGGATAGCCGCTTTCGCCGAAAACGACATCCGCACCCGCGAGCAACTGTCGGCCGGCATGCAGCATGCGCGGGCAAGCGAGTCACCGTTCTGGCCGTCACCTGGTCAATTCATCACATGGTGCAAAGAGGGCACGCTCAAGGCTGCCGGTCTGCCGAACGAAGACGAGTTATTTCGCATGGTGAAATCGTACAGCCTGCGCCGTGACAGCTTCGCCAGCGCCGACCAGTATCCGTGGGCCAGTCCTGTTGAATATCACCTGGTGACCAACGTGTACGACCAGCAACGTCATGGGGCTTGGACGGATGCCGAGCTTAAAACCGGCTGCCGGAAAGAGCTTAAGGCAATGGCTAAACGGCTGGAGTCTGGCGAGGTGTTGCAACCTCCACGCCCGCGCATCGCCGAGATGAGCGTCAAAAGCGCCCTAAGCAAGTCGGAAGGGCTGAACAAAATTGCCGAGATACGCGCCAAGTTCGGACTAAAGGGGAGGGACTGATGGGAAAAGTGATCCAACTCAACACCCCGCTAACTGACATTCAGCACGCCCGAGACCACCTTGCCAACATGGCAGACTTAATCAAATCAATCCCAGCCCAAGACGAAAACACGCTCACCCTGCGCGATGTGGCAGAGGAGAACGTGTCTCTCGCCTTCGAGTTGCTGGATAAATACCTGCGGGACCGCGCCCCATGATTATCACCACTGACGATTATGACGTCATAAACGCTTATGCAGAGGACCTGTCGTGGCATTCACAGTTCAGGACGTGTGCTGGCATGCAGAGGATGATCGATAGCAGCAAAGCGGTGGTGGATGCCTATCTGGTCAGGGCGCGGCAAGTATCGAGAAGGAAATACTGATGGATAAATCAAGAGAGCAGTTTGAGGCTTGGGCAATAAAACGGTATGGACGAAGACCAAGCCGACCACATGCTGACCAAGGCCAATTCTGGCGCCAATTATAGTCACCCAGAAGTTGATTTGGCGTGGATTGCATGGAAGGCCAGTCGCGCAGCAATTGAAGTTGAATTGCCGGACAAAGTGTTTGTTGAAGATGAATTTGATAACGGACACAACTGCGCTATCGGCTATTGCGCTGAATCCATCACATCCCTGGGCCTAAAGGTGAAACCATGAGCGAAGCCAGAAAAATAATCATGAACAGCAAATATCGAGAGTTTCCCGAGACGCTTACTACTCTCGAGCTTTGCCGCGCCTTTGCTCAGAAGGACCGCCGCAAGGTGGGTGAATCACTTCGCAAGTGTGCTGCAGCACTGGCTGCCAAAGTCAGCAACAAGAACCTGCGCAACACGCTGGAAGACATGAGCCGCAACCTCTTTCCTGAAACTGAAATTGTCCGCATTCGTGGCTGTATTCAGCGCGTGGAGAGCAAGTTAAGCAAAGAGATTCAGGATGTCATTTTCACCGAGCATGACTTTGATGAAATGCGCAGGGTTGAGAAATTACACGAAGCGGCGAAGGCGGCATGATGAGTTTATTCCAATGTGAAAACTGCGGGTGCTGCGAGAACACAGCACTTTCAAGTCAAGGCTTCTCATGGCCCGATATCTTCGACTGGAGTTATGCGCCAGAGCGTGAAGGTCTTCGGTTGTGTTGCGCTTGCGGTCCAGCGATGTACGAAGATGGAACGCCATCCGGCTATGGAAAGTGGCACAACATATTCCCCCGCATGTATCTGCCAAAAGGCAAGTTCAAGACTAACCGATCCGGCAATCTTGAGCACATCGAGACGGGTAGTGAGGATTTACGTCAATACGAAATTAAACCACCGGAGGCATCATGAAAGACATCAACGACGTTTCAACCGAATGGCTGGGTAACATTCTGGCCGGGAACATCCTCCCTACCGGTGACCAAGCCATGCAGCTGGCACGCATCGTTATGGAGGTTAAGCTTGCCAGCCCAGAATACTATGCCTATTTCTCTGGTGGTAAATACGAGATAACCCGAAGCCGAGATGTGGCCGAGCAAAGGGCATCGAAGAAAGGCACGCTGATTAAGCCGCTATTTGGTTTGCCTGTACCGGCTCCAGAAACCAATAGCAGCGAGGTGCGGCAATGACCAAGCAGACTTACCTACTCAGAAATGAATCCATCCGCACCAATGCAATAAACCACCTCCGCAACACCCCGCTAAATCCTGATAAACCCTTCGTCGTTACCATCCAAGAGCGAACCCGCTCGCTGGAGCAGAACGCACGTTTGCACGCAATGCTTTCCCAGATAAGCCGCAAGAAGGATTATTTGGGGAAAAAGCGAGGTGTTGAGTTTTGGAAGGGGTTATTCGTTTCTGGATGGCAGATGGCCACAAACCAACACCCGGAGATAGTGCCCGGTCTTGAGGGGGAGTTCATAAACATTAGGGAAAGCACAACTCGCCTTTCAGTAAAAAAAATCACAGAGGTTATGGACTATATCGAAGCCTATTGCGGAATGAATGGAATTATTCTCGATGATTGGAGGGGTTATGATAACTAAAGAGATTGTATTAGATAGGTTAGATTTCGATGCCGAAAAAGGAATCTTTACTTGGAAAAGGTTTATGGGCGGTTCGGCAAAAGCAGGGTCTGTCGCTGGCTCACTTGATACCAAGGGTTACATTCAGATATGCATCAAGAAAAAGCTATATTTGGCGCACAGATTAGTTTGGTTGATAACGCATGGGGTTTGGCCTGATCACCATATAGACCACATTGATATGAATCCACTGAACATCAAACCTTCAAATTTAAGAAAGTGCTCTCACAGTCAAAACCATCAAAACACAAAGGTGCGCTCTGACAGCTCAAGTGGAGTTACAGGCGTGTCTTTTAGCAAGTTATCTGGGAAGTGGCTTGCGTACATTAACGTGAGCGGAAAGCGATATCGCCTTGGTTTGTTTGAGTGCATGGACGACGCAATAAAAGCCAGAGTGAAGGCGAAAGAAGAAATGCACTTATTCCATCCAAAGCAGGATGCAAAAAATCAGGCTATCGAGTGGGCGTCGCGGTTCGGCGATAAGCAGAGGGCGGCAGCATGATACTCAAAACAAAACCTTTCACCGTCGGTTGCGGAAAATTGCTCAGCAACGAGATGAGGTGCGGAAATCATAAGCTTTGCACCAATTGCCGTATCAGGCAGAGCGCAAACGTGATGATGAAAAACAAGAGTGGAGGGCAGAACGATGCCAGCGAAATTACTCGATGAAATTATCTATATCCGAAAGCAAAGCATCATCCGATTCCTTGACCAAAATCCGGGCGCCAAGAAAAAAGATATTGCCGCTCACCTCAATGTGACCGAACGAACCATTATGAAAACGTTAGGCCCCATGAAAGCAACAGGCGAAATTTTCGTGACCGGCTCAAATCACGGCATCAAATATTGGTCAAAGCCTCAGGATGAGCGATACGTCGAGGTGGCAAAGCGTGAATGGACGGTCAGCAACGATGCCATAGACGGTAGGCTGATATTCCTTAACCGTTACAGGCCGGCAGGTGAGAATCTTATTTTTCAGCGATGCAAAGAAAATTGCCAGCAACTCTTATCCATCCTTCAGGTGATGGCAGGGAGGCGGAATGTCGCGCAATAGCTCACCCTGGCAACGCATCGAAAATAACGCAATATTCAAAGTCACCTCCCGCAAGAAACGCCACAACATCCCCGCAGCAAGCCAAGCCCCCACATTCAATTACACCGCGCAACTCGCTGACTCTATGTGGCTGCGTCGCCGTGCAAGGAGAAATTATGGATGAACTAGTATGCCAAGGCTGCGGCACGCCGCTAAGCGAAGATGAAACCTATGCATGTGAGGACTGTGCTTCATGGTGGGGGATGTGCGGTTACGACATAGAGAGGAGCAGGGAAGATGAAAATCCCGAATCACCGTAAGTGCAAAATATGCAAAACCAGATTCAAGCCAGCCACGCTATACGAATGGTGGTGCAGTGAGGAACACAAGGAAGACCTGATTAAGGTATTGGCAGAGAAAGCCCGACATAAGCGCATACAGGAGCAGGAGAAGCGGCGAAAGATAAAGGTTAAGGAAGAAAAAGATGATTTAAAAGCAAGACGAGAGAAGCTTAAGACTAAATCAGACTGGAACAGAGAGGCACAGGCAGCAGTTAACAAGTTTATATATTGGCGAGATTATGGCAAAACCTGCATAGCCTGCGGCAGAAAATTAAATTATGGCGTACGCGGCGGTTCAGTCGATTCAAGTCACTACCGTTCAAGAGGTTCAGCCTCACATCTTTGCTTCAATATTTACAATATCCACTCTGGCTGCGTTTACTGCAACCGCGACTTATCCGGCAACATAATCCCATACCGCATCAACCTAATTAAACGCATCGGTATTGACCGCGTTGAGAAGTTAGAGCACGACAACACCCCACGTAAATTCACCATCGAATACCTGCAACGTGTGAAAGCAATCTTCACGCGCCGGGCAAGCCATTACGAAAAACTTCGCAAACGAACCATCGGAGAAGCAGCATGACCGTAAACTCATGGCAGGAACTTTCCCGGGCACCGCGCAAAACTTATTTATCTAGGTTGCCTAAAATCAAGCCCGATCAGGAACGATGGGTAAAGGCTTTGCTGGACATGTGGGGTAATGAGATGGGCGGCAGCACATCACCGATACAGGCATGTGGTGTAATTGGTCGGCTTATGATTGTTACCGATTGGGACGGCACAAGAGGGGAGTCAATCATCAAAACTGTCGAGGCACTGCATGAGCAGGGCTACCGCGGCACCGAGCTGTTCATGAAAGCTAAAGAGATAATCAATCCTCGCCAATCATTCAGCAATCTTTTCGCGCGCGCCAACGAGGGAGAAGAAGCTGCTTTCATTGATAAGGTGGTACTCAAAACGTTTTCACAGGACAACCCGATCCGCACGGTAGCGATTCAATACTATTGTGAACGAAACTCTATGCAAGACATCGCAATTTATCTGCAAAAGAGATACGCGCCTCAACTGACGCTGAAGCAATGCATTGACCGAGTCAGGTGGTGTCGAGAATTATTCTGCGCAGGTATTTTTCATGCATTAACGAATGAAATGGAGAAAGAAATACTACTTGAAGCTGCTTAAATAGAAATATTTTAGAAATTAATTGATTTTAAGTTTTGAAAGTGTATATTTCATATAAGCTCGGACGTCAAAGGCGAAGAGCAGCGAAATTGAAAAGAAAGCCCTGATCTCAACCGGTCGGGGCTTTTTTGTATGGCTATCGGAGTGACTAAATGTTAGTGCCGGTATTCGTTTGCTAATATATTATTTACGCACACAGGGTGCTGAGGCGTAAATAATGAAATGGATTCTAATAGTTGTTGTAGTGATTTTAGGTGGCATGTTTGCTAATGGGTTTTACACGGCTTATTCGCAACTAAATAGAGGGGTTTCCCTTCTGGAAATAGCATTTACCTATAACTCCATGAACCCAATAAGTCAGTATGGTTATACCTTAGTGTTGAGAAGTAGTCCTGAGGTTAAGCAAGCCGCTGGAAGAATGAATGACTCATTTGATGCCTTGAAGAATGCATCAAGCCAGTGAATACGCAATTCAGTATAAGGCTGCCAATTTGGCGGCCTTTTTTTATGCCCAAATTTAGCGCCGAGCAATCAACCTCAATTGACCCCGTGTCTCCTCGTGCTCCGGCGCTAATCCCCAAAGTTCACAGCCTCCCCTGTGCGAGGTATTCGGATGAAACATATGCCAGAAAGACCCGACACATGGGCGGCCATGATCGCCTGGCTGGCAAATCATCGTAATGAGGCTGGTTACTCCATTCTGGCGTTCGTTATGTCGATATTAGCCACTTCAAGAAACAAGAAGACTATCTGGAGAGACCGAATGACCGGTGCGACCATGTGCGGAATTCTTTGTTTCTTTGCTCAACCCACGCTGACCGCACTGTGCGCCATATTTGGCTGGACATTCCCGCCCGAGCTTTGCTGGCCGTTCTCGGCATTCGTGGGGTATATCGGCGTTGATGCACTTTTCTCTTCGGTGAGAAAGCGTGTGGGTCTTGAAAGTGATGGGGGAGCTAATGCTGACAGCTAAGCAGTTACAGAATGCGACTGGACTGAGCGATGCCCAGCGCGATGCGTGGTATCCGGCCATCACCGCCGCAATGACAAATTACGGCATCACCACGCCATTGCGACAGGCTCACTTTCTCGCCCAGACCGGACATGAATCACTGAGCTTTCAGAAGCTGGAAGAAGGGCTGAACTATCGGGAATCTGCGCTGACTGCGTTATTCAGCCGACGTATCACGCCAGTTCAGGCGGCGAAATATGGCCGGAACGCGTCTCACCTCGCAGATCAGAAGATGATTGCCAATGTCATTTATGCGAACCGCAACGGAAATGGGGATGTTGATTCTGGTGACGGGTATCGATATCGCGGGCGCGGACTGATCCAAATTACCGGCAAAGCGAACTACGCCGCACTGGTAAAGCAACTGGGCTTGGATGTGGTGACATACCCCGACAAGTTAACCACCTACGCATTGGCGGCTGAATCCGCTGCTGCGTGGTGGAGTAATCACAACCTGAACAAACTGGCCGACGCTGATGACGTGGTGGCAATCACGAAGATTATCAACGGCGGCACAAACGGGCTTGATGACAGGGCATCCCGCTTAACCAAAGCTAAGGGGATTCTATGCTCAACGTAATAAGCGTTATCCGAAACAACATCGGTATTTTCATCTGCATCCTGTTCTGCGTGGCTCTCTGGGGCCTCAATGTCAGAAACAGCCAACTTACCGCCACAAACGAACGGCTGGAAAAGCTATCCGACAGCAAAGACGCTCAGATTAATCTTCTGCGCGACAAGAATGACGGGCTGGCTGATTCGGTCAACAACCTCATTGCTGCCGTTGATACCCAAAACAAGGTCGTGAGTAAGGTTGCAGATCAACGCGCCGTAACCGCATCTCAAAACAGGAAGCTACAGGATGAAATCAAGAAGTATCTGGCGGCAGACAAGTGCTCTATTGCTCCTGTACCCCCTGATGCTGTTGAGCGGCTGCGCGAAAACGCAGACCGAATACGAAACGGTAAAGGTGCCATCGCTGCCGATACCGGCAAGCCTGCTGGCTGATTGTGTTATCCCTGACGTGCCGGAAGTGATGACCTACGCCGACAGTATCGTGCTCAACCTGACGATGCAGGGCGCACTGGAAGACTGCAACAACCAGATAGACGGCATCCGGCACATTGAAGAGGCCAGACAGAAATGATTAAGCGCATTCTCGCATGGCTTAAAAGCATCTATTACACAGCCCCGACGGCTGAACCTAACACACCAGGAGACACCATGTCAGAACCATCAGTAGATACATCAGCCCAAACTCAACCCGCAACCCTCGCTGCAGCAGCCGATAACACTCTGCAGCCAGCGATTACCGTCTCGGCGCTGGATAAAGCCAAAGCCGACTTCGAGGCATTCGTTGCTTTCGTCGAGCATGGCATTACCGTGCTGGGTGCTGACGCAGAAGCCGAGCTGGTCGCACTGAAAGACAAGTACCTGTAAGCATCCTCCGACAAGGATAACGGTTGGTCACGCTGTGAAGTGTCGCCATATCGTGATTTACAAAGTTCTGCAAAGGGCATTCAAAGAGTGCCTTTCACAGAATAAACGATATTAATCTACACCTGTCGGTATCAAATACTCACGGAGTTATATTCAACTAACCAGCAGGAAATTCTAAAAATGGCTGATTCTATCAAAAGACCGATGCCACCATTGGACCCCGCTGGCACCCTACATTTCTACAATCGCGTCTTCCCTGCACCTGAGGTGCTTGAATGGGTAAGCGAACAGATACTCGACGAGAGTGGACAACTTCATAACCCAGACCATATTCACCTAATTGAAGCCGACATAAAAATAATGTGGGCATCCTCTGCATTTGAGAAGCAAGGTCGAATAGTGCTTGGTCAAGCAGAGCAGGTAGCCATGCGTGCCGGTGGCTGGCAGAAAGCCAGAATGGTACAGCAGATGCATGAGTGGTTTGGCGAAGTGCCTAAGTTCATCATCACGCTGGCAGCCGACTATTGCCATCAATGCACGGACATAGAGTTCTGCGCACTGGTTGAGCATGAGCTTTATCACATCGCTCAGGCACAGGATGAGTTTGGCGCTCCCAAGTTCAACAAAGAAGGACAGCCGGTATTAACAATGCGTGGGCATGACGTTGAAGAGTTCATTGGGGTAGTCCGCCGTTATGGGGCAAGCGTTGAAGTTAGAGAGATGATTGACGCTGCCCAAAATAAACCCGAGGTAGCGAGTCTTGACATAGCGAGAGCGTGTGGGACTTGTCTACTAAAACTGGCTTGATGCTTTATTCAGATTGTCATGGAGGAAATCGATGGCAGCACTAACGACAGAGGTTAAAGCCTTCATCGTACAGTCTTTGGCATGCTTCGAGCCGCCTGCAAAAGTAGTTGAACTGGTAAAGGCTGAATTTGGTGTGGAGGTTTCGCGTCAGCAGGTATCCCAATATAGCCCAGGTAACGCAATGGCCGCCAAGCTGAGCCAGAAATGGGTAGACCTTTTCGTCAGCACTAGAAAACGTTTTCAGGAAGAAATCTCGGATATCCCAATTGCCAATAAAGCCTATCGCTTGCGTGTGCTTGACCGTATGGCGACAAGGGCCGAGAACATGAAAAATATAGCCATGACAGCTCAGTTGATGGAGCAGGCAGCAAAAGAGGTTGGCGACGCATATTCTAATCGGCAAAAGGTTGAGCATTCTGGGGGCATGGCAATCAGCTCGGTTGCATCGGTGATGGATGAAATAGGAGACGAAGACCTGTAAGGAGCCTACGTGTTAACAGAAAAGCAAAGACAGCTCCTGAAGAACAGGTTTTGGCGGTTAAATCATCTTTATAAGATCAAGGATAAAAACGGCAAGTGTGTCACCTTCAAAATGACCCCTGAGCAGTTGGAATACTTTGACGGCATGCATGATAGGAACCTCATCCTCAAAGCTCGCCAGTTGGGTTTCACTACCGAGGTCTGCATCATTCAGTTAGATCTGGCGATATTCCATAAGAAAGAGTGCGCACTGATAGCCCATACCCTGCCGGACGCTGAAAGGTTATTTCGAAATAAAACTCAGTTTGCATATCAGAGAATGACTGATGACGTTAAAAAGGCAAACCCGTTAGTTAAAGAGACAACAAGCGAATATGTCTTCAAAAGCGGTGGAAGTGTGAGTGTATCCACCTCGTTTCGTGGAGGCACTCTTTATAGCCTTCATGTCTCCGAATTTGGGAAGATTTGCGCAAAGCATCCTGACAAGGCGAAAGAAATTGTTACAGGCGCATTTGAGGCTGTCCCTCTCGGCGGGAAAATTACTCTGGAGAGCACAGCTGAAGGGCGATCTGGATACTTTTTCGATTATTGTCAAACTGCTGAAAAGGCTCAGTTGCAAGAAAAGCCACTCTCAGGCCTTGATTGGAAGTTCTTTTTCTTTTCTTGGTGGAAGAACCCGCAATATGCAATCGACCCTGTAGAACCCTTACCGACGCGCCTTATCGATTACTTCGCTGAACTTGATATTAAGCACGGCATTAAGTTAAGCGAACAGCAAAAGGCTTGGTATCACATCAAAGAAAAAACACTCGGCGATGATATGAAGCGAGAATATCCATCCATCCCCGCCGAAGCATTCCAGCAATCAGTCGAGGGTGCTTACTACGCCAAGCAATTCCGCTGGCTGTACGAAAACAAACGCATCGGCCAAATCCCGGACAACCCACACCTACCTGTTCACACAATATGGGATATCGGTGTGGGCGACTCAACGGCCATTTGGTTCGTGCGAGAGGTTGGTGAAGAGTTCCACGTCATCGACTACTACGAAAACTCGGGTGAAGGTCTGCGCCACTATATGAAGGTGCTGAAAGACCGTGGCTATGAGTATGGCGAGCATTGGGGGCCGCATGATATCGAAAACCGAGAATTCGGTTCTGACGCTAAATCCCGCAAAGAGCTGGCGCGTGAAGGGTACGAAATTGACGGCCAAACATACTCAATGAACTTTAAAGTTGTACCAAAGACGGGCGTCGATACCGGAATCGAATCAGTGCGTGAAATCCTCCCCAAATGCGTATTCGACGAAGAGAAATGCTCTGAGGGTATCACTCACCTCGAAGGGTATCGAAAAGAATGGGACGACAAGCGCGGTTGCTGGAAAGACAAACCTCTTCATGACCATACCTCACATGGCTCCGATGCTTTTCGTTACTTTGCTGTAGCCAAAAACAACCGCAAACAGGTCGGCGCAATATTCTTCTAAGGAGCACTCAGTGAGTGAATTAAGCAACGGGGAACAATTCCTCGTGAACGCCCTTGCTGATGCTGTGGGCCGCCAGCGCATGCTGTATGCAGGCATGAATGGCAACACTAAACGCACCAAGCTGTGGGATGAGTTCGGCTATCCTGAGCAACTCACCTTCGATAACTTTCACCGGCAATACCGCAGGGGCTCAACCGGCTTTGCAGCCGTGCATAAGCTTCTGGATTCATGCTGGGCCGACAATCCAACCATCATTGATGGGGATGAGGACCGAGAGTCGACCAAAACGACAGCTTGGGAAAAGTCAGTCACCAAGCTGATGAAAAAGCACTGGGCGAAGATTAAAGATGCCGATCGCCGCAATATGGTTGGCCGTTATTCAGCCCTGCTGATTCAGGTCAGGGATAATCGGGACTGGAGCGAGCCGGTAGATATCGCGGTCGTTAAGCGACTTGGTTCGAAAGCTCTAGTGAAGCTAATTCCGGCATGGGAAGCGCAGATTACGCCTGGGAATACGGATGTGGACACGCATTCGGAAACATACGGCCAGCCGGTCAACTATCACTTTAACGAGCAGCCTGTTGGTGATGACAAAGCCACTGGCAGCCCGCGAGCAGTTCAGGTGCATCCCGATCGCATCTTACTTATCTGTGAGGGCTCTGAAGACGGAAACATTCTCTCGGGCATTCCACTTCTTGAAGCTGGCTATAACGACTTGCTCGACATCGAGAAGACAAAAGGCGGTAGCGCTGAAGGCTTCCTGAAGAACGCCAGCCGTCAGTTGGGCATAAGCTTTGATGCTAATACCGACATGGCTGCCATTTCCAAAATGGCAAAAGATGCCGGTTACAAAGACCTTGGCGAGGCCATGAACGACAAGATGATCAAGTTGAATCGCGGTACGGATTCGGCTCTGGTCACACAGTCTGGAACCACGTCAGTGCTCTCCGTTGCAGCAGCGGACCCAACGACAAGTTGGACAGTATCGGCTAACCAGTTCTGCGCAACGATTCAATGCCCATTCAACATCCTTTTTGGCAAGCAGACTGGCAATCTTGCTTCTGAAGAAGACAAAACGGCATGGGCTACGCGTTGCAATGGTCGCCGCTGGGGATTCATGAGTGACCTGGTGACGCGAGTCATTGAGCGCTTTTGGGCGATCGGCATCATCGACCCACCTTCAACCGGTGAGGTCACACTGGCATGGTCTGACCTTCTCGCGCCAAGTGAGAAAGAGAAGATCGCCAACATGCAGGCGCTGGCTGACGTAGCTCAGAAGACGCAGCAGGCATTCGGTACATCAGCAGTTGATGTGAACGAGATACGCGCCGCCGGTGAGCTGGAGCCAATTAAAGAGCCGGCAACACCAGACTCTGAAGCCAAACAAACCGATAAGGACCCGCTGACAGATGGCGACGACAGCGACGACCCGAATCGGAACACCGATAGTTCCGCGCAATAAAACCGATCCCACACAATCAGCCAGGCAAGTTGGCCGGATGTATCGTGATATTGATTCACGCTATCTCGATATCAAGCGCGCACTGAAGGCGTTATTCGATGAGCGGTTAACCGGCCGGATGAGGGAATCTAACGCTAAGCAAACCTATCTGGTCTGCAACAACGTGGATTCCCCCGCCACGCTTTACCAGTGCAACGCTGGCACGTACATCTACGACATGACAGCCATTCAGCTTGCTGACCTGCTGCAGCGCGTGCAGGTGATTCTGGACGATGCATTGCTTGATGGTGGCAACCAGAACTTATGGGCTTTCGATTATGTTGGCGCTGAGTATGAGCGCGGCACGCTTAACGCCTTCACCAACTTAGCGGTTCAGTCGCCGGTATATGCACAGCAAAACACGTTAATGCAGCTGCTGAGCACTGCGGCATATCAGAACCAGATAGCTGCGGCTTATGTTGCAACGTACAGCGATTGGGTGGGAGTCAGCGACACAGCACGCGCCGACCTTGCTAACGTGATATCCGAAGCGATCGGCAGGGGAGTTAACCCACGAGAAACAGCCCGCATCATCAGTAAGCGTCTCGATGTATCGATGGCGCAGGCCAAGAACATTGCTCAGACCGAACAGGTCGGGGCGCTGCGTAAGGCTCAGTGGCAGGAAACGGACTGGGCAAAAGACAGGCTGGGCCTCAACACCGCGATTCTCTGGCTGTCGGCTCTGAAGCCTACAACGAGGACATGGCACGCTGCACGGCACGGACGCACCTACACCACTGAAGAGGTTGAGGCGTTCTACGCAGAGCGCGGCAACCGCTATCACTGCTACTGCGCCAACATCCCGGTGATTCTGGATGAGCACGGCAAAGTGGTTAATGAAGGTTTGGTCAGCAGGCTGGCCGAAGAGCGTAAGCAGTGGCAGCAAGCCGCATAACAACACTCCATCAATGAGGACACAGCATGTCACGCATCTGCGTAAACGTGCTGTCGGTAATCAACTCCGCTTCAAACATCACATCAGAAACAATCGATGGCGTTGAGCACATCGTCGTGAAGGGCGTCTGTCCTGTTATCGACGATATCGTGCTCAATGGCGGACTGTACCCGGCAGACGAGATAGCAAAAGGCTTTAAAAGCCTTGAAGGTAAACCCATGCCTTACGGGCATCCTAAGATTGAAGGTCAGTACGTCAGCGCCAGTAATGTGCGCGCTGTGAACGAATTCCATATTGGCGCCTTCGCCCGTAACGTCCGCAAAGATGCCGATCGCGTTTTGATGGACATGTGCATCAACCGTCGATATGCAGAGGCAACCGACAAAGGCAAAGAGGTTGTTAACCGTCTGGATGATATGAAAGCCGGTAAAGACGTTGAGCCGATCGGCGTATCAACCGGCCTGGGCCTCAATAAGGTTGCAGGGCAGGGTGTATCCAAGGGCAAGAAGTACAGCTGGCTGGCAACTAATCAGGACTATGACCACTGCGCCATTCTTTTGCATGAGACGCCAGCTGGGACACCTCAGGAAGGTGTTGGAATCTTCGTCAATGCTCAGGGTGATGAGTTGGAGATTCAAACCGCTAACCTGGCTGATGCCTCTGACCTTACCCGCGAAGGCCTGCTAAACAAAGCCAAGTTCTACTTCACCAACGCTTCCAATTTCTCATTCGACGATATCCAGCGCGCCATAAGCGACAAACTTCGTGAAGGGCGTAGCACTGACTCATACCTCTGGCCCGAATCAGTGTGGCCGGACACCTTCATTTATCGCGATGACACCAAATATTTCAAACAGAAGTACCTGATCAACGATGACGGCACCGCTGAATTCGTCGGAGATCGCCAAGAAGTCGTGCGCAAACCTACTGAGTACGAAATTAAAACCAACGGAGAAGATGATCCGATGAAATACCTTATCGTTAACGCGCTCAAAGCTGCTGGTAAGCCGACTGAAGGCAAGTCAGATGCTGAGCTGATGGACGCATACAACCAAATGGCTGCTGAAAAAGCGTCAGCCAAACAAGAAACGCCGGAAGAGAAGGCCGCTCGAGAGAAGAAAGAAGCGGACGACAAGAAGGCTAAAGAAACTGCCACCAACGGTGAAGAAATGCCAGCCTGGGCGAAATTGCTCACTGAGCAGGTGACCGCCATCAACAGCCAGATCAACGCCAACTCTGACAAAGAGAAGGGCGAAAAGCGCGCCGCTGTTAAAACCAAGTTTGGCCTCGACGACATCGCGGTTAACGCGCTGGACGGCGCTGCGCTTGATGGCCTGTATGCCCAGTGCCAGACCTCAATTGGCCTCAACGGTTCATTCCGTCAGGTCAACTCAACTCAATCTTTCAGCGAAATGCCGGAGTAAACAATGGCTAAAGATGGAAAGCATGTAATCCACGCGGGTGGTGTGTTCCCTAATCCACTACTCAACCGTGAAGGCGGCGCTGCTGCTGCAACCGCACCCGGCACAATCGGCTTTTTCGATGCCGCAAAGTTCACTGCATCGGTAGCAGGCGCTGAATCAGCAATCCTCTACGTTGCCAACATGGATTATCTGCGCTGCCTTGGTGTTGATGATGCCATCGCAGCTAACGAGCTGATTGTTGGTATTCAGCCACTGCCAGGGATGTTCCTGAACGTCCGCGCATCTGCAGGCACTTATGAAAAAGGCCAGCCAGTAGCAGTTGCTAACGGCCGCATCACTGCAGTTGCTGATGACGCCGCTGTATTCGCTTATGTCGAAGAAGATAAGTCTGTCACTGCGGTGGCCGGTGATCTGATTCGCGTTGTGTTCAAATAAGGAGCACTGAATGTTTGTATTCTCGCGTGCTGTCGGTGAGCGCACCGGCAACTTAGAAGTTAACCAGTCTCAGTTCGCAGAACTGCAGGCAGCCCGTCAGGAAGGCGCTCAGGCAGCAGCTGATTTTATCGGTCGCGCCCGAGGTATCCGCGAAGATGGCGGCCGCCTTGACGCAGTGAACGCAGTAGACGATATCCGCCGCCTGTATCGGGCATTTGATACCACAGTGCTGGCGCAGTTTGAGTCAACAACCCAGTTCACCCTACTGAATGACCTGATGCCGCTGTCCCGTTCAGTGCGAATTGAGCAGTCACGCTACGACTATGCCCGTACCGGTGGTCGTGGTTGGGCGCACACTTCAATGTCCGGACAGATTGGTGCGGCGTTGGATGCGAAGTCTTACACCTTCGACGGCACCATGGTTCCTATCCATGATTCCGGCTTCAAGTTCAACTGGCGTGACCCCATCTTCAACAGCCCATCAGCGCTTCAATCTCAGGCTGATGCACAGCGTGGTTCGGTGGAAGATGTTCAGCGCCAGTATGTTGACTACGTGTTCAACGGCTTCCGCGACTCTGAAGGTAACTTCGTGCAGTTCGATGGCCTGACATGGAAAGGCCTGAAAGAAGATGAACGCGTTGCTCAGGTCACCCTGACCTTCAACTTCGCAACCAGCACCGATCCGGTTGCACTGCGCACCAACGCGATTGCGCTGCGTGACACTGTCCGAATCACTAACAACCAGTACGCGCCGCAGACCTGGTATGTGTCGGCCGAAATCATGTCGAACCTTGAGCGTTATTTCGATGTGAACGCAACCCGCACAGTGCTGGAAGAGTTGCTGAAGCTGTCCGGCATCGCAGCCATCAAAGAAGATGCGCAACTTTCAGGTAACGAAATCCTGATTGTTCCACTGACTGCTGGAGTTATCGCTCCGATCGTAGGTCAGGCGATCGGCACCATTGCCGACCCTCGCCCGTTCTACAACAGCGATTACATCTGGCGCACATGGGGTGCGATGGGCTTGATGGTCAAGCAGGACATCAACAGTAAATTCTCGGTAATTCACGCCGCGTAAGGAGCAATCATGGCACTAGTAAAGATTCTGGCTAAAAACCTCTTTGCCGGTGCCGGTTTCCAGAAACTGGAGGCTGGCAAGGTGTACAACGTTGATGACGCTGTCGCCGATAAATGGGTCAAAGCGGGTAAAGCCGAGAGCACCAAAGAGAAAGGTGAGGCGCTTCAGTTTGAAGTTGCCACACCATCGGCACCCGTCATTACTGACACCGGCGCACTGCAGACAAAGCTGAGCGAAACGCTGGCGCAGCTCAAAACTGCTCAGTCTGATCTCGATGAGAGGGACAAACAGCACGCTGATGCGCTGGCGCAGCTCAAAACAGCTCACGCTACTGAACTTGAAGCCGAGAAAGCTCGCGCTGACAAAGCAGAAGCAGACCTGGCAGAAGCAACCAATAAGGCGAAATAACCATGGCAGCCCAAATCACGCTTGATGACGTAAAGCCGATGATGGCTGAATTGGGCTTCACGGTTCCCGATGATCTGCTGACCTTGCTTCTTGAGCAGGTCAGCGACGCTTCAGCCTGTATGGACGGGGCCGGATACTCAGACAACCTTCAAAAGTTGATGCTTATCTACGCTGTATTGCGTCTGGCGGCCCTGTCCGGTGCTCGAAAAATCTCCTCTCAATCAGCGCCATCGGGGGCTTCGCGCTCCTTTGTTTATGACAGTGCCGGCACTGACAATCTGTATAGCCAACTACTGGCATGGGATAAGAACGGCTGCCTGTCACAGTTACCACTGAGCGGCTCATCTGTAGGTTTCTTCGATGTTGTTGGAGGCTAACATGACCGAGTCAGAGAAAAGAAAAGACGAGAAGGAAGAGGGCAAGCCGGACTGCGATAAATGTCCAAATTGCCCTGGCTGTCCCGACCAATATGAGGACTATCTGACATGAGCAGCGCGGCCAGCTGGAGCTATACCGCAGTATGTACCATCTGGAAAAGCCTTGGGTTAAACGAATACGGAGATTCATTGGGATTTGCGGAGCCGGTAAAGATCATGTCCGATTATCAAGGTGGTCTATCCAAAAAGCTGGGTGATATTGGTTCAGAGAAGGTTGTAAAAAACACAATCTGGACTGAATACGCTCTTGCAGATGCGGGTGATTATATTTTGATCGGTGCCTCTATAAATCCTGACCCAATTGCGGCCGGTGCGGATGAGGTGATGCAGGCTATTCGCTATGCCGATACATTCGATCGCCTGGCTGACGACTATGCGATCCTGACTGGAGCGTAATATGGGCGTGAAAATAAAAGGTGCCGCCGAAGCCAAAAAGAAACTAGACGTGCTTATTGGCAACATTCAGACAAAAAAGGCAGTGAGAGCAGTCTATACCGCCTTATTCATAGTCGGTGCAGAATCAGCAACCATGACGCCGCGTGATACCTCGGCTCTAATCAACTCCCAATATCGCGATATCGACATCGTAGGTGCCAAAATATTAGGCAAAGTGGGGTATTCGATTGATTACGCGCTGGCTGTTCACGAGTCAAAAGGATCTTCCTTAGGCAAACACATTCCTCGACCGGTGGATAACGGCCAGGTTGCGGGTTCCCGAGGAAACTATTGGGACCCCACAGGCGAACCTAAATTCCTGTCCAAGGCTGTAGCAAACACCGATAGGCAAGTTCGAGAGGCAATCAAGAAGGAGATGGAACTTTGAACCCTCCAATGCACAAGCGTGTGCGCAATCTCTTGGTAGATGCAGGGCTGACAGCCGGATATACGATGCAAATGCTTGTGTGGATGGATACGGGAAAGCTATCGGACCGCTTTATCGTTGTGAAGCCAGCAGGCGGCAGTGCAATCGATAGCGAGTTGTCATCTGAGTATTACGTTTCAGTAGACATTATCTCTGGAAAGGGGGCGGGTGAGTACGAAAAGGCCGATGAGGCGCAGCGTGCCATGATCGAGTATTTCCAGAAAAACCCTCAAACCGACTGCGTTGGCAGCATCGCCAATCTCGGCGGGGTGCCAAGACCAATCATCACTACCGAAGGCCGTATGGTCTATCAGTTAATGTTTATCTGCCTCTACGGAGAATAACAAACAAATCAATCCTATCGGCTGCCTTGCGCGGCCTTTTTTATTTCAAGAGGTATAAAATGCAAGGTTGTCCACAAACGTTCGACCGCCTTATTGGCCGCGAAAAAACGCTGGAGCTAGCCTATGGCTGCGCCGACACGGTTCCATCTGAAGCCGATTGGAAGCTTATGGGCCTGCCAACTTCGGTAACGTGGGATATGAGCCCTGAGTCATTGACGTCCGATGCCGATGACGGCGGTTTCTCGGCGAACATGATTTCAAGTCTCGACCCGACCTACTCAATCGAGGGCGAGGTTCGCAAAGACGACCGCACTGACGAGTTCGGTATTCAGCAGTTCACCAAGTACATCGTTGCGGAAGTTAAGGCTCGTCGCCAGCCAACGGTATGGATGCGCCTGCATTGGGGCAACACTTACCACATTGGCTATATGGTCCCAACGGGTGCGAGTGATGGCGGTGGGGTAAAAGAGATTGTGACCTACAGCTACGAGTTCAAACTCGCAGACGGCACAACCTTTAACATCATCGACGACGGCGAATCGATTGACGTCACCGGTGTAACGGTATCTCCAACCACGGCAAGTGTCGTTGTGGGCGCAACGCGTCAATTGAGCGCGGCGGTCGCACCTTCTGACGCCACAGACAAAACGGTAACCTGGACATCTTCCGATGCGACCAAGGCCACTGTGAACGGTTCCGGACTGGTTACAGCAGTTGCAGCCGGCACCGCAACTATCACAGCCAAAACGACCGATGGCAATAAAACTTCCACGAGCGTTATTACCGTTACATCAGCGTAAACAAAACAAAGGGTGGCTTCGGCTGCCCTTGATTTTGTTTATGGAGGATTCATGACGCCAGTAAAAGAAATAGGTGAGTGCATGATCACCTTGGGAGAAGAAGATTATTTTTTCAGGCCTTCATTCATTGCTATGACCAAAATAGGCGACCCGGGTGAAATTGTGCAGGCTTTTTACGATCTGCATAACGATGGCGTCACGCCCTTATTACAGCAAGCGCACGAGGCATACGGACACATTCCTGCATGGGTTTATCAGCATGTCAGCCAGCAAAAGATAAACAAACCCGCAATACTTGCTGCCATGTCTGTAATCACTGCGTGCTGCGACCGAGACCCGACAGCATTGATAGGCGAGATTATCCCAGGCAAGTCTGGGAAGTGGACCTTTGTCTATCGAAGGGGGGCCATGAAGGACTATGAAATGGTTATCACTGCGCAGTCACTTATTACTCACGGCGTTATTGGCAAGGCAAAGGTTAGGCAATTACAACGCCATGAAACCACCGAGAAGACATCGGAATTCAATGCCTTTGAATATATCAGTTCCGCCCGTAATCACCTCGCCATGAGCCGCACAGAAGCCGAAAGCCTTACGATGACCGAGCTTCAGCTAATGCTGGCGTCAAAATACCCTGAACAGAAGGGATACACACGGGAAGAGTATGACGCCAAGGCTGATGATTTCTTCGAGAAGCGCAGGAAAAAACTGGGAAGGTTGAAGGCTTCTTAGGGTGATCTTGCTTTCCTTTGCGCCTATCACCCGCTAGGATTTGTCCTATCAATTACTAATGGGGATAGGGATATGAAAAAGGTGATAGCTTTATTTTTGATTGCATTGTCTTTCGGCGCAATGGCTGAGGAAATGCAAACAGAGGGTTCTTGGTATTATAAGAAGAATGTAAACAAAATGACTGACACCACAGATGTTGTGGCTATTAGTTCTACAAAAGATATTTATTCGAAAGATGGAATTGAAAGGCGAACGACTTTGGTGATGAGATGTAAAGATAATAAAACTGAGGCCTATTTATCATTGAATGATTATTTAGGTAATGACTATCCAAAAATCACTCTCAGATTTGATGACGGAAAGCCTGAAAAAAAGACATGGAGCGGGGGTGAAGGAGGTGATTCAGCATTTGCTACCAATCCAGTAGCCTTTATCAAAGAGATGTCAAAGCATAAGAAGCTAATTGCTGGCTTCGAACCCTATGGCTTAACGATGCAGGCTGTAGAGTTTGATCTCTCTGGCGCCGACAAGGTTGCACAGGAAATATCAAAAGCCTGTAACTGGAAAATGTAAAAGCATTAATAATTTATCGACCCCGCTCTGGCGGGGTTTTTTTATGCCTGGAGAAAGCTAAATGGCTGGTTCTGAAAAGGTTGGCACACTTGTTTATGATATCGAAATTGATACCGCTGGCCTCATCGAGGGGCAGCGCCGACTCCAAGCTGAGTTGACTTCCCTTCGCGGCAACCTCGGCGGCCTAAACACCACCATAAACAGAACAGAGCAAGCTACACGCTCGGCCGGTAGTGCCATGTCAAGCCTGAGCGCGGTCGCAAAGGGGGTAGCTGCTGCCATAACAGTTCATCAGATCACTGAATACGCAAATGCATGGGTGGATGTGGCCAACAAGTTGGCAAACTCCGTTCGGGCTAGTGAGCAGATTGCAGATGTTACCCAACGCGTTTTTGATATTTCACAGCAGACGAGAGGCGGGCTAAGCGCGACTGCCACGCTTTATGGGCGACTGGAGAGGGCTACGCGTACAGCAGGAACAAGTACGGCAGACTTGGTTAAGCTGACTACGACAATAAACAAAGGCTTAGCAGTTTCTGGCGCAACTACCGAAGAAGCAAGCTCTACCATGACACAACTCTCCCAGGCGCTGGCCTCGGGCGTTCTTCGTGGTGAGGAGTTCAACTCAATTTCAGAAAATGGCAGTAGGTTAGCTGTTGCACTGGCCGATTCTTTGGGGGTCACTATCGGCCAGTTGCGTAACATGGCCGCACAAGGCAAGTTGACCACAGAAGTTGTGGTTAATGGCTTACTCAAACAAAGCGATGCCATTGGAAATGAGTTTGCTAAAACAGCACTAACAATGGGACAGGCATTTACAGTTGCAACAAACAACATTACTAAGTTTGTTGGTGAGAACGCCTCAGTAAACACCACGCTGAAGATTTTCAATCAAAGTGTGATTTCTTTAAGTGAAAACTTGAATACTGTGGCTAACGTTATTGGAGTATTTGCAGCTATTTTGGGTGGCCGGTACGTTGGCGCACTTGCCGCAGCCACATCAGCTAAGTTTGCAGATACAGCGGCCGCCACCGCGCAATCAAGAGCCACTTTGGAGGCAGCTGAATCATCTCAAATAGACGCTGCCGCGAAGCTAAGGTTGGCAGAAGCCAATAAGTCATCAGCGGCTTCGGGCCTTAATGTGGCGCAGGCGCAACTGAATTTACTTAAGGCTACGAATGCCTCAACAGCAGCAGTTGTCCAGCATGCCGACGCAGAATTAGCGAGCATCAAAGTAAATCTTCAGCAGATAGAAGCTGAAAAAGCGCTCGAAACACAAAGATTAAAATCCCAAATAACTGAGCAGGGGCGCATTGCCACTGCAACTAGAATGGCAGAGCTCCAGAGGGCGAGCTCAGTTCTTACCCAGCAAGCAGCAACAGCTGAGGCGGCTGCATCGACCGCAAGGGCCAATTCTATAGCGGCAGCAGAGGCGAAGCTATCAGCTGCAAGAATCGAGTTGGCTACTGCAACGGGCATTGCAACTCAGGCAAATGGAGCCTACATAGCGTCTACGGAAGCTGTCACGGCTGCATCTGCTGCCGCAACCACTACTATAGGGGGCCTTGCTAAGCGAGGTCTGGCTTTGATTGGTGGGCCAGTTGGCGCTGCTGTAATCGCTGGCGCGGCATTGTTCTACTTTTATCAGAAAGCTCAACAAGCAAAGCAGGAAGCGATAGATTTTGCAGACAAGCTCGATGGCGTTATCTCCAAAATGAAAAGCTTGAGTCAGGTACAGCTTGCTGCTGAGATTGATACTGCCACCAAGTCTATTGCTGTCCAAAAAGATAATATCTTAGACCTAACCTCTACCGTGTCGGCCAACGAACTCCAGCAATCTCGACTCAAGAGGACGCTCTCATTCCTAAAAGAGGGAAGCGATGCCTACAACTACACCTTGGGGGAGCTGACATCCGCCCAGAGCGAGCACATTCAGCTTTTGGCTCAAATCGACTCAGCAACCAACAAGCTTAGCCAAACAGTCAGTAAAACAGGAATTATTCAGGCGCAATTCAATGGTCAGTTCGTGCAGGGAATAGATCTCCTTAAACGGGACGGTCATGAAGCAACGGTAACAGCTGGGTTAATTAGTCAATTGGGAACAGCGCTTGATATTGCAGCGAAGTCAAAAGAGAAGTTCAATGCAACTTCACTTCAGGTTCCCGTTAGCGCTGCAGGCCAAAAGATTCTTGATCAACTTCAGCAGGAAAATGATCTTCTTGAAATTCAAGATAAGCGCCAACGCGCCGTAAAAAAAGCACGGCTGGAGGCTATCAATGCCGGAGAGCAGAATCAAAATGTAATCGACCAAGCTGGAGAGTTGGCAGGTAAATATTACGATCTGCAAAAAGCTGATCAGGGGCGTACGAAGGCAGCCAATGAAGCCACTTCTGCAGCTAAAAAGCAGGCAAACGCCCAAGAGTCGGTGGCGCAAAAGCTTGCCAACCTGAAGCAACAGTCTGAACAATCTGCTGCTTCAACCGATGATTTGAGTCGTGCGCAAGCAATACTCACGGCACAGCAATCACTTGGCAAATCTGCAACTCAAGCAGATATAGCGCTGGCAGGCCAGTATGCAGCCAAAAAGTGGGACGTGGCCAATGCGCTCAAGGCTCAGGCTGCTGCCGAGAAACTCATTCCCGTAGTAAAAGAGAACACTAGCTACCAGCAGGATGTAAAAGACTTGCAGGCAGCGTTGGCTGGCAAAAAAATATCTCAATCTGAATACAACGAAACCTCGGAACAACTCGAACAGCAGCATCAAGCCAATCTGGCAAAAATTCGAGCCAATCAGGCAGCAGGTGTTAATCCGGCGCAGGAGGCGATAGGGCAGATTGACCCTGTACAACAACTGGCTAATCAGCACGCCCAGCAGTTGGCACTGATTCAAGCTTTCGAAACGCAGAAAGGTATGCTGACCGCCAAAGGCCTCGCGTTAAGGGACGCTGAAAATACGGCCTTCGAGAAAAAGAGAACAGATGCTCAGTGGGAGATATTGAGCCAGCAAAGTCTCGGTTATGAGGCAATGACCGCAGGGTTTGATGCTTTCTCTGGAAGCGCATCAAATGCTCTCACGGGGTTGCTGACCGGCACAATGTCTCTTTCAGAGGCGATGAGCTCTCTTGGGAATACCGTATTAAACGCCGTCATTAACTCATTCGTGCAGGCTGGCGCTGAGTGGGTTAAGCAATTGATAATTCAACAAACGCTTGGATCGGCAGTTTCTGCTGCAAGCGCCGGTGAAGCCGCATTGTTGGCTACTGCATGGGCAACACCCGCAGCCTTGGCGTCCCTTGCTACTGCCGGGGGGAACGCCATCCCTGCACAAGCAGGAATGACCGCTACTGTGGGTATGGCTCAAGGTATGGCGGTTGTCGGAGCGCGTAAAAATGGCGGCCCTGTATCGGCTGGCAGCTTATATGAGGTTGGTGAAGGGGGAATGCCGGAAATATACAAGGCCAGCAACGGCAGTCAGTACATGATCCCCGGCAATAATGGCAGCGTTATAAGCAATAAGGATTTGCAGGGTAGTGGGGCGGGGAATATCTCTGTAAGCCATGTTGTTCACAATTACTCAAGTGGCGTGCAAGTTCAGAACCAAACCAGCCAGAGTAACGGAACCTTACTTCTGGAAACTTTTATCAGCGATCTTGAAGGTGGAGGGCCAATGTCCAATTCATTGCAATCAACCTTCGGGTTGACGAGAAAAGCGACGGGTGATTATTAATGACTGACGTAACCTACCCGTATCAGCTGCCACTGCCGCAGCGTGCCAGCCAGAACATGACGCAAGATACGGGGTTCATAGCTTCTCAGCCCGCTGTAGGCCCCGCTATCTTCGTACCAATCACTACCGACCTGAAAACCACATGGTCACTTACCTGGATTTTCACGCTTGCTCAAGCAGAGGTCTTCAAGTCTTGGCTTAGAAGCCCTAATTACTGCGACAAGGGCCGCAACTGGTTCAAGATGCCTATCGACCTTGGAGATAGCCAGGGGCCGCAGGAGCAGACTCTCCACTTTGTTTCGATGCCGGTGCAAACAAGCAAGGATGGCAGTACGGTAACCTACACGGCAAGTGTAATCACCAACGGACTTAATGACAGCACTGAAGAGTATGACGACCGGATCGTCGAGTCTCCCCCTGGGATGGGGTTCTGGCTTGACTATCTTGTCTCGGGGGTGATTCCAAATGACAACGCTTAGGGAGTGGAAAGAGCGGCGCCCTGCATCAGACCTTAAATACACTGCTGAGTTTTATCACCCTGCGTTTGGTTACTATCGATTGGTTAACAATCTTTTTCAACCGGCTGTATTTGGAGGCAATACATTCTCGCCTGCCAGATTCAGTGCGGTTGAGCCAGCTCAAGATGGCACAGCAGTAATAGGCATGACGATCACTTTTGTTGCAGCATCGCAGGAGATAAAGCAGGTGCTAAAATCATGGCGCGGTGCAGCCAGGATGACGCCCATTTCATTGAAATATCAGATATGGCAATCCATTGGAGACCCATCTCCGAGCAAGACTTTCTCACTCTACGTCAAAGATGTAACGCCTGACGCTAATAACACGACGGTGACGGCGGGATTGACTAACCCGCTGACAGTAGCAAACCCCATCATTTATACCCCCAAAGACTACCCCGGACTGAGTAACGCCTAATGAAAGTAGAAGAGTTCATCCGGCTTGTTAACGGCAAGCCGTGGGTTAACCGTGCCTGTAACTTTGAGGCTATGGACTGCTGGGGACTCGTCGTCCTCTATTACCGGCACGTGCTGGGAATTGAACTTCATGACGTAGCCGGGTATGAGTCCGGAAAGGACTTTGTGACCTGCTATAGCGCTGAATCGGATTTCTGGGCTGATGAACCGGTAGCCAGGAGCGGCAGCATCGCGGTCTTTTATATAGGCGACCAGCCGGATCATGTCGGGTTGATGCTGACTCCAACCAAATGCCTGCACGCCAGCCGCGCCAGTGGCTTTGTCAGAATAGACACACCATTAAATATTCTAAAAAGTCATTCAAAAGTGGAGTTCAAGCGATATGGCGCGATATGAATTACAAAGGTTGCCTGGCGCACCTAAAGAACGCGGGATAATCAAGGATGGCATGCCGCTGATTGAGTGGCTTAATCAGCAAAACCTTCATCAAAATGTAGTCTTGAAAATTAATGGCCGCACGCTCGAAGATGATTTTGATATCAACATCGTCCCGAGAATGACTGACTTTATTTCGGTCTTCGATCAGCCGGAAGGCGGCGCAGGGAAACTCCTGACGTCAGTCCTCCGGCCGGTGACAAAAATATTGTCAGGCGTGATGAAGGTGTTTGGGCTTTCGGCTAAAACTCCAAGTACATCTGTATCATCTGCGACTGGTGAATCACCCAATAATGACCTTACAGGCCAGACCAACAGGGCAAGACTGTACAAGGGAAGGGCGAACATTTACGGGCTAAATCGGGTTTTTCCAGACCTTATTCAGGAATCGCTCTACGAGTACGTCGATAACAACCGATACATAACGGAGTGGTTCGAGGTCGGGTATGGGAAATACACGATTTCATCGGTGCGATATTCTGAAACAAATCTGGGCTCACTATCAGGCGCCAGTTACGATATCTATCAGCCGGCAGCTAACATCGGGTCGATAAATGTCGGATATCAGTTTGATGATGTCGATAGTGAGGAGGTCCCTGGACTAAACGAATCGCAGGATTATCCAGCGCAAACGGCTTCGACCGGACAGCCCATTAGCGTGGTGCTTTCAGGCACTGAACTGACAGGGAAGGTGCTATCAACCGACGATAACTTTTCGTACTTTTCAGCTCTCGCAGTCCCTCACGCGGTGTCATTCGTGATTAATGCCACTTATAACCAATCCGGAACAACTGTGACAAAAAACGTTACGGGTTATGGGAATCTCAATGCAGTGAATGATGAAGTCGGTGATGATGAATTGTCCTACACCACTTTCATCATTGGCGGTATTACTGGGGGCGAGGTGACATCCCTGCCCGCGGACGCGGTGATAAATCAAACGCTATTCACCCTCAACGATCAGACGCCTCTCGTTATTGGCCCTGCCGTATCCCCTGTGGAATCAACAGAGCTCTGGATTCACGTCATGGTCCAGCTGGGAGCAACAGCGGGCACCACGCAGTATCGACTGAAGTTCTGGAAGGTTGACGATCAGAACAACCAGGTTCCCAACACCGAGCAGTCACAGGATTATTTTTTCGATAACGATTATCAGGTAACAACAAGAAACTTCCGGACGACACACAAATTTGCCCCCCTGGCTGGGATGGGACGTTACGCAGTGACAATTGAAAGGCTGGATAATAGTAACGACGCCAACGTCGTGACATTGATGGCTATTCACGCCGTGAACGTCCGTGAAAACGTGGTTTATCCGAACTCTACAATTGCCCGGGTGACCATTAAGGGCAGTAATCAGTCCAATGACAATCGCGAACAAAAATACAACATGCTTGCGCAGAGAAACACCATCTCATACAACCGCGAAACGGGAGCAATTGATTACACCCTACGAGCTTCTCGGTCGTTTGCTGACGCTGTGCTGCATGAATGGGTGATGGTTGGGAAGCAGGATGTTTCGAGACTTGATGTGGCCGCACTGTATTCCTATTTCGACGGCTTAAGCGACCCGCAGCTTGGCTATTTCGATTGGACATTCTCCGATGCAACACAAAGCCTGGGGGAAAGGATTCAGATTGCCTGCAATGTGGCCCGAGTTGAGATGAATTGGATTGGTGATGCGCTAACGTTTTGGCGAGATGAAAGGGTGATCTATCCTGATGCGGTATTTGCCAGAAGTAATATGTTCTGGGACGACTATAAAATGGGATTTTCAATGTCCCTGCCTGGCGGTTACGACGGGATTACTCTTGATTATGTCGATCCCTTAACCAACAAAAAAGCCTATGTATATCTCTCAATTTCAGAAGCTGGCATTTCTGAGGTTCAGGATGCCACTGTCAATGCCAAGCAGATATCATTGAATGGCTCTCGCAATGTTGCCCAGGCTTACGATAGGGCATGGTTGGAAGCCCGAAAGATTCTGTATTCCCGCGTCACCATGACGGTCAAGGTTCTGGAAACGACACAGGTTATGCGCGGGAGTGTTGTTCAGTGCCCTGACATGTACGACAACACGCAGCAAACGGGTTATATCACCGGCCGCACCGGTAACACGTTCAGCACATCGGAGAGGTTAACATTTGAAGGCGCAATGTACGTCGTCATGACCGACAGCCTTGGCAATTACAAAGGCAGGTATGCCGCCACAGCTGTGGAAGGTTATCCAAAAGCCTTTGTTGCCAATGCCGAGCAGTTCGACCTGAATATTTATAACGGGAGTACCGTACAGGTTGCATCCCGGTACTTTATCGCCAGCGAAAGTGAGTTGAACTCAACCATTTGGCGAGTTGATACAGCGACACCGAATGGTGACGACACACAAACCCTCTCCCTGACCGAATACTCGGACGAAATCTACCCATAAACTAATTAATTGAAACCATCAGATTTAATTCTGAGGATTTCGCTCGCCTATTACGAGGTAATAATGGCTAGTGCGTATAAAGACATTCCCGTGCCGACACCAACAACAAAGCCAGTTCCAAGCGCAGATATTCGAGATGCCGTCTTTGCGGGGGCAAAACTTGATGAATGGTCAGCTAGCTCAAACGAATCTTATCGCGACAGGCTTGGCGTTGACCGGTTAACGGCTAATGGGATGCAGGTAAAATTCTCGGCTCAAATGGTGAGTCAGGCGCTGCAGTTTAATACCCAAATAAACAGCCAGCAGACATTATTCAATGCCCAGATGAAAAGGCAGGATGCAGACTGGAACTCCCAGATGCATCAGGAAGACAACGACTGGCGTGTCCAGATGGAGTCCCAGCGCCAGGCGGGCATCGCTCAAATAGAGCAGCAGGCAACCGACTATTACACGGTCATTCAGTCTTCGGGTTATCAGGTAAAGGGCAATTACGCCGCTGGGTTGAAGATTGAGAATTATAACGAGCTGATCCTGGCAGAGGGTAATTTCTACCGGCCATCGGCAGGCATCCAGCTTCCCTATACCCTGACCGGCGACCCCGCGGTAGATTTAGCGAACTTCTACGCGGTGGGTGACGGAAAGCTTCGCACGGAGATGGCCCTGCCAACTGGCGGCACTCTTGTAGGGCACTCCAGCGGGTCTACCATAGACAAGCTGCTGATGTACGTTACGCCCGAGGCTTTTTATAGCGGCTCCGGTGACCACGGTGGGGCTATCCAGAATGCTATCGACTACGCCATTGCCCACGGTATTGGGTCAGTTATAGGGCATAGAAAATATAAGACAAGCGTACCCATCCGCATTGCCGGTGCAGGCGTCGAGGGGCTGAATCTCAGACTGTACGGCCTTTCTGCAACCAATGATTTCATGCTGAGTGCTGCCACGGGTGGCAACGTTGCAAACCTGACCCTGTGGAACGCAAACCCCCTCATCAAGATTGGTGACGATTCCTCAAACATCGCGAACCTGAACATTCACATTGATTTTATCGACGGCAACCATCGTGCCGACGCCGTGAATAACTACGGATATGGCTTTTCCATGTCTGACATCTATCTGGGTTATGTGACGAACTGCATTCGCGTGGTGGGGTCGGGCAATCATATCTGGCCGAACGCTTCGATAAACTGGAGCGGGCACACCTGGACGGGCAACTGGATCGGATTGATTTCCGAAAATGGCAAATCGGGCACGACTCCGATTGTCGAAGCATGGAAAATAAAGGTCCTGTTCCTGTACGACAACCGATACGGCGGCATTTGGTTGCGCAAGTCCGGTCAGTTTACCCAGATAAGCGGAGATCTAGACTTCAATGGTCGCTGGACTTCACGCGTCCGGCACTCGACAGACGTAAATCTCTCAACCCTTGACCAGTCAAAAAGCGTGATGCTTACCAATGGTACCAGGACGGCAGAGTTCCTGTTCCGTTACGAGCACCAAGGGGAAAAGTGGGCCGTGTTGGCCGAGTCAAGGGACGCGCTCACCAATGGCTGTAGTTTTAAAGCAGGCGAGGTATTAACGGCTGTAGGTTACGACAATGTGTCGGTGACGGTTGAGGCAACCTCTGTTTGCGGAGACAACGCATCGCAAACCAACTATTGGGATATTTTCCATGACTTTGAGGGGCAGCCTTTTGCTGCTGTTCAAATAATGTGTGGATACTTGTCAGTAGTTATCGGCGGTCTCCAGTACACCAGTAACATCCAATTCCAAAACTCATTTAACCGAATCACCAACTCGATGAATGGCCTGGCGGTAGGTAATTCGGGTAGCGCTCTTTCACTTTACGATTTGGCACACTCGACCAGCCCGATAATGACCGCCGACACCAAATTTGTTAACTGGGATAGGTACCAATATACCAAGCTTCGCCGCTACGTCGGCGAGCAGTATCTGGTTCAGGTCGATAAAAGCACCAGTGTTTACACCACTGTGTTCGACATCACCGATTTGAGCACCGATAAAATCTCGGATGAAGGGACGATGGTATTTGTAACGCTCAATAGCAACTACGCATCAAAAATCACCTTTATCCTGGGATTGAAAGGCAACGCTGGATGCACGGTCAATTCTCCAACGGAGACGGACGGGGCGTTTAAATTCATCATTGTACAACTCTACGCAGACGACGGCGTTACGCCAATCGGCGTCAGGGTTAAGGTAAGGCAGGAGGCGCAGGATACCATGCGAATTCTTGCAAACGTTGTGAGGTGGGGATAATGGCTGTTGAAGGTACCACGCTTTATGATTCTGACGCGTCCAATGACGGGTCAGACGGCAAGTCAAAGACTGTTATTGCCAAGAATGGCGCGCCGCTGGTTATTCAGTCGGCAATTATCAAACTGATGGCTATCGGCGCTACGCAGGAAGGGCGTACCGCCGCCGGTATTGCGAGCATAATCCATGAGCAGGATGGTGAGTGGGCTTTAGGTGATATCAAGGATGTTGATATCTCTGACTTAACTCTAAACGATCCGTCAATAACTGACCCTAAAGTCGTGGTCATGATAGCGAACCATGCGGAGGCCATATCGCGTCAGAACATCAAAATTAACCAACTGATAGACCAGTTAAATCTGTTTTTCGTATATGCACATAACGAAGGCACGCTAACAAAAGCGGCGAACCCCAAAAAATAAGGCGAATTCAATGGCTATTACAGGCAAGCAGGTAATCAACGGGCAGGAAGTGCCCAATGCTTACGCAATTATCGTAAGCGTTCAAATGCAGTCTCAGTATCTGGCCGTGGCGTTACTGGCCTTTTATTCCTCGCAGGCGGATTATGCCAATGGCACGGCACCGATAGCACAGGAAACCAAGAGCCTGACCTACGACGGCAAGTCGGCCCTGTGGGATTCGCTCGAAGATGAGGCCATCGACTCCTACTATCGCGATTTTACCCAGGTGGATAC
>Ga0308159_1000779_pt1 | contig 59340 bp, 46 predicted proteins | sample PhyCR1_FD_201040 | JGI IMG/M metagenome (GOLD analysis project Ga0308159, IMG submission 201040) | Phyllosphere microbial communities from UC Gill Tract Community Farm, Albany, California, United States - DLSLC.R1 | ecosystem: Host-associated > Plants > Phyllosphere > Unclassified | place: USA...
TGGGAGAACCCCTACGACGTGGGGATGACCGGACTCCTCGGTTTCTCGTCGGGCTATCGCGCGATGGAGGACGCCGACGTCGTGCTGATGCTCGGCACCGACTTCCCGTACCCGCAGTTCTACCCGCCGCACGCCACGCACATCCAGGTCGACATCCGTGGCGCGCAGCTCGGGCGCCGGCATCCGGTCGACATCGGTCTGGTCGGCACGGTCCGGGACGCCGTGCAGGCTCTGCTCCCGCTGCTCAGCGTGGGGAAGCCCTCGCGGCACGCCGACGAGGCGCGTGAGCACTACCGCAGGACGCGCGCGAAGCTCGACGACCTCGCCGTGCCGACGGGTCGCGGAAAGCCGCTGCACCCGCAGTTCGTCGCGCGGACGCTCGATCGCCTCGCCGACGACGACGCGGTCTTCATCCCCGATGTCGGCTCGCCCGTGGTGTGGGCCGCGCGCTACCTCACGATGACGCGCGATCGTCGCCTGATCGGGTCGTTCTCGCACGGCACGATGGCCAACGCGGTCTCGCACGCGATCGGAGCGCAGTCGGCGTTCCCCGACCGGCAGGTCATCGCCCTCGCCGGTGACGGCGGCCTCGCGATGCTCCTCGGCGAGCTCATCACGATCGTGCAGAACGAGCTGCCCGTGAAGGTCGTCGTCTTCGACAACTCCTCGTTGAACTTCGTCGAGCTCGAGATGAAGGCCGCGGGCTTCGTCACCTTCGGCACCGACCTGAAGAACCCCGACTTCGCGGCTGTTGCCGAAGCGATCGGGCTCAAGGGCTTCCGCGTCGACGACGCGGACGAGCTCGAACCGGCGCTGGCTGCGGCCCTCGCGCACGATGGGCCCGCGCTGGTCTCGGTGAAGACCGCGCGGCAGGAGCTGTCGATGCCGCCGTCCGTCACCCTCGAGCAGGCCAAGGGGTTCACGCTCTACGCGATCCGCACCGTCCTCTCGGGACGCGGGGACGAGCTGATCGATCTGGCGGCGACGAACGTCCGGCAGCTGTTCTGAGCGGCGCCGCCGTCACGAGAACAGGGGAACGCGCGAGAACAGGTCGATACGGCGCGCATCGGCCTGTTTCCGTGCCGCGTCCTGTTCTCGTCGACGGGGGCGGGCGCTCGCCCGAGGTCTCCCCAGCGCGTTCGCCCCGGTTCTGTCAGTATGTCGCGGTCGACATCCCCCCGCACGGAGGCCGCCCCATGATCCCCCGACGCTCGGCTGCTCTGATCGTCCTGACCCTCGCCGCGACCGCCCTCGCGGGCTGCACGGGGATCAGCCCCGACGCGGATGCGCCCGACGAGCCGGCCCCGCAGGTCATCGACTCCGGCGTCGAGACGGAGGCACCCCAGGGAACGGATGCCACGACCGTCCCGGCATCCGGGAACTACCCCACCTGCGACGAGGTGAAAGCCGCCCTCGGTCCGGAGGCGGCCGCACTCGTGGACTTCCCGGACTCCGAGAACGGGGAGAAGGACGGCTCCAGCGGGCGCGAGCTGAGCTGCGTGTGGGCGACGCCCCAGACGACGCAGCAGTCTTTCGACCTGCAGAACTACGGCGGGATCAGCATCGGCATCATGCGCGACCCGAGCTACGTCGAGAAGGACTACGACGATCTCGGCTGGACGATCGACGACCCGCGACTCGCGACCGACGACGCCTGGGCGCTCACCGCGGGCGGACAGTACGATCCGGGCGCGCAGGTGAACATCACGAGCGTCCAGGTCGTCCGCGACGGCACCGTCGTGGTCATCACCGGCGGGGGAGTCGCGCTGCAGGACGTCCCCGAACTCGCCGCCCTCACCCAGGGGTGGGCCGTCGGCGCCGGACTGTCGGTGCTGGACTTGATGCGCTGACCGCGGCGAGTCGGAGAGGACTCAGCGCAGACAGAACGAACCGTCAGGCTATTCACAGTATGGTGGGCGAGTCGGCGAAACCGACGCGCTTTCCCACCGACCGTGAGGCCCATTGCATGCCGCGACTCCGAAGCCGCTGGCTTGTCCTCCTGCTGTCGACGATCGCGGCGACCGCGCTCCTCGGCTCCGTGGCACCCGCCGCGATCGCTGCTGAGTCCTCCCCGTCGCTGAGGGCGACGCTGTCCGACACGGACGGCGCGTCGGGGGATCCGGTCGCACTCGACCTCGGAGTGACCGGGGCAACCGACCTCTACGCCGCGACGGTGCGTGTCACCTACGACACCGACCGTGTCGTTCTCGACCCCGCCGCGGTGACGTCGGACTTCCCGGGCATGTTCAGCGTGTCGGGCGTCGAGGGGGCGATCGACTTCACCGTGACGCGTCTGGGAACCTCGAGCGGCCGAGCGGGCGACGTTCCCCTGGGGTCGCTGGGCTTCGTGGCCAAGGGGCCGGGAGAAGCGCTCCTCCGCATCGACGAGGTCACGATCATCGATTCCGCTCTGGTCGGCACGACGCTCACGCCCGCCATCGGCCTGAGTTACACGGTCGCCCCCTCGTCGTCGGTGCCGGAGCCGTCCGCGCCGGGCACACCGCCGACCATCTCGGTGACGGGGCGGGGCTCGGGCGTGTCGCGCGGCGGAGACACGACCTTCCGCGGCTCGGCCCCGCAGTCGTCCGCGGCCCCGACCGCGACCTCGCCGAGGATCACGGCGTCATCGCTCACCCCGCGGGTCGGCGAGACGATCACCCTGACCGCCCGCGGACTCACCCCTGATGCCGCGTACCGTGTCGGACTGGACTCCGACTCGATCCTCCTGGGTGAGGTCACCGCGGACGAGACCGGATCGTTCGTCCTGGCGGCGACGATCCCCGAGACCGCCCCCACCGGGGAGCACGAGATCATCGTCCTCTCGCGGGGCCTCGCGGTGACGACGCTCCCGATCACGATCCGCGCGGCGGACGGAGCGGCATCCGCCCCGCCGAGTTCGGCCAGCCCCTCCGTCGGAGCCGCCGGTGTCACGAACGAGGCGACCGCCGACGCCGCGCCGGTCTCCGCGGACTCGACGTCCGCGCTGGTGTGGGCGCTCATCGCGGTCATCGTCCTGCTCGGCGCGGCCGCGATCGTGCTCATGAGGCGACGGTTCCGTCGCGCCGCAGGCGATGACGGGGGTCGGGGATGAACGCTCTCCGCTTCGCCCCCGCCCCGATCGTGGTGAAGGGAACACTCGTGAGAAGGACGATGCTCGCTTCCGCGGTGGCCGCCGTCACCGCGGCGGCGCTGGTGTTCGGGGCGGTCGCGCCGGCGCACGCCGAGACCGACTCGGTCAGCTACGCGGCTCCCGCCTACCAGCGCGGCGAACTCACCGGCGATGCGAAGGTCGACCGCGACGACCTGACCGTGTTGATGACCGCCGTCGGGCGGAAGGCCGGTGATCCCGGATGGGATGCCGTCGCCGCGGCGGACGCTGATCAGGACGGTGCGATCACGGTGACCGACGTCGCCGCGCTCTCGAAACAGTTCGTCTACGACGACGACCCCTTCGAGCTGCAGGAGACCGACGTCGTCGCGATCCAGAAGGCGATGACGGCCGGGACGCTCACCTCCCAGGAGCTGACGGCGCAGTATCTGCGCCGCATCGCCGCCTACGACCGCGCGGCCGGGCTCGACCCCCGCGACCCGGACGCGGCGCTCGAGTCCATCATCGCGACGAACCCGACGGCCATGGCCGAGGCTGCGGCTCTCGACGCGGAGCGGGCAGCGACCGGGCCGCGCAGCATTCTGCACGGCATCCCTGTCATCGCGAAAGACAACATCAACCTGGCTGGGCTCGCCACCACCGCGGGGTGCGCCTGCCTGGCCGACAACGTGACCTCGACGGACGCCGAGGCCATCACGCGGCTGAAGGCGATGGGGGCGATCGTGATCGCGAAGGCCAACCTGTCGGAGTTCGCGATGTCGACCGTCGTGTCGAACAGCTCGTACGGCAACACCAAGAACGCCTACGGTTTCGATCTGCCCCCGGGCGGGTCGAGCGGCGGTACCGGCGCCTCGGTCTCGGCCAACCTCGGAGCGGTGGGGCTCGGCACCGACACCGGCGGCTCGGTACGCGTCCCCTCGTCGTACAACGCCCTCGTCGGCGTCCGTCCGACCGTCGGCCTCGTCAGTCGCGAGGGGGTCCTTCCCCTCGACGAGTACCGCGACACCATCGGTCCCATGACACGTACGGTCTCGGATGCCGCGCTGACGCTCGACGCGCTGGCGGGGGCCGCGCCCGGCGAGCACGCGATCGCTCCGGAGGCGTTCCGCAAGCCCCTCTCGTACGCGACCAGCCTCGATTCGAACGCTCTTCAGGGCGTCCGCGTCGGCTACCTCGTGGACCGAGGACCCACGGACGCGCAGACCGGGGACTTCCAGCTCGTCGCCGCGGCGCGCGCCGACCTGGAGGCCGCGGGCGCCACGGTCGTCGACATCGCCTCGTTCGACCCGGTCGGTGGCGGCCGGATGGAGGACATCCACGGGAGCAAGACCTTCACCCACGGAGTCGACGTGTATCTCGACACCTACTACCGACCCGGCTACACATTCGCCGACCTGGCGCAGAAGGTCACCGATGCCGAAGCGGCGGGGCATCCGCTCTCGAGCTGGCCGGCGGAGGTCGTGCGCGAGTTCGCCTCGACGACCACGGAGGAGCGCGAGGCTGCCTACGGCCCCTTCCGTGCGGGGCAGAAGGCGGTCCAGGATCGGATCGACCAGCTCATGCGGGAGAACGACCTCGACGCGCTCATCTATCCGAGCACCGGCGCCCCCGACCTCCTCTCGGGCTTCAACAATCTCATCAGCGCGGCCAGCGGCTACCCGGCGATCTCGGTGCCCATGGGGGCCGCCGACGTCGACCTGCCGGAGGGGACGATCCTGGGGATCCACCGCGGTCTCGAGTTCCTCGGCGCGCCCTATGCCGAGGACCGCCTGATCGGCTTCGCGTACGCGTACGAGCAGCAGACCCACCACAGGCAGGCGCCCTCGCTGTTCCCCGATCTGCCGACCGAGCCCTGACCCGAGCGCCGACGCTCTGCTGTGACGCGAGCGTTCTTCCGCGCGCGCCGGTGGTGCGGTTGCGCTGTGCGAAACTCCGGAGAAACCGGCTCGCGGGGGCGACAAGGGGCTGCTTGTCCGCTCGAGGACGCGGAAACTCAGGAGTTTCGCGCAGCGCGTCGCGCCGCCGCACTTCAGTCGACCAGCGCCCCGCCCTCGCGCCAGTAGCCGAGGAAGGCGACGCGCTCGCGCGGAACGGCGAGCTCGCGGACCAGCACGCGTCGCGAGGCCGTGACGACCCCGGATTCGCCGGCGAGCCACGCGACGTCGACGTCGGGCGTGGCCCACGCGCGCACGGCGGCCTCGGTCTCGCCGCGCCCGACGACGCGCACATCGACCTGAGGGCTCAGGCCCGCGACGGTGAGGTCGTCGGCGTGGTCGCCGATCTCGACGATCGCGATCCCGCGGGTGGCGGGCGGCAGCGACGCCGCGATGCCGCGTACGGCAGGGATCGCCGTCTCGTCCGCGACCAGCAGGAACGAGGTGTACTGCTCGGGCGGCTGCCAATGGATGCCGTATCCCGTCCATCCGTTGCGGACGTCGGGGCCCGTGATCACGAGCGTTTCCCCCACGCGCGCGCCGCGCGCCCAGTGCGAGGCCGGCCCGTCGGGGGAGTGCAGGTAGATGTCGACGTCGATCTCGCCGGCCTCGGGACGGATCGCGGCGGGGGTGTAGGTGCGCAGTACGTTGCGCTCCGCGGGCGGCAGCGCCTTCCAGCGCGTGTACCAGTCCGAGGGGTGCGGGGTGGGGTCGTCGAGGAGCCCGAACGCGGCGAGCCCGCCGTCCGGCAGCGGCAGCACGAGCTTGATGCGCTGATCCACGCCCCAGGGGGCGAAGTGCCGCAGGGCGTCACCGCGGAACGTGAGACGCAGGAAGTTCGGCGAGATCATCTCGCGCCGGGCCACGGTGACGGGGAAGGCGCTGTACTCCCACGGACGGGGAGCAGCGGATGCCGTGTCGTCGGTGCCCGTGGAAGCCGCGGGGACCCCTCTCGGCCCCGTGCCCGACGGCATCCGGTCGCCCCTCGCCGACGCGGGCTCGGCCTCCGCCTCGGCACCGGTGCCCGGCATCCCGTCCCCGCTCATGCCTCGAGCCCCGTCGCGGCGGCGGCGGCTCGCTCGGCGAACGCTCCGCCACGCAGGGGCACGACCAGTGGACCGCCCGTCACCGGGTCGTCGATCACGACGTTCGGCAGACCGTAGACGGCTTCGACCCGTTCGCTCGTGATGACGTCGCGCGGAGCGCCCTCGGCGACGATGCGGCCGTCCCGCATCGCGATGATGTGACTCGCGTACCGGGCGGCGTGGTTGAGGTCGTGCAGCACCGCCACGACGGTGCGTCCGCGCGCGTTGAGTTCGGCGAACAGTTCCATCAGCTCGACCTGGTGCGCCACGTCGAGGTAGGTCGTCGGTTCGTCCAGGAGCAGCAGGTCGGTCTGCTGCGCGAGCACCATCGCGACCCAGACGCGCTGGCGCTGCCCTCCCGAGAGGGCGTCGACGGGGCGGGCCGACAGTTCCGCCGTGCCCGTGGCATCCAGGGCCTCGCGCACCGCGATCTCGTCGGCGCTCGACCACTGTCGCAGGAGCGATTGGTGCGGGTAGCGGCCGCGGCCGACGAGGTCGGCGACCGTGATGCCGTCGGGAGCCAGGGCGCTCTGCGGCAGGAGTCCGAGGCGGCGCGCGACCTCTTTCGCGGGGTAGCTCGAGATGTCGCGACCGTCGAGCACGACGGAGCCGGCGGCGGGCGCGAGCAGGCGCGAGAGCCCGCGCAACAGCGTCGACTTTCCGCACGCGTTGGGTCCGATGACGACCGTGAACGAGCCGGGCGGAACGGCGACGGTCAGCTCGGGCACGATCGTGGTGCCGTCGTACGCGAGCGAGACGGAGCGGGCTTCGAGGCGGGAGGGGTCAGACACGGCGGCGGATCTCCGTAACGATCATGACGATGAGGTAGGCGCCGCCGACCGAGACGGTCACGACGCCGACGGGAAGGGTCACCGGCAGCACGTGCTGCGCGATGGCGTCGGAGCCGAGCAGCAGCAGGGAGCCGACGAGGGCCGACAGCGTGAGCGACAGCGACGGCGTGCGCGCGAGCCGCCGCGCGATCTGCGGGGCGGCGAGGGCGACGAAGGCGATGGGCCCGGCGACAGCGGTCGCCGCCGCCACCAGCACCACCCCGACCAGCAGCGCGAGGGTCCGCACGAGGTGCGGGCGCACGCCGGACGCGGCGGCCACGTCGTCGCCGAGCTCGAGCTGGCGCAGCGCCGGCACGAGGGCGAACGCCGCGAGGGTGAAGGGAGCGGCGCACAGCAGCACGCCGCCGAGGACCTCGCCGGTCACGCCGTTGAGCGTCCCGTGGCCCCAGGCGGAGGCGAACATCGCGGTCTCGAGCTCGATGCGCAGGAGCATCCACGTGTTGAGCGAGGCGAGCATCGCCGAGACGCCGATGCCGACCACGATGAGCCGGAAGCCCTGGACGCCGCCGCGGTACGACAGGAACCAGATGACGACGGATGCCGCGAGGCATCCGATCAGCGCCCCCACCGCCCGCGCCGGCCACGACGTCGAGACGAGCACGAGCGTCAGCAGCATGCCGGTGAAGGCGCCGTTGGACAGCCCCAGGATGTCGGGGCTCGCGAGCGGGTTGCGCGTGACCGTCTGGAACAGGGCTCCGGCGATCGCCAGCAGCGCCCCCAGGGTGACGGCGGCGAGGACGCGGGGGAGGCGCCAGCCGACGACCACGGTGGTGTCGAGGGCGTCGCCCGCGCCGAGGAGCGCGCGGATGACGGCATCCGGAGCCACCGGATACGTGCCCCAGCCGAGCGAGAGGATCGCGAGCACGACGACCGCCGCGAGCACCGCGGCGCCGACGGCGATGCTGCGCGTGCGCACGGGGACAGCCCCGAGCATCACCCGGCGGTACCCGACGTCGACGGCGGTCACAGCGCGCTCGCCTTCCGCCGACGCGCGAGCGCGATGAGCACGGGCGCCCCGACGAACGCCGTGACGATCCCGGCGGGAACCTCGGCCGGGGCGATGATCACGCGCCCGAGCACGTCGGCGAGCAGCACGACGATCGGGGCGGCGAGGGCGCTCAGCGGGAGGATGCGGCGCTGGTCGGGGCCGACGATCCACCGCACGACGTGCGGCACCATGAGCCCGACGAACGACAGGGGGCCGACGAGCGCGGTCGCCGCTCCCGCGAGCACCGTGATGACGGCGATGGATGCCACCCGCACGGCGCCGACGGGAATGCCCTGCGCGCGGGCGAGGTCGTCGCCGAGCGCGAGGGCGTTGAGGGCGCGGCCGAGCACGAACGCCCCCGCGAGCCCGGCGGCGATGAACGGTACGACGGGGAGGATGACGTCGAGACCGCGGCCGAGGAGCGAACCGGCGTTCCACCCTCGCATGAGGTCGAACGCGTCGGGGTTGCTCAGTATCATCCCCGAGGTGATGCCCGAGAGCACCGCACCGACGGCGACGCCCGCGAGCGTGAGGCGGATCGGATCGGCCTGGCCCCGCCCCGACGAGCCGACGAGCGCGACCGCGACGGTCACGACGAGTGCCCCGAGGAACGCCGGCCAGACGAGGAGGAGGGAGCTCTGGATGCCGAACACCGCCACCGTGAGCGCGACGGCGAAGGCGGCCCCGGCGTTGACGCCGAGGATGCCGGGGTCGGCGAGCGGGTTGCGCGAGAACGCCTGCATGAGCGCCCCGGCGACCCCGAGGGCGGCCCCGGCGACGATCCCGGCGAGGGTGCGGGGGACGCGCAGACCCTGCACGACGAAGTCGGTGTCGGACGTGCCCGCGCCGGTGAGCGAGGCCCAGACCGTGTGCCAGGGCAGCGGGTTCGCTCCGATCATGAGCGACAGGGCGACGGAGGCGGCGAGGACCGCCACCAGCACGAGGGTGCCGATGGCGGTCCGACCGATCCGGGGGGATCCGGGTGCCGTCACCGGCGCCCGCGGGGGGACGACCGAGGTCATTTCCCCGTTGCGAGGAAGGTCTCGATGTCGTCCAGCACCGACTGCGCGCCCTTCGGCCCGACGCCCGCGACCCACGTGCTCGTGTCGACGAGGGTCACGACGGGGAACGCGGCGGCGTTCTGCGTGATCGCGGCGGGAACGGCGGACGGGTCGTTCACGTCGGCGGTGGTGACGAACACGGCGTCCGCGGTCGCGCTCGCGATGTTCTCGGGCGAGATGTCGGCCTGGAGGCCGTCCTCCCACTCGTGGGCGGGGATCGTGTAGCCGACGCACTCGAGCAGGCTTCCGGCGAACGAGACCGGTCCGTACAGGCTCAGGGTCGTCTCGTCGCGCGGGCGGATCATCTCGGCGGTCTTCCCCGTGAGGTCGTGCGCGGCCTTGATCTCGTCGCAGCGCTGGTCGACGGCATCCACGGCCTTCTTCACGTCGTCCTCGCGGCCGAGCGCGTCGCCGATGAGCGCGGCGTTGTCGCGCCACGGGTCGGCCTGCGTGGCGATGAACACCGTCGGGGCGATCGCGCTGAGCTGGTCGTAGAGTCCCGAATGGCGGGATTCGGTGCCGAGGATCAGGTCGGGCTTCAACGCGGCGATCGCCTCGAGGTCGGGCTCGCTCACCGTGCCGACGGGGGCGACGCCGTCGACGCCGAGGTAGCTCGGCACGCCGTTGACCATGTTCGCCACGGCCGCGCCCACCGGGGTGATCCCGACGGCCACCGCGGTGTCGAGCTCGAGCGGTTCCAGGGTGACGACGCGCTGCGGCGCGGTGCTCACGGCGGTCGTACCGCGCGCGTGGGTCACCTCGTGGGTCGACGCGGAGCTCTCCGCGGGGGACGCTCCGGCTCCACCGGCGCAGCCGGAGAGCGCCAGGGCGAGACCGGTGGCGGTGGCGAGGAGGGCGAAGCGCCGGGAGGAGCGGCGTGCGGGCATGGCGAGATGTCCTTTCGGGTGGGGGGAGGCCGAAAGCTGAAGCTTAGGCAAGGGTTACCTTACCAATGACTCTCGATCGCCACACGCGGCCCCCGCCCCGACCCGGGGCATCGCCGCGATCACCGCGGGAACACGGATGCCGTGCGCCGGCGCGATTCGGGAGCGTCGCGGGCGCACGGCATCCGGCGCTCAGTACACGATGACCGGCTTCACCGTCCGCCCGTGGTGCATGTCGTCGATCGCCCGGGCGATGTCGTCGAGCGGGTAGCGCCGCTCGAGCTTCTCCAGCGGCAGACGCCCCTGCGCGTTCAGCGAGACCAGCTGCGGGATGAGCTCCCGCGGATCCGCGTCGCCCATCGTCACCCCGCGCAGGATCTTGCCGGTGAGGATGCCCTGGATGTCGACCGCGATCTCGGTCCCGGGCGGGGGCGCCCCGCACACGAGCACCGTCCCGCGGGCGGCGGCGGCATCGAGGGCCGTGCGCGCGACGCCCGGGTGCCCCGTGGTGTCGAAGCTGAGCGTGACCCCGCGCCCCTCGGTCAGCTCCGCGAGCCGGGTAGGGACGTCTTCGCTCGCCGCGTCGATCGTGTCCGTGGCCCCGAGCTCGCGCGCGAGGTCGAGACGCGAGGCCACCCGATCGATCGCGATGAGGCGCGCGGGCGCTCGGAGCGCCGCCGCCATCAGGCCCGACAGTCCGACCGCCCCGGTGCCGTACACCGCGACCACGTCGGAGGGGCCGGGGTCGAGGACGTTCCACATCGATCCGAAGCCGGTCAGCACCCCGCAGCCCAGCGGCGCGAGCACCGCGAGGTCGGCGTCGTCGGCGACGCGCACGAGGGAGCGCTCGTCCGCGATCGCGAACGTCCCGAACGAGGACTGTCCGAAGAAGTGCGCCGCGACGGACTCCCCGCCACGCGTGATTCCGCCCGAGTCCTCGTCGCGGATCCCGCCGAGGAGGTTCCGCGGCAGCCACGTCTCGCAGTACGCCGGGTGCGCCGCGGTGCACGACGCGCACGCGCCGCACGAGGTGAAGCTCAGGAGCACGGCATCCCCGGGACTCACCCCGCGCACGCCCGGTCCGACGCTCTCGACGCGCCCCGCGCCCTCGTGTCCGATGATCCCCGGGGCGGGGAACGGGATGCCGCCGGCCAGCACCCCGAGATCGGTGTGGCAGAGACCTGTCGCGGTGAGCCGGACGAGCACCTCGCCGTGGCCGGGCTCGGCGTACTCGACGTCGGTGACGGTGATGGTCCGGGCCGCGGGGGCGGCGCCGTCGCGGCTCTCCTCGACGATGGCCGCGCGTCCCGCGGTCACTGCGCGCCGCCCAGGTCGAACACGATCGAGTGCGCCTTCTGGTACGACTGCAGGGCTTCCGGACCGCCCTCGCGCCCCCACCCGGACGCCTTCACCCCGCCGAACGGCACCGCCGGATCGAGGATCGCCCACCCGTTGACCCAGGTGATCCCGGCGCGCAGGCGCGCGGCGATCCGGTGCGCGCGGGCGAGATCGGCGGTCTGGATGCCGCTCGCCAGCCCGTAGGCCGTGCCGTTCGCCAGGGCGACGGCCTCGTCCTCGGTGTCGAACGGCTGCACCGTGAGGACCGGTCCGAACACCTCGTCCACGATGACCTCGGCGTCGGGATCGAGGTCGGCGAGGACGGTGGGCGCGTAGTAGAACCCGCCGTCGCGCTCGACGGCGTGGCCGCCGGTGACGACTCGCGCGCCGGCGGCGCGTGCCCTCTCGACGATCGCCGAGACCTTGTCGAGCTGGGTGCGGCTCGCGAGCGGACCGATGACCGTGGCAGGGTCGTCGATGTCGCCGAACGGCACGTGCGGCACGGCGTCCTTCAGGATGCCGAGCACCACCCCGTAGAGGGGACGCTCGACGAGCAGCCGGGGCCCCGCCATGCAGAACTGCCCCGCGTTGAACACGAACGCCGAGATGACGGTGTGGATCGCGCGGTCGAGGTCGGCGTCGGCGAAGAGGATGTTCGCGGCGTTCCCGCCGAGCTCGGCCGTGAACGGCTTGAGCGTCCGCCCGGCGAGGGAGGCGGCGTGCGCGCCGATCTCGGTCGAGCCGGTGAACGCGACCTTGTCGACGTCGGGGTGCGAGACGAGGTGGTCGCCGAGCGTGGAGCCGGGGCCGGTCACGACGTTGAACACGCCGTCGGGGAGGCCCGCGTCGCGCAGCAGCTCCGCCATGAGCAGGGCGCTGAGCGGGGTGTCGCTCGCGGGCTTGTGCACGACGGTGTTGCCCGCGACCAGGGCGGGGGCGATCTTGGTGCTCGACAGGATCAGCGGGAAGTTGAACGGCGTGATCGCCGCGACCACCCCGAGCGGCTCGGTGCGCACGTACGCGTGCGCGTCCGCGGTGATCTCGCGCACCTCGCCGTCGAGGCGGTGGCCGAGAGCCGCGTAGTACTCGTACAGCTCGGCGGCGTTGTTGACGTCGACGACCCGGGCGAAGGTGATGGGCTTGCCGACGTCGAGGCTCTCGGCGCGCGCGAGGTCCTCGCTGCGCTCCCGCATGAGCGCGTACGCGCGCTGGAGGATGCGGGCCCGCTCGCGGCTCGACATCCGCGGCCACGGTCCCTCGTCGAACGCCCGGCGGGCGGCGGCGACGGCCGCGTCCACGTCGGCGGTCGTGCCGCGCGCGACGTCGGTGATCTTCTCGCCGGTCGACGGGGCGACGACGTCCATGCGGCCGCCGTCCGCGGCATCCGTCCACCGTCCGTCGATGAAGAGCCGGCCGGGCGCGGTCGTGACGGTGAGGCTCATCGCGCCACCTCCGCGGGGGTGACGATGTCGGCCAGGACGCCGGCGAACCAGGCCGGGTCGTCCTCGAAGGGGGTGTGGCCGGTGTCGACGCGCACGACCTGCGCCCCGCTGCGGGCGACGAGGTGCTCCTGGAAGGAGGGCGGCACGAGCTCGTCGCGCTCGGTGAGCACGTAGGTCGTGGGCTTCGCGCGCCACGCGACGCGGGTCACCGGAGAGGTGAACGCGGTGAGCGACTGGGGCCGGAACGTGTCGGCGAGCTCGGCGGCGATCCCGTCCGGGAGGCCCGCGGGGAGGTCGGCCGCGATCATCGCGATGCGCTCCTCACGGGTTCGCCCCATCGAGACCATGCCGTCGGCGATACCCCAGAAGTCCGGGATGCCGCCGCCCACCGCCTGCTGCAGGGTCTCGCCCTCGTCCAGGGCGAAGGCGGCGACGTAGACGATCCGCTCGACCGCGGGGTGATCTCCCGCCTGGGTGGTGGGGATCCCGCCGTACGAGTGCGCGATGAGGCTGACCGGCCCCTCGATCGCGTCGAGCGTCGCGGTGATCGCGGCGGCGTCGGCATACATGTCGGCGGTGCTGCCGATGCTGGGAAGGGCCACGGTGTCGACGGCGAAACCGCGATTCACCAGTTCGGCGGCGAGGCGATCGAACACCCAGGGCCCGGCCCAGGCGCCGTGGACCAGAAGGATGCGGGGAGGGGAAGGGGTCATGCGTGCGCTCCTCGGACGGGGACGACCTCGGCGTCGTCTCCGCCAGTGTCCGTCGCGCTCGGGTGGGGCGGTATCCGTAGGACTACGGAACGCGGGGCTTCCGGTCCCTTCGACAGGCTCAGGGACCTCGGGTGCGGGCTCAGGGACCTCGGGCGGGGCCCTGGGACCTGGGGTGCGGGGCTCAGGGACCTGGGGTGCGGGCTCAGGGACCTGGGGTGCGGCGGAGGTGGCTGAGCTCGTCGAAGCCTCCGGGCGCGCTCCGGCGCTCTACGGCACGCTCACCAGCGTCGACCGGTACCAGGCCGCGATCTGCGCGCGCGAGGTGAAGCCGAGCTTGGCGAGGATGCGCTGCACGTGGGTGTCGACGGTGCGCACCGACAGCACCAGGCGCTCGGCGATCTCGCGGTTGCTGAGCCCTTCGTGCACGCCCGCGGCCACCTCGCTCTCGCGCGCACTGAGCCCCGCCGCCGGTCGCCCGGGAGCCCCGGCGAACGCGGCGGCCTCGGCGGGGGAGAGACGCTCGCCGACGGCCGAGAGACGCTGGAACGCCTCCTCGCCGAGACGCTGACGGACGACCGCGACGCAGCGATCGTGCTGCGCGAGCATCTGCGGCCCGTGCACGGCGATACCGGAGTCGATGCGCCGCCACCAGCTGCGCGCGGCGCCGAGGAGGACCGCGGTGCGTTCGGTGGGGGAGCGCGCCGCGTCGATCCAGCCGAGCAGCTCGAGCACGAGGCAGTCGCCGACCGGGTCGTCGATCCCCTCCTCCAGCGCGAGGGCGTCGCGGGCGTGGCGCTCGGCGTCATCGAGATCGCCCGCGGCGTACAGGGCGAGCCCGATCGCCCAGAGCGAGAGCGACCGGATCCAGCGCTCGCCGATCTCGATCGCGACGCGGTGGGCGTCTCGCGCGGGCTCGACGGTGTCGGGGAGCTCGCCCTGCACGAGGGCCACCGTGAGCTGGAACTGCGCGAGCAGGGCCTCCTCGGGATGGCCGAGGGACCGGGCGAGCCGGATCGAGCGACTCAGCTCCTCGCGGGCGAGATCTCCCTCTCCCGCGAAGAGCGCGCGGGTTCCGCTCCAGCGCCGCAGCTCCACCTCGCACCGCTCCTGCTCCGCCGCCGGAAGCGAAGGCAGCAGAGCGCGGGCTTCGTCGAGGTGTCCCCGCGCTTCGGCGAGGGCGCCCTGCAGCACGCAGATCCAGGCGGCGACGAGGAGCGCGGGCGTCCGGTGCGTCGCGGAGGCCCCGGGCAGGCGGAGGAGCCGACGTGCCCACCGGCGCCCCTCCGAGAGGAATCCGCCCACCGCCCAGTGGTAGCGGAGGTCGGCGAACAGCTCGAGGGCGATGTCGGTGTCGGTCGCCGCGGCCGTGCGCAGGGCGGCATCCAGTTCGGCCCGGTCGGCGCGCTGGCCGGCGAGGATGCGTCTCTGGGCGGGTCCGTACCAGTGCGTCCGCGCGAGCCGGGCGAGCCCTCGGTAGTACTCGAGGTGGCGGCGCACCAGATCGTGCTGTTTCCCCGCCTCCTCGGCGCGGTCGCGTCCGTAGCCGCGGATCGTCTCGAGCAGGTGGAACCGGCCGGAGTCGCGGTCGGCCTCGACGAGCGACTGGTCGATCAGCTGCTCGAGGATCTCGACGGTCGCGGCTTCGTCGGCGCCGGCGACGGCGGCCGCCGCGGGAAGGTCGAAGGGGCCGGCGAACACGCTGAGCGCCGCCCACAGCGCGCGCTCGGGCGGTGTGCACAGCTCGTAGCTCCAGTCGACGACGGCCCGGAGGGTCCGTTGGCGTGAGACGGGGGCACGCGAGCCGGAGCGCAACAGCGTGAAACGCTGCGAGAGGCGCCGGGCGAGATCGGGCACAGAGAGGGTGCGCAGGCGCCCGGCGGCGAGTTCGATCGCGAGGGGGAGGCCGTCGAGCGCGAGGCAGAGCTGCGCGGCGGTGGCGTACTCGGCGGGGGCGAGCGCGAAACCGGCGTCCGCGGCGCGCGCGCGGGCGAGGAGGAGCTCGACCGCTTCGGCCGGTCCGCCGTCCGCGGGCTCGGTCTCCAGCGGGGGGACCGGGAAGACCTGCTCGCCGTCGACGTCGAGACGGCGTCGGCTCGTCGCGACGATCCTGACCTGGGGGAGCGCGTCGAGCAGCTCGTCGACCACCGAGGCGGCGGCGTCGATGACGTGCTCGCAGTTGTCGAGGACCAGCAGCGCCGTCTCGTCGCTGAGCACGTCGACGATGAACTCGATCGGCTCCCGGGCCGACAGGTCGCCGAAGGGCAGGGACTGGGCGATCGCGGCGACGACGCGCCGTGGGTCGGTCACCGCGTCGAGCCCCACGAAGTAGACGTTCGTCGAGGTGCGGCGCGCGTGCGCGTTCGCGAGGCGCACGGCGAGGCGCGTCTTGCCCACTCCGCCGACGCCGGTGAGGGTGATGAGGCGGGTGCGCTCGAGCGCACCGGCGAGCGCGTCCAGTTCGCGCCGGCGCCCGACGAACTCGCTGCGGGGCTCTCTGATCACGGGGGAGCTTCCTTGCGTCCGGGAGGTCTCATTATCCGTCGGTGTTCGATTCACCGGAATGCTTCCGGGGCGGATTACGTGATTTCACGGATAGACGGGACCGTCGTCGTCCCCCGAACAATGGCGCCGGGCCCATCGGGTCCTCTCGTTCAACGACGAACCAGGAGAAGTCCATGCGCAGAACCGTCCCCATGGTCGCCACAGCAGCCCTCGTCCTCGCCCTCACCGCCTGCTCGGGAGGGGGATCCTCCGCGGCGGGGAGCGCGACCGGACCGGTGAAGATCGGCATGGTCGTGCCGCTCACCGGTTTCCTCTCCGCCCTCGGACAGGGCGACAAGGAGGCCGCCGAGCGGGCGGTCGCCGACATCAACTCCGCGGGCGGCATCGACGGCCGTCAGGTCGAGTTGACCGTGGTCGACGACAAGGCCGACGTGACCGAGTCGGTCAAGCAGTTCAACCAGCTGGCATCCGATCCCTCGTACTCCGCGATGCTCGCGAGCAGCTTCGTCTCGGCCGCGACCGCCGTGGGCAGCACCGCGCAGTCGGCGAAGATCCCGACGATCGCGCTCGGCCCGGTCGACGCCTTCGCCGACGGCAGCAACCCGTACGCGTTCACGTCGCCGCCGATCCCGGCCGTGTACGCGCGGGCCCTCGTCGACTACTGGGTCAGCCAGGGGGTGAAGACCCTCGCGATCGGCTACACCGGTGGCGACCTCTACGGCACCAACGGTGACAAGGCCACCGCGCAGTACGCGAAGGAGGCCGGCATCGACGTCGTTCTCGACGAGTCGTACGACCAGACCGCCACCGACTTCACCCCGCTGATCACGAAGGTCGTGGCGGCGAAGCCCGACGCGTTCGTCGTCTGGGGCGCGGGCCCGGCTCCCGTCATCATCACGAAGCAGATCGCGGGGAAGGGCATCGCGACGTACTTCACCGGCGCCGAGGCGTCCGACCTGTACCTGCAGCCCGCGGGAGAGGCCGCGGAAGGAGTGAAGGCCGCGGCCACCATCGCCCTGGGCGGCGACGCGCTGCCCGAGGGGGCGTACAAGACGAAGGTCATGGCGGTCGCGAAGCCGTGGATGGATGCCAACAACGGGGCCTACCCGCCCGAGTTCGCGTTCGGCGGGGCGTCGGGCATCGAGCTCCTCGCCGCGGCGATCGACGCGGCCGATTCCACCGACCGCCATAAGATCCGCGACGCGCTGGAGAAGACCGACCTGCTGACCTCGAACGGGCACTACGCGTACAGCCCCACCGACCACATGGGTCTGGATGCGACCTCGCTCGCGATCTTCGAGGCGAAGGGCGGGAAGTGGGTTCCGACCGACGCCGCGACGACGCAGTTCGCGACCGAGCTCCCGCAGTGAACACGATCGAACCCACCGAGAACACCTCCGCCGGTCTCGAGCTCGCGGGACTCTCTCGCCGGTTCGGCGGGGTGTACGCCAACCGCGACGTCTCCTTCTCCGTCGCCCCCGGGGAACTCCGGGGTGTCATCGGGCCGAACGGAGCGGGGAAGTCCACCCTGTTCGGCCTGATCAGCGGACACGTTCGCCCGCAGGAGGGAGCGATCCGCCTCGACGGACAGCGCATCGACCGGCTGCCGCCGCACCGTCGCGCCCAGCGCGGGATCGCGATCGTCTTCCAGGGTGCACGGCTGTTTCCCGGCATGACCGTGCTCGAGAACGTCGCCGTCGGCGCTCATGCGCGCACGCGGTCCGGGCCTCTCGACGCGGTCGTGCGCTCTCCCCGTCACCGCCGGGAGGAGAAGGAGATCAGAGCGGATGCCGAAGAAGCCCTCGCCCGCGTCGGTCTCGCCGACTGGGCGGGTCGAGGGGCCGAGCAGCTCCCGCTCGGACAGCAGCGTCGTCTGCAGGTCGCGCGGGCTCTGACCGCGCGCCCGCGCGTCCTGCTCCTCGACGAGCCGGCGTCCGGGCTCCGCGCCGACGAGCGCGACGACCTGCGCGGTCTCATCCGCGAGCTGCACGACGACGGCACGACGATCCTGCTCATCGAGCACGACGTGGCGATGGTCACGGCTCTGGCCGATCGCATCGCCGTGCTCGATCTCGGCCGGCTCATCGCCGACGGGACGCCGGACGAGATCCGCCGGGACCCCGCGGTGATCGCCGCGTACCTGGGAAGCGAGGCCGCCGCATGATGCTCGAGGTGAACGACCTGGTCGTGCGCTACGGCTCGGCGACCGCGCTCGACGGCATCTCGCTGCGGGTCGACCCGGGCGAGCTCGTCGCGCTCGTCGGGCCGAACGGCGCCGGCAAGACCTCGCTCGTGAACGCCGTCAGCGGCCTCGTGCGTCCGGCATCCGGAACCGTCCGTGTCGAGGGCACGGTCGCCCAGGTGCCCGAGGGCCGCCAGATGTTCGGCGACCTGAGCGTCGACGACAACCTGCGCCTGGGCGCATGGCGGCGCCGGTCTCGGCGGACGGATGCCGTGTACGAATTGCTGCCCGACCTGCAGCGCCTCCGCCGCCAGCGTGCCGACACGCTCTCGGGCGGTCAGCAGCAGATGGTCGCGGTGGGGCGGGCACTCATGGCGGAGCCCGACCTGCTCGTCGTGGACGAGCTCTCGCTCGGGCTCGCGCCGCTCATCGCCGCCGACCTCGTGCGCCATCTCGCCGCCCTCAACGCCGACCGGGGTACCGCCGTGCTGCTCATCGAGCAGGAGGTGGGGCTCGCGTTCGGCCTCTGCTCTCGCGCGTACGTGCTGGATGCCGGTCGCATCGTCGCCGAGGGGCCGACGGCACAGCTCGCCGCCGCTCCCGCGGTGCGCGCCGCCTACCTCGGCGGTTTCGACGAACAGGAGAACCCCTCGTGAACACGTCCGTCCGCCGGTGGGGCCCCGGAGAGGGGAGCTCTCGGTGAGCGATCTGGCCACCTATCTGCTCAGCGGTCTCGCCCTCGCGGGGTCGTTCGCCCTCGTCGGCAGCGGCATCGTCGTCGTCTACCGCGTCACCCACGTGCTGAACTTCGCGCAGGGATCGTTCGTCGTCTTCGGCGCCTTCCTCTCGCAGACGTTCCGGCAGCTCGGGCTCCCGCCCGGCCTCTCCGAGCTCGCCGCCGTGATCGTCGTCGGACTCATCGGTCTGGTCGTGGGAGGGGTCGCGATCGGCAAGCCCGGTACGCACCCGATGACCTCGCTCCTGATCACCCTCGGGATGTCGCTGGTCGCGGCGGCCGTCATCATCGCGGTGTGGGGACAGAACCCCGTCTCTCCGGCCGGCATCGGCGGTACGATCCGGCTGTTCGGGGCCGAGATCGAGACCCAGCGTCTCGTGACCCTCGCCGTGGCCGTCGTGACGCTCGCCGCGATGAGCCTGCTCTTCACCCGCACCGACATCGGCCGCGCGCTCACCGCTGCGGCATCCAATCCCCGTGCCGCCCGGCTCGTCGGAATCGACACCCGGGCGATGGGACTGCTGTCGTTCGCGATCGCCGGGGTGCTCGGGGGACTGGCGGGGGTGCTGATCGCGCCGACGACCGCGGTGTCGGTGACCTCCGACCTGCCGTTCGTGCTCAGCGCGCTCGCCGCGGCGGTGTTCGGGGGACTGCGGAGTCCCTGGATGACGTTCGTCGGCGCCCTGGTGCTGGGCGTGACCGGGCAACTCGTCGCGGGCTACGCGAACGGCTCGTACCAGACCCAGATCGCGCTCATCATGATGCTCGTCATCATGATCGCCCGGTCGCGTTCCTTCACCGCCGAGGAGGCGAAATGACCCGCATCGTCATCGTGCTGGCGGCGATCGCCGCCGCGATCGCCCCGCTGCTGCTCACCGACCAGACGTTCTTCGTGCAGACGGCGCTCACCGCGCTCGTCGTCACGGGTCTGTCGCTGTTCATGGGGTACGCCGGTCAGGCGTCGCTCGGCCAGGGGGCCTTCGTCGCCGTGGGCGGACTCACCGTCGCCGTCGGGACCGTGACCCTCGGCATCCCGCCGCTCCTCGCACTCGTCGCCGCTCCCGTGCTCGGGGCCGTGGTGGCCGCGCTGGTGGGCTGGCCGCTCCTGCGGCTGCGCGGGCACTACCTCGCGTTCGGCTCCCTCGCGGTGTTGCTGATCATCCAGACGGTCATGGCCACCGCTCCGCTGTTCGGGGCGGGGGTCGGGATCTTCGGCATCCCTCCGCTCTCGGTCGCCGGTCTCGTCGTGCCCGATCAGCGGGTGTACTCCTACCTGGCGCTGGCCGCTCTCGCGGCGGCGCTCCTGGTGTGCCACAACCTCGTGCGCTCGCGCTTCGGCCGGGGGATCCGCGCTCTCGCCGGGAGCGAATCGGCGGCGGCGTCGAGCGGGGTCCCGATCCTGCGCAGCAAGCTCACGGTGTTCGCGGTGGCGGGCGGGTTCGCGGGGTTCGCGGGGGCGCTGGGGGCGTTCTTCACCCCGTACGTCAGCCAGGACACCTACCCGCCGTTCGCGTCGTTCGGGTACGTCGTGATGGCGGTGGTCGGCGGGCTCGGGTCGGTGTGGGGCGGGGTCGTGGGGACCCTGGCGCTGAGTCTCTGGCTGCAGGTGCTCAGCGCGCTGAGCGCGACGCCGGGGATGCCGGCGGCCGCGGGCCCGATCCTGCAGTACGCGGGATACGGGATCGTGCTGGTGGTGTTCCTGCTGTTCGTGCCGAGGGGGATCGTGCCGACGCTCGCGGGCCTGCGGGCGCGGCGACGCGGGGCCGCGGCGACGGCGGGGGCGCGGGCTTCCCTCATCCCAACCGCTGCAGCATCCGCGCGGCGAGGAACCGCGCACGACCGCGCGGGGTGAGCGGGTCGTACCCGAGCTGCCGGGTCCAGGTCTCGTGCCGGGACTGCAGGCTGCTGTGGTGCAGCGAGAGCCGGGTCGCCGCGGCGCGGATGCTCTCGCTGTCGACGACCACATCGAGCGCCTCGAGCGTCCGGGCATCGAGCGCGTCGAGCGCGCAGAGATCCGGATGCCGCGGACCCGAGGGATCGAACGTGCGGGCGAGCTCGACGAGAACGCCGAGCTCGCCCGCATCGACCACGCGATGCCGCTCATCGGCCAGCCGCAGGGCGAGGCGGGCGTCGGCGCACGCGCGGGGGAGGTCGTCGAGATCGCGCGCGACGCTCGTGCCCACGGGTCCCTCGGGCGGGACGACCTCACCGAGGCCGATCCAGACCGCGCCCTCCGCGGTGGCGAGCACCGTGGAGGCCGTGGTCACGTGCCGCGAGTGGGGCGGAGCGGCGACGACGCGGACCTCTCCGTCGAGGCGGAGGCGATGCGCGGCCGCTTCGCGATCGACGCGCGAGACGCCGGCGTCGATCACGCGCTCGACCGCGCCGGTGGTCGGGTCGGCGCGGGCGGTGATGATCGCGAGGGCGACCTGCGCGCGATCGACGATCATCGCGTCGTTGACGGACGATCCGGTGTCGCGCTGGAGCCAGACGCGCGGCGCGTCCGTGTCCGACAGCGACGAGGGCGGGGTGGGGGTGATCCGCGCGCCGTCGGCGTCGATGCCGAGCAGGCGACCGCGCACCCGGGCACCCGCGGTCGTCCCGCCGAGGATCGCCGCCGCCCGCACCACCGACTCCACGCCCGCGCCGCCGGCGATGAGGGAGTCGAAGTAGTCGATGATCTTCACCGACTCGCTCGCCGCGGGATCGAGGACCCTCAGACGTCCCGCGAGTTCCTGCATGGCGTCACCCCTTCGTCCCGCGCGGCCGTGTCGGACACAGCATAGGACGGGCGATCGCCCCGCCGCCCGCGCGTCCGGCTCACCCCAGCAGCCGACGGATCCACCGGTCCCGCGCCTCCACGGCGTCGTGGGACAGGGCCGCTTGCGGGGCGAATCCCTCGAACGCGTGGAAGCCCCCGGGCCAGACGTGCAGCTCGGCCCGGCCTCCCGCCGCCCAGATCGCGGAGGCGTAGGCGACGTCCTCGTCGCGGAACACCTCGGCGCTGCCGCAGTCGATGAACGCGGGCGGGAGGTCCGACAGGTCGGTCGCCCGTGCGGGAGCCGCGTAGATCGACACCCCGTCGGTGCCGCGGCGCTCGCCGAGGAGAGCGTTCCACCCGAGCAGGTTGCTCGCGCGATCCCACACGCCCACGCCCTGGATCTGGTGCGTCGAGACGGTCGTGTCGCGGTCGTCGAGCATCGGATACATCAGCATCTGCCCGATGAGATGGGGTCCCCGCCGGTCGCGCGCGAGCAGGGCGACCCCCGCCGCGAGCCCGCCGCCGGCGCTGCCTCCCGCGATGAGGAGCCGCTCGTGCTCGATGCCGAGCTCCTCCGCGTGCGCGGCCGTCCAGACGAGTCCCGCGTAGCAGTCCTCGACCGGGTACGGGTCGGGGGACTCGGGTGCCAGTCGGTACTCGACGGTCACCATGACGGCGTTGTAGCGGTGCAGCCATTCGGCGAAGCCCTCGACGCCCGTGAAGCGATCGCCGAAGATCATGCCGCCGCCGTGCGTGTGGAAGATCCCGGGGCCCTGTCCGGTCCGTCCTTTCGCCTCGATGATCGAGACGACGATCTCCGCGCCCTCGTAGCCGGGAATGGTCACGTCGCGGGACTGCAGGTCGGCGGTGTCGAGGATCTCGTCGCGGGTCGGCATCCCCGGCACGCTCGCCGAGCGCATCATCGGGACCATCTCGGCGGTCAGCGTCGGAGGCACCATCTGCGAGATCACCCCCAGCATCGTCTCGAGTTCGGGATCGAAGGGAGGGCGGTTCGGGATACCGTCGCCGGCGGGCGGGGCGAGGTGGTCGTCGGTGGCCGCCACGACGCGGGCAGGCGCGTCCTCGGGGTGCGGTTCGCGGGTCATGATGACTCCTTCGTCGGGGACGCTTCGTCGCGTCCGTCTCGATTGTGCGCGCGGCGCTGCGCCCGGTGCCCCGCCACGCGGCGGAAGATCACCGGGGGCGGGCCGACAGGTGGCGGGTGCCCGAGCGTCCGGATGCCGAGTGCCGGCGGTGAGTCGCGCCCCGCCCGTACGCGCCCCGCCTGCACGCGCCCCGCCTGCACGCGCCCCGCCTGCACGCGCCGCCCCGGCCCGCCCGCACGCCCGCGCCTCGCCCCGACCCGCCGGTTCCCGAGGCGCCCGCGATCACCGGTGGACTCCCGACCCGCGGGGTCCCGCTCAGTCGCTCGCCTTCTCGATCCCGCGGGTGCGGATCTCTTCCAGGTCGAGGTTCGCGAGGATCTTGCGCGCCACGAGGTCGTCGATCGTGCCCTCGCGGCGCAGGCGCAGCAGAACCTCTCGCTTGCGGTCGAGGATCGCCAGGCGCAGCCGCGTGGCTTCCTTGTGCCGCACGAGGGGGGAGCGCTGCGTGACGTCGATGTCGTCGCTCACCGCGATCATCTCGAGTCCGCCCGAGGTCTGCCGCCCCTCGTCGTCGGTTCCGGCCGGGGGAACCGGCCCCATCGTCGACGACGCCGACCCGCCTCCGTCATCGTCGTCGTCGAGCGATGAGTCCAGCGAGGCGTCGAGCTCGGCGAGGTCGCGCTCCTCGATCGCGCGCTGCCGGGCGACGGCACGGGCGTTGGCGAGCTCGAGACGCTCATAGCCTTCGCGCCGCGCGCGATCGCGGACTCTGTCGCTGATGCCGTGTTCGACCGCGAGATCGTCGAGGGCGGCGAGCGCCGCACCCGAGATGGCGCGCTCCGCGAGTTCGTACTCCTCGATCGCGGCGTCGTCGTTCGGGAGCTTCGCCCAGCGGATGACCACGGGGAGGAGGGGGCCCTGGACGAGCAGCGTCAGCACGATGACCCCGGCGGTGACGAACACCACGGCGTCGCGGCCGGCGACCGGCGCGCCGGCGTCGGTGGTGATCGGTACGGAGAGCGCGATCGCGAGCGAGACCGCTCCCCGGAATCCCGCGACGGTGCTCACCAGGCGCGAACGGTGCCGGAGAGACCGGGTCGACCCCGCGGCGGGGCGGGAGAAGGGGCTGAACAGCCACTGAAACAGGTAGCGCACCAGGAAGAGCGCGACCCAGGCCGCCACCGTGATGAGCGACAGCACGCCGATCTCGGAGGGCGAGATCTCGTGCAGCACGAGCTGGACCTCGAGACCGATCAGGACGAACAGCGCGCCGTTGAGAAGGTAGACGCCGAAGGGCCAGGTGGCATCGGCGGCTCGGCGGGACATCGCGGTGGTGATACGGGGAGAGACCCAGGCCACGATGAGCCCCGCGAACACGACCGCGAGCACGCCCGAGGCGTCGATCAGCTCGGCGAGCAGGAACGACACGAACGGCACGAGCAGCATGGTGAGGTTGATGGTGAGTGTCGACTGCATGCGCCGGAGGGCGAGATACGCCAGCGCGGCGACCGCGATTCCGGCGGCCGCGCCGCCGAGGTACGACACCAGCACCATGCCGGTGATCGACCACGGGGTGACCTGCCCGCCGAGCAGCAGCGACACCGCGATCGCGTACAGGACCAGGGCCGTGCCGTCGTTGGTGAGACTCTCGGCCTTCAGCTTCATGAACGTCTTCTGCGGGAGCAGGCGACCCAGCGCGGCGACCGCGGTCGCGTCGGGCGGCGCGACCGCCGCACCGATGACGAGCGCGGCCTCCCAGGGAACGCCCATCCAGGTCGCGACTCCCGCGACGGCGAAGGCGGATGCCACGACCAGCAGGGTGCTCATCGGGATGATGTAGCGCAGGGACCGGCGCACGGAGCGCAGCGATGTCGTCCACGCCTCGCGGAACAGCATCACCGGGAGGAACAGCAGCAGGACCGTCTCGGGCGGCAGCTCGATCGCGCGGAGCTCCGGGATGAACCCCAGGGCCAGGCCGATGACGAGCAGAACGAGCGGCGTCGCCACGCGCAAGCGCGGCGCGAGGACCGTGCCCACCAGCATCGCGAGTCCGAGCAGGACCGTGACTTCGAGTCCCTCCATGCCTACCGCCTTCCGCCGTGCCCCACTGCACACAGCGTAGAGAGGGCCGCGGGCATTCCCGTCACCTTTTCGATCGGCGGCGGAAAGCACTGCGTCCAGACACTGTGTGCAGGAGGGGTGGGGCGGACGGAACGGGGCGGACGCGCCGACAGGACGCGTCCGCCCCCTCGTCAGCGGGTGGAGCGCGTCCGGCGTCGGAACACGACGATGCACCCGGCCGCGACGGCGCCTCCGCCGAGGAGCGCGAGCATCAGTGCCGAGTCGCCGTCGCTTCCGGTCCGCGGCAGCTGCCCCGCGGCGTCCGGCGCGGGGGAGGCGCTCGATGTCGGCCCGGACGAGGCGGTCGGCGTCGGCTCAGGTGTCGGCTCAGGCGTCGGGGTCGGCTCGGGCGTCGGCGTCGGGGTCGGGGTCGGCGTCGGGGACGGCGCGGGCAGAGCCGCCAGCGTCGCCTCCGCGTCGATGAGGCCGCTGCCGATCAGGTTCTCGTCGACGACGCCCGTGTAACCGATAGGCCCGTCCATGGGGCGACCGCTGCCCACCAGGGCTGCGCGAATGGTGTCGGGCGAGACGCCCTTCCCCGCGCGCTGCACCGCGAGGGCGGCGACGCCGGCGGCATTCGGTGCGGCGGACGATGTTCCGCTGAAGCGGAAGATCCCCGGGGGATTGCCGTCGGGGACGAAGAACGACGTGCGCACGGCGTCCACCGCGACGACGTCGGGCTTGGAGATCACCTGGGGCTCGGGCAGGCGTGCGGCCGGCACCGTGTCGCTGCGTACCGGCTCGAACAGGTAGGTGGTCGGTCCGGGGCTGGAATAGGGCTCCAGATTCTCGGGCGTCAGCACCGACGAGGCACCGACCGCGATGGCGGAGGGGTCGGCGGCGTGGCCGTACGCGGCGGGTCCCACCGTCACCCCCGCGGGCCAGGTCCCGTACTGCAGGCCGAGCACGCCACCGCTGTCGAGCGCGAACACGAGCTTCGTCCGCATGTCGGGGGCGCTGGCGACCGTGCGCACGAGCGCGATGCGGTAGTCCGCTGTCACACTCGTGCCCTTCGCGGCCCCGGTCGACACGGATGTCATCGAGAATGCGGTGTTCTCGTCGACGGGGGAGAACGTGCTGATGTGCTTTCCCTCGGCGTCGAATACGACGGCGAAGACGCCCGTTTCGATGCCGTTCTCCGGGTTCGACCACTGCGTGTACAGCGGGAATGTGGGGCCGGCGACGATCCTCGCCTCGAGCAGGGCGTTCGCCTCGCCGTCGGGGGCGAAGTCCATGCAGTCGACCCCCGTGGTCTGCGGCGGCAGGGTGTCCATCACGACCTCGGGGCACGGCATCCCCGTGAAGGAGTCGGACTCCCAGGCGCCCGTCTGCTGTCCGGCAGCCGGACCGCTGCGTCCGATCGCGCCGTAATTGAAGACGGCGCTGAGGTAGGTGACGCCTCGGTCGACGACCTCCGCGACAGCTGAGGCGAGCACACCGCGTTGGTACATCGTCTCGTACGGGTAGAGAACGTCGTCGACGATCACGTCCGCCCCCGCATCAGCGAGCGCGCGGACCGAGTCCGCCATCGCGGCGGGAGTGGGGCCGTCGGCATGGAACAGCAGCGTGGCCCCGGGAGCGATGGCGTGGACGTTCTGCAGCATCGCACGGCCCTCGTCGGTCGACGCGGTGGCGGCGTCCGCGAGCACCTTCACGGGGGTCGTGTACCCGCAGGGGTTGCCCGGTCCGGGCAGGGAGCCCATGTTCACATCGTCCTGCGGGGTGGTGGCGGCGTCGGCCGCGGTGTCGAAGGAATCGGAGATGACCCCGACCGTGATGCCCGTCCCGTCGACTCCGAAGGCCTCTCGTGCTGCGTCGGAACGCAGAACCGGGTCGGCTTCGGCGGGGATCTCGCGACAGGATTCCGCGCCATCGCTCGTCGCGGCGGTGCGAGCCGATGTCGCTGCGGTCCGGGAGCCGGACGTCGCGGGGCGGAGAGCGGGGCTCACCGAGACCACGCCGGGCAGCTCCGCCAGCTGCGCGAACGACGACGGCGGTACCTGGGCGACGATGGTCGGGAGCGACCGGGTCACCGCCACGACCGTGCCGAGGGCGGCGACGGCGTCGACGGCGGCGGCCTGCGCCGCCGCGTCGGCGAACCGCGCCGACACCGTGACCTTGCCGTCGATGACCTCGAGACCGCCGGCGACGTTCACCCCCACACCCGCGACCGCGCGCACGGCCTCGGACGCCTCGAGGTCGACACCGGATGCCGCGAGGTCTCGCAGCGGCGAGGCGAGGACGTTCGTGGTCCCCCACGCAGGGATGACCTGCGGGGGAGGGGAATCGGCCGGTGTCGCGGCCGTCGCGGGCAGGGCCAGAAAGAGTGCCGCCGCGGAACCGAGAGCGATTCCGCGCGCCGCGAAGCGCTTCCAATTGGACATGAAGTGTGTTCTCCCCGGGGCGTTGTATGCCGCCCTCAGCGATCACATTAGAGGTTCTTAATGTCTCTTCAGATTCGGCGCGAATGAATCGAGAGGAACGGTTCGTCACCTCCGGAAAGCGCATGCCGGGACACGCGGCGCATCGAGGAAGCGCCCCTCAGTGGAGCCCCTCACCGCGCCCCGGCGTCCTTCCGCCACGCCTCCCCGAGACGTTCGAGTCCCGCCTCGAGCACCTCCGCGACCGGCGTGATGGGAATGCGGATGTGGTCATCGGCATCCACATCCGAGGCGAACTGCGACGATCCCGCGACCGACACGCCGAAACCGGCCGCACGCCGGGCGAAAGCCGAGGCCGACCCGGCGGGCAGGTGCGCCCAGAGGCAGAGTCCTCCGCGCGGGGGCCGCCAGCGCCAGTCCGGCAGGTGCGTCGTCAGCAGCCGTCCCGCGGTGATGGCCGCCTCGCGGTGCACCGTGGCGACGTCGCGCCGCAGGGCGGGGGCCTCGGCGAGCAGATCGAGCGCGAGCAGTTGCGAGGGCACGCTCGTCGACAGGTCGGTGCTCTGGCGCAGCCCCCGGAGGCGCCGCACGAGCACCGGATCCGCCCGGAGCCACCCGACGCGCAGTCCCTCCCACGCCCACTTCGACAGCGATTCCGCGACGACGATCGGTGCATCCGGACGCAGAGCCGCGAGCGAGGGCGGGGTGACCCCGTCGAACGAGACGTGGGCGAGCACGCGGTCCTCGACCACCGTCACGCCGTGCTCGGCGGCGAGGTCGGCGATGCGCCGACGCACGGCCGGACTCGTCTGCATCCCCGTCGGATTGTGGTTGTGCGGGTTCAGGGCGATGAGAACGGGGCGGCGCACCACGATCGCCATCTCGAGCGCTTCGACGTCGATCCCCTCGGGAGTGAGGCGGATGCCGTGCACCTGGCCGCCGCGGCGGCGCACGGCATCCGTGAGTCCGGGCCAGGCCACTTCCTCGGTGAGGACCGTGTCGCCGGGGGACACGAGTTCGTCCACGAGCAGGCTCAGCGCCTGCTGCGCGCCGTGCGTGACGAGCACCTGCGCGGGTGTCGTCGGGGTGCCGTCGGTCGTCATGGTCCGGGCGATGAGCGCCCGCAGGTCGGGGAGTCCCGCCGGGTCGGCCTCGACGGTGGTGGCGTCGAGCACGGGACGGTGCCGCTGCACGATGTCGACCGCGAGGGGAGAGATCGACGGCACCGCGCGCAGCAGATCGATGCTCGACGGCAGCGTGGCGTACAGGGCTTCGCCGCGCCCGGCGGCCTGCCGGCCGGCGGTGGGCACCGCCCCGGCGATACGCGTTCCGCTTCCCTGGCGGCGATCCAGGATGCCGTCGTCGTACAGCCGCGAGTAGGCGGCGACGACCGTGCCGCGAGAGACCGCCACGGTGGCCGCGAGCGCCCGCTCCGAGGGGAGGCGATCCCCGCCGCGGAGCTCGCCGTCGCGGACGAGGCGGGCGATGGCCTCGGCCAGGCTCGCCGCGAGGGTCGCATCGGTCGTGGCCCAGCGGCCGAGTCGCGCCGCCAGGCGCTCGGCCGAGACGATGGCCGTGCGGTGGTCCACCAGGGCGGAAGTGGCTCTGTCGACGAGGGTCATAACCCCCGATTGTGGGCCAATGACCCGTTCCGAATGTCCCGATTCCGTCGTTGTCAGTCCACTGGATGCCGATTGGACCATCGTCCAGCTGCTGGAGTGGATCGGCGCCGACGACGCGCGCTGTCACGACGTCCGCCTGTTCGGGATCCTGGATGCCGTGGACAGCGCGCTTCGCCCGGACACGTCGCGCGCGTCGGGAGCCGTCGTGTCGCTCGTGCGTTCGCTTGCGATGCGGGTGGCCGCGGAGCCCGGCCTGGGGACGCGGACCCTGGGGGAGCTCGTCGGGGCGCCCGGCGTGGAGACGCCCGACGCGGAGACGTCCGGCGCCGAGATACCCGACGCGGAGACGTCCGGCGCGGAGACGTCCGGCACCGAGACGCCCGTCTTCGCCCGGGGTGGCGTGCTCGCGACGGCGTGACGGTCGTCCTGCCCCTGCGAGGGCGCGGGGGGCGGCGTGCCGGTGACGCTCGTTCCGCCCGTTCAGGGGGGGGGTGGTGCGGGGCGGCGTGCTCGTGACGCTCGTTCCGCCCGTGCGAGGTGGGCGGGTGAGTCCCGCGGGGTGGGTCTTCGTGCCCCGTTACGGCGTGGAGCGCGGGGTTTCGCGCCGGGGCAGGATCCTCGTGAAAAGCACGAAGAAGAACACCCAGAGCAGGATGCCGGCCCCCAGGAAGGTCGCGATCACGCCGATGTACCCCCAGACGCTGTCGAGCGTGAACCATCCGCTCATCAGGAGAGCGGGCAGAACCGTGACCGTCATGATCGCGAAGTGGACGAGGGTCTGCTTCCGCATGCTCCACGTGTCGATCTGGTAGACGATCGATGCCCCCGAGACGGCGGCCGCGATCACGCCGACGGCGAGCGTCGCGCGCCCGTCCTCGGCCTTGCCCTGGGCGAGGAGCGCGACGCCGATCGCGGTCATGATCACGAGGGGGATCCCCGCTCGGAGCAGGACGGCAGCGAGGGTCTTCATAGGGCCAGCATAGGGAAGGCGGTAGTCCGCGCCGCGAGGAGACGTCGCGGTGGGGGAGGTGCTTCGTCGTCGACGGGACGGGGATCGTGGTGCGCGGTGCGCGAGGTGATCGGTCACCGCGGAGGCGGGTGCTCGCGCGGAGTGGGGAAGGTGCCCGGTCGCCGACGGTGAGCGACGGTGACGCCGGGTATCGGTCCGTTCCCGCGGTTCCCGCGCTTGTCGCCGGCATCCCTTTCTCTCCTTCGAACAGGGCTTCTTCGCGGGCTCGAACCGATGTCGGACCCCCTCGCTACCGTTGGATCATGGACATCACGGCACCCGCGAACGACCGAGCGACTGCGGTTGACTCGCCGTGGGGCGTGCCGTGGCCGAGCGATGACGACCTGCTCGCCGACGCCGATTCGGCGTGGGCGATCGAGAGGGGTTTCGTCGATCACGATCCCTTCGGCGGCCCGCTCCCGTCGGCTGACGCGGATCACGACGGGGTGTCGACTCTCGGGTCTGAGCCCGATTCCTCGTCGCCGGGGCTGAGCCCCACACAGCTTCTCGACGAACTCGCTCGTCGCGTCCGCGACCGCCACCGCGCGACCGCCGCGGAGTACCGTCTCATCGGCCAGCTCCTTCACGGGGCGGCGGCCGATCCTGTCCCGTGGGTCGGTCCCGATCCCACGCTCGACGTCGAGTGGAACGATTCCCGACGCCGCACGGTCGCCGCGGTGCGGCGCGACCGCCGCGATATGGCGGAGCGCGCCGCCGTCGCCGAGATCGCGACCCGGCTCCGGCTGTCGGAGCAGACCGTGCGGACCCGAGCGGCGCACGCCGAGATGCTGCAGACGCGGTGCCCCGAGGTCTGGAAGGCTTTCGCCGAAGGCCTCCTCTCCGAGCGCCACGCCGTCGAGTCGGCGCGGCTGGCGACGTCGCTTCCCGGCGATGATTCCGGCGACGCGCCGACGCGATCCGACGAGCCGGTTCCGGATGCCGGCCGGCCCGACGCTCCCGCCGATGGTCCGCCGGCGGTTCCCGTCGAGGGTGCGCTCGATGTCCCCGACGAGGGACTGCTCGACGCGATCATGCCCGCGTTGGATCCGTCGTCGACCCCGTCGGGCGAGGCGCCGTCGGCCTCTGGTCCCCCCGCGTCGTGGCGTGCGTTCGACGAGGGAGCGCGGGATCGCGCGCTCCGGCTTCCGCCCGCGCGCTTCACGGTCGCGGCGCGGGCGCTTCGCGAGCGTGTGCACAGCGAGTCGATCGAAGCCCGGCATCGCCGCGCGGCGCGCGACAGAGGCGTCTGGCTCACCCCCGAGCTCGACGGCATGGCGACGTTGACCGCCCTTCTGCCCGCCGACCGCGCGCAGGCCGCCCTCTCACGCGTCGACCGGATCGCCCGTCACCTGCGCGGGGCGCCCGGCGAGGAGCGAACGCTCGCGCAGTTGCGTGCCGACGCGGCGGCGGATCTGCTGACCGCGGACGTTGCCCCTCCGGTGGACGTCGTGTCCGCCGCGGACGTTCCCTCTCCGGTGGACATCGTGTCCGCCGCGGACCTTGCCGTCCCCGGATCCGTGCCCGTCCCGGAAGACGCTCCCCGCGCGCCGCGGGATGAGCGCCCGATCGCGCGGGTGCCGCGCCCGGATCGCCGGTCCACCATCGTCGTCACCGTCCCCGCGCTGACGCTTCTCGGTGCCGGTGCCGGTGCCGGTGCCGGTGCCGGTGCGGGTGTCGGTGCCGGTGCCGGTGCCGGAGTCGGTGCCAGTGCGGGTGCCGGTGTCGGTGCCGGTGCCGGAGTCGGTGCCAGTGCGGGTGCCGGTGTCGGTGCCGGTGCCAGCGCGGGTGTCGGTGCCGGTGCCGGAGTCGGTGCCAGTGCGGGTGCCGGAGTCGGTGCCGGGGCCGGAACCGAGCCCGCGACCCTCGACGGATACGGTCCGATCGACCTCGACACGGCGCGGCGACTCGCCGGCGAAGCGACGTCGTGGGTTCGCGTCCTCACTCATCCGCTGACGGGAGCACCGCTCGCTCTCGACCGCTCGACCTATCGCGTGCCGACCGCACTGCGCAGGTGGTTGGGTGTCACCTCGCCGACGTGTGTGTTCCCCGGGTGCGGACGCCCCGCGCGCGACTGTGACCTCGATCACCTCACCGCCTGGAGTGACGGCGGCGCGACCGACGACGACAACCTCGCGCCCGAGTGTCGACATCACCACAGGCTGAGGCACGAGTCGCGGTGGGAGCCGTCGCGCGATCCCGCAACGGGAGAGATGCGGTGGACGTCTCCGCTCGGCGCCGAGATCGCGGAAGATCCGCCGCCGTTCTAGGTTCGGGGCCCGAGGCGCGTACTCGCGCTGAACGGAGCGGGTGGTGGGTCGCGCATGAGACCCACCCTTCGTAGGCCACCCTTCACGGGCCGCCCTTCGTACCTCGCCCTTTGTACCTCGCCCTTTGTACCTCGCCCTTTGTACCTCGCCCTTTGTACCTCGCCCTTTGTACCTCGCCCTTCGTACCTCGCCCTTCGTAGCTCACCCTTCGCGGGCCGCCCTTCGTACCTCGCCCTTCGCAGTCGACCCTCCGCAGCTCACCCTTCGCAGTCGACCCTCCGCAGGCGGCCCTTCGCAGCTCACCCTTCGCAGTCGACCCTTCGCAGGCCGCCCCTCGCGCTCGACACCCCCGGCAGCCCGCAGCCCGCAGCCCGCAGCCCGCAGCGCGCAGCCCGCAGCCCGCAGCCCACAGCCCACAGCCCGCAGCCCACAGCCCACCCGTTCCCACGCTCCTCGCTACGATCTCCCTATGAGTTCCCGCCCCGCCCGCGACGGGGCCACCCGCCCCGACCGGCTCCCGGGCCGCGTCCGGCTGCTCATCACCCTCCTCACCGTCTTTGTCGGTATCCCGCTGGTGCTGTTCGCGTGGATCGGCGGCGTCTTCCTCGTCGAGGGGTGGGGATTCCGGATGTCGTCGACGCAGGTCCTCGCCTGGATCCTCGCCGCGATCACCGGCGTCGTCGTCTGGCCCCTCGCACTTCGACGTCTTCACCGCGAACTTCGGAGCCGTCAGAGACACGACGTGGTTCCCTCTCCGAGGTCCGACCACGCGCACGGCATTCCCGCTCCCGCCACCGGAGACGTGATCGTCCGCGCGATCATCGTCATCCTCGGCGCCGTCGGCATCATCGCGCTGAGCGGCCCCCTCGACCTCGTGGCGTCCGTGGCATCCGCTGGAGCGACGGTATCGGTCGGCCCGCGGGCGAACGGCCTGCTCCTCCAGCTCATCGCGACGATCGTGATCTTCGTCCTCGCGGCGCCCGCGCTCATCCTCACCCGACGTGCGCTCCGGCGGATGCCCGCCGACGACCCCCGCCGCCCCGCCGTCGAGGAACGCCAGAACTGGCACTTCGCGGCCGCCACCGCGTGGGTGATCTCCCTGCTGGTGGGGTGGCTGCTCTCGCTGGCGACGCTCATCACGATGTGAGGAGCGCCCGGAAACGGGGGACAGCCGGAGTGGGGGATGCCGAGAGAGCGGGATCGCAGGAGGAGTCGCCCGCGCGTGACTCAGCCCCCGGGCTCGCGCTTCCGCCGCGACCTGCACCTTCGCCTTCGCCCACACGACCGCCCGCGCGTGACTCAGCCCCCCCCCGGGCTCGCGCTTCCGCCGCGACCCGCACGTTCTCCTTCGCCCACACGACTGCCCGAGCGTGACTCAGCCCCCGGGCTCACGCTTCCGCCGCGACCCGCACGTTCGCCTTCGCCCACACGACCGCCCGAGCGCGACTCAGCGCCCGGACTCACGCGTCCGCCGCGACCCCGACCTTCGCCTTCGCCCACGACCGTCCCCGCGTGTCCTTCAGAATGTCGTATTCCACGTCGACGTGCGGCTCGATCGCGCTGTACTTGTCGTTCGGGGCGCCGATGACCAGCTGGAACCCGAGACCGCGCCACGCACCGATCGCGCGCTTGGTGAAGTGCGCGTCGGCTTTGATCAGCGCCTCGTCGAGGAACACCGGGGCGTATCGGGGCCGCTCGGCTCCGGCATCCCCGAGCTGATACCGCAGGGCCGCGCCGACGATGAACGCGATCAGCTCCTGCGACTCGCCGCCCGACTTCTCACCGATGTGGTCGTACAGGGCGACGTGCTCGCCGGTGTCGGCGCGGAAGCGCTCGGCGCTCACCCGCACGTGGTTGCGCACGTCGACGAGGTCGGCGAAGTCGGGAGCCGTCGAACGGATCCGCCCGATCAGCCGCGCCATGCGGCCGTAGACGGCCTCGCGCTCCTCGTCGGAGGATGCCGCGTCGATCGCGGCCCGCACATCGCGCAGTTCGCGGCGGAAACGGCGCCGCACCTCGGACTGGTTCTCGCGCGGCACGATCTGCAGGCGGTGCTCGTCGTCGTAGAACGGCAGGTCCTGCATGATGTCGTTGATCGGCGCGATGCGCTCGCGGATCTCACGGAGCGCCCGCGTCAGCGCCGAATCGAGGCTCGTCAGGTCGTTCCCCGACAGTCGCAGCAGCGAATCCCGCCACTCGGCCTCGAGCTCGTGCAGACCGCTCGCCTCCAGCTCGGTGAGGATCCGCTCGAAGTCGCCGAGCGACTCGTCGGGGTCGGCGAGCAGGTTGGGGCTCGGCCACCGGTCGGTGAACGCCGTCAGCGTGCGCCGCAGGCTGTCGCGCTGGTCGCCCCAGGTCTCTTGAGCGGCGCGCTGCTCCTCGAGCAGGCGCTTGGACGCGGACTCCAGGGCGGCGTCGAAACGCGAGAGGAGCTGGGAGGGCGAGGCGTCGTCCGCGGGCGCCACGAAGAGCCCGTCGAGATAGGCGGACTCGTCGGCGGTCAGCTCCATCGCGGCGTCCTCGGCCCGCTCGAGACGCGCGTTGGCGTCGTCCACCTCGTCGGTGACCTGCGCCCAGCGCGCCGCGAGTGCCTGCTGCTCGGTCTTCGCCGCGCCGATCTCCTCGCGGAGCCGTGCGGCGCGCGCCCGCGTGCCGGCGATCTGCTCCTGCAGTTCGGCGATCCGCGGGTTCCCGGCGGTGATCTCGACGATCGTCTCGTTCCAGCGCTCGAGCTCGCGCTCGACGGATGCCGTATCCACCTGATCCCACGACAGATCGGCGATCTTCTCGAGGGCGCCGCGTCGTTCGTCGAACGCGTCGAGGGCGGCGGCGGCGTCGTCGACCGCGGCCTTGGCGGCCGTGAGGTCGCGGCGCACCGAGACGATCTGCTCGCCGAGCTCGGTCAGGCGCACGCGCGACGAGAACCCGAGGATGCTCTGGCGCGTCGACCCGCCGTGCGCTCCGCGCGCGCCCTGACTGGTCTGGCCCGAGATCGTCAGGGCGAGACGGTGCTGCGCGAGGTCCGAGGCGCTGTCCACGCACACGAACGCGAACTGCTGCTCGAGCCGGTCCTGCAGCCAGCCGGTGAAGGGCGAGCGGCGGTAGTCCAGGCGGCCCGGCAGGGTCGCGGGGTCGAGGCCCGTGCGCTCGGGCAGCCCCGTCGACACACCCTCGAAGCGCAGACGCTCGGCCAGGCGCACGCCGTCGATGTCCGCGCGGAAGGATGCCAGGTGCGCGGCATCCACGAGGAGCGTCGTCGCGAACCCCCCGAGGGCGAGGGTGAACGCCCCGCGCCACGGCTCGTACTCGGTGCGGACGTCGACGAGCTCGGCGACGAAGGGGAGCTCCGCGGCGGTGAGTCCCGCAGCCTCGGCCAGGGCCTCGCGGGCCTCGTGCAACCGCTGCGGGATGTTGTCGTCGCGGGTCTGGGTGCGCCGGTGCTCGGCCTCGAGGGTCGAGAGCTGTTGGCGCAGCTCGGTGTGCCGGCTGCTCGCGGCGACGAAGGCGTCGCGCACGGCGGTCTTCGCATCCACGTCGGCGAGGATGTGGCGGGCCTCCGCGGCGAGGGCGTCGAACTGTTTCGCCGACGAGACCTCGACCGACAGAACCGCCGATGCCGCCTCGAACCTCTCCCGATCGCGCTGCATCCCCGCGAGTCGCCGCTCGAGTGCGCGCAGCTCGCGCTGGGCGGCGTCGAGCCGGTCGCCCCCGGCCGCGCGCAGCACGTCGCCGAGGCCCTCGCGCTCGGCCTCGGCGGCATCCGCCAGCGCCTGCCGCTCGCGCACGAGCGCGTCGGTGGCGTGCGTGCGCTCGCGGAGCTCCGTCTCGACGGCGGTCAGCAGATCGACGCGGCGCTGCGCACGCCAGAGCGACGCGCGCGACTCGGGGTCGCCGAAGCGCCCGAGCGCGTCGATGAGGCGAAGCCGCTCGGCGGCCTCGTCGATGCGGGTCTTCATCGCGCGGATCGGTTGCAGCGCCCGCACCTGCTGGCGCGCCTCGAGCATGCGCGTGCGCGTGCCCTCCAGGCCGTCGAAGTGCGACACGACGGCCTCGGCCACCGCGAGGGTCTCGGGCTCCTCGAGCACCATGCGCTTGTACAGGTCGTCGACGGTGGTGATCTGCTGCCCGGCCTGGATCCGGGCGAGCAGGCTCATCGCCTTCGTCCCGGCTCCCGCCGCCCCGATGCCGAGCACCGCGTGCAGCCGCGCCGAGAACTCGCGGTCGGTCGCGAGGGTGTCCAGGCCCGCGGCCCGCACCGCCGAATCCGAGAGGTGGCTCTGCGCGGCCCGCTCGAGCTCGCGCAGGTCGAACGCCCCGTGCACGGTCGCGCGCACCTTCACCGCGTCGTCGAGGGTCCGCGCCGCGGCCGGGATGTACCACGCCCGCACCGCGGTGAACCGGGCGCCGTCGTGGTCGGCCCACGTCATCGCGATCGCGGTCCACGTGTCGACGCCGTCGCCGCGCAGAACTCGCACCTTGGTTCCCTCGTCGGTGCGGGACTCGTCGAGCTTGCCGCGCCCGTACGACAGGATGTTGCGCTGCTCCTGACCCCGCGGACGCCCCACGACGGCACCGTTCGACGCCCCGTTGAAGGGGGTCGTGTGCGGCATCATCAGCGCGACGTACGCGTCCATGAGCGTCGACTTGCCCGAGCCCGATCCGCCGCACAGCAGCGTCGCGGTCGGCGCGAAGCGCACGCGGTGCGTCCCGTCGTAGCCGCCCCAGTTGATCAGCTGCAGGTCCTCGGCGACCCACTGCTGGCCCCGGGAAGCGGCGGGGATGAGTCCGAACAGGGTCTCGAGCATGGTCATGAGAGGGGGTCTTCCTGGGGAATCTCGGATGCCGAGGTGTCGGGCGACGTGGATGCCAGGACGTCGGGCTCGTGCACCGCCGGCGCCGCGGCATCCCGTGTCTGCTCGTCCAACCAGGTCTGCAGCTCTCGCAGGACCTCCGCGCTCAGCACCACTTCGATGAGAGACCCGATGCGGTAGCGCCCCTCGGACTCCTCCTCGATGATGCCCTCGCGGTCGAGGCGCGCGATCGCCGTGCGGACGGCCCGCTGCTGGCTCGCGCGCGTGCCGTCGGTCTCGGCGAAGTACGTCAGCACCGTCTGCTCGACCTCTTCGACGTCGACGCGGGCGGATGCCGTGCCCGCTGTCGTCTCGCGCTGGAAGACGGTGCGCAGGTACACGAGCACGAGCGTCTCGGCGCGGGAGTACGCCTCGTCCTTCAGCAGGATCGGCACGTCGACCTCGTCGCTGCGCACCTGCTCCTTGTACGCCACCCCGCGGGCGTGATCGACGACGAGCCGGACGAACAGGTCGTTCAGCCGCGACTCGATCATCTGCTGGTGCTCGAGCAGCAGTTTCCACTCGGCGGGGGAGGACTCGGCCAAGAGGAAACGGCGCTGGAGGATCCGCACGAGCACGCGCCGCACGTCCGCGTCGAGCGTGCCGCGGTCGCCGGCGAACAGCGCGTCGGGGTCGTTCTCCATCGCGACGGGGGAGATGAACGCGGGAGTGGATGTCTCGAACTCGCCGTCTCCGCCCCGGTCGGTCTCAGCCGTCGTCGGTGCGTTCGAGGTGCTCACGTCACTCATCGGCGTCCTGTTCTCTCCTGTTTCCTGCCCGGACCGCGCCGAAGGCGAAGCGCCTGGTCGTGCCGTCGGGACGCACGGCTTCGACGATCGACACGTCGTCGGTCTCGACGAGACCGCCGCGGTGCACGATCTCGAGCAGACCCACGAGGTCGACGGGGCGTCGGGTCTCGGCATCCGCTCCCGCGAAGGCCTCGGCGAGGTCGAAGCCGTCGCCGAGGGTGGCGACGTACTCCTCGAGCTCGGCGTAGTGCGGCCCGCCCCACGCGCGCGTGTCGGCGTCGACGAACTCGACGTCCGAGATATCGGATGCCAGGGGCTCGGGCGCTCCGGGAGGCCGGACGTCGCTGATCGACTGGCGGAGGTGTCCGACGTCGGCGAGCGGGAGCGTCCGCACCGGCTCGACGCGGCCGGGGGAACGGGTCTGACTCCAGCGGTGCAGTCCCGCCATGACTCCGCGCAGGAGATCGTCGACCTGCCGATCGCGGATGGGGTCGTGCGTGCGCACCTGGGCCGTGATCACGTGCGAGGCCCGCCGCTGGGCGGTCAGCACCTCCTGCACACCCGCTTCGACGCGGCGGGCGATGGCATCCAGTTCTCCGCGCTGCTCGGGGGTCATCAGCCGCGAGAAGGGCTGGGCGAGCACCGCGTGGAGCTGGTCGGTGAGGTCGTCGATGTTCTCGGGGTCGCCGATCAACCGGAGCGCGCCCTGGAACGCCCGGCCCTCGGGGGTGGCCTGCATCACCTGGCGGCCGCGCTCGAGGTACTCGCGCAGCACCTCGCCGGTGGGGCGCACGTCGCGGCGGAGCTCGGCGACGACGTCGCGCTGCATCGCCGCGATCGACTCCGCGACGCGCGAGAAATCGGCGGGGAGCTCGCGCGCGAGATGGATGACGTTCTCGGCCTCCTCCAGGAGGTGGTCGTCGTCGAGCGGTTCGACGATGCCGTCGTCGAGCGCCGCGATCTCGGCATCCAGCGCGGCGCGCTCCTCGAGCAGGGCCTCGCGCCGGCGGGCGGGGTCGCTCTCGGCGTCGCGAGCCAGCCGTTCGACCGCGTCGAGAAGGGTGCGTACGCGGGAGCGCGACACCCGCGCCCGGCCGCCGCCCGCGCGCCCGGCGATCTCGAGCGCTCCCACCGCGTGCGCCGAGAGGCGGTAGACCTCGACGTCCTCCTCGATCTGCAGACCCAGCCAGCCCACGCGCACCCAGCCGCGGCAGATGTCGCGCGCCGACCCCGCGGGGATCCGACGGTCGTCCTCGGTGTCGTAACCCGCCGCGCGCAGCTCGTCGATCGCCTCGGCGACCTCGACGTGCGCATCCGCCACGGCCACCGCGGGGCGGTCGGGAGTGAAGACGACGGACAGCACGGCGACGACGAAGGGGGCGAAGCGCCCGTGCAGAAGGTCGAGCGTCGGGTTCTTGAACGCCGTCACCGAGCGCAGGTACGCGGCTTCGGTGCGGGTGGTGGTCACTGAGGGGAGTCTACCGGCGCTCCGGGATGCCACCCGCGCGGTGCGCGCGCGGGCGCGGGCGGGCGCGGGCGGGTGCGGGCGGGTGCGGGCGGGTGCGGGCGGGGAAGCGAGGGCGGGTGCGGGTGGGCGCGGGCGGGCGCGGGCGGGGGCGGGCGGTCGCGGGCGGGTGCGGCCGGGCGATCCGAGATGAGCCGTCGGGTGAACCGCTGTCCGCGGCGCGGGTCGACCCCGGGGCGAGTGCCGCGGCAGAAGCCCTCCCCGACGCGGAGGTCGTGCGCTTCACCAACCTCGGACTTCGGGCGGACGGGCGCGGTCGCGGTCGCGCGCTGCGACAGTGGCGGGCACGCCGTGTGCCGACGACTCCGGTCCGGCGCGCGTCCGCTCCGAGGTAAGGACTCCCGGTGATCGACAGCCCCGATGCCGTCCCCCGACCACCCCGTCAGGCGGGTGTCGGCCCCTCGCGGCGATCGGCGATCGCCTCGGCCGTCTGGGCCGTGCCCGTCGTGGCGATGGTCGCCGCGACCCCCGCGGCCGCCGCGGCATCGGGGACCTCGCTGCGGTTCTCGGCGTCGTCGTACCAGGCGGCCGCGTGCGACGTGATCACGGGCGCATCGGTCGACGCGTCATCGGGCGGCGCGGCCGCCGCCGGTGTGGTCGTGACCCTGCAGCTCAGCGGCGGGTACACGTTCTCCGACGGCTCGACCTCGGCCATGGTCACCACCGACTCCGCGGGCAGCGCGGCGTGCGGCGACATCCGCGTGCCGGGCTCGGGTGCCGCGGGAACCCTCACCGCCTCCGCGGCGTCGGCGACGCCGGCCACGGCGACGCTGTCCGCCCTTCCCGCCCTCCGTCTGCTGTCCAGCCCCCGGGGGACGATCGCCGTGACCGAGGTCCCGGCGGGAGCGACCCCCGTCGCGGGAGAGTTCTTCCTCCTCGGTACGACCCTGTACCGACACGGCGTCGGTGCCGTGCAGAGCGAGGTCGTCGCCGTCGGGGCGCTCGTCGAGGCGCCCACCCGCACCGGGTCCTTCCTCCTGCCCCTCCGGCTCGCCGACGGATCCGCGGTCGTCTTCGACACGGCGACCGACGCGTCGACACCCGCCACCGGCACGCCCTCGGGCGCGACACCGGTGGCGGCCGACCTGTTCCTCTCGGGCACGACGGCTGTACCGCGGCGGTTCCGCCGTGGCATCCGGTGTCGCGGCCTGGGGACAGCTCGTCGAACACGAGCAGGGGAGCGGGCCGACCGGGCAGTTCGAGCTCCCTTTCCGCGCGACCGACGGAACCCCGCGCCTCTACCGCTCGCCGGCCGACGAGGTGCGCACCGTGGCCTCCTACGGGCAGCCCGACGCCCCGCCCTCCGGAGCGACGCCCGTCGCGGGCGACCTGTTCTCGTCGGGCGGGACGCTGTACCGCGCGAGCTGGGACGGCTCCACCCCCTACGGCCTCGGGGCCGTCGCGTCGGGGATCGCGAGCTGGGGCACGCTGACCCCCAACCCGTACTTCGCGGGGCAGCGACTGCTCCCCGTGCGCACCTCCGCCGGGGACGCCGCGGTGTTCTTCGTCTCGGGTGGGAGCGTCCGGACCGTGACCCAGGTGCCGTCGGGCGCGACCCCGGTGGGCGCGGACCTCTTCCTGTCCGGCACGAGCGTCTACCAGGCGGACGTCGGAGCCGTGGCGTCCGACGTGGCGCAGTGCGGCCAGCCCGTCCCCGCCGCCGCGGGCGCGTCGCGCGTCGTCGTTCCGCTCGCCGCCCCGGCCGCGACGTGCTGAGGGCGCTGACGTGAACCGTCCTGCCGTGCCTGACCGATGCGCTGACCGTCCTGCCGTGCCTGGCCGACCCGTCTCACCGTGACTCCCCGATCCCGAACCCGGAGGCGACCCATGTCGACCACCCCTCGTCCCCGCCGGTGGCTGCTCGCCGCGCTCGCCGGCCTCGCCGTCGTGCTCGGAATCGTCGGTGCCGTCCGCCTGGTGGCTTCCGTGTCCTCCGCCGACGCGTCCTCGGCCGAGGCGCCGGGCGCCGCCGTCGCGACACCGAGCGCGCCCACGGACACGCCGAGCTTCGCCGAGCAGGTCCCCGTGCCCCCGGGAGCCGGTGACGACGAGCGCCGGCGCATCGAGCTCTCGTACTCGCTCGTCGAGGTTCCCGCCGACCGCCTCGACGACCTCCGTGCCGTCGCCCCGGGAGCCATCGGCGCGCAATCCCTCGCGGGAACGGCCTACGTCGCCGTGCCGGCGGACCAGATCGAGGCCGTGCGGGCGACCTTCCCGGGTTCCCCCATCACCCCGAACACCGAGATCCAGACCACGTCCGATGAGACGCCCGCGCCGTCGTGGGGCCTCGACGCGATCGACACTCCCGCCGCGACGACGGACGACCACTATCTCTACGACACCACGGGCGTCGGCACCACGGTGTACGTCGTCGACACCGGCATCCAATCCACCCACCCCGACTTCGACGGACGCGTCGACGCGGCCGACGGGCACACCGAGGTCGACGACGGCAACGGCACCGAGGACTGCAACGGGCACGGCACCCACGTCGCGGGCACCGTGGGCAGCACGACATACGGTGTCGCCAAACAGACCCGTCTCGTCCCGGTGCGCGTGATGGGCTGCGACGGGAAGGGAACCTTCCTGGCGTATCTGTACGGATTGATCTGGATCTACAACAACCACACCGGTGCGCAGTCGGTCATCACGATGAGCCTCGGACTGCCCAAGAACGACACCGCGAACCAGCTCGTCCAGATCGGCGTCGACCAGGGGTACGTCGTCACCGTCGCCGCCGGCAACGAGACGCAGGACGCCTGCAACGTGTCGCCGGCGAGCGAGCCGACCGCGATCACCGTCGGGGCGATCGACTCCACGCGGGCGATCGCCTGGTACAGCAACTTCGGCACGTGCGTGACGCTATTCGCCCCGGGGTCAGACATCACATCGACCTGGATCGGATCGTCCACCAACACCATCAGCGGGACCTCGATGGCCACGCCCCACGTCGCCGGTCTCGCCGCGCGCCTGCTGCAGGAGCATCCGACGTGGGGGCAGACCGAGGTCAAGGCCGCACTCACGTCCCCGCCGGACGCGAGCGGGCATCTCACCGGGCTCCCCGCGGGCACCCCGAACATCTTCGCCTCGCTGCCCGGGGTCCCCCGGGTGGTGTCCGTCACGGCCACCGCGACCGCCGACGGCGAAGCCCTGGCCTGGACGATCAACGACATCGGCACCGTGACCGTGTTCTCGGCGACCGTGACCGACACCACGACGGGGCGCGTCTACCCCGTCGTCATCGCCGGCGTCACCACCTCGACCGTCTTCCTCGACGGGCAGGCCGGACACGCGTACACCGTGCAGGTCGGGGCGACGGGAACCCTCCCCACCGGCGTGGTCGTGACGAGCGATCCGGCCACGGCGAGCTTCACCGTCGGGCCGTAGGCGGCTGCCGCGCGGGCGTTTCAGGCGGTGGTCCCGCAGGAATACAGCGTGACCCCCGAGACCTTGTTCACCTCGCCGTCCTCGCCGTGGCCGTCGAGCTTCCACTCCTTCACCTCGTGGCATCCCGGTTCCGTGGCGACCTCGCGGACGGGGTCGGACGGGGAGGCGCCGGACGCCACGGCGAACAGGTGCACGCTCCCGGACCGCTCCATGCTCCGGAGGGCGGATGCCGTGAACACCGGCACGTGCCCGGAGTAGCCGCCGTCCGTCAGCACGCTCGATCCGGTGGCGTCGATGATCTGCGCCGAGATCGCCCACGTGTCGCTCACCAGGAGCGGGGCGCCGCCGACACCGCCCCCGTCGGCGCGCGCCGTCGCGACCAGCTGGGCCACGGCCGGTGAGATCTCGGGCGTCCCGCCCCAGAACGCCGGCGCCGAGATCGCGAAAGTCTCGTCGGGGTGGTCCGAGCGGGCGGGGATCCCCACGTACGCGTCGCCGCCGCTCCCGTCGCGATTCGCGTCGAGCACCTGCAGACTCGCCGCGACGGGCGCGCACAGGAGGGCCAGACCGAGGGCGGCGGGCAGCACGCGCGCGAGCGCGGGGCGAGGGCGAGGCGGCCACGCACCGATCACACCGAGCACGACACCGGCGACGAGCACGAGGCACGCGGCCACCGCGAACACCGTGGGCAGATCGCCCTCGCGCGCCAGCACGCTCCACCAGGCGCCCTGCCCGACGAGGAGAACGGGCAGCACCAGACGCCCCGCGCGCCGGGGAGACCGAAGGAGCCGGCATCCCTCGCTCCAGGCCATCGCCGTCAGCAGCACGAGCGGAACGCCGAGCGCCGCGACGTACGCGGTGTGGGGCACCTTGGTGGCCGACAGCACGACCGCGGAGGTGGCCAGCCACAGGCCCGCGACGACCGCCAGAGCCCACCGCGCCCGATCGTTCCGTCGGCCGCGCCGCGGCCGGAACCGCCAGAGGGCGAGGGCGAGTCCGAGAAGGGCCGCGGGGTACAGCCACCCGATCTGCGTCACGAGAGGCATCTCGAGCAGTTTCATCGGTGAGGAACCCGCGTCCGCCGCGGCGCCGGCGTGCGAACCGAACGCGCGGCCCAGCGCCGTCAGCCCCTCGGCGATCCCGCCGCCGGTCGGCGCGCCCACCGAGCCCGGAACGGATCCCGGTGCGAAGCGGTCGAGACCGTTGTACCCGAACACCATGGCGAAGACGTCGTCATCGGTGGACCCGTCCACGAACGGACGCGCTCCGGTCGGGGTGAGCGCGATCGCCGTGATCCACAAGATCGACGCGGCGACGCTCGCCCCGACGAGGACGCCCGCCCGCGTGATCCCGCGGCGGAGGGTCGGGGCCGCGATCGCGGTTCCCACGAAGAGGGCGGGCAGCACGAACCACGCCGACATCATCTTGGCCTGGAAGCCCACCCCGACGAAGACGGCCGCCATCACCAGCGGCCACCACCTCACGGTCAGCACCGCGCGCTGCCACCACACGAGGGCGACCGCGAGCGCCATGGTCAGCAGGCCGTCCTCCATGGGGTGACCGAACATCGACACGAAGATCGGAGTGGATGCCGCCGCGAGCGCCGCGACCAGCCCGGCGCCGGTGCCTCCCCAGCGCAGTCCCACGACGGCGCAGGCCATCACGGTCACCAGCCCCTCGATCACCTGCGGCAGCGCCACGGCGGAGGTCGACATGCCCAGGAGGTGGATGGCGAGGGCCTGCGGCACCGCGAAGCCGGCGAGCTTGTCCAGCGTGACCGTGCCCGCCGGGTCGAAGGCGCCGAAGAGCAGGGCGCGCCACGACTCCGACATCGACCGCGCCGCGGCCTCGTAGAACGCGAAGTCACCGCCGCGGGCCAGATTCCAGGTCATCAACAGGGCGCTGCCGGCGAGGATCGCGGCGAGGACGCCCTTGGCCCAGAGGGGTTCGCGCCACCAGCGCGCGAGGGGGAGGGTCTCGGTCACGCCCGACAGCATCGCCCCGGATGTGCGCGTCGGCGTAGCAGCGGGCTATGAGCTCGCCGTGATGTCGTCGGCCCGAAGGCCTGACCGCTTGCGCGACCGGTCACCGGGGCGGATGCCACGGGCACGGCGCTCTCTCCTAGGCGGCGTCGCGCGAATGTCGGCGGCGCGGAGCTCAGTCGCGTGCGGCTCTCGCGGTGTCGGTGCTCGGGACCTCCACCGCGATCCTCGACAGGTCGCGCAGGCGTGCGAGCTCGGCGATCGGGTCGTCGTGGTCGTCGACGCGGAGGTCGAGGACGATCTCCGCCGGGGACGCGACGAGGACCGCGGCGCTCTGCCGGCCGCGCGCGTCGCCACCGGCCTCCTCGCCGGCGCGGAGCACCTCGATCAGCCGGTCCGCGAGGTCGCCATGGCTCTGGACCCACGCCGCGCTCATCGCCTCGAGCACCTCGGGACCGGTCAGCAGATTGCCCGCGAGAACGGCATCCGTCGTCGTCGAATGACCGGCCCACGCGCTGATCTCCTCGCCCGAACGGGCCGCCCCCGGGGACGTCCACGCGAGCGCCGCGACCTGACGGAGCGCGTGCCCCTCGTCCCACCGGGGGACGGATGCCACGGCGTCCGCCGCCGTGCGTCCCTCGCGCAGCGCGGCGAGAAGGCGCCCGCGGAGCGCACGATTCGTCCATGCCTGACTGGCCACTGCTCCCACCGCGGGATCGACGGAGATCACCGACGCGCCCACGGCGAGAGAGCGGCTCGCGGTCGCGGCACCGATCAGGCCGAGACGGGTGTCGCGGGCGAGGACGGTGAAGGTCATGGGCGCTCCCCAGGGGTCGACGAGAGACGGGCGATCGAGACGGAGCGGCTTTGTGAAGATCGTGTTTCGGGGCCGCCCCGGGCTTGTGCCCGCCCCCATGCTTGCACATACTGATCAAAACATCATCTAAATGATGACCCGCCCACCCGATTGGCATTCACATGACATCGCGCACCACACTCGGCATCGCCGGCGCGCTCGCCGCGGTCCTCGCCCTCGCCGGTTGCTCGGCGGGCCAGAGCGTCGATCTCGGCGCGTCCGGCTCCGCCTCCGGTCAGACCCTCGTCGCCGCGATCGGCGGCGAACCCGACCAGCTCGACCCGCAGAAGACGACGTCGTACTTCGCGTTCGAGGTGCTCGAGAACGTCTACGACACGCTCGTCCAGCCCGACGCCAACCTCGAGATGCAGCCGGCGCTCGCCGAGAGCTGGACCACGAGCGACGACCAGCTCACGTGGACCTTCACGCTGCGCGACGGCGTGAAATTCCAAGACGGCTCCGACTTCACCAGCGAAGACGTCGTCTACTCCTACCGCCGCATCATCGACGAGAAGCTCGCCAACGCCTGGAAGTTCGCCACCGTCAGCGACGTCAGCGCCCCCGACGACAAGACCGTCGTGATCACGGTGTCGCAGCCGACCCCCAACCTCCTGTCGAACCTCGGCGGGTTCAAGGGCATGGCCATCGTCGAGAAGGCCAACGTCGAGTCGGGCGACATCACCACCGCGCCCGTCGGAACCGGCCCGTTCTCCGTCAGCGACTACGTCGCGGGCGATCACATCACGCTGAAGGCCAACCCCGACTACTGGGGCGGCGCGCCGAAGCTCGGGGGAGTGGAGTACCGCTTCATCTCCGAGCCCGCCACCGCCCTCGCCTCGCTGAAGGCCGGCGACATCGACTGGACCGACGTCGTCCCGCCGCAGCAGGTCGAACAGCTGAAGAGCGACAGCTCCGTCCAGCTCGGCCTCACCCCGTCGAGCGACTACTGGTACCTCGCGCTCAACGAGGCCAAGACGCCGTGGAACGACGTGCGCGTGCGCCAGGCGATCGCCTACGCGATCGACCGGGACGCCATCGTCCAGGCGGTCAGCTACGGCACCGCCGAGAAGAACCAGCTCGCCATCCCGAAGCAGAGCTTCTGGTACACCGAGTACAACACCTACTCCACCGACCTCGACACGGCGAAGGCGCTCCTGGCCGAAGCCGGATTCACCGGGGGCACCCTCGACCTGCTCGCCACCAGCGACTACCCCGAGACGGTCACCGCCGCCCAGATCATCGCGGCGAACCTCGAGCCCCTCGGCATCCAGGTCCAGATCCGCCAGCCCGACTTCTCCACGTGGCTGGACGAGCAGAACTCGGGCAACTTCGACATGCTCATGATGGGCTGGCTCGGCAACATCGACCCCGACGACTTCTACTACTCGCAGCACCACACCGGTGGGGCCAGCAACGCGCAGAAGTTCTCGGACCCCGAGGTCGACAAGCTGCTCGACGCCGGCCGGGTCGAGACCGACAAGGACACGCGCAAGGATCTCTACGCACAGGCCGCGACGATCATCGCCGACAAGGCCAGCTACATCTACCTCTACAATCCGTCCGTGACGCAGCTGTGGTCGCCGAAGGTCTCGGGCTACGAGACCCGCGCGGACCGCGCGATCAGCTTCGACAGCACCAGCGTCGACAAGTGACGCCCGCCGCGGGGGTGCCGGATGCCGGTGCCCCCGCGGTTCTCCCCTTCCCTTCCCCCGCTTCCCTGAGGAGAGCCCATGCGGATCGCTCCCGCGCAGCTCCTGCGCTTCCTCGGCGCGCGCCTGCTCTCGTCGGCCATCGTGCTGCTCGGCGTGCTCATCGTCGTGTTCGCCCTGGTGCATCTCGTGCCCGGCGACCCCGTGCGCCTGGCCCTCGGCACCCGCTACACGCCCGAGGCGTACGAGGCGCTGCGCGCCGCGTCGGGACTGGACCGGTCCCTGCCCGAGCAGTTCTTCTCCTACCTCGCCCACGCCGTCACCGGCGACCTGGGCGTGAGCTTCCGCAACGGTCAGGCCGTGACGACCACCCTCCTGCAGAGACTGCCCGCGACGATCTCCCTCGCGCTGGTGGGCCTGGTCATCGCCCTGATCATCTCGATCCCGGCCGGCATCTTCTCCGCGCTCCGAGAGGGGCGCGTGAGCGACGTCATCGTGCGCCTCAGCAGTCAGTTCGGCGTCTCGATCCCCGACTTCTGGCTCGGGATGCTGCTCATCTCCCTCTTCTCGGTGACCCTCGGCCTCCTCCCCGCCAGCGGCTACGTGGCCCTCACCGACGATCCCGCCGGGTGGCTGCGGCAGGTCACCCTCCCCGGCATCACCGTCGGCCTCGTCGCGGGCGCCATCATGACCCGCTACATCCGCGCGGCGGTGATCGACGTCGCCTCCTCGGGGTACATCCGCACCGCGGTGTCGAAAGGCCTTCCCCGTCGGGTCGTCGTCTCGCGCCACATCGTGCGCGGGGCGCTCGTCCCCGTGCTCACCATCGCCGGCATCCAGCTGGCCACCATCCTCGGCGGCGTCATCGTGGTCGAGGTCGTCTTCGCGTGGCCCGGCCTCGGCCGTCTCGTGTACGACGCCGTCGCCGCGCGCGACTACCCGCTCATCCAGGGTGCGGTGCTCCTGGTGGCGGTCATGTTCATCGTCGTCAACCTGATCGTGGACGTGCTCTACGCCGTCGTCGACCCGAGGATCCGAGCCGCATGAGTGATCTCACCCCCGCTCCCCGTCCCGCATCCGGATCCGCGCCCGGCGCCGTCGGCGAACCCGGCGTCGCGACCACGCGTGCCCGCGTGCGGTCCTGGCGTCTCCTGGCCGCCAACCCCCTCACGGTGGCGGCCGCGATCGTCCTGGCCGTCGTCGTGCTGGCCTCCGTGCTCGCCCCGTGGATCGCGCCCTACGGCGTCAACCAGATCGACGTCGCGAACGCTCTCACCCCGCCGAGCGCAGCCCACTGGTTCGGGACGGACGAGCTCGGCCGCGATGTGCTCTCGCGCGTCCTCCTCGCCGGAGGGACCTCCCTCACGATCGCGGCGATCGCCGTGACGATCGCGCTCGTGCTCGGTCTCCTCCTCGGTGTCGTGGCGGGATACGCCGGCGGCTGGATCGATGCGACCCTCATGCGCGTGGTCGACGTGATGTTCGCGTTCCCCGTCCTGCTCCTCGCCCTCGCGATCATCGCGATCTTCCAACCCGGAATGCTCACGACCACCATCGCGATCGGCGTCGTCTACACGCCGATCTTCGCGCGCGTCGCCCGCGCGAGCACGCTGTCGCTGCGCACCTCGCCGTTCGTGCAGGTGTCGCGCACGATGGGCACCCCCGCTCCCGTGATCCTCGTGCGTCACGTCCTGCCCAACATCGGCGGGCCGATCGTCGTGCAGACCTCCCTCTCGCTCGCCTTCGCGATCCTGTCCGAGGCCGCCCTGTCGTTCCTCGGTCTCGGCATCCAGCCGCCGGCCCCGTCGTGGGGAGGGATGCTGTTCACCGCCCAGGGTTTCCTCTCCCAGGCGTGGTGGATGAGCGTGTTCCCCGGGGCGGCGATCTTCGTGACGGCCCTCGCCTTCAACCTGCTCGGCGACGGCCTGCGCGACGGTCTCGATCCCCGCCAGCGGACCATCATCGAGGCGCGGCACGGGGAGCGCCGACGAAGGAGAGCGGGGCTGGAACGCGCGCACACCACCGAGGAGAGCTCACGATGACCGTTCTCGATGTCCGCGACCTCCGTGTCGCCATCGGCGAGACTCTGGCAGGAAGGGCGGGTTCGCGATGACCGTTCTCGATGTCCGCGACCTCCGTGTCGCGATCGGCGAGACTCTGACAGGAAGGGCGGGTTCGCGATGACCGTTCTCGATGTCCGCGATCTCCGTGTCGCCATCGGCGAGACCCCGATCGTTCGAGGGCTCGACTTCTCGGTCGAGCGCGAGCAGACCCTCGGCATCGTGGGGGAGTCGGGCTCGGGCAAGTCGATGACGGTGCTCGCCGCGACGGGTCTCATCGACGCTCCGGGGCGCCGGGTGACCGGCTCGAGCATCCTGCGGACGGGTCCGGATGCCGACGGCCTCGAGCTCGTGGGCGCAACCGACCGCACGCTGCGCTCGGTGCACGGCGACGCCGTCGGTTTCGTCTTCCAGGACCCGTCGACCTCGCTGAACCCGTTCCTCACGGCGGGCAGGCAGATCGCGGAGTCGCTCGAGGCGCACCGGGGGATGACCCGGAGAGCCGCGCACACCCGGGCGATCTCGCTGCTCGAGGCCGTCGGCATCCCGGATCCCGCTTCGCGCGTCGAGGCGTATCCGCACCAGTTCTCGGGCGGGCAGCGCCAGCGTGTCATGATCGCGATCGCCCTCGCGTGCGACCCGGCCCTTCTCGTGGCCGATGAGCCCACCACGGCCCTCGACGTGACGACGCAGGCGCAGATCATCGAGCTCGTGCAGGACCTGCAGCGCGACCGCGGCACGGCGGTGGTGTGGATCAGCCACGACCTCGGTGTCATCGGACAGGTCGCAGACGAGGTGATCGTCCTGCGTCACGGCGAGGCGATCGAGCATCGGCCCCTGGCGGAGCTGTACGCCGATCCGCGTCACGCCTACACGCGCGAGCTGCTCGCGGCGCGGCCGCGGGTCGTCGCCGGCGCCGGTCCCGCACCCGAGCCCTCGGCGCGGCCCCTCCTCGCCGTGCAGAACCTCGACGTGCGCTTCGCGGTGCAGACCCCCGCGGGCCGGCGCACGGTGCACGCGGTCGACGACGTCTCCTTCACCGTGCGTCGCGGCACGACCCTGGCCCTGGTGGGCGAGTCCGGCTCGGGCAAGTCCACCATCGCGAACGCGCTGACCGGACTCGTGGCGCCGCATGCCGGGACGGCCTCGTTGGCGGATGCCGCCGGCGAGGGCGTGCGCGACGCGCTGCGCGCCCCGCGCCGCGAGCGTCGGCGCATCGCGATGGTGTTCCAGGATCCGTTCGCCTCGATCGACCCTCGACGCACGGTCGCCGACGCGATCGCGGAGCCGCTGCGCGTGCACCGCCTGGGCGGGCGGACCGCCGCGTCGCGCACCGCGCGCGTCCACGAGCTGCTCGAGCTCGTCGACCTCGACCCGGCCTTCGCGAAGCGGTATCCGCACGAGCTGTCCGGCGGTCAGCGCCAGCGCGTGTCGATCGCGCGCGCCCTGGCCCTCGAGCCCGAGCTGATGATCCTCGACGAGGCCACGGCATCGCTGGACGTCTCGGTGCAGGCGCGGGTGCTCGCGTTGCTGCGGCGTCTGCAGGTCGAGCAGGGGTTGACGTACCTGTTCATCGCGCACGATCTCGCCATCGTGCAGCAGATGAGCCACGATGTCGTCGTGCTGCGCGGAGGCCGGGTCGTCGAAGCGGCGCCCGCGGCCGAGCTGTTCGCGAACCCGCGCGAGGACTACACCCGCGCCCTGCTCGCGGCCGTGCCGCCGGACGGTCCGCGGGTGGTGTCGTGATCTCGTTGACGTGGGCTCTCGGTCCGGTGTGTGCCGCGAGCGCCCTCGCGATCTCGCTGATCTGCGTCGGATGTTCGTCGCATCCCGTCCCCGGCGTGCATATGGCGCAGGTCAGCGGCGGGGACGGGGCGGCCCGCAGGCGCGGGCGCCGTCGCACGCGCGTTCTCGATACGCTGGCACGGTCATGACCAGAGCCACGGATGCCGATGAGCAGCGCGCCGTCGAGACCCTCGGTGCCGCGGTGCGCGACGCCCGCAAGCGGCTCGGCCTGAGCGTCCAGGCGCTGTCCGAGAAGGCCGGTGTGAGCTTCGGCCTGGTCAGCCAGCTCGAGCGCGGGCTCGGCAACCCGTCGCTGCAGTCCCTCCAGCGCCTCGCCGGGGCTCTCGGCATCCCGGTCGCCCAGCTGCTGGACGAACCGGCGGCGCCTTTGGCCGTGGTGACCCGCGCGAAGCGCCACATCATGCCGGTCGCCGTCGACGCTCCCGCGTCGCAGCGCGCTCTGCGCGAACTGCTGACGCCCCGCGGCGAGTCGATGCTGCAGTTGATCCGTTCGACGCTGCCCGCGGGGTTCTCGAACGAGGCCCGTCCGTTCCGGCACATCGGGACCGAGACGGTCACCGTCGAGTCGGGTGTGCTCGTGGTGTGTCAGGCGGACCGCCGCGTCGAACTGCGCGCGGGCGACACCGTCACGTACGGTTGCTCGGAACCGCACTGGTGGGCCAACGGACACGACGCCGAGACGGTCGTGCTCGGCGCGGTCACCCCGTTCGAGCGGTGAGCCCGGGTCTCGGCTCGAGCGCGCCGAACTCCTGAGAATCCCGGCGTGCAGCCCCTCCGGGCGCTCCGTCGCCCCATTCAGCGGCGGAACTCAGGAGTTCGGCCCGCGGGTGGGAGCGCGGAACGCGAAGCGATCGTCCGGCGACAGGACATGCTCGTCGTCGCAGCGGTACCCCCGCAGCCACGGCACCCCGTCGATCACGCGCAGGTAGAAGCCCTTCGGGTAGTCGTGGTCGGCACGCAGCACGGGGGAGGCGACGTGCAGGGAGCCCGTCGGTGCGCGTCCGGTGCTCAGGATGCTGTCCGGAGCGGTCGCCTGATCGAGAGTGGCCAGGCGCAGGTGCGGCGCGGTGACCGGCGGGCAGAGTCCGAGACCGTGCCGGGCGGCCGCGCCGAAGACGTCGGGCAGGGTCGCGCCGTCGGGGAATCCCAGGTCGGCCACGGATCTCTCGACCACCGTGATGGTCTCGCGCGCGGCGTCGTCGAAGACCGCATCCGCGAGGAGGGTCTCGGCGAAGGGATTGCGAGGGATGCCGTGGGCGTCGAGTCGCGCGATGAGCTCGGCGCGTGCGAGTCCGCCGACGTCGATCGTCCATTCGGTGCGGTCGGAACCGTCGATCATGCGCATCGATGCAGAGTACCGGCTGGCGCAGGGAGACCCCGCGAGCGCGGGCCCCTCACCCCTGAAACAGGCGTCGGCCGCGACATCCCGGGTGAGGGATGCCGCGGCCGACGCGGTTGTCAGACTCTGGCTTTCAGATCTCCGAGCGGGGACCGGGGAACGTCTTGTTCACGCCGGTGACCGGCTGGTTCTCATCGAACGACGCGATCGGACGACGGAAGCCGCGTGTGAGGATCACGAGGTAGACGACCCCGAGGCCGGTCCAGATGAGGCCACCGATGAGCGCGTGCGCGTCGAGGTTGACCCACAGCAGAGCCGTCAGCAGCAGGCCGATGCCGGGCATGACGATGTAGCGGACGATGTCGCCCGGGGTCTTGCGCAGGCCCCTGCGGATCGCGAACCACGCGATCACCGAGATGTTCACGAACGAGAACGCGACCAACGCGCCGTAGTTGATGTACGCGGAGATCTGCTCGAGGGTGAACGCGATCGCCAGCAGGCTCACGACGCCGACGATCACGATGGAGATCGTGGGGGTGTGCGTCTTGGGGTTGATGAACCCGAAGACCCGGCGGGGGAGCACGTTGTTGCGCCCCATCACCATGAGCATGCGCGAGACCGAGGCGTGCGAGGCCAGCCACGACGCGAGGGTCGCCGCGAAGCCGGCCGCGGTGAGCACGGCCTGCAGCACGGGTCCACCGACCTGCACGCCGATCTCGGGCAGGGTGCTGTCTTCGATCGCCTCCTGCGGGAACGCGGTCGAGTCGGGGAAGCGGAGCTGCGTGAAGTAGGCGGCGACGAGGAAGATGACGCCGCCCGCGACGAGCGTGAGAAGGATCGCGCGGGGCATGATCCTCGGCGTCTTGGCCTCTTCGGAGTACATCGACACCGCGTCGAATCCGATGAACGAGAAGCAGACGACGGTCGCTCCGGCCAGGACGGCGCCGAACTGCACCTCGCTGTGGGCGAAGGGCGCGAGCGATACCGCGGTACCGGCGCCCGCTCCGCCGACGAGCTGCACGATGACCATGACGACGAAGACGGTCATCACGAGGATCGAGAACACCAGCAGGATCATGTTGACGTTCGAGGTGCCGCGCATCGTCAGGTAGATGACGCCGGTCACCCCCGCGGTGAAGAGCACGACCCAGATCCAGCCGGGGACGTCGGGGAACAACGCCTCCATGTAGCTGCGCAGGATGAGTGCGTTCACCATCGGCAGGAGCATGTAGTCGATGAGCGCTGTCCAGCCGACGACGAAGCCGACGCCCGGGTGGATCGACTCGCGCGCGTAGGTGTACGCGGAACCGGCGCTGGGGATGACGCGGACCATCTTGCCGTAGCTGATGGCGGTGAAGACGAGCACGATGAGGGCCACCGCATAGGCGGCGGGGACGACGTTGTTCGTCTTGTCGGCGACGAGGCCGAAGGTGTCGAAGACGACGGTCGGGGTCATGTACCCCAGGCCCAGGCCGACGATCGACCAGAGTCCCAGGGTGCGGGCGAGCTTGGCGCCGGAGTTCGCGGGTGCCGTGGCGGCACCGAGGTTGTCGTTCGTGGCTCCTCCAAGAGGGTGCGGGTCAGGACGCGGTCGTGACCGGAGATGGTGTCGGGTACAGCATCGGGAGCACCGCTCGGGGTCGGAGCGGGGGTGTCGGCGGGGTGGTGCCGGGAGAGCGTGGAGTCGGTGTCGTCGTGCGGCGCGGGGTCGGGGTGCGACCGGCGGGGCGGGTGGGATGCCGACAGGGGTGGCGTCGGCATCCCGTTCGGGTCAGAGGCGGTTCGAGGCCTCGGTCAGGACCGAGCGGAGGATCTGCTCGATCTCGGTGAACTCGGCGGGGCCGAGCGTCAGGGGCGGGGCGAGCTGGATCACGGGGTCGCCCCGGTCGTCGGCGCGGCAGTACAGGCCCGCGTCGAAGAGCGCCTTCGACAGGAAGCCGCGCAGGAGCCGCTCGGACTCGTCGTCGTCGAAGGTCTCCTTCGTCGCCTTGTCCTTGACGAGCTCGATGCCGAAGAAGTACCCGTCGCCGCGCACGTCGCCGACGATCGGCAGGTCGAGGAGCTGCTCGAGCGTCGAGCGGAAGAGGGGCGAGTTCGTCCGGACGTTCTCGAGCAGGCCCTCCTCTTCGAACACGTCGAGGTTCTCGAGGGCCACCGCGGCCGAGACCGGGTGTCCGCCGAAGGTGTAGCCGTGCGGGAACGAGGCGTCGCCGTGGGCGAAGGGCTCGTAGATCCGGTCGCTGATGATCGTGCCGCCGAGGGGGGAGTACCCGCTGGTCACGGCCTTGGCGAACGTGATCATGTCGGGCTGGTAGTCGTACGCCGAGGCGCCGAAGTAGTGGCCCAGGCGGCCGAAGGCGCAGATGACCTCGTCCGAGACGAGCAGCACGTCGTACTTGTCGCAGATCTCGCGCACGCGCTGGAAGTAGCCGGCCGGGGCGGGGAAGCACCCGCCCGCGTTCTGCACGGGCTCCAGGAACACCGCGGCGACCGTCTCCGGTCCCTCGAACTGGATCATCTGCTCGATGCGGTCGGCGGCCCACAGGCCGAACTCCTCGGGCGTCCCGCCCCCGAAGCCGGACTCCTCGGCCCGGTAGTAGTTCGTGTTGGGCACGCGGAAACCGCCGGGGGTGACCGGCTCGAACATGTGCTTCATCACGGGCAGACCCGTGATGGCCAGAGCGCCCTGCGTCGTGCCGTGATAGGCGATCGCCCGCGAGATGACCTTGTGCTTGGTGGGCTTGCCCTGCGTCTTCCAGTACTGCTTGGCGAGCTTGAACGCGGTCTCGACCGCTTCGCCGCCACCGGTGGAGAAGAAGACGTGGTTGAGGTCGCCGGGGGCGAGGTTCGCGAGGCGTTCCGCCAGCTCGATCGCCGCGGGGTGCGCGTACGACCACAGCGGGAAGAACGCGAGCTCCTCGGCCTGCTTCGCGGCGGCCTGGGCGATCCGGCGGCGGCCGTGGCCGGCGTTGACGACGAACAGCCCGGCGAGGCCGTCGATGTAGCGCTTGCCGGTGGAGTCGAAGATGTGGTGGCCCTCGCCCTTGACGATGATCGGCACGCCGGGGCCGTCGGTCATCACCGACTGACGGGAGAAGTGCATCCAGAGGTGGTCGCGGGCCTTCGCCTGCAGGGCGGCGTCGTGGTCGGTGTCGAGAAGGGTCATCGTGTTCCCCAGTTGTAGAGCTGACGGTGGAGCTTGAGGTAGACGAACGTCTCGGTCGAGACGACGTCGGGCAGGGCGCGGACGCGGTCGTTCAGCAGGTCGATGAGGTCGTCGTCGCTCTCGCAGACGACCTCGACGAGCAGATCGAACGATCCCGCGGTCGAGACCACGTAGGTCACGCCCGGCAGTTCCGCCATCTCGGCCGCGACGACGCGGGTGTCTCCCGACACCCGCACGCCGATCATCGCCTGGCGGGCGAAGCCGAGTTGCAGCGGATCGGTGACGGCGACGATCTGCAGGATGCCGGCATCCTGCAGCTTCTGCACGCGCTGGCGCGTGGCGGTCTCGCTGAGACCGACGGCTTTGCCGATCTCGGCGTAGGAACGTCGCCCGTCTTCCTGCAACTGCTCGACGATCGCCTTCGACACGCGGTCGAGGGAGACGCTGCGATCAGTCACGGAACTCATGATGGGCGACGGTATCAGCGGAACAACGGGGATATCAATGATGAATCCGGAATTTAAAGTGCCGAAACACAGCGGAAACCGTCGTCGGGCGCCGGGTCCGCAACGCGCGGGCACGCCGAAGGGGCCGGTCGTCTCCGCCCGACCCCTTCTCTTCGCTACGCCAGGCTCGCCATCACGTGCTTGAGGCGCGTGTAGTCCTCGAAGCCGTAGATCGACAGGTCCTTTCCGTAGCCGGAGTGCTTGAAGCCCCCGTGCGGCATGTCCGAGACGAACGGGATGTGCGCGTTGATCCACACGCACCCGAAGTCCAGGTCGCGGCTGAACCGGAGCGCGCGGCCGTTCTCGCGCGTCCAGACCGACGCGGCGAGGGCGTAGGGAACGCCGTTCGCGAGCTCGAGCGCCTCCTCCTCGGTCTCGAAGGACTGCACGGCCAGCACCGGGCCGAACACCTCCTGCTGTACGAGCTCGTCGTCCTGGCGGAGGCCCGTCACGACGGTCGGGGCGAAGAAGCATCCCGTCTCGCCCACGCGCGCCCCACCGGTGGCGACGCGCGCGTGCGCGGGCAGCCGGTCGATGAAGCCCTGGACCCGCGCCAGCTGGTCCGGGTTGTTCACCGGGCCGAAGAAGGCATCCGGGTCGTCCGGCGCCCCGACGCGCACGTTCTGCTCGACGTACGCCACGAGACGCTCGACGAAGGCGTCGTGCAGCGACGCGTGCACGAGAAGCCGCGTGGCCGCCGTGCAGTCTTGACCGGCGTTGAAGAACGCGGCCTCGGCGATCCCGGATGCCGCGGCCTCGAGGTCGGCGTCCGGGAAGACGATCGCGGGCGCCTTGCCGCCGAGCTCGAGGTGCACGCGCTTGAGGTCTCGCGCGGCCGAGGCCGCGACCTGCATCCCGGCGCGCACGGACCCCGTGATCGCGACGAGCTGGGGCGTCGGATGCTCCACGAGCGCCCGGCCGGTGTCGCGGTCGCCGAGGACGACGTTCAGCACCCCCGGCGGCAGGACCTCCGCGGCGATCTCGGCGAGCAGCACCGTCGTCTGCGGGGTCGTCTCGCTGGGCTTGAGCACCACGGTGTTGCCCGCGGCGATCGCGGGACCGATCTTCCACACCGCCATGTTGAGCGGGTAGTTCCACGGCGTCACCTGTGCGACCACCCCGATGGGCTCGCGGCGCACGTACGAGGTGAAGCCCTCCGCGTACTCCGCGGCGGCGCGGCCGTTCAGCTCGCGCGCGGCCCCGGCGAAGAAGCGCAGCTGATCGACCGACTGCACGATCTCGTCGGCGACCAGGCTCGCGCGCGGCTTCCCGGTGTCCTCCGACTCGAGGTCGGCGAACTCCTCCGCCCGCGCCTCGAGGGCGTCGGCGAGACGGAACAGGGCGAGCTGACGCTGAGCGGGGGTCGCCCGCTTCCACGCCGGGAACGCGGCCGCGGCGGCGGCGACGGCGGCATCCACCTCGGCGTCCGTCGAGACGGGTGCCTGCGCGTACACGTCGCCCGTCACGGGGCTGACGAGGTCGAGCAGGGCGCCCTCGGATGCGACCGACGCCCCGCCGATGACGTTGTGGAGCACTCTCACGATGCCGCTGCCTCGTCGGCCACCGTGAGCGCCTCGTCGATGATGTCGAGGCCGCGGACCAGCTCCTCCTCGGTGATGACGAGGGGAGGGGCGACGTGCACGCGGTTGAAGTGCGTGAAGGGCCAGAGACCCGCCTTCTTGCACGCCGCCGCGAACGCCGTCATGGGCGCGGCAGCCGGGCCGGCGGCGTTGAAGGGGACGAGCGGCTCACGCGTCTCGCGGTCGCGCACGAGCTCGATCGCCCAGAAGAGACCCCGACCGCGCACCTCGCCGATCGACGGGTGCTTCTCGGCCATGGCCCGCAGACGCGGTTCGACGACGCGCTCACCGAGGTCCCGCACCCGCTCGAGGATCCCGTCGCGGCGGAACACCTCGAACGTGGCGATGCCGGGCGCGCACGCGAGCGGGTGGCCCGAGTACGTCAGGCCGCCGGGGAAGGACACGGTGTCGAAGTGCTGGGCGATGGCATCCGAGATCACCACTCCGCCCAGCGGCACGTAGCCGGAGTTCACGCCCTTGGCGAAGGTGATGAGGTCGGGCACAACGTCGAAGGCGTCGACGGCGAACCACTCGCCGATGCGGCCGAAGCCGACCATGACCTCGTCGGCGATGTAGACGATGCCGTACTTGTCGCACAGGGCACGCACGCCCGGGAGGTAGCCCGGCGGCGGCACGAGCACGCCGTTGGTGCCGACGACGGTCTCGAGGATGATCGCGCCGATCGTCGACGCCCCCTCGAGGATGATCGTCTGCTCGAGGTGCTCGAGCGCGCGGGCCGTCTCCTCGGCCTCGTCCGCCGCGTGGAACGCGGAGCGGTACGCGTACGGGCCGAAGAAGTGCACGACCGAGGCGTCGGCGGGCTCGTTCGCCCAGCGGCGCGGGTCGCCCGTGAGGGTGATCGCGGTGGAGGTGTTGCCGTGGTAGCTGCGGTACATCGCCAGCACCTTGCGCTTGCCCGTGACCAGGCGCGCCATGCGGACCGCGTTCTCGTTGGCATCCGCCCCGCCGTTGGTGAAGAACACCTTCGAGAAGCCTTCGGGCGCGACCTCGGAGATGAGACGCGCGAGCTCGCCGCGCGTGCCGTTGGCCATCGCGGGCTGAATGGTGGCGAGTTCGCCCGCCTGGCGCTGAATGGCCGCGACGAGGTCGGGGTGCTGGTGACCGAGGTTGAGGTTCACCAGCTGCGACGAGAAGTCGAGGTAGCTGTTGCCGGCGTAGTCCCAGAACGTCGCGCCGTCACCTCCCGCGACCGGGAGAGGGTCGATGAGCGCCTGAGCGCTCCACGAGTGGAAGACGTGCCCGCGATCGTTCGCGCGGACGCGGGCATCGCCGTCGGGGTCGGGGGTGAGGTCGGCCGAGAGATCGGGGGTCGTGAGGGTCATGAGGGGTCCCTTTCCGGTTCTCAGTGGTTGCTCGGGAAGCCGAGGCTGATCTGGCTCTCGCTGGGGTCGGGCCAGCGCGTGGTGACGACCTTGCTGCGCGTGTAGAAGTGGATCGACTCGGGGCCGTAGATGTGCGAGTCGCCGAAGAGCGAGTTGCGCCACCCGCCGAACGAGAAGGCGCCGACCGGAACGGGGATCGGCACGTTCACGCCGACCATGCCGACCTCGATGTCGAACTCGAACTGGCGGGCCGTGCCGCCGTCGCGCGTGAAGACCGCTGTGCCGTTGGCGTAGGGGCTGGCGTTGACGAGCGCCACGGCCTCGTCGTAGCTCTGCACGCGCACGACCGAGAGCACGGGGCCGAAGATCTCGTCGTCGTACACCTTCATACCGGGGGCGACGCGGTCGACCAGCGAGACGCCGACGAAGAAGCCGTCGCCCTCGAACTCC
>Ga0308159_1000780_pt1 | contig 59312 bp, 58 predicted proteins | sample PhyCR1_FD_201040 | JGI IMG/M metagenome (GOLD analysis project Ga0308159, IMG submission 201040) | Phyllosphere microbial communities from UC Gill Tract Community Farm, Albany, California, United States - DLSLC.R1 | ecosystem: Host-associated > Plants > Phyllosphere > Unclassified | place: USA...
CATTCCATCATCCGTTTTAGATTCTTCCGTGTTGTACAATTTAAACGGCCTGTGAACTTTTCCAGACCATTAAGGATTTAAGCAGCTAAGCTTCGTTTCCCGCAGATTACACTGATCTCCGCAGAGACCATTCCATCATTCGTTTTACATCATCCATCTTTCCCATCTTCTATTTTCTGTCCCTGGTTAAATAGCCCTGATGGGAGCGGCATCCCTTTTGGCTAAGAAAAATTGTTGAAAAATAAGTTTTCCCAAAAGGATAGAGCGCACAGCAGGACGGAACCCAACCTACAAGCACAGGAAACTGCGATCCAAGACGAAAAAATTTTTTAACAATTAAGGAGTTGAGAAAAATTAAGGTTGTACTCCCGCAGAAGACGCTGATTTCCGCAGATACCATTCCATCATCCGTTTTACATCTTCCGTGTTGTACAATTTAAACAGACTTTGAACTTTTCCGGACCATTGAGGAGTTAAGCGGCTAAGCTTCGTTTCCCGCAGATTACACTGATCTTCACAGAAGCAAGCATTCCATCATCCATTTTACATCTTCCATCTTTATCTTATGTCCTGGCTAAAATAGCCCTGATGGGAGCTGCATCCCTTTTGGCTAAGAAAAATTGTTTAAAAAATAAGGTTTCCAAAAGGATAAAGCGCACAGCAGGACGGAACCCGGCCTACAAGCACAGGAAACTGCGCTCCAAGACGAAAAAATTTTTTAACAATTAAGAAGTTGAGAAAAATTAAGGTTGTGCTCCCGCAGAAACGCTGATCTCCGCAAAGACCATTCCATCATCCGTTTTACATCTTCCAGCTTACCCTCAAAAAGCGGAGCAGGACGGGACCGAACCCAAAAGCACAGTAAACTGCGCTCCAAAAATGAAAGAGATTTATTGAAAATATGGTATGATCTCGCTTAGGCCTTCGCTTCTTCCTTAACCGCCAATTGCCCACAGGCAGCATCGATATCTTTACCTCGGCTACGGCGGATGTTGGTATTGATCCCCTGGCTTTTTAAATAATTAGAAAAAGCATCAATCTTATCGCCTTCAGCGTTGGTGAAATCAGCGAAAGATATTGGATTATATTCAATCAGGTTTACTTTACAGGGAATATGTTTACAGAATTTAGCCAAATCCACCGCATCAGAAATTTCATCGTTAAAATGATTAAAAACGATGTACTCGTAGGTTACCGGATTTTTGGTTTTGGCAAAATAATATTTTAAGGCCTCGGCAAGCGATTTTAATGAGTTGGCCTCATTAATGGGCATGATCTCATTACGCTTTTTATCATCAGCGGCATGTAGCGACAAGGCAAGGTTGAATTTTGCGCCATCATCTCCTAATTTTTTGATCATCTTGGCAATGCCAGCGGTAGAAACTGTAATTCGTTTGTAGCTCATGTTTAGTCCATCGGGTGCTGTAATGCGTTCAATAGACTTTAGTACATTGGCATAATTTAACAGCGGTTCTCCCATCCCCATGTACACAATATTGGTAAGGGGATTGTTATAATTCTGCCTGGCTTGCTTATCAATCAATACAACCTGGTCATAAATCTCGTCAGCATTTAAATTACGCTTACGTTCCATATAACCGGTTGCACAAAATTTACAGGTTAGGCTGCAGCCTACCTGCGAACTTACACAAGCAGTCATGCGATCTTCCAGCGGAATTAAAACACCCTCTACGATATTGCCATCTGCTAACTTAAACGTATTTTTGATGGTATGGTCGTTACTGAACTGAGAGTTGTTAACCTGAACGGCATTAATGGCAAAAGTTTCGTCCAATGCTTTACGAAGGTCTTTGGATAGATTACTCATCTGCTCAAAACTCGTTGCCGATTTTTCCCAAAGCCACTGGTAAATTTGCTTGGCCCTAAAAGCAGGCTGTTGCATTGCAGTAAGATGTTGTTGCAATTGTGGCAGATCTAACGCACGGATATCGGTTTTTTTTACTGTTACCATTTGTTGCAAAGGTACTTAAAAAAGGTGTAAGGCAGAAAGGTAGAAGGTTGAGGGTGCCTGCAAGATGCGAAATTTTACAATTAATTGGTTTATCTTCCTCTGCCTCTTGTGTTTGACTTGCCTGAAGGTTTGCCTTTTGCAGGTCGCGAATTTCGGTTTCCGCTATTGGCCTTGCCAGCAGGTTTTGAACCTGGGTGACCAGCAGTTTTCTTAGCCGATGATTTTTGATTGGATGGTTTGGGTTTGAATACTTTTTTTGTCGGTTCTTCTTTAAGTTCCGGAATCTCTTCCCGCACGTTTGCCTTTTTCCGGACGGTGCTTTTTGTTTTAGCCTTGGCTTCTGACGACGAATTTTCTACACTTTTGGTAATGGCCTTCATCTCTTCATCAGTAAGCTCCCTAAACTCTCCTGTTGGAATACCTTTAAGGCTGATATTCATGATGCGTGTGCGCTCCAGTTTGGTTACTTCGTAGCCAAAATGCTCGCACATCCTTCTAATCTGCCGGTTTAAACCTTGAATCAAGATGATATTGAAAACAAAGGTGCTGAGCTGTCTTACTTTGCATTTACGGGTGTTTACGCCCAGGATGGGGACACCGTTACTCATTTCAAAGATAAAATCTTCGGTAATGGGTTTATTAACAGTGACGACGTATTCCTTCTCGTGCTTGTTCCCTGCACGCAGGATTTTATTAACGATATCACCATTATTGGTGAGGAAGATCAGGCCAGATGAATCTTTGTCTAGCCGGCCGATGGGAAATATTCTTTCACTGTAATTAATATAATCGACAATATTATCACGTACGGTGCCTTCAGTGGTACTGGTAATGCCAACAGGCTTATTGAAAGCAAGCAGGATAAAATTACTTTCTTCTTTGGGTTCGATATGATGGCCGTTAACCATCACTTTATCACCTGCAAAAACCTGATCACCTATCCTGGCTCTTTTTCCATTGATGAAAACCGTTCCCTTTTCAATATATCGGTCTGCTTCACGACGTGAACATAATCCACTTTCACTAATGAATTTATTTAAACGGGTGGCAGCATTATTGTTCATACTGCAATTTTACGGAAATAAATCGTGTTATCCATTCTCAACTGCCGCAACAAATGCTTTAACAGTAGATTTAAGTCCGGTTAAAGTTTCCTGATCTATAATTTCTGCATCAGGATTAATCTTTGCTTTTGCAAAGGAAATAAGCTTTGAAGAGATATTGGCCTCAAGTACCGTTAAAATATCTATTATAGATTGATAGGCTTTTTCACCCTGTGTAGAAGCTACAAGTGCAAAAACAGGTTTCTCTGAAAATGATGCTGAGCTTACCGTCCAATCGAGCAGGTTTTTAAGCGATCCTGGTAAACCCATGGCGTATTCAGGTGTAGAAATGATGATGCCGTCTGCTTCCCGGATGGTTTTACGAAGGTCATAAACAATCTTTGGTGGATCTGCTAAATCTAGATCTGGGTTGAAATGTGGAACATCTGCAATAGTTGGGAAGATATAGACCTCAAAATCTTTTCCTAGAAGCTGGCTAATGGCCGTAATATAAAGCCCATTGGTGGATGAAGTTTTGGTGCTTCCTGAAATGGCCAATATTTTTTTCATGGCTAAATCTAACAAAGTGGAAATAGAATATCAATATAGCCTTGTAATTCGGCAGTCATTTCCAAGAATGACCATCAAAACACACCCGGTTTCGATGGCCTCATTTGAATGTATTGTGAGCTAAAAGTTTTGATCATCTGCACTTGGTCCGTAACTGCCTGGGATAGGAATATCCAGTAACCTCAAATAAACGCCTAGCTGAGCCCTGTGATGAGTAGTTTGGCTAAGGGAGTGGCGGATGGTTTCATATTTAGAATAATCGGCCAAAACTTGTTTGCCCATCCTTAATATCCAGCGTCCATTCAAATCCTCTTCTGTTGCTTTTTTCAGTTCTGTTTTCCCTTCATTATAATTTTCTTCCAGAATTTTTACCAGATCACCAACATTTTCTATAGGTTTTTCTACATAAGGTGCTGTTTCGAAATCCAGTCCATAGGTAGTTAAGGCTAACGAAACCCAGCTCGGCAGATCAGCAATATGAACCGCTAATGATTTCAACTTCATGCTTTTTTCGTGTGGCGCCCAGTCAAATTTTTCTGCCGGAACAATCGCCAGGAATTTTTTTGTGATGTTAAATTCGGCTTCTAATTCTTTCAATAATAAATTAATAATTTCCATGTTTTTCTGTTTTGTTTTTTCTGCTGCGTGTAATTCCATAAGTAGTAAATCAGCGATGCTCATGATTTTGATGTTTGTTTATACAAAAGAAAGGCCGGCTACTGACAACCCTATGACAGCCTGGAAAAAATATTTTTAATAATTTACGGGATTAGGCGCGCGTGGTCAATTAGTGACATGTGCTGTGTTTTTTGAAAGGGATGCCTAAATGCCTGAGACAGATGATCCCGGTATTCATGCTCTGGTATCTGATAACCGGTACGTACGCTCATATTGAAACTTTCTTCAAATTTTTTCTACCGTAATGTATTTTCTGGAATAAAGCAGGGTTAACATTCAGAAAAATGGTCGATACGGTTCAAGGTTTGTTTTTTTGGAGGTGTTTAAAATTAAAGTTTTTCAATCAATTTTTCTTGTGGTACGTTATTTGCAAAGATAAATCCATATCAAATATTTAGGTTAAACCGTTATCATAATGGATAATCTAAACAATCTAAATCAATGGCGGCTGTTATTCAGAAAAGATTCTTCCGGGCAATCAAAAGTAAAGTGATCATAGGTTTTTTGTTCGCCTGTTTCGCATTGCTTTTGGCATGGGGTATCAGTAAATTTGCCTTTACGCGGATGCTGGATACCGTTGAAGAAATTTCTGCACCAAACGATCGGTTGAGGATTGTTAACGACCTATCGCATAGGATAGCCAGGTTAGATCAGTTGCAGCGAGATGAGGCCTTTAACAAACAGGGCACCTATAGTTTTCTTAAAGAATCGCGGAGGTTAAGGTCGGGTTTAGATACCCTTCGTAAATTATACCGGGGTGACTCTGCGCAGTTGGCAAGGATAAAATCGATTAAAATTTTACTGTCAGAACGGGATAAACAATTTGTGAACTACCTTAAGGTGAGGGAAACACTGGTGAATACCAAATCTTTTTCGGAGGAGGTCAGGAAATTGAATGACCTGGTGGCTACACGTAGCAGGCAAGCTGACAGTGCGGTATTAACCACCGAAACGACCACATCAACCACTACGGTTGCACCTGAAGAAGAACAAAAATCGAGGGGTTTCCTGAGCAAACTTTTTGGCAAGAAAAAATCTGATGTTTATAAAATTATTAATGAGGAATTTAAAGTTAAGCGTGATACTTTAAATGCAAAGGCTGAAGATAGTATCATGAAAAGCATGACGGGTTCGTTAAAAAATATCGAACTGGAACAACGTCAGAAAAGCCAGAAATTTTTAAAGCGGGAAGCCGATTTGTCAAGTGCAAGCAATGCTTTAACCGCTAAAATACTACAGATTTTAAGAGAAGTTGAAGGGCAGGCTGTAGCCCAGGTCGATTTAAATGGTATCCAGGCTAAAGAAGTGGTTAATGATGGCATTACCCAGATTACAACCATTATCATCATCTTTTTTCTGTTAACGGTTATTCTGCTGTATTTAATTATGGCCGACATTACAAAAAGTAACAGATATAGAAAAGAATTGGAACTGGCTAAAGACGAGGCTGAATACCATGGTAAAGCGAAGCAACGGTTCCTGTCAAATATGAGCCATGAGATCAGAACGCCTTTGCAGTCTATTTTAGGTTATGCCGAACTGATTACCCAGCAGGATGTACCTAATAAGAAAGATGTTGATGCCATTTATCAATCTTCCATCCACCTACTTCAGATTGTTAACGAGGTTTTGGATTATAACAGGATTACGTCGGGTGAGTTTAGCTTCAACAACCAGGTATTTAATATCAGAAAAGCTTTGGACGAAGTGGTTTCGGTAATGCGGCCATTGGCAGAACAGAAGTTGCTCCGGTTAGATACGGCATTTGATCTTGCCGGTCTGGAGTTTGTAAAGGGAGATGTTTTCAGGCTAAAGCAAATTTTATTTAACTTATTAGGTAATGCAGTAAAATTTACTTTAAAAGGTGAAATTAAGCTGGCTGTATCTTACAAAAAGCAGGGAGATGATCTGCATTTCCATTTTACAGTAAAGGATACAGGAATCGGTTTTGAGGAAAAAGATATTCCGAAGATATTTAATGAATTTGAGCAGATCGAATCTCCCGAAAAATATTTGATTAATCCTGCAGGTACCGGTTTGGGCCTGCCTATTGTTAAATCTTTGATTGAAGCGCAGGGAGGAAGAATTTATGTGAAAAGTAAACCGGGCATGGGTACCACATTTAATATTTACATCAAATATGAAAATACCACAGAGCGTGTAAACGATGCCTTAGACTTAACGCATTATGTCATAGTAAATCCGGGAAGGGTTTGGGTAATCGACGATGATAAACTGATCCTGGATTTATGTGGGATGATTTTCGAGAGAAATAAAGTGCCTTACAGGAGTTTTACACAGGTGGCAGACATTCTTCATACCGAGCCCGATGCTGATTTGAAGTATGTTTTGATAGATATGCGCATGCCCGAAATGACGGGTTTTGAACTCTGCCACTTATTGAAAAAGAAACTGCCTCAAAATGTTAAATTTTATGCCATTACCGCACAGGTTTTACCTGAAGAGCGCGAAATGGTTTTGAGTGAGGGTTTTGACGGATTAATTATGAAACCGTTTAGGGCGGTTGATATCCTGTCTATCTTTGATAAAACAGAGATGTTGGCCAATCAACCTGAATTTGATTTTTCCTCAATCGAGAAAATGACTTTTGGTGATCAGGAATTGTTGGAAAAAATCCTTACCCGCTTCAGGCAAGATTCGATTGATGATGCAGCCGAACTAAAAAAATACCTGGATGAAAACGATCAGGATAGGAGCAGGTTATTGGTTCACCGGCTTGCTGGACGCGTGGCCCAGATGGGTTCGAAGACATTAGCCAATGCTTTTAGAACCCTGGAAATGGAAATAGTGGAAAATGGATTAACCGAAAATATTAAATCTGAGCTGTTACTACAGCTCAGCGCATTGGATAGTTTGATTGCCTTTATCGAGAAAATCGACTACATTACTGTAGAATAGTTATTCTATCCCGTAGCGTTCCATTTTAGCATACAACGTTTTGCGGTCGATATTTAAGATTTTTGCAGCTTTTGATTTGTTATATCTTACTTTGATCAGTGTTTCGGTAATCAATGCTTTTTCATTTTGTTCGTTAACAGCTTTCAGATCGGATGAATTGCCCGGAGCTGATTGCTGATGGACAGAAACCATCATTTCATCGGGTAATGCATTAATCTGGGCAACATCGCCCTGGCTCAATAAAACCATTCGTTTGATCACATTACTAAGCTCACGGAGATTTCCCGGCCAGTCATAACTCAATAATAATGCTTTCGCCTCAGGAGAGATACTTTTCACATTACGACCTAAATCGCGGTTGGATAAAGTGATAAAGTGGTTGATAAATAATTCTAAATCCCCACCCCTTTCGCGTAAAGGCGGAAGCTGGATTTTAAATTCATTTAAACGATGGTACAGATCTTCTCTGAATTCTCCCTGTTGCATGCTATTGGCCAGATCATCATTGGTAGCCGTGATGATACGTACATTAACGGGAATCTGTTTGGTACTGCCCAAAGGCTGTATCACCCTCTCCTGCAAAGCCCTGAGCAACTTAATCTGCACCTCATAGCTTAGGTTGCCCACTTCATCTAAAAATAAAGTTCCTCCATCGGCAGCCTCAAACTGGCCTTTTTTATCATTTAGCGCCCCTGTAAACGCCCCTTTAACATGTCCGAATAATTCACTGGCGGCCAAATCTTTGGATAATGCACCACAATCGATAGCAACAAACGGTTGGTTGGCACGTTTACTTTGCTGATGCAGGGTTCTGGCTGCAAATTCTTTCCCTGTACCGCTTTCGCCCTGTATGATTACCGACATGTCTGTAGGCGCGACCAAATTAATATGCTCATAGAGTTTATCGGCAATGGCACTTTTACCCTTAATAAAATCGCTGTTTACTTCTTTTGGTTCAACACTTTTTAAGTCCTTTTTGGTTAAAGAACTTTTGATCACCATTAAAAGCTCATCTGGATTAACCGGCTTGGTGATGTAATCAAATGCACCCAATTGAATTGATTTGACTGCAGTGCGGACATCGTTAAAACTGGTCATGATGATGACCGGAATAGAAAGCCCTAAATCGCGAAGGTGGGTAAGCACTTCAAATCCGGTTCCATCCGGCAGGCGGTAATCGATTAAAAGTAAATCGAATGTATTGGTTTCAACTTGCTTAAATGATTGCTTTACTTGTGTTACGAGGGTAACCTCATGACCATTTTTTGTTAAAAAACCATCGAGTATTTGAGCAAATGTGGTATCGTCTTCTAAAATCAGGATTCTCGCCATGTAACAAAAATAAGAAAAGCCAGACATAATCTGGCTTTCTTATCATAGGTAGATGTAATTATTTGGGTTTTATTGTACAGGCTTACCGTCTTTATCGATCTTAACAGATCCGGTTTCTGCTTCTTTTTTTACGTTAATTAAATAGTACTCTTTAGTACCTTCTTTTACCGACCAGGCTTCGGTAGCGGTCCATCCTTTGTAAGCATCAGATTTTAAGGCGGTGGTTACCGGCTCAGGAAGTTCTTCCAGTTTTACCGGCGTTTTTACTGCACTGTCTTGAACTGCAACAATTGCAGCGTTTTTGATGGTATTTACTTCACTTGCTTGTACTGCTGTGAATCCTGCAAATGCTAAAGTGGCGGCTAAAATGATCTTTTTCATAATATGATGTTTTAAATATGGTTTGTAACTATCGTTACGTTAAATACTTGTTAATTCTTGAGCGCTAACTTATATTATTTATTGAACGGGTTTACCGTCTTTGTCAATTTTAACAGATCCGGTTTCTGCTTCTTTTTTAACATTAATTAAATAATACTCTTTTGTACCTTCTTTTACCGACCAGGCTTCAGTAGCGGTCCATCCTTTGTAAGCATCAGATTTTAATGCTGTAGTTACGGGCTCAGGAAGTTCTTCCAGTTTTACCGGGGTTTTTACTGCACTGTCTTGAACTGCAACAATTGCAGCGTTTTTGATGGTATTTACTTCACTTGCCTGAACTGCTGTGAATCCTGCGAATGCTAAAGTAGCGGCTAAAATGATCTTTTTCATGATATAATGTTTTATATGTTTTGTAACTATCGTTACGTTAAATACTGGTTAATTCCGGAGCGCTAACTTATTTATTTATTGAACTGGTTTACCGTCTTTATCGATTTTAACAGAACCGGTTTCTGCTTCTTTTTTCACATTGATTAAATAATACTCTTTGGTACCTTCTTTCACCGACCAGGCTTCGGTAGCGGTCCATCCTTTGTAAGCATCAGATTTTAATGCGGTGGTTACCGGCTCAGGAAGCTCTTCCAGTTTTACCGGGGTTTTTACTGCGCTATCTTGAACTGCAACAATTGCAGTAGTTTTAAAATCTTTTACTTCACTTGCTTTTACTGTTGAGAATCCTGCTAATGCTAATACTGTAGCTGCTAAAACGAACTTTTTCATAGTATATATTTTTAAATTTAATTTGTGTAACAATACTTGCTTATGTTTCATAATGATGCCAAATGGATTATTTTAGTTAAGTGATTGGTTTTTAGGTAATTATTTTTATGCCAAACTTTTAAGGCTGTGGAGTTTGTCTACACTTTGAGGTGAAGCACTACAAGTTTTTGTTTGTTGGTTGCTGATGGCATGCCGGTTTAAACATGGACTACTGACCAAATGGCATTTATAAATAAATATTCTGGATGACCAGAAGCTATTCACTACCTATAGTAGAAAAAATAATTTTCAATTTTTAAAAATGAAGATTTTTTTCTATCATTGCAGCCCGATTAAGCCTCCTTAGCTCAGCTGGTAGAGCAACTGACTTGTAATCAGTAGGTCATTGGTTCGATTCCGATAGGAGGCTCTTTTTTCTTATTCTCATCCTTAGGGAAGCAATTTCAAAACTCAGTCATTACCAAAATAACGCAGACCAGGGAAATATTTTATTTGCTCCGATTATTCCATTAATTTGCGGTATGTTAAAATACTTTTCAGCTGATTGGGTCTTTCCTGTTTCTTCCCCGCCAATTAAAAACGGAGTAGTAGCCGTAAATCCTGATGGCGAAATAAAAGAGGTTTTAGCCGAAGAAGATTGGGTGAGCCTTGATTTGGAGATCATTAAGTATAAGGGCGCCATTGTTCCGGGCTTTATTAATACCCATTGCCATTTAGAGTTATCACACCTGTTGGGTCAAATTCCCCGGCAAACAGGATTGGTAGAATTTGTACAGCATATTATTAAAAACAGACAGGCCGATGCCGGTCAGATCGATCTGGCTATGCAAAAAGCCGATCAACAGATGTTCGATAATGGAATTGTTGCTGTTGGCGATATTTCCAACCAGATTTCTTCTAAAAAGGTAAAAGAAAGCAGTAAGATTTATTATTATACTTTTATAGAAGCCTTAGGTTTTAATCCAGAACGTGCGAGTGCTATAATGGATCATTTGAGGGAAGTTAAGCGCGATTTTGAACCCCTGCCAACAGCCATAGTTCCGCATGCACCTTATACCGTTTCACCTGAGCTATTTGAATTGATTAGGCAAGAAGCAGAAAAATCAAATGCATTTATCAGCGTGCATAACCAGGAAACCGTTGATGAAAATGCTTTTTTTGAAAGTAAAACAGGCGGTTTTTTAAAGCTTTATGAGTTTTTAGGAATGGATCTCTCTTTTTTTGTTCCAACAAATAAAACTTCATTAAAATCCTGGCTGCCTTATATAAAAAAGGAAAAAACATTACTGGTACACAATACGGTTACGAATAAAGCAGATATTGATTTTGCTAAGCAAAGCAATCCCAATTTATACTGGTGCCTTTGTCCGCAAGCTAACTTATATATCGAAAATGTTTTACCTGATGTTGATCTGTTAATGGATGAAAAGCTAAAAATCACCTTGGGAACAGATAGTTTAGCCAGCAACCATCAGCTTAATATCCTATCAGAGATGCTCACCCTGCAGAGATATAAACAGGTTACTTTTGAAAAGCTGCTGAGTTGGGCTACCATAAATGGAGCAGAGTTTTTAGGGCTTGATCAGCAAATGGGAACAATAGAGGTTGGTAAAAAACCTGGTTTAAACCTTATTCAGTTAGAGGAAAATTTTGAAATTGAAAATGATCTGGTGAGGCGGTTGATTTAAAGAATTATTCATTCTTCTAATAACCTTAAAAATCATTTATTTTAAAGCATCATTATATTTTGTTTTAAGTTTTAATGTCATATAAAATCTTGTGCATTAAAAATTCTGATTTTTAATGTGAAAGGAGTTTGTTACAATGATTTTAATGTGATTCCTTATTTTAACCTTAAAAATAGAGATTTTTAAGGTTAATTTTAAATTAGCCAACGGATGAGAATTCTTGAAAAAAGAAGTTTAGGCAAAGGCCACTATTTTCTTAATTTAGAATTATATAGAATTCTTTCAGAATAAATTGATACTCAATAATTCGCCTATCATTTATAAAGTAAATTTCCTTATGAACCCCATCTGTAAACTTTTTAATATCAAATACCCGATTATCCAGGCTGGAATGGTCTGGTGCAGTGGCTGGAAACTGGCTTCGGCGGTTTCAAATGCTGGAGGATTAGGCATTATTGGTGCAGGTTCGATGTACCCTGATGTTTTAAGATCACATATTCAAAAATGCAAATTGGCCACACATCAGCCTTTTGGCGTTAATATACCATTGCTTTACCCTAATATTCAGGAAATTATAGATGTTGTAATTGAAGAGCAGGTGAAAATTGTATTTTCTTCTGCCGGTAATCCAGCAACATGGACCAGTTTTTTAAAAGAAAGGGGTGTTACAGTTGTTCATGTTATTGCAAATACAAAATTTGCGATAAAAGCACAGGAAGCTGGTGTTGATGCCATTGTTGCCGAAGGTTTTGAAGCCGGAGGGCATAACGGGAGAGAAGAAACCACTACCATGTGTTTAATCCCGATGATTAAGGAAAAGGTTGAAATTCCGGTTATCGCGGCTGGAGGTATTGGGAGTGGAAAAGCCATGCTGTCTGCATTTGCCTTAGGTGCCGATGCCGTTCAGATCGGTTCGGCTTTTGCAGTAGCCGAGGAATCGTCTGCACACGAAGCGTTTAAATATAAGATTATTGCTGCCAATGAAGGCGATACTAAACTAGCGATGAAAAAACTCGTTCCGGTAAGGTTATTGAAAAATGAATTTGCAGATACTATTGCCCATGCTGAAGCTACAGGTGCAAGCCCGAAAGAACTGGCTGAACTTTTGGGGCATGCCAGGGCAAAACTGGGGATGTTTGAAGGTGATATAGAAAATGGAGAACTGGAGATCGGGCAGGTTTCGGCAATGCTGAAAAGTATCAAACCTGCGCGAGTTATCCTTGAGGAGATATGGCATGAATTTAAAAATAAATTAGCGCAGCTTGCGCAATTACAAAACGAATTGGATAGTTAGATCGACGTGTATCCCAGAGACGCGGAATTTACTTTCGTATTTTCGATTTTAGATAACCCCAGTCCTACATTTCAATCTATCAGAGAATTCTTTTCACGCCTGGAATCATCAGCACAATGGAGCCCAATAAGAAACTTCCCATCACTACAAATGGAGCCAGGACTAAAAACTTGATTGCCGGATCTACCAGCCAGCATTTAAAAATAAGAGAAACGCCGGTGATGGCCAGTGGATGGAAAATATAAGTGGCAAAAGTGCATCTGGATAATTTACTTAACAATGGCGATGATCTATTCCACGAATTTTTGCCCAGGCTTAATAATGCAGTTAGAATTGAAATTCCTATACATTGTTCCCAAACGGAATACAATAGAGATGGCCAGTGAAAACCACCCGAATACCATTCAATGGGTATATTAAGCTTAGCCTTGATCAGAAAGAACAAAGGAAAGAATATTAGACCTAACCAGGCAACCCGCCTGAGGCTTTTACCAACTTTTAAAGGCAAGCTATCAAACCATTGATTTTTATAGGCCAACAAACCTATAATAAACAGAATGATATATTGCGGAAAGTGACCTAACTGAAAGCCAAACGGTTTAAGCACCCAACCCACCGGAAATAAAATCCTAACAAAAAAGGTAATTACACCTAACAAAACAGCAAAAAATAAAATCTTGGCGGTACCAGGTGCTGGAATAGGATTTTTAAATTTAATGGTAACGAAATGTTTCGCGCCACCATAAATCAGTGTAAATAGCAATAAGGCTGCGACAAACCATAATACGCCAAAATCAATCCAGCTATGATAACCTGAAAGATATTGCAGATAAGTAATGTGATTGCGCTCTGCGAAATAATAAACAAGGTAACTTAGTAATGGCGATAAAACGAAGGAGTAAAATAACAGTGGGATACCAAGCCTGATGAGGCGGTCTCCCAAAAACTTCCAACTCCCTTTTCTATGGTAAGATGGTGCTGTGAAGTATCCTGCCAGTAGGAAAAAAAAGCCCATAAAAAATGATTGATTTAGGCTTACAAAAATTGTTGATGGTATAATGGCAGCCATTTGAGTTGTTTTTTCGGTATAATACCATCCACCTGGGGCGCAATACACAATAATGGTATGGTGTAATACAACTAACATTGTTAGAAGGATCTTAAGATTATCAATATAAAATAGTTTATTGGCTTTGTTCGAACCCATTTGCTGAAGTAATATTTTGGATGACATAACAGTACGTTTTTTAACGATCAGGCCACGTTAACCCAATGCTATCGCAAACATACAATGGATATCATGTTATTTATTGCCAATGTTACCAGCAACAAATCTTTGTGATCAATAACTAGGTGATGAACTTTGGGTAAGAAGGAGTTCTTGATAAAGCGCATTGAATGCAACAAGCTGTGCCCTTGAAACGGGTACCTGATCAACTGTGTGGTCAAAGGAAAGCATAAGGCCCTGCGAGTTTCCGGTTACGGTTTTGATATAACACATGTTTACCAGGAAGGCCCTGTGACAACGGAAGAAATTACGGTTGGAAAGTAACTGAGATTCAAATTGTGTTAGGGAGATTCTTTTTAGCTCGATGTTTAGCTGATTATTATTGCAGGTTGTTATCTCGATGTAATTCCCGTCTGCTTTGGCAAAAAGTAAATCGTTTGGATCTAGAGTGAAATCGTCTTGCTTGACCTGGGTTTTAACATAAATCAAGCTATTTCCGGAATTATTCTGTGATTTAAGATCAAGTGGAGTAAACTGGAAAATTAAGGAGATGTCTTTTTTTGATTCAAAATAGAACATCGCCATCCTGATGAAAAAATACAAAAGTATCCCTGCCACAAAACAGTTTCTTACCTCTTCCCATAAATAGTGCCATGTCCAATTATTTGTATTGAAATAAATAAAATCGCGGATCAGGAAGCTAACTATCCCTGTGAAAAGAAGTGAAATGCCAACATGCGCGTATTCTGATGTTAAAGACCAGCTTTTGTTTTCAGCATGCTTTGCCCGTAAATAATTTAATGCGGTAAAATAAAAATATAGGATTACTGCAGGTAACAAGGCATGGAGACAGCATATGAAAAAATAATTAACTTTCTGTTGCGATGTATTAACTTCAAAGGGCTTCAGGAGGATTAGAAATCCGAGAATAACGCCAAAAATGATTGAAACGGTTTTAAAAAGATTTTTCTTGCGGTAACGATCTGGGTAATCAATTTCTTTAAATAAGTGTTTTCTGTTGAAATAAATCTTCATTGTTAAAGTCCGTTTTCAGACTCAATAAATTTATAGAATTTTATGTAAGTTAGATTTGAGGATGGATAAAGCTTAAATTGATGGAAGGTTTTTATCTCCTAAAATGTACACCTCGATTTTAGGGGGAATTAACGATTGGTATTTTCATGGTCATTTCAATGACTTTCCAAAACAATAACTTTCCAGTTTTCAAATTAACGGTACTGGACTTTTTCAAGCAGAGAAACAGTATGTGAAAGGTTTTGGATCATTTTATCTTTAAGTTCGATCGTTTTGTTCTTCTCACTGAGCAGGCTTTTTAATCTTTTGATTTCTTCTGCTGATGCCTGTGTTTCCTTTTTACTGAACTCGGAAAATGCCTTGCCTTTTTCGTAATAACTAAAAAAATTGTAGCCGAGTACCTCACTCACATTGGCAAGTAGAGAAACATCTAAGGTAGGACTGTTAATAATTTCCTGCGCCTTGATTTTGCTAATGCCCAACTTTTTTGCAAATATGGAAATGGGAATCTCTTTGGTTTTCATTTCCTTCCAGATCATCAATCCTATATGTACACTCATTATTGTCTCCGTTTTTAAAATTCAAATTACCTAAATGTTAAGCTATTCCCGAAAAATTAGTGCTAATGATAACCAGTCTAATTATAGTTTTGTTTAATGGATCATAACCATTTTTTGTTGTGGTTTTAATTGTTTAATGTTCCTATCATAATTCAGTCTGAAGATTATCGTTAATCAGTTATATACCTTCGCTAACAGGTGCTGAAGAATTGTGATAATTCATTTACCTTTACAGCGATATTTCAACTTTACAACATTAAATGAAACACCTCAATATAAAAGTAACAGGTAAAGTGCAGGGCGTTGGTTTTAGAGAAACCACTAAAATGATTGCCAACCAGATGATGGTAAATGGTTTTGTAAGGAACGAAAAAGACGGATCGGTTTATATCGAAGCGGAAGGCGAAGATATTTTTCTGGAAGAATTTGTGAACTGGTGCCATGAAGGTCCTGACCGATCGCGTGTTGAAAATGTAGAGGTAAGCAATGGCGAAGTAAAAAACTATCGTAATTTTGAAGTCTTTAAAAAGTAACAAGTATTTTGTATCAAGTAGCAAGATCGCTATCTGTGTATAATCTTGATACCTGATGCTTCTATCTCGATACTAAATGTCTGTATATAAAAAATTTCTTGGACAAACCATGGTTTACGGTATCAGTACCGTTTTTTCCAGGCTGTTCAATTTCATTCTCACACCTATCTATACCGGTGTTTATCAAAAAGGTGTTTATGGCATTTTCACTAATATGTACGCCAATGCATCGTTGATCAATGCAGTTTTGGCCTTTGGTATGGAAAGTACCTACTTTAGGTATTTAAATAAGTTTGAAGATAAAAAGCAACAGGTATATAACAATTCATTTCTTTGCATCGCTTTTATTTCGACACTTTTCTTAGTTACGGGCTTAATTTTTTCCTCTTCGATTGCAGGTTACTTGGCAACAAAAGCATCTGAAATTGCAGATTATAAACAGTATGTAAGTTTCTTTTTATGGATACTTTTTATTGATGCTATTTGCGTAATCCCCTTTGCGAAATTGCGTGCAGATGGTCGCCCATTTAAATACAGTGTTGCCAAATTTTTAAATATTGGCTGCTTTGTTGGTTTTAACCTCGTATTTATTTACCTCATTCCTGCCATTATAAAACACAACTGGGTAGGTGTAGAATGGTTTACTTCATGGTACAGGAACCAATGGATCGGTTATGTTTTCGTAGCTAACCTTATCGCCTCTGTTGCTACCCTGATTTATTTGCTGCCGGAATTTATGAAATTACAATTACGTTTCGATAGTCAGCTTTTTAGAAATATGTTTTCTTACAGCTGGCCAATTTTAGTAGCAAATCTGTCATTTATTGTAAACGAGAATTTAGATAAGATAGTGCTTAAAAAGCTATTGCCACCTGAAATAGCCGATGGAGAGGTTGGTATTTATGGTGCAGTATGTAAAATAGCAATATTCTTAAGTATTTTTATCACAGCTTTCAGACTGGGTGCCGAACCATTTTTCTTTAGCCATGCAAAAGAGAAAAACGCAAGGAATACCTATGCTACGATTTTGAAATATTTTGTAATTGCCCTATCTATTCTTTTTGTTGCCATAATTGCCAACATCGAACTACTTAAATTTTTCATCCGTAAACAAGAATATTGGGTCGGTTTACCGGCGGTACCGTATTTGTTATTGGGATACGTTTGCCTGGGTATTTATATGAATCTTTCTATCTGGTACCGACTATCTGATCAAACCCGTTTCGGGCTATATATTTCTGTCGCCGGAGCAATCATTACAATCGTACTTAATATTGTTCTCATTCCACGGTTTAGTTATATGGGGTCTGCATGGGTAAGTATGTTGGCTTATTTTGTAATGATGGTTTTATCATATGTTCTCGGACAGAAGTATTATCCTATTCCTTACAACCTTAAAAAGATTTTATCTTATTTAATTATTTCAACGATAATTGTATTCTGTTCATTTTTTGTATTTAAAAGAAACATTTACATTGGCAATGCAATGCTGATTGCTTTTGTAGCAGGTGTTGCTTATTTTGAGAAAAATGAATTAATGAAAATGTTAAAGAAATAATTGGCCTATGGCCATCTTAGATCCGGCATCTTCAATCTCACAGCTAATAAAATGGAAATAAAAATCATCAATACATCCGGGCATCCGCTTCCGCAATATGAAACTGCGCATGCGGCAGGAATGGATTTAAGAGCGGCAATAACCGAAGACATTATTTTAAAACCTTTACAAAGGTTGCTGGTACCAACAGGCCTGTTTATTGAGCTGCCGATTGGTTACGAAGCACAAATCAGACCAAGAAGTGGCCTGGCTTACAAACATGGCATCAGTATCGTAAATTCACCCGGTACTATCGATGCCGATTATCGTGGCGAAATAAAAGTTTTATTGGTAAATTTATCAGATACTGATTTTAAGATCGTTAATGGCGACAGGATTGCACAAATGGTAGTGGCCAAACACGAAACGGTGAGCTGGCAGCCGGTTACAGCACTGGGCGAAACGGCTCGCGGCGAAGGTGGTTACGGGCATACGGGAAAATAGTTTGGAGTTCTCAGTTGGGAGTTTGGAGTTAATTTTTGGATGATATGAAGTATAAGTTGCATTTTCTTATTGGGGCTACTTTGGCCGGCTTCCAGGCTTTTGGGCAGGGGACAGTTACGCCTGCTACCAATCGCGATAGCAATATGGTAAAGCAATTGTTCTTTACCGGTCTTCGGGAGAAAATGTCTGAAAATTATGTTCAGGCCGCTACCAATTTCAATAAAATCGTCGGGTTAGATCCTAATAACCATGCTGCTTATTTCGAACTGGCCAACGCAGACCTGCGTTTAGATAAGCTTTTGGAAGCTGAACAGCATATTAAACAGGCCATTAAAATAAACGATACAAATTTATGGTACTGGCGTTTGTTGGGAGAGGTATATAAACGCAGCAATAATATGCCCGAACTGATCGGGGTATTTAACCAACTCATCCGTCTCGATCCTGAAAACGATGCCTATTATTTTGATAAGGCCAATGCACAGTTTTTGGCCAATCAGCTGGATGCCGCCAAAAAGACCTATGAAGAAATTGAGGGTAAATTTGGTAATTCAAGAGATCTTGCAAATGCCAGAAAGCGCCTGCAATCTAACGGCAATGCTACAGAAAGTGATATTGTGAAGTTGTTGGAAGGTAACCAGGCGGATGTAAAGAATTATTTATACGCTGCAGGTTTGCTTTTACAAAAAGGGAACGACCCGGAAGCCTTGAAGGTGTTAACCAAAGCACAGCAACTTGAACCGAATAATTTTGAAGTAAACCTGGCTTTGGCCGATATCTACCGTAAGCAAAAAAATGATGAAGCAGCCTTTTCGTCCTTAAAACTGGCTTTTCAAAGCAATGAAATGCCGCTTGCAGAAAAGGTAAAGATCATTGCCGCACTTTTTCCTAAACTTAACGAGCCCTTTGTAGCTAAAAATGCAGCTGAACTGAGTAAGCTGGTTGCAGAGAAAAACCCTACAGAAGCCAAAGCATTGGCCATTTACGGCGATGTACTCTATCAGCAGAATAACTTGAAAGAAGCATTGCTACAATATCAGGCTGCATTGAGACTTAACGAACAGATTTACATCGTATGGGAACAGGTGATTAATATTCAAACGTTGCTTGGACATTACGATGAAGCCCTAAAAGTTGGCGAAGAGGCTTTAAGCATTTATCCTAACCAGGCCAATTTATATTATTATATGGCTTATGCAGCTTTTAAAACCGGTAAATATGAAGCTGCCCAAAGCTATTTAAAAACCTCGTCACAATTGGATGTAGAGAATAAAAGCCTCCAGGCGCAGATTTATGCACTTCAGGGCGATGTTTACCTCAACCAGAATAATTTTGCACAGGCTAAAACGGCTTTTGAAAAAGCGATTGCAATAGAGCCAGATAATTATCTGATCATGAATAATTATGCCTATTATTTGGCATTGAGAAATGATGACTTGACAAAGGCGGCTAAATATGCTGAAACAGCTGCACATGCCATGCCAAATAATTCTTCTGTTGCAGATACTTATGCCTTCATTCTCTTCAGACAGCAAAAATACGATCTGGCGAAGATATGGATTGAAAAGGCTTTACAAAACAATAGCAGTAAAAACGATGTTTACCTGGAGCGATATGGAGATATACTTTTTATGAAAGGTGAAAAAGATGCTGCATTAATCCAATGGCAAAAAGCAAAAGAGGCCGGAAACGGATCAGAAGTATTAATTAAGAAGATCAATGAAAAAAAATATTTTAAATAGTGTATTCCTTTTAGGAGCGGTAATCTTTGTTTCAGCATGTAAACCTAAAAAAGAAATTGTAGTGGCCCCTCCTACCAAAACGGAAACGAAAACAGATAATACCAAAGCAGAAGCCTTAACCCTGCTGAATAGCAAACAGCTTAAATTTAATACGCTTTCGCTTAAAGCAAAAGCAACTTTGGATATTGCCGGTAATGCGAATGATGTAACCATGAATTTCAAAATGAAGGATAAGGAGACCATTTGGGTAAGCATTACGGCATTGGGTGGAATGGCAGAGGTGGCAAGAGCGTTAATTACGCCTGATAGCATCAAGATTATGAACCGGATGAAAAACGAGTACCTCAAAAAACCGTTCAGTTATGTTTACAATTTCACCAACAAACAGGTTAATTTTAACACCCTTCAGGCCATTTTAACGGGTAATGCCGTGGGCGAGTTTTTAGTTCCGGAATCGGATGTTAAACAGGAGAACGGGGTTTGGGTTGTTTCCGGAAGTAAATCGGAGTTAGATTACAGGTTGCTTTTTAATACACTTTTCAAAGTATCTGAAACCAATTTAAATGATGCTAAAAATGGGCAGGCATTGAAAGTTACGTATTCAGATTATCAAAAATTAAACGAATTTTTATTTCCTGGTGCGCTGAAGATCAAAACGCTATCTAAAGCGAAAACAATAAATATCGATCTTCAATATGTAAAAATTGACGGCAATGTTCCGGTCGATTTTCCGTTTAATGTACCAAAGAGGTTTACGGTTGTAAAATAATAGTAATTACAGTTAATTTGAATAGTTTGCCAAAAAACCTGCTGCCTGCATCAGGCAATTTGGCAATCTTTATATTGGATGAAGAATATGTGAAGAGGGTTCTGTAATAAGTAATTATGACGTTAGTATCTCAATTTTAGTGTTTTTTACTGTAAAAATTTTATACTTTTGGCTTAATGAAGCTACAGAAACTCCTATTTATCCTTTTTTTAAGCGTTTTAACGACCTCTGCGGTTGCACAAACGGAAAGCCAGCTCAGAAGGAAAAAAGAAGCTATACAACGTGAAATAGAACAGCTTCAAAAGAACTTGAATAAAACTGCCAATGGTAAAAAGCTTACCATACAGCAGATTAATACCATAAATGCCCAGATTAGGTTGCGCCAGGATAAAATTGGTACCATTAACTCTGAAATAAAAAATCTGGATAATCAAATCTCTCAGAACACAAATACCGTACATACGTTACAAGGTCAGTTAGGCGATCTTAAAAAGGAGTATGCAGGCATGATCCGATTTGCGCAGCGAAATAGAAATTCGTATGATAAAATGATGTTCATTTTTGCATCAAAGGATTTTAACCAGGCTTATAAACGGATCAAATACTTGCAGCAATTCAGTCAGTACCGTAAAAAACAGGCCGGATATATTGAAAGCACAAAACAAGACCTGGACGGAAAGATTAAGGTACTGGATAAAACGCTTAGGGAGAAAAGTGATCTTTTAAAAGAGCAGGAAAAAGAGCGTGAACGTTTAAGTAAAGATAAAAGTAAACAAGCTGTTGAATTAAATAAACTGAGCAAAGACGAAAAGCAGTTCAGACAGGATATTAGCAGCCGCAAAAAACAGCAGGCACAGATAGATCGGGCCATTAGTGCTGCGATTCAACGGGCAATTGAAGAGGCGAGAAGAAAGGCGGCTGAAGAGGCAAGAAGGAAGGCAGCAGAGGAAGCAAGGATTGCTGCAGCTAAAGCTAAAGCAGAAAATAAACCTGCTCCAGCAACGCCTCCTACACCAACCGCTAAAGCCAAATCAACCAGTGAACTGTTGACGGCAACTCCTGAAACGGCCAGACTATCGGCAGGCTTTGAAAATAACCGTGGAAGGTTACCATGGCCTGTAGCAACAGGAACAATAACCGAAAGATTTGGGCTACATAAGTTAGATCAGGCCAGTTATACCAACGACGGTGTGGATATTACCACAACTGATGGTGCGGCTGTTAGAGCGGTATTTGCTGGTAAGGTTGCAGCTGTACAGGTAATGATGGGCAGAACGGTGGTTCTGATCAACCATGGTGAATATTTTACCGTATATCAGAACCTAAAATCGGTTAGTGTGAGTGTAGGTAATTCTGTTGATACCAAACAAACCATAGGAGTGGTGGCTAATACCGGTGATGATGCTGTTCTAAAGTTTCAGATCAGAAGGGGGCAGGCGGCTTTGAATCCGGAAGCCTGGATCAGTAAATAAAAGAATAGTTTTTAAAATGTCTATATTTGTATAAATTATATTAGTGATGTATCAAGGCACGTTATTAGAGTTTTTAAACATGGGTGGATCGGAGATCGTGCTCATTTTGGTAGTAGTTCTGTTGTTGTTCGGTGGTAAAAAATTACCTGAACTGGCAAGAGGGCTTGGGAAAGGGATCAGGGAGTTTAAAGATGCCTCTGACGGTGTAAAGCGTGAGATCCATAGAAATATCAATGCGATGGATCTGGATAAAGAGGAAGCAGAAGAAACAGCACAAAATCACAACCAGCGCCATCATCCTACAGAAGAACCGCCTGTTGATGAGACGGTAACCCCTGGCACAGCGCATACTGAAGCCACTAAGCCAGCTGAGGAGAAAATAACAACAGACAAAGAAAAAGTTTAAACAAAAAGTTATGTTAAATACAACAATAGCAGCAATGCTTGGAACGCCAGAAATTATCATTATTGCGGTAGTGGTATTGTTATTATTTGGTGGTAAAAAAATTCCTGAACTGATGAGGGGTTTGGGTAAAGGTGTTAAAGAATTTAAAGATGGTAAAGATGGTGTTGATGGAGATCAGGTAGATCCATCTAACCGTGATAAAACTGTTTAATTGCAATAATTTTTAGTTTTGAAGAAATACAGCTCTCTGAAGGAGATTCAGACACTCATTTCGCAAAAGCAATTAACTTTACCCGATTTATTGGCTTATTATTTTAAGCAAATTAAAAATAATGAACACCTCAATGCATTTAATGAGGTGTTTTTTTTATCGGCCGAAGTTCAGGCGAAAGCGGTACAGCAAAAGATAGAAAATGGAACTGCAGGTAAACTTGCAGGGATGGTAATTGGTATTAAAGATAATATCTGTTATGAAGGCCATATCGTTACGGCATCATCAAAAATGCTTGAAGGCTTTGTATCTCCATATTCTTCTACCGTTGTGCAACGTTTATTACAGGAAGATGCCGTTATCATAGGCCGTTTAAACTGCGATGAATTTGCGATGGGCGGTTCTAATGAAACATCCTACTTTGGACCGGCTAAAAATGCAGCAAACCCAGAGCTTGTTCCGGGTGGATCTTCAGGTGGCTCGGCGGTAGCCGTTCAGGCTGATATGTGTTTAGCTGCACTGGGTACTGATACGGGTGGCTCTGTAAGACAGCCGGCTGCATTTTGCGGACAGATTGGGCTTAAACCTACATATGGCCGTATTTCGAGATATGGGGTGATTGCTTACGCTTCCTCCTTTGATCAGGTTGGCCCTATTACCTCTTCAGTAGAAGATGCAGCATTGCTTTTACAGGTTTTAGCAGGTGCAGATGATTACGATTCAACAGTTTCTCCTCTTACCGTGCCTGATTATCCTGTTTTGTTAAATGAACAGAAAAAACATAAGATAGCGGTATTAAAGGAAACGATAGAAAGCGAGGCGCTTGATCCCGAAATCAAATCGGCCATTTTAAAATCAATTGAGCAGCTCAAAGCTGATGGACATACGGTAACGTATGTTTCTTTTGATCTGCTGGATTATCTGGTGCCGGCATATTATATTTTAACAACTGCCGAAGCTTCATCAAATCTTTCGCGTTACGACGGCGTTCATTACGGACACCGTAACATGGAAGCAAAATCCCTAAATGAACTTTATAAATTATCCCGGGCCGAAGGCTTTGGCGAAGAAGTTAAACGTCGTATCCTTTTAGGTACTTTTGTGTTAAGTGCAGGGTATTACGATGCTTATTATCAAAAAGCACAGCAGGTACGTCGGCTGATCAGAGAAAAAATGGATGTTTTATTTCAGGATTATGACCTGATTCTATCTCCTGTGGCTCCAACAGCAGCTTTTAAAATAGGTGATCATCTACAGGATGCACTGGTGATGTACATGGCTGATATTTTTACAGTGCTACCATCTTTAAGCGGAAATCCGGCGATTGCTTTGCCAATAGGCAATAATGAGGCAGGTTTACCGTTAAGTATACAATTTACAGCCAAACATTTTGAGGAAGATAAGCTTCTGGCTTTTTCTCAGGCATTTTTATCATAGTTTTATTGTCATTGAAATTACGCACAATTTTTAATGCAAACAGCATTATAATCAAGTATGGCAATGACATTTTATTAACTGCTTTCCAGGCATAGTCTGGAAAGTCCGCAGTTTTCTCTCAATCTTTTTTATTGGAAAGAAGAAAGAATGTGCATAAAGGTTTTGTAGGAATGCAAGCCATGGTTAATGAAAATTTGAACCAATAGCCCATGATTAAAAAATTACTTTTTGCTTCAATTTGTGCTTGTTTAGGAATTATTTCTTCCTCTTCTGCGCAGCAAACGCTCAAGCTGGATAGCCTGCCAAAGATTCGTAACAATATCTTTATCAATACTGATACCGTAGCCGTACCGGCTGTTTCCGAAAACCCATTGACTATGGGGCAGAACTTTATTTATAAGCTCCGGCTCGATTCTATTGCCAAAACAGTACCCCTTCCCTATAACGAATACGTTCAGCAATATATTGATATTTATGCCAAACGTAAAGACATGTTTGGTAAAATGATGGGTTTATCGAGTTACTACTTCCCCATTTTTGATAAAGCATTAAAGGATTACAATATTCCGCAGGAAATAAAATACCTTACCATAGTAGAATCGCAGATGAATCCGCACGCAATTTCGAGAGTTGGCGCTACAGGTATCTGGCAGTTTATGTTCGGCACAGGCAAGGCTTACGGCTTAAAGATGGATAATTTTGTTGATGAACGGAAAGATCCAATACAGGCCAGTTATGCTGCGGCAGCTTATTTTAGAGATGCTTTTGAAGAACTTGGCGATTGGCTGCTGGCCATTGCTGCCTATAACTGTGGAAAGGGAAATGTGAACCGGGCCATTGATAAAGCAGGATCAAGGGATTTTTGGGTAATCAGACAGTTTTTGCCCAAAGAAACCAGAAATTATGTGCCAGCCTTTATTGCTGCGGTTTATGTAATGAACTATTCTCACAAACACCAGATTACGGCACAGGCCTCGAATATGTTTCTCAAAACCGATACCGTACAAACTACCCGGTTTGTATCTCTGGCTACCTTGGCCAGGGTGCTTAATATTGAAGAATCGGCTATGATGGCTTTAAATCCATCGTATAAGAAGAAGATTGTTAACGGTACCGATGATGAACCAAAGCGTATTGTAATGCCAAAGTTGAGGGATATCGATTATGCAGGTATTTATGATGTGCTGAACAACCAGGAAGTAGAGGTTGACATGAAAGTGGTGGCTGCCAGTACCGATGATGTCCGGGATTTAAGAAAGCAAAAGAATAAAAGCGTAACTGCATCAGCTGTAGTTTTTCATAAAGTTGCCTCAGGACAAAGTTTAACCACAATTGCTGATAAATTTGGTGTAGAAGTACAAGATTTAAGGGTTTGGAATGGTTTAAAAAGCAAAACACTCGTGCCTGGCCAAAGGTTGAAGATCTATGCCAAAAACCATAAACCATTAAAAGCGCCATCATCGTTTTTCAGTTATAAAGTGAAAATGGGCGATACCTTATCGGAAATTGCAGAGCGATTTGACGGGGCAACTGTACAAAGTATCAGAAGAGATAATAATTTGTCAAAAGCCGGTTTACAAGCTGGGATGATCCTGAAAATCAGCAAAGGATAATTCGCAGCCTATCTGGAATATAATATTTATATCTAAAGGAATAGCGGTGAAATTTCTTTGGCGTAATATTGCTGCCGTAACGGCGTCCATCGGTAAAGGAAGTTAGGCCGCTTGCTTTTCCCATTTAATTCAGAAACTAACCTTCAATCTCTTACCTGCCCATTTACTTTTTTTGAACGGCTTTTTATTTTAAGCCTCATAAAAAGAATTGTACCTTTGCGCCGTCACTAATAAGTTACTTAATGAGTAATACGAATAGAAAGCAAGATGCGTTGGATTACCACTCGCAGGGCCGTCCGGGAAAGATACAAGTAGTACCTACTAAGCCAACAACATCACAAAGGGATTTAACCCTGGCATACTCTCCAGGAGTTGCAGAACCTTGTTTAAAGATAGCAAACAATACAGAGGATGTTTACAAATATACCGCTAAAGGTAATTTAGTTGCAGTAATCAGTAACGGAACAGCTGTTTTAGGGCTGGGCAATATCGGTCCAGAAGCGGGTAAGCCGGTAATGGAAGGCAAAGGTCTTTTATTTAAAATATTCTCCGACATTGATGTGTTTGATTTGGAGCTGGATACTGAAAATGTAGATGATTTTGTAAAAATCGTTAAAGCTTTGGAGCCAACCTTTGGAGGGATTAATCTGGAAGATATCAAGGCGCCTGAATGTTTCGAGATTGAACGACGTTTAAAGCAGGAGATGAATATCCCTGTAATGCATGATGATCAGCATGGAACGGCCATTATTTCTGGTGCAGCATTATTGAATGCCTGCGAAATCCAGAAAAAGAAAATAGATAAGATTAAGGTTGTGGTAAGTGGCGCAGGTGCTGCCGCAGTTTCCTGCTCTAAAATGTACCTGAGCTTAGGTGTTAAAAAAGAGAACCTGGTGATGTTCGACATCAATGGGTTGATTGATATCCACCGTACCGACCTGGATGATATCCGAATGGGCTTCGCTACCACAAGGAAGGATATTGCGAATATTGGAGAAGCCATGAAAGGGGCAGATGTTTTTATCGGACTTTCGGCAGCAAACGTTATATCTCCGGACATGTTGATGGGGATGGCCAAAAACCCGATTGTTTTCGCAATGGCGAATCCAAATCCTGAGATTGCCTACGATCTGGCCATCAAAACCCGTAAAGATCTGATCATGGCTACAGGCCGGTCTGATTATCCGAACCAGGTAAATAACGTGCTGGGTTTCCCTTATATTTTCCGCGGAGCGCTTGATGTTCGGGCAACCAGCATTAATGAAGCCATGAAAATTGCTGCGGTTAAGGCAATTGCCGAATTGGCTAAAAAATCAGTTCCTGAGGCGGTTAACCTGGCTTACAATGCACGAAACTTAAAATTCGGACGCGATTATATTATTCCAAAACCTGTTGATTTTAGGTTGATTACCGAAGTATCAACGGCTGTGGCAAAAGCTGCAATTGAAAGCGGCGTAGCCAGAAAAATTATTACCGATTGGGATGCCTATAATGAAGAACTCAGGAAACGTTTAGGTTTGGATGATGCCATTATGAGGGCGGTTACAACCAAAGCGAAAATGGATCCTAAACGGGTGGTGTTTGCAGAGGCTGATAATTATAAAATTTTAAAAGCTGCCCAGATCGTCAAAGATGAAAATATTGCCATTCCGATCCTATTGGGTAACCGCGAAAAAATACAGGCGATTATTGATGAGCATGCTTTGGAACTCGGGGGCGTAGAGATCATCGATCAGATGCAGAATCCTGAAAAAACCAAACAATATGCAGAAGCACTTTTCAAAAAACGCCAGCGAAAGGGGGTTTCTTCTATGCGCGACGCGACAAAGCTATTAAGAGACCGTAACTACTATGGTGCTTCGATGGTCGAATTTGGAGAGGCTGATGCGATGATTTCGGGTTTAACTAAAAATTACGGCGCTACCATTAAACCGGCCCTTCAGGTAATCGGTGTGGAACCAGGTGTTAAACGCGTTGCCGGTATGTACATGATGATGACCAAAAAAGGTCCTGTGTTTTTTGGCGATACGACTGTAAACGTAGATCCAACGGCAGAGGAATTGGTAGATATCACTTTGCTGATCGATAAATCGGTTAAACAGTTTAACATTAAACCGCGCATTGCTTTGTTATCGTATTCAAATTTTGGTTCTAACGATGGGATAACCCCCAATAAAGTTAGGGAAACCGTAAAGCTTCTTCATAAAAACTATCCCGAAATTGTAGTGGATGGAGAAATGCAAGGGAATTTTGCCATCAATAATGAATTGCTGCAGGATAATTTTCCATTTAGCACCTTGGCAGATGCCCCGGCCAATACTTTAGTGTTCCCAAATCTGGAATCCGGAAACATTGCATACAAATTGTTACAAGAGCTTGGCGGTGCCGAAGCAGTGGGTCCAATCCTGTTAGGACTGAATAAACCTGTTCATATTGTTCAATTAGGTAGTTCTGTACGCGAAATTGTTAATATGGTTACCATAGCTGTTGTAGATGTGCAGGGAAAAGAAGAAATTGCAACATCGAAACGAAAAGGTATATTTGGGAAAACAACTAAAAAGTAATATTACATGTACGCCTATATTGATGGTAGATTGACATTCAAAAACCCGGCTTATGTTGTGGTTGAGGCCGGAGGTATAGGCTATCATATAAATATCTCATTAAACACATACAGCGCTTTGGGCGATGCAGAAAGGTGCAAATTATATACCTGGCTGCATGTAAAAGAAGATGCACATACATTATACGGCTTCGCTGATGAGGGCGAACGCCGTTTATTTTTACATTTAATTTCGGTATCGGGCATCGGTCCAAACACCGGTAGGATGATTTTGTCCTCCATCACACCAATAGAGATTCAAACTGCAATTGTTAAAGCAGACTTGCCACTGATACAGCGGATAAAAGGCCTGGGTGCAAAAACCGCACAACGCCTGGTTTTAGAACTACAGGATAAATTAAAAAAAGAAGGGGCAGATTCATTAATTTCTATGCCTCAACACAATACTGTTAAAGATGAAGCGTTATCAGCATTGGTAATGCTCGGATTCGCCAAACAAACTGCCGAAAAAACTATAGACCAAATATTAAAAGTGACAGAAGGAAGCCTTTCGGTAGAGCAACTAATTAAACAAGCTTTGAAAACTTTATAGATTAACGCCTTTGAAGAGAATATCTACATTTCTTTTTCTCATTTCTCTCTTTTTAACTGCTTCTCAAACTACTTATTCTCAAGTTGTTGCAGGCAAAACGGATACGGTTAAGCCCAAAAATAGCTTCAGCCTGCGTGAAAAAGAAAAATTAGGGATTGGTTCGGCAGTTCATCCATTTTATCCATCTCCGAGTAATTTAAAACGAGTTGTAGAATACGACGCGAAGAATAAACGTTATGTGGTTAAGGAACTGATAGGAGAAAAATTTGTCCTTAATACCCAGTATTTAACCATTGATGAGTACCAGCGCCTGGTAAACAGCGAAATCAAAAGGGGGAACTGGCGTAGTATTTCCAATGCTGAAGTAAGCGATTATAGGACTACGGGCATAATTCCAAAAATCCAGGTAAACAGTAAAGCTTTTGAAAAACTATTTGGAGGTACAACAATTGATATTCAGCCTCGTGGCGAGGCCGAACTTACTTTTTTGGGCAGGATAAATAAAAACGAAAACCCACTTTTTAACGAAAGGCAAAGGGTACAGACCAATTTCGATTTTAACCAGAGGATCCAGATGGACCTTGTTGGAAATATCGGTACCAAGCTGAAAATTAAAAGTAATTACAATACCGAAGCACAGTTTGATTTTGAAAATCAGATCAAACTGGATTATACAGGAGGCGTAGATGATATTATTCAGAAAATAGAAGCGGGTAACGTAAGTTTGCCTTTAAATACCTCATTGATTACCGGAACACAGGCGCTTTTTGGTATAAAAACGCAACTTAAATTTGGACGTTTAAACGTAACCAGTGTTTATACTCAACAAAAATCGCAATCTAGAGAGATTAAAATTACTAATGGCGCACAGCAAAATACCACGACATTAAGCATTGATAGCTACGAAGCCAATAAACACTATTTCCTATCACAATATTTCAGAAATAATTATAACAGGAACCTGGCCAACGCACCTATTATCATTTCACCTATCCAGATTACTAAAATTGAAGTTTGGATTACCAATAAGGCAGGGAGTACAACCGACTCGAGGGATGTATTGGGCTTAATGGACCTGGGTGAAAATGTTCCTTTCAACAATGTATTAATTACAGGTGGAACTTCAGGTTTACCGGCAGGAACTACCGCTACTGGTTTTGCACAACAATCAAACAACCTGATCTCGCAGTTAAACGCTTATCAGGGCGGAGCAATCAGGCAAACAAATTCTAATGCAGCCCTTTCTTTCTTCCAAACAACCCCAGCTAACAGTAGCAATACCGATAACTTTGCCAAACTGGTTTACGCCAGAAAGTTAACAGAGCGCGAATTTACCTTTCAGCCACAGTTGGGGTATTTATCATTAAACAACCCGCTAAATGCCGATGAGGTTTTAGCTGTTGCCTACCGCTATACCTATAATGGTGTAGAATATCAGGTGGGTGAGTTTTCTACCGATGTTCCTTTTGATGCGGCTAATCCAAAAATGCTTTATGCTAAGTTGTTAAAGAACGAAACGACCAAGATACAGCTGCCGACCTGGGATCTGATGATGAAAAATATTTACTCCATTGGTGGCTACCAGATCAGCAGTCAAAATTTTAGACTTGATATTTACCGTATTGATAATGAAACAGGGGTGGATAATCCGGTCATGACCGAAGGTCAGAATACGGCTAACAAGCAGTGGATTAACCTAACTGAATTTGATCGTCTGAATCAGCAGAACGAACGGAAACCTGATGGAGTTTTCGATTTTGTGGCAGCAAACAATGCTTTTGGATCTTATTCTACAGCAAGCAATGCCAATCAGGCCAGTATGTTCGGTGTAGGCAGCAACGGACAAACCTCATTGGTTACCAATACCAATGCAGGTTATATTACCATCGATCCGGCAAATGGAAGAATTATTTTTCCGGTAATTGAACCCTTTGGTAAAGACCTGGCTGCAAAGTTTTTGCCGAGTGAACAGGCGTTGATTAATAAATATACATTTACGGCATTATACGATTCAACACAAACCATTGCGAGACAACTATTCCAAAACCAGAACAGGTATACCATCAGGGTAAATTACCAATCTGACATTTCTTCTGAATTCAGCTTGAATGCCATCAACGTTCCCGAAGGCTCGGTAAAGGTTTTTGCAGGAACGATGCCACTAACAGAGGGCGTAGATTTTACAGTCGATTATCAGGGTGGCCGGGTAAGCATCATCAATCAGGCACTTCTGGTATCTGGTCAACCCATCAGGATTACCACAGAAAACAGTGAAACCTTTGGTTTGCAGCAACGGTCGCTTTTCGGAACCCGTTTAGATTATCGTGTAAATAATAAATTAAATCTCGGCGGTACAATAATGAACCTGACCGAAAAACCTTTAACCCAGAAGGTAAACATTGGAGAAGAGCCTATTTCCAATACCATTTGGGGAGCAGATATTAATTACAGTTCACCGTCAAGATTTTTAACAAAACTGGTTGATAAACTGCCGTTCATTTCAACCAAAGCACCATCAAGTGTAACATTTTATGGTGAATTTGCGCAACTGATTCCCGGTCATCCGCGAGCGCTGAATTTTGCAGGCAGTAAAAACGGGGTAAGTTATCTGGATGATTTCGAAGCTTCAAGATCGGTAATCGATTTAAAGAGTGCTATTGCCTGGCAACTATCCGGTACACCACAGCTTTTTCCGGAATTTAATAAATCCAACGATTTATCATACGGTTATAACCGGGCGAGGATCGCGTTTTACAATATCGATCCAACTTTTTACAATTCAGCCGCTTCTACTACACCTGCCAATATCAGGGGCAACCGGACCGAACTTTCTAATCACTACGTAAGAGAGGTAATTGAACAGGAGGTTTTTCCATTTAAGGAAACCGCAACCGGGCAGGCTTTAAACATTACCACTTTGGATGTGGCCTTTTATCCAACTGTTAGGGGGCCATATAATTTCCGTACTACTGATTTCAGGCCGGATGGAAGTTTGTTGCAGCCCAGGAACAGTTGGGGCGGTTTTCAGCGTAAAATCGAAACCAATGATTTTGAAGCCTTAAATGTTGGCTTTATCGAATTTTGGGTAATGGATCCATTTATTTATAAACCGAATTCGGCCGGAGGTGATATTTATTTCAACCTCGGAAACATATCAGAAGATATTCTGAAAGACGGTAGAAAATCATTGGAAAATGGTTTGCCTGCTACGAACGATCCGAGCAAATATGATGAAACCGTTTGGGGGCGTGTGCCGAAACTACAACCTGTAGTGCAGGCTTTCGATAATGATCCAAATTCGCGTAGGGCTCAGGATGTAGGTTTGGACGGATTATCGGATGCTGATGAGAAAGTAAAATTTGCTGCGGCAATTACGCAGATCAAATCGCAACTGAATGCAACAGCTTCGGCAGCAATTGATGCCGATCCATCATCAGATAACTACACCTATTTCAGGGGACCGGCATTAGATCAGATCAATGCAGGTATTCTTAAGCGTTATGAAAAATACAACGGAACAGAAGGAAACTCTAAAACATCACAGCAGTCGCAGGAAGAATTAGGCCTTGAAAACTCAGCATCCACTTCGTTACCGGACGGGGAAGACATCAACCGCGATAATAACATGACGCAAAGCGATGAGTATTTTCAATATAAGGTTTCCATGCGCCCGGGTGATTTAAATGTTGGACAGAACTTTATTACTGATAAAGTCACCTCGCAGGTGAGACTGGCCAATGGAAACACGCAGGCCGTTTCATGGTATCAATTCAGAATCCCGATCGGCCAGTATCAAGATCGTGTGGGCGGTATCCAGGATTTTAAATCTATCCGTTTCTTTAGGATGTTTATGACCAATTTTGCTGATACTGCCGTTATGCGTTTCGCGAAGTTGCAGTTGATCCGTGGGGAATGGAGGGAGTTTAATGCCGCTAACCAGGCTTCGCAAGTAATTGTAGATCCTTCTTTACCTGCACTTACTCCTGATAATTCTACCATTGAAGTTTCGACGGTAAACATTGAAGAGAACGGCAAACGTTCACCAATTCCATATGTAACGCCTCCTGGTATTCTTCGCGAGCGAGACTATAGCAATTACCGGGGCGATACACGTTTAAATGAGCAATCGTTATCGGTTACCGTAAAATCGTTAAGAGATGGTTACGGTAGAGCCGCATTTAAAACAGCTTACAGTGATTTTAGGTCTTATAAACATCTGGAAATGTTTATTCATGCTGAAGCGGTTAATAACCAGGTTTTAAATGATAATGATGTTGCAGCGTTCTTGCGGATTGGTACCGACAATCAAGATAACTATTATGAATATGTAATTCCGTTAAAGGTTACTAACCCCGGTACAAGAGATGCCGATGCCATTTGGCCTGAAGCCAATAGAATGGATATTAACTTAACGCTTTTTCAGAATGCTAAGTTAGCCCGTAATGTTGCCAAACAAGCGAACGGGCAGCCATGGCCTGCAAATGTTCCCTTTACCTATACCGATGGAACAAGGACAATCATTGTTAAAGGGCAGCCTGATATGAGCAAGGTTCGGGTGTATATGGTGGGTGTTAAAAATCCGCTCCGCGCCGCCAATGATGAGCAGAATGATGATGGTCTTGATAAAAATGCACTGGTTTGGTTTAACGAATTAAGGTTAACCGAATTTGATGAAAGAGGCGGTTGGGCAGCCACAGGAAGACTGAACCTGAAACTGGCCGATTTTGCAGATGTAAATATTTCAGGAAGTAAATCGACCATTGGTTTTGGATCTATTGATTCGAAAGTGAGCGAGCGGAACCGTGCAGACAATGTATTGCTTGATGTTTCTTCAGCAATGGAATTGGGCAAGTTTCTGCCACAGAAATCGGGTGTGAAAATACCGATGTTCGTGAATTACTCTAAACAGGTTTCTACGCCGCAATTCAATCCAAGGACACCAGATATTGAGCTCAAAAATGCATTATCACAATCTACCAAGGAGCAAAAAGATTCGATTTTAAATTTCGCACAGGATTATACCATTAGGAGGGGCATCAACTTCACCAATGTTAGGAAGGAACGTACCAATACGAGTAAACCTGCCCAACTCTGGGATATTGAAAATTTTGCAGCAAGTTATGCTTATACCCAATACAATCATCGTGATTTTATTAATCAAAACAGCATTCAGAATACCTACAGGGCATCGTTACAGTACAGTTATTCAAAAGAAGCCAAAACAATAGCCCCTTTTGAAAAGATTATAAAATCGAACATGCTGGCTTTGTTAAGGGATTTTAACTTTAGTATTTTTCCTAGTGCCATTAATTTCAGAATTGATGTAGACCGTTTATATTCAGAAAATACCTTGCGGAATAACGATCCGAACAATACCATTGGGCTTTACCAGAGCGGATACGGCACTACCTTTAACAAAAACTTTACCATGAGCCGTGTTTATGGTATTGCGTGGAACCTTACACGTTCATTACAGCTGGATTTTAATGCCACAAATTATTCGATTATAGATGAACCGGATGGCAGAATTGATGGCATTAAACGTGATACCGTTTGGCAGAACCTAAAGCGCTTAGGCCGTACAACCGATTATAACCACAACTTAAACGTTACCTATAATTTACCGATTGATAAAATACCGGGACTAAACTGGGTGACCGTAAAAACCCGTTATGGAACCAACTTTAACTGGCAAACGGAGCCGTTATCTACCTTACGCGATCCGAATATAAATTTAGGTAATACGGTACAAAACAGCAGAACCGTTCAGGTGAACCCAACGTTAAACCTGACTGCGTTATACAACAAATTTAGCTTTATCAGAAATGCCGGGAATGATCAGGATGGGAGCAAAGCGAAGAACTTTTTTATCAATATCTTAACCAGCTTAAAAAATGTTAATGCCAGTTTTGTGCAGACAAAAGGTATTTTTCTTCCAGGTTATATGCCAACAACACAGTTTTTTGGTATCGACAGGGCTACAGGCGCGCCTGGTTTGGGGTTCGTTTTTGGTAGTCAGCGCGATATCCGCGAGATGGCGCTTGGCAATGGCTGGTTAACAACCGATACCTTACAGAACCAGTTATATGTTAATACACTGCGCGAAGATTTTCAGTTTACAGGCTTGGTTGAACCGTTTAAAGATTTACGGATTACTTTAAAAGCCAATAAAGCACAAACCAGAAATTTCAGTACTAATTTTAGGTATGTAGCCAGTGCATCATCATTTGAGAATCTGAGTGCAATTACTACAGGCGATTATAGTGTATCATACATCGCTTTGGGTACGGCATTTAAAGAAAGCAACTCCACTATTGTCTCTGAATTATTCAATCAGTTTATGGCTAACCGGATAATTATTTCGAGAAGGCTAGGCGCGCAAAACCCAAATTCGGCTGGCATTAGCGGAGGGTACGCAGATGGATACGGCAAGGAAAGCCAGGATGTAATTATCTCTGCTTTTATGGCTGCTTATTCTGGCAAGGATGCCGGCAGAACAAAAATGAATGCTTTCCCTAAAATACCACTTCCAAACTGGACCCTGACGTATAGTGGTTTAACCCGTATTGCGTTTATTGCAGATCAGTTTTCATCTGTCGATATCCGTCATGGCTATCGCTCAGCTTATAATATTAATGGATTTAATACCTTGTTGCGTTATCAGGAAACGAATGGCGCCGTTAGCAGTAGAGATGTAAATAATAATTTTTTGCCTGAATACCAGTTTGCTCAGGTAACCATTTCTGAGTATTTTTCTCCATTGGTTGGTGTGGATACCAGATTTAAAAACAACCTCACTGCCTCTTTCGAATTAAACCGGTCGCGTTTGCTGGGGCTTAGCCTGGCGAACAGTCAATTGGCACAGTTGTCTGAAAATAATATGGTATTGGGCCTGGGCTATCGCACCAATAAATTCCGCTTTCCGTTCGGATGGTTTAAAAGCCTCAAAATGGATAACAATATGGATTTTAAATTGGATGTGGCTATCCGTGATAACAAAACAGTTATCTATCGTGCCGATGTCACTGAAGCAGAAGTATCTTCGGGAGCCAAGAATATTACCTTAAGGCCGAGTGTAGATTATGTGTTAAATCAGAAATTTAATATCAAGTTATTTTACGATTCGAATATTACAAAACCTTATACTTCGCAAACCTTTAATACCTCTTTCAGTAATTTTGGTTTTAGCTTAAGGTTTACATTGAATTAATGATGTTTGATATTCTTAACAGTAACATTCTAAATCATTACCTGATGCTGCATTTGCATCTCCTTTAAACTGCGCTGTTATACACAGATTTCTGCAAGCATTGTTGTTTTTTACAAGTCGGATGATCGCAAAGACATATTTTTTTACACACACGGTTGACTACCCCGTTTTGTATACCAGGTAGCCTAAGGAATGTAGTCTATAATTTCTGTCCTTCTTTGTTAGGGGGCAACAGAGGATGAATAGGGGGGAAGTTGTTTAGCTGGAGCGGAAATTTAAGCCGTTTTGGCATAGGAAACCCATATTCCTGAAAAGGTTTCCTATGGCTAAAGCTTTATTCTATGCTTTTTGCATATCTGGTATTCAGCCAAAATACAATGCTGGTTAATACGATAAAAACAGCCAGGATTATGGGCTTCACGATCAGCAGAACTGCCCAAAATAAGCTGAAAAAAATAATTGCAATAATAATTAGCTTACTCATAATTAGTTTTTGGTTAGGTATTGTGTATGGTTAGATTTACATAGATACGTAATTTTTCATTTAAAAGATTTGAATTCCTACATAAAAGATATTCCTAATATGTTTGTATACATTGCGGTATTTCTTAATATGTTAGCAATCAAATAATTAATATTTTTACGGTGTGATGTTTTCTGTATGTATAAATAGGCAGGATTGGAAAAAAAACACTCATTTGCAGGATCAAGTATCTTCTTATGGTTTGAATTGTAGCGACTTTATCTTCCGGTTATCAGCCAAATGCTTTTACTGACCATATTTTTCCTGTATAGGGCTTAATATCAGCCCTAATCTGGCGATGCGGATTTGCTGGACTTCATTTATTTTTTTTCATAAATTTGCATGTCTTTAAATAATCAGATGATGAAAAAGCAATTCACAATTGACTGGATGTTAATCTTATTATTACTTTGTGCCTTAGCGGTGATTTTAGTCGATAAGGCAAGCCAGAGCAGGCAATTCCATAAAAATAGTCATGCCTTTAACGGTGTCTATAGCAGGTAATTTAATCGAATTGCTTAAATAATATACCGCTTCACGCTAAATAGCATTAACGCATTTTTATTATCTAAAGATGCATTTGTTCGTTAATCATAACCATAAATATGCATTATTGCGTTACACTAAGTTTTTTACTATGTTTGCATTCTAACCAACTATTTTTTATGAGAGACCGTCCAACGGTGGACTGGCTATTGATCACTTTATTGATTTTGGCATTTATGCTGATGGTAGTCGATTTTCAGTGTCAGAAGAAACGCAATCAATTTAGGAAGAAGCAGATCATGATACTACATCGTAACTAATGGTGTAATTATTGAATGTGTTTGATGTCCCTGAAATTTTAGTCAAGCGGGCAAACTTCCGATTGAAACCAGTATAGTCATCCTTGAAAGATTAAAATTATACTGTTGCTGCTGGTATAAGTTCTGAATATTATTTTTTACATGTTCTCAGCGTGAATAAAACAAGCTTACCCGAGCACCATTCGTAATTGTGTTCGTTTTGAGTTTCTAAAAACTTTTAATACAAAATAAGAGGATAATTATAGTTTAAAGAGGTCTGCTTATCTGATAATGAGGTGTTGGAAGCAATTAATTGACCGCTTCGGAAATGTCTACAATAATAAACGTGCAGATTGTGATCGTAAAATGAAAAGATGAGGAAACCATTTGATAAAACATTTCGTATGTGAATATTATTAACCAAATGTTTATGAGCAAATTTGACATAATCGGATCCATATTTACGCTATTATTTATTATATCATTACTGGTGTGGATAATGACTTTGGATTAAAGTACTATATGAGGAGCATATGATTTTGAACTATTCATTATCAATTATTGATGGGTTGAATCGAATATCGTAATTTAAGGTTGAATGGTTATAGTAGCAGCCACCATCATGCCATATACCTGATGTTTAATTGTTTCTATTTATTCACTGCAATTGCTGCTGTAGTATAGAATCACAAGCCGGCGTTTTGATACGAGCGCATAACATCGTCGAAACAGCAGCCTAGCAAAATAGATGTTTGTTCAATTGATAAATGTTGCAGTATATTAGCGTAGCGCTGATAAATTAATATCTAAGTTAATGGATTAGGCATTGCGATATGTGAAAGTAAATTGTATTTTTGGGGTGTAAATGTCAGGAAGCTCTAAAATGTTTGCAAGCCCTGACAGAGCAACAACTTAGATAACTTATTTTCAAAATATAAAATAATGAATTTTCCATCAGAAGGAAAATTAACAATAAATCAGAATTAATCCCTAATATTCAGAATACGCTAAAAGCCCTTTAGATAAAATTTATAGGGCTTTTTTTATTCAGTTTTATTCGGTATGTGTTCAAGATGTTTGCAAATGTGTGTGCAAGTGGCTACATTTGAGTATGGCAAATGTTGCAAAGTTTCTAGATAAAAGATTTGAGTTGGCAGACGGCACCTATAGAGTGAGGATACGTGTATCACATCAACGTAAATCTATATTCTTATCTACTCCGTTTTCATTCAGCGAAAAGGACTATTCCAAGCTGTTGACTGGCCGAAATATGAATAACGATGCCGATATGCAAAGGGCTAAAAAGAAGCTTGCAGAACTGGAAGACAAGGCTAACGCTATTGTTAAAGACCTGGATGTTTTTTCATTCGAAGCTTTTAAAGATCGATACGAACAAAAAGGTGATCGATTAGACTTGGTTAGCTTATTATTTGAGGAATCGACAAAATTGCGAGTATCCGGAAAATTTTCCAACGCAAACATTTACTTAAGTGCAAGCCGCATTTTAAAGAGGTTTGCTGAGGTCAAATATAATAAACAAACATTTCCTGTTGCCAACATCACGCCATCAGAATTAGAGCTATTTCAAAAATGGGCCGAAAGTGAGAAGCCTGAGGGTGATAAAAAATATTCTACAACCACAGTTAGCATCTGCATGGTGCGGATACAGAAAATATTTAATAGTTTAATCGCTGCGGGATTGATTGAAAGATCGTCATATCCTTTTGGTGAAGGAAAATATATTATCCCGCAGCCTGTAAATGCAAAAAGGCCTTTAGATTTGGAAGAGATAATGGCTCTTTACCAGTATGAGCCAAAAACAACTGTAGAGGCGTTTGCCAAAGACATGTTTATGTTTAGCTATTTGGCCAGCGGAATGAATATGGCTGACATATTTAGGCTAAGAAACTCAGATATTAGAAAAGATTATTTCTCATTTGAGCGTGAAAAAACTAAATCCAAGAAGACTAGAAATAAAACAGTTAATGTGATAGTAGAATTAACACCAGAACTTCAAGATATTATTGATCGAAACAAAGTTTATGTTATAGGAAGTGAATACGTTTTTAAGGTGCTCAACTCGAAAATGAGCGCGGAAAAAAAACACGGCGCCACCAGTGTGGCAATTGCGGCTATTAACAGGTCTCTGAAAAGCATTGCAAAAAAGATTGGCATCAACGAAGATATTTCTACCTATTATGCCAGGCATTCATTTGCTACCATTCTGATGGGCAACAATGTGCCTTTAGCATACATAAGCCAGCAGCTCAACCACGCTGATCTCAAAACTACCCAAAATTACCTTTCTAAGTTCCCACAACAACAAGCTAAACAATATAACGCAAGCCTTTTAAAAAAATCAAACTAGAAAAATACAATATGGAAATACAATACCAACAATTTAACAAGTGGGTTAGTTTAGCAAAGGACATTGGTTCTCTACTATCAAATAATTATGATATCCACATGGAAGATTTACATTTGTATTGGAATGGTGACTCTATTAATATAGATAATAATAAATTGACTAAGCTAAAACCAATTACTAATCTTTGTAAAGATTTTGACGGCAACGAACTCATATTGGAAATGCAAGATGAAATTGAATTAAATTGTGCTAACATTCCTAACGAAAGCAACCTTGAAAGATATTTTCATTTCATTAGAAGCAAATTCGAGCAAGCAATTGAAGCTTTATATTCTACTACCGATTATTATAGTCCCAATTCGGAACTGATTCATGAAAAGGTTTTCTCCATTATAGATTCTAATTCTAAGCCGGCCGACACCAAGAACAAAAATGGTGAAATTTTATACGATTTCTTACGTAGTATTAGGGGGCATGTGTCTGACCTCAATGAATTTTTACTTGTTTTAGAAGGTTATGAAAAAAAGTATGATTTTGCCTCTCATAATGAAAATACGATTGATTTAATGGATAGGCATAAATTGATTCTATTGTACCAAACTGGAGTGTTCGAAATGCTATTGGATAAATATCTAAATCCAGTTAACCCAAAAATGAAATTGGAAGATTTTTCAAAGCTAATAGCAACAATGATAGGGGCAAAAAGCAAAGAACTTCGCTCGGAAGTTGGGAAATTAAAGTCTGAGATACTAGATCCAAAAATAAAAAGAAACGTTCAGAGTGAAAAATCAATGCGTGAAGTTAATACGTTTCTAACATCATTAGGCATACCAATGGTAAATAGTATGTAATTAAACGATTTTTAATATAGTTTAACAGTTTGCGAGCACCCCCGTTTCACCCCGAAACAGGGGTTTTGTTTTTTTGTCCTGTTGGCAATAATCAACTGAAACATGCAAACGAAATATTTAAGTAATCAAACTACATCTCCGCGTTATCGTTATGGGCTTGCCGGCCTGGCTGCGTTAATAGGATGCTCTATCCCCACTGCTTTAAAGATCAAAAATAGCGGCCAAATACCGTTCGCTAAAATTGGTAAAAAATTCATTTTCGATGAAGAAAAAGTTATGGCCTCGCTTGAACAGAAAGGAGAAGTGAATGAGTAGTATACTGCAGAACCTAGAAAAAGACAAACCTTTATTTTCACTAACAATTGGTGAATTTCAAGCTTTAGTATCCGAACTCATACCCGCACCAGTTTTGGTGAAAGAAGCACCAGCGTTATCTTCCAAGTTTGTTGATGTTTTTGGAGCAGCTTCAATTTTAGGCAGAACACCTAGCGCAATCAGGAAACTACTATCTACGGGGAAACTCACAGCCTTAAAGCAAGGAAATAATCGCAATTACTTTGAGAGGGAATACCTTGAGAAATGGATGCGGGGTGAAACAGATTCGATCAGTAACAAAAAAAGGCCTTAACTATGAGTCAAGACCTTAAAAACTTTGGGAGTGATGGGGATCACTATGGTAAAGGTAAGTATAATTACAACAACCAACAAGCAGAGCTTAACCAGGTTCGCTTATACTTAACCAAACACAATGCATCAGCAACCATGGTTGCGACTGCCTTAAACATTTATCGTCCGAACCTTACCCGATACAAGCATATGCTTGAGGAAGATGGTTTGTTGTTTGTCACTCATAAAGCACCATGTAAAGAAACCGGTAGAGTGGTTTGCTACTTAAGCTGTAATCCAGAATTAAAGAAAGGCGGTGCAGATGGAAGTAAATAAACTTTTAATAATTAACAGGCTTGACGCTGAATTAAAAGAGAAAGTTATCAATGGTGTAGATCCCCGGGTAAGTATAGATTTTGAAGGCACTCAGTATACTTTATATGATTTTCGAGGCCTGATTAATGAAAACCAACGTGAATATGGCGAAAACCCAATGGCATTTGGGCCAGGATTTAACAACTTTCATGAAAACTACCCTCCTTTAAAACCTACTAAGAATACAATACGGAAAATTGAATATGATAATCAGGAGGATATCGAGTTTGGTAAAGGCGTTGCAAACGTTCAGCCAATTGAAAACCCGATGGATAAAATATTTATTCCAACTTGGGATAATAGACCTCCTGAGCATCCACCTGTTTTACTATTAAACGGAATAGGTGTATTAACATGGCAGAATTTGAGCGCCCTTATAGCTGCTCAAGGAATGGGAAAAAGTAGCAACTGCGAGGCTATTTTGGCTAGTTTTTTAAACCCGGAATGTGATGCGCTGGGTTGGCAGGTTGATCAGTCAATAACAGGTGTCATTTACTTAGATTTTGAAAGAACCAACACAGATGTATGGAACTCTTTCTATCGTATGGCCAGACGTGCTAAAATACCATACGGAGCCGATATAAGCAAGGTTGTTTTAGTTGGCATGAGATCCATTCCCCGTTTAGAACAACGTAAGGAAGCTATTATCAAACTACTTGAAAATAATCCATGGTGCAAGCTATTGGTTATGGATGGAGCTGGTGATTTAATCACCGATAGTAATGATTTGCCTCAAGCTATTGAATGCCGGATATGGATACGTGAACTAACCGTCAAATATCAACTTTCAATATTCACAACCTTACACCCCAATCCTAATTCATTAAAGCCAAGAGGTCATATAGGAAGCGAAATTATGAGAGAAGCTGAGGCAGTTATGGCGATTGAGAAATCAGCTGATTTAAGAGTGATACGCTCTGAATTTGAGCATGGAAAAAACAGAAATGGTGCACCAATTTGGGGAGCGTATGCCTGGGATGATGATGAGAAGATGATGTGTGCACATGATGTACCGGAACACTTTCTATTCGGTGACGGAAGGCAAAAAAAGAAAGTACTAGCAAAGCCAGAGGAGTTTGATGATGAATTTCATATTAAGCTATTGCACGACCTATTTAGCGAGGAAAAAGAATTTAATGCCGGCAAATATCACAAGCGACTTAAGGAGGTCTGGAATAGCGATCTTAATGGTAACATGGCTGGTAATAGACAGGTTGAGTTCAAAAGCTATCATATTCAACAGGATTTTATTACCTGCAAGCCTGGCGCAAAAGCGGGGGAAACAATACATTATTTGAGTGATAAATACTTATATCCGGATTGGTTATTTAATGATCTATCTGGTTAATTAAACAACCGTTTTTCATTAAACAACCGTCGGTTATTTGGTTGGTTAATTAATACCCCCCTGTTATAAATAGGGGGTAATTAACCGACCGACTAAATGGCCAAGCTAATTAAATAACCATACAATAAATAACCATTTCAAATGCAAGGCATATTTGAAAATTCAGAATGCACAATCTTTAAAGCAGGAGATGTACTTGAAGGCAGTAGAACTACTTCGCTGTATGATGTGCTTATTAACCCTCTTTGCTGCGAGGAAATGTTGATCAAGAAGCTGCGGACATTCCCGTATGGATCAGATGAGCAAAAGGCTTTAAAAGTTAAACTAACCGCAGCAACTTTTTCCAGCGTTCAACAGCCGAATGTAAGGGGTGAGCAGTACCACATTAAACACTCTGGATTTATTCAATTCGATATTGACGGGAAAGACCACAAGTCAATGCTTGAGCCGGGCGGTGTAATGAAAATGAAAGAATTGGTTTGCAAAATTCCTTATACAGCTTATTGCGGTTTGTCAGCGAGTGGTGTAAGTATTTGGGGGCTATTCAAGATGGAAAACGTCAATAAGCATTTAGAACATTTTGAGGCAATGTTTCAATCCTTCAAAGCGATTGGTATCGATTTAGATCGAAAGCCCAAAAACGTAGCCTCATTGAGGTTTATAGCTTATGATCCTGATGCTTATATCAATCCAAATGCGAAAATTTTCAATCTGATATACGTCGAGCCAGTCAAGGAAAAAAAAGAACTTAAAAAAAATGCCGACGGTAGTAACGATAATACTGAGTCAAAGGTTTTGCTCAGCAGGTTCAACACTGAGTGTGAGTTTGATTTAATCAATGACATCTTATTAAATGCCGGTTGGCAATACTGGAAAACGAAAGGTGAGAAAATATGCTACACCAGACCTGGCAAAAAGTCTGGCAATAGCGGGGATTATCACACCACTAAAAGAACATTCACAACTTTCAGCAGCTCGGCACCTGGTATAAATTGGATGAAAGAGAATGACTCCGGTACATGGAGCGCAAGCCCTGTAACACTACTACTCAACTACGAATGCGGTGGCAATTGGGCCAAAGTATTTGAATACATAAAAACTTACTTATAAAACAATATGGAACAATTTATCAAAAAGGCTGAAATAAACAGCAAAAAAATTAAGGCAATCAGTAAAGTTTTAAGTGAAATCGAAATTCGAGAGATATGCGAAATCAGGGATCCGATCGATCTGCGTAGCGAATTAAAAAGCATACTTAATATGGAGGGGTATGCTGAACAGCATTGGTTAAATGAAATAGTTAAACCGGATGCTTTGCCATGATTAATGGTATATGTCTAATAATTATGTTGGTAATCCTTATTGAATAATAATAAATAAAATGAAAAACTACGAATTAATAGCAAGCACAAAAGGGTGTAAAATTTTTAACACCGCTACGCTCCCACTACCGGACGATAACCAGCCTAAAGTGCGAGATGTGGCCTATAGAGAAATTCAGGCTGTTCAGGCTAACCGATGGTTAAGCAAACTGGAGAAAGAACGGCAGATAAGGAAAATTAGGGAACAATTTAAAGACGAAAAAATATAATGGAAAACTTATTGAAAAAAATCGAAAAATCAGAGCATAATAATCCCTTGCTGACGGCAGCTCTGCAGGAAATAGAAGTTTTAAAAGACAAACTGGATTCAGCCAGATCGATATTAGAAATGACACCTGAAAACACTTCCATTTATGAAGATGGCGAACCTATAAAGGTTTCTTATGATGATTTTAAAAGTTCTCAACTATGTTTATTATCTGACTTATTATTTTAAAAACGATGGGACAATCATTAATAATCGTAGGGATAATTGCCATGATCGACTTCCTCATTATGGAATATATCAAAATCAAAAAAGCTGAGGCATACGATTACGATGTAGAAAGGTTCAGGTATATCGAAGATCTTTCACCCGAAGAACTTATCATTAACCTTTACCTGATGTCTACTAAGGACAAAGAAGATTTGTTAAGCGTTCTCATCAATAAAAGCGAGCATACGGGAAACAACCGGCAGCTGATGAAAGTGATAAGGATTTTTTTAATTGAAGAACAAAACGGCTATTAAGGACATGGGGAAGTATTATGACGAGTATGATATTTCATTCGACGAATTTATCAATAGGGAAATTCAGATGGTAAACAATAACCGTCACATAACCAAAGAGGAAAAGGGGAAAATTATTAAGAAATTAAAAGATATTAAAAAGGAGGATTGGTAATGATTGGTTATTTAGGTAAAGTGTTTAATGAAGCAAAAATCACTAAAAAGGCTAAATTCATAAGCCTAGTTACAGCCAGATTAAAAGAACTGCATCCTGATGCATTTGAAGAATGCATAAGTCTATGCCAGCCAAAAATTAACGATATGGAAATGATACCAATTGTTATAAGCGAAGTATTGGCCGTTTATCCATGGAAGCTAGAAAACTATAAGACGATACTTGCAACTGTTTACTGGATTTTCGCACCATGGAAGATATTGCAACATGACAATAAACTTCCAACGGGAATGAGAGATTTGATCTGCAGCGGATTAAAATGTACACATCCTGAAACCGTTAGTATGGAGTCAATGCATCTGGCTGTTTACTGGAAAAACCCCCGCTTCAAAGAGAAAGTTACGGAGTTAGCAGATAAAATTTATAATGACTTAGATCGCGCAGGATATTTGGAGGTTGGAACATGGAAAACGGATTACAAGGTAAAGTAGGATTATAGGGGCTTATTGATCGCCTCTGTGCTGAAATATATTTTGAAGATGATTATTGACAATATAAATGAGGCTGACTTCTTGTAACAGGCCCATTTATATTTTAACATACGATTTTGCCTGCTAATTATGCATTAGGTGTGGCACCTGGTGGAAGCTTCTCTTTAATCTTGTTTTTTTTCAGATGCAATCTCGCAACAGCATAGTCAAATATTGCTAGCTCGAAACCCTTTTGTGGTGTATATGAATTAGATACAGTTGTTATCGCTGCAATTGCTTTCCTTTCCACTTGCAAGTGATTCAAGTTAAACTCACCAACATAGAGTCCAGATGGTAAATCAAACCAAATACCAAATCTACCACCATCCGGAGTTGCAAGAATAACACGATAAAATCCGCGTGCATAAATCTCCTGATGTAATCTTTCATAATCGCCATCAACGGCTCCGTTGATTTCCGGCCTAACTACAAATTTTGCCATTTTTTAAAGTTAAGAGTTTTAGATAAGTAATCAATGTACGATTTATTTGTATAACCTGATAACCTCGCAAGCTTCCCCACCCAATTCATTAGAGGTATTTTTGAGTATCAGTGAAATAACAATGAATATGGCTAACAAAAACCCAAACACGCAAGGATTGAGGCCTTATAAGAAAGGCGCATCTGGCAACCCAAAAGGAAGGCCAAAAAACGTAAAAAAGAGAATTGAAAACCTAATTGAGCGCAACCTTGATATGATCGAAACGGCAATGGAATCGGCTACTCCAAGTGATCGAATTGGGATGGTGTTAGGCTTATCTAAACTTATTTAGGACATGGAATCACTTAGAGCGATCAGCATCAACGATCCGAGGGTGCCCAAATACTTCCGAAAGATGTCAAAATTAATATTAAAGCTTTGGGTTGAGCGAAACCTTGAAAAGCTGAGGGCAATAAGGGATTCAAAAACCAATTTCAGGCTGCGGATCTATCACCATTCAGAGGGTACCGATAGTTACATACTGCGATAAGCGTTCAAGGTATTACATCTGGGCCGAGGTTGATCATGAAGTAAACGAAGAAACCAGTAAAGGCGAATATACCACGACAGTGGTCATGCCATACATGGCGAATGTAATGTTTACCAGAGGCTCATTAAATCAAGCAAAATACAACTAGCACATAAATTAAGATTAAAAGATGTTTAGTATAACTCCAGGCTTTTCTCAAGGCGACTTAGCTAAATGGATTAACGAAGATGTTGATGCAATTATTTACGACATGGGAGAAGCTATGTTTAAGGCTGGATGCAAAGTTGTTGATCTGGCCAGGGCGAAAACAAAAGCTGAAGGTGGGTTTGGAAACATCACCTGGAACCTTAGAGGCTCAATCGGTTGCCTGCTTCTGATCAATCACAGAATACCAGATGAATTTATTTACTTCCCATCTTTAGGTAAAGGCGAAGAAGGCAGACAAAAAGGTATTGATTATGCTCGTGAAATAGCGCTACTCGTTGACGATGGCGATCCGCTATTAATCATTGTCGCTGGGGAAGAATACGCCGGTTACGTTCAGGATATGCACGATTACGATGTAATTGACGGATCGACAAAGTTGTTTGATAGTTTACTTAAAAAAGTGGTATCATAATGAAAACGGCCTTTGATATTGTTCAGGACGTTCGGAGCCTTATAAACGTTTCGGAGTTGTTAAATCAGATTGACGGTCAAATATACCCATTCGTAAAGCCATCAAACAGTACCAAGCAGGATATTACTGTTTCAGTTTTATCTGCAAATAACGAACAGATACAAGAGGCTACTGTCAATATTCGGATTCATTCGCCTAATCTTAACGGATCACTTCCAGATTCGGAACATTACGATAAAATTTCAAAAATCATTTGCACACTTACTGATGCCCAGTATAGAGAATTTTTCCATACAGAAGTTTTTGAGCCTGGCAGGGTTTACCGGGATGAGAACGGAAAACACGTTTGCCTTGTGCAGCTCGATTATTATTCAATTCAAAGTAATTATAAAAACATATAAGCCTTGGCGAAGGGAACAATACAAGTTCTAAAACCAAAAGCAAGTCCGCTAGACGGGAGCGAGTTGATAGCCTCCCACATTCCTCAATCGGATCAGTCCTTAGATATTTCAAAGGGGCTTTTAGCCTAGATCAGCTACTTTGGGAAACATCATGGACAAACTATATGCTATATCTGGGATCAATAAACAGTGAAGAAGATTCTGAATATGAGAAGATAGAAGTTAGGGATAGTGACGATATATTTTAATAATTGTTACTAACACCCACGCGTAAGCGTAATACCCTGATAACTAGTGACTGTCAGGGTATTTTTGCCTTATGGCAAAAGGGATTACAAGCGGAGGGAGAAAGCTAAACTACAGTGCTTATTTAGATATCACAGAAACTTTAAAAAAGCAAGAAAAACTCAAGAGAGGATTTGATGATATTGCGGCCGCAGCCAAAAGAGCGGGTAATGGTCAAATTGACCCAAAACCCCTCACAACTTATCAGGCTGAACAACTTAAAATCAAGCAACAGGCTATTGATCTGGCTAAACAAAAGCAGGAACAGGCTAAAGCAGAAAAGGCTGCATCATTGGTATTACAAGATGCGCTAAAACAGGAGCGTTTAGCGCGTGAAGCTATCAATACCCAGATCGCAGCCAACCGGCTTGCCCAACAGCAGGCCAACCAGGTTGCAAAAGAACAAGCCGAGATACAAAAACAGATCGCCAACCAAAAAAGGCCTACTCAAGTAAGTAATTCTGCTGCTGAAATTGCCAAATATAATGCCGGAACACTTGGCACTAATGGGCAAGTAAACACAGCTTTCACCACTTACTTACGAGAAGTTAAAAAAGACTTTGACGCCGGTAAGATCAGCGCTAAGGAATATGTTGCTGAATTGGAGAGGTATTCGGCTGCGACATTAGCAAGCAACAGCGTTACTCGTACTCAGGTAACGGCTACCCAGGCCGCAACAAAGAGCAAACAAGAGTTAGCCCAGATTGAGGCTATAAACACCTTTCGTGTTAATGAGAATAATGCTGCCAGAAAAGTTGCAGCAAAAGAAGCTATAAATGAAAAGGGATCTATTGAACAGCGAAAAGCTGCTTTAGAAAGGTTGCTTGGTGTATATGCCCGTTTAAATTCTGAAGAAAGGAATACTTCTTACGGTACCAGAATGGCCAACACCATTGCTCAGTTAAGGGTACAGATCAAAGGAATAGAAGACCAGACTAAAAAGATGGCTTCTTCATCAGTTACCTCTATCGATCAATACAAGGCTTCACTCCAAAGATTATTGGCCGCCTATACTGCATTGAGCAAAGAACAGCGCGATACCGTTGCTGGCGCTAAGCTTGCCGAAATGATCAGAAATTTGAGAGACCAAATTAAAGGTCTTGAAGATGATACAAAAAGTTCAAAAAAAGGTATAGCAGCTGTTTTTGAATATTTAAAAGATAATATCACGTCAGCATTAGGCGCCATTGCTTTATTAACGGCTGCATGGAGTGCCGCTAAATCTGTATTCTCTCACAACGTTGAGATATCGGATAACTTCACCGATGTACAGAGAACAGCTAAACTGAGTAAAGAAGAAGTTTCTGAATTTGGGAAGGAATTAAAAAAGCTTGATACAAGGACTGATCTTGAACATTTACTTGATGTAGGTTTCATAGGTGGTAGGTTATCGGTTCCTAAACAGGATCTTGAAGATTTCGTGAAACAGGTTGATGAACTGGCGGTGGTACTCAAAAAAGAGTTCCCAGGTGGCGCTGAAGCCGTGGCTGAATCTTTGGGTAAAATTGTAACCATTTATAAAATCACCGAAACTGAAGGTGTTTCGTTGGGAACTGCTTTAAGCAAGGTAGGATCTACTTTATTGGAACTTGCCCACTCAGGGCCGGTAACAGTTAAATACTTGCAAGACTTTACGCTAGGCGTTGCCGGTACAGCTGCCAGCGCAAAATTATCTGTACCGGTGATTTCTGCATACGGTGCTGTTTTGGGTGAATCAGGACAGATTGCATCATCTGCAGCTTTAGCCATCACAAGGTTAGTAGCCGGATTGACCACTAAAACAGCTAAATATGCCGCAATTGCTCAGTTGGGTGATGCAACATTAACAGTTGAAAAATTTACAAAAATAGTAAATACAGATACCAAACAGGCTCTTGATTTATTTTTCAAAGGTTTAAAGGCTGGTAATCCTGTTGCTACTGAATTTGATGGTCGTTTAGGATCTGTTGGTATCAATACCGGTAAGATCATGAATGCGGTTAAAATTCTTGCCAATAACCAGGATAAATTAACTGACAGGATCCGCGTTTCATCAAAGGCTTTTGAAGAAGGTACAAGTGTTGCCCACAACTTTGGATTGGCTAACAATAACCTTGCTGCATCAGTAGACAAACTCAAAAACTCTGCAGTAAATCTAACAACTGATCCGAATAGCTCTTTAGCCTCATTTTTCAAAGGAATAGTAGATGGAAGTACCTACGCTATCAAAGCGATATCTGATTTAGATGAGGCCCTTACGAGAACCCAGCTTGAAAAAGATAGGAAAATAGTAGCTAGGGCCGATGGAAAACAATCAGGTAAAGACTTTTTAAGTGGTCTGTTTTTTGGAGGTGGCGCTCAGTCATCAAAAGAAATTGAGGAAGCCAGGGCGCGCATCAGGGAAAACAATTCAAGGATTCTTAATGATGAGATTGCTGCAAGGGGTAAAGCATCTGCAGATCTTTTGGCCAATGGTAAAAAAGAAATTGAGATTCGTAAGCTTATCACAGGGGAGGTTGTTAAACAGAAAATTGCGAATGATAGACTTGCCAATGCCCTTGCATTCGTAGCTAATCCTAAAAACACAGGTGAATCTGTTGAAACGGTTAGTAAGAGAATAAATAAGCTTAGGGAAGCTGCCAGACAACAAAGTGCATTGGTGGCCCAACTAAGAACCAAATTGCCAAAGAATACTGAAGTGTATGGGGATGGCAGTTTGATTAATCAGGAAGAAGAAGGCCGAACACCTGCCATAATTGAAGCTGAAATAAAGGCGTTAAAAGCTGTCAACAAAAAACTAAAAGTCGGATCTAAAGAGTTGGCCGAAGGTGTAGCTAAACTTAAGGCTCTTAAGAAAGAACTTAAACTGGCCCTCGGCGGAACTGATACGGAAGGAGTAAAAGCTGAGAATACTGCATTAAAGGCAGCGGAAGAATTCAGCTCTAAAATTACCGATCTTCATAATACTTCATTTAGTAAACAGATATCCACTAATGAGGCAGAAATACAGGCCATAAAAGATAAATATGCCAAAATGAAAGATGAGGCTGTTAAATACTATTCAGATCCGAAAAACACTGGCACAGCTAAAATAAACGGTAAGAATGTAAGCGCATCACAGGTCTACGCCACTATGAGGACTGATCAGGAAAAAGAGATCGCCGCAGCAAGGTACGCCCAAGGTACCGAAGCCCTTAAGGTATCTTTGGAAGAGCAAAGACAGCTGTACACTGATTTTGAGGAATACAAAGAAAAATTTGGGATCGATAAAGCCAAAGAGCGCTACGGCAAATTAATAAAGACAGACCGAACATATCTCGATCAGCTAAAAATCGCTTATTCTATTGCAATTGCTCAAGGCTACGCGGGAGGCTTCACTCCTGAAGTTACAGCCCGAATGTCTGATCTGAATAAAAACATCAAACTCGAAACCGAAGCAGAGAAGAAAAAGCATGATGAGCTATTATTTGGATTGCAAGCATACGCTGAAAAACGTAAGGTATTGCAGGAAAAAATGACTAAGAAAGTTTTAGAATTTGAGAAAGCTGGCAACAAAGGAAAAGCTGAAGAAGCCAGGAAAGAATATCAAAGACAATTACTAGACCTGGGTACCAGCCACGTTGAGCAGTTTGAGAGTTACAAAAAGTTTTTTGAAGATGTAGACGGATTGACTTCGACTGAAATGGCGAAAAGACTCGATACATTAAAGCTTGATATATCAAAACTTGATAGTCCAGAATTAAAAGAATTTCTAAATAAGATCTTAAGAGCAGGCCAGATACAGCTTAATACAAAAACAATAGATGGGTACAGATCCATTGTATCATCTTTACAGGAGGCCGCACAAGCTTCTGAAGGTTTAAGCGCAGGTCTATCCGAGGGTTTAAATATGGCGGTTAAGCTGGGTGCAGTATTTGTCGATATCAAAGCAAGTTTTGATCAGTTTAAACAAGCGAAAACGGACGATAATCCTTTAGGTATGTTGACTGCTGGTATTGCAGGTGTTTCTTCTGTTCTTTCCATCGTTAATATGGTTAGTGGGCTTTTTGCTAAAGCTCGGGCATTTAAAGAGGAAAACCAGAAAGTTATTAATGAATTCAACAATAAGCGGTTTTTTGCGGAATTTGATATTAACCAGTTGTACAGGGAGCGTTTGAGGACCCAACTTGAACTAAATTCGGTTACTGTATCCGGATTGAAGATGAGTACAGCGGAACTCAAAAAACAGTTGAATGAAAATGCTGCGGATTATAAAAGAATTTCGGAGTTATTATCACAAGAAAACTACATCACTGGCTACAAAAACACGTCCGGGGCCAACCTGGTTGTTAAGCAGGTTGCTATACTTGAAAGCCTTGCCGGAAAAAGTTATAAGGATATAGAAAAACTTTTCATGAGTGGTCAGTTAACAGATCGTGCGAAGGAGCTTTTCACACAGCTACAAAAGCTGCAAGCAGAGGGCGTGGATATTGATAAGCTTATAGCGGACAATACCAAATCTATTATGGATGCAGCTACAGGTACAACCGCCGACAGTATCAGGGATAGCATTATAACCGGATTTGAAAATGGGTATCGAACAGCCAAAGATTTTGCGGATGACTTTCAGTCATTGATGAGTTCAGCAACTAGGCAGATTTTTAAAGAGTTTATTGATAATCAAGAGTTAGCGGCGTTCTATAAGCAGTATGCAGATATGGCCCAAAATGGCCCATTAACGGTTGATCAAAAGGCCACACTCAAAGACCTTTACGATGCAATGATTGGCCGGATCAATGGGAAGTATGAAGAGCTTAAAGGTATTACAGGAAATGACTTCTTAGCCGATAATAAAAATTCTACCAACAACTTAAAAGGATCCGTAGCCCAACAGCTTACAGAATCAACAGGTACGATCATCGCAGGAAACTTAAGCGCCATACAGATCAACAGCGGGAAGATGGTCACCTTACAAACAATAACTAACAAAAGTATCGGAGATATCTACACCATTGCAAAAAGTAATTTTGATGTGCAGTTGCGAATTGAGGCCAATACATACAGAACTGCTGAAAATACCACAGATATCCCGGCGATTAAAGCTGCACTAGTGAGTATCGATAAAAAGATGGGAAATAGCGCAGCTGCTCTAACTGCTAACGGTCGATAATGGACGTAATTTACAAAGCCATGCAAAAAAAATGGCTAGGGTTTTCACCATTTGTCATTAAGCGCCTTGTCTACGCCAGCAAGGTAGCCATTAGCCCAAGCATCCAGATTTTGTTTTATTTCATGCGCTAAAACATGGTATTTCCCATCGTTATTACCCTTAAAAAATATGCAATTAATCTCACCATTTTTTTTGCTATCGGTATCGGACAAATATACTTTTCGTTTAGGGCTTGGGTTAGGATCCTCAATAAGTTCAACAAACTTTGGTTCAAACCGCAGCTTTCCGTCTTTAAATTGGATAACAATATTATAGTAGAACTCGTATTTGTACCAAGATAGCCTTGTTTTTATATCCGTCATTAAGGCATTAATGGTAATTGATTCGCCATCTACTGCACTGATCACCTTTGCAGGGTTCTGGTACAGGCTATTTACATATGTAAGCGTTCTCTTGTAAAGGTCTGCCTTGCTTACCTTAGGATATTCCAATACAGCATAATTTTTTGTGCTATCCGCTGATGAGACAAAGCCGTCGTGTTTCAACTCCATTCTAAGCCCCTGAGCATTTAATTTAGTAGCGGCCGCGGTAATGATCAATAAAAATAGTAAGCGTTTCATAAACGATGATTGACGTGTAAATATACCATTAAAACAATTAGCTATTTGTGTGTATTTCGAAGTAATGCCTTTAATGGTTCCATTTTAATCCCTCTATGTTGAATTCTATCGGTCTAAAACCCTCTTGATAAAATTCCGCCTCGACAATCATTTTTTTGTGCTTCTTTATTTTATCAATTAACTGATAATATTCAAAGAACACTACATCGCTACTCCCATCGGTAGGGTTGCTTACAGCATATCGTCTTGGTTTTTCATTATCAAAGCGAATTCGAAATCTAGTGTCGGTGTGCACTATGAATTGTCCTTTCGATATTTTCAGATAAACATTTCCAAAACCATCCTTATGCCTGATAACGAATCTTGCGATTGATCCACCATCGTACGGCGAGTCGAAGTAAAGGGCATCGTTAGCTTCAAGACTTGCAAAATACTTGACATCAGAAGTCATTTTGTCCTTGTCTTGAAAGTATTCCCAAGAGTGTTCTGTAGATTGTAGAGTATCTGTAATGATTCCGGAAGAATCGTTTAAATTTTGATCTGATATTCTATTTCTTGAATTATTACCAGCATTGCATTTTACTATCAATCCTAAAGCAACAATTGATGATATAACCCATATCAGATTTGAAGATTTGCGTTTTTTGTTTTCCATGTAGCTTGCGACTTTGTTCTGTATACAAAAATATGCCACTGCTTAGCATGATATTTACGGTTAACCGGATTTCAACATAATTAATCTTCAAGCCATTATCTATAAGATTACTCTTCAGATTTCTGCTGCTCCGGAGCTCGGCTATAAATGTCATCGGCCAAGTCTTTTAATACTTCCCAGCCTTTTTTTAGATCGTCGTCATTTAATTTTCTCGCTGAATCATTACCGTATTGATTTTCTTTTAGCTTATTATTTAGCGTCGTCCTTGCGTATTTATTATTTGGAAACATTTTATCCGCAATTGCAGATTTATTGAGTTCTGGTCTCGCCAAAATTTCCTTCAAGTCTTTTTCTTTCATTCAGCAAAGATTGTAAAAATAAATATCATCGGTATACATTTGTATAACATGACATTTTAGTGACGTTTTGATGATATTTTCGTACTACATTTGTATAACGAAAAAAGATTTTATTATGAAAGCAAGAGTATTTAAAACAGCATGGCAGATCTCCGCACGTTTTTCGACGTTCGCGAAAGCTTTAAAGCATGCATGGGCATTGATCAAATTAAAAAGGTCCATGCTCCTGGGAGTAACAAAGTTCACATACAAAAGAATTGACGGGTCTATGAGGTCCGCAATCGGAACCTTAAAGGATATCGATACAAGATACACCTTTCAATGTAATGCTCGGGCAAAAGAATCAATCGTATACTTCGATTTAGAGATGGGTGCTTTTAGATGCTTCAAGATTGATAACCTGATTTACTAAAAATCTTACAATGAATTTAAAAAAGCAAATAATCAAGCTGATTGAGAAATCCGAATTACCAAGCAAGGAGGTATTGGCCGCTCTGGATGAGGTACGTAAATCATACCACAATCCTAAAAATGTCGGTGATAAAGTGATGTCTCAAAAAGAGCATTCACAGCACATGGTTGCACAGATATACAAAAACAATTACACGCTAAGTAAAGATAAAGCTTGGGTTTTCTATCAAGGAGGTTGGCGTAAAATAAATGGCACTGCTCCCAATAGATACATCACCTATATCAAGGCCAATATTGCTGTGAAATTCAAAAAACTATAATCCTAATTCTATAACAATGAACCCTAACCAAATATCCTTAGCAAGACCAGTGCAGTGCTTATACGGCATTGCACTTGAGAGAGACGAGCTTAAGCTCAAAGCACTAAACGATAATAAGTCAATTTGCTGCGTACCGCTTGAGAGTAAAGAGCATTATACATGCATGAATGATGGAGACCTAAACACCATCAACATTGAGGAAAAACAATACTTAATAATCGCCACACTAACAATTGGCGGCATGATCTCCTAATTACTAACCAATAAAAAACCTGTTATGAATAATCAAAATATATCAACACCAATTCCTAACGCTGCAGCTGATTCTCAACTACACGTTTTACTGTTAGATCATTTTGATGGATACAGCCAAAAAGAACACGATGAAACATTTATCGAGTTCGTAAAGGCGATTGTTGGGCCTTATGATATGGCCGGTAAACTTACTCCATTAGATACAGCAAATTATGTAGGTGAGGTTATTACTTTACTTTCGCTTGTGCGGAATGTTAAAGAATGGCTACCTCAAACAAGCGAAAACATTCTAAGCACACTGCAAGCCGTTATTGACATTGACCTTGAACTGTTAGAAAAGTCTTTGCGATTCGCATTATGTAATCTGATTTATCAAGACAAAGGTTACGAAGGAACAACACTATTTGCATCAACAGAAATGATTAACGCTATGAACGATCTTAACGAGTGGTTGCAGACTGCTGAACATTATCACAATGATTGGACTGAGAAAGGAGGTTTCTCATGCTAAGCAATGTTAAATTAAAAGAAGATCATTCCAATCTATCTGAATTTATTTTCCACTTTGAGGGTGGAAGTATGTTAAATTGGACTTCGGAAGAAACGGCCAAAAAATCTATACATCCAAATAACTGGATGGACGGCACTGAAATTTTTACCGATAAAAATGACTGTAAAGAACGTGTTTTTAAGGAAATCAACATAGAAGGCAATTTTTTCGTTGTAATACCATTTTTTGATGAACCTTTTGTTGCTGCGGTATCCTACGTGAAACCGCATGCAGTTAAATTTTCTTTCTATAGCCATGATAAAATTAATTTTCCGGATCAGTACCTAAGAATTGATGAGATAAAGTCTATACACGCTGTTACAAAAGTATGTTACAATATGGTTATGCCAGGGGGGTGCCATTGCGCGGTAGATGGGGATTATTGCGGAGAAGGATGCAACCATCCGGAAAACAATCCTGAATTGAAAGGGGGGCAAAATGGCTAATCTAACAATCAATTTAGAATATATTACTCCTGATCAGGCTAGACAGGTACTAGAAATGTTTGATGGGCCTGAGCAATACCAGAAGAATTTCAGCGCAATAAAAGCTATTACAAGAGGCATGTTTAAGCTGCTTTGTGAAGGTGGGCCCAATCAAAAAATACAGGGCATGTTTAATACAGTAAACGACCTGCAGAGTATTCTTCTCTTAGATGACATGCAGGAAGTAGACCGCATACTCAATGCCAGTAACCTAATGCCAGATGTTTGGAAAGGTTTTGGTACTCCTGCAAATATCGATGTTGATGAAATGTATCACAGAAAAGGGGGCAGCGATGAAAAATAAATTTAACGGTGCTGAGCTTCTTAAAAGAATAGAAAAGCTAAATAAGGATGTTACCAAAAGCGGCATCCTTGCCGATAACGTAACGCCAGAGCAATCTTATTTACTTGAAAAAATTATTCGCAGTTTTTCTCAATCAGTACGACATATTGAGGTGAAAGCGCCCCTACTACGGTTAGACCGATTAAAGGTGTTTTTAGATCATTTAAAGTTTGGCAATTTATCACAAAAATTTGAGTTAGGCGATCATACTTTGTCAGCTGAGTACGCAATTCTTTTCCCTGAATACTGGACTACCCAGATTAATAAATGGGGCATGATGACGGGCGTTTATTTACCACTTGAATGTGATAGCTTTGCTGCGGAGAGGTTCTTTTTTGGCTTAACATGGAAACAGCAAAAACACCTTACGTTTTGCTATAACCAAAATCCGGAATGGGGAAACATCAAGATTAATGGCAGAACCGGAAGGGCGAAGCTAATTGAAAATTTTGAACAGTTCATTGCCTATTTTGAGAAAGGAGGCCGTCAATGTTAAAGCTACCTATTATTACTACACATTGGCCAATCACCAAAGGGAGAAAATTCACTTTGGCTCCTAATCAAAAATTACTAACAAACCAACCGAGTGACTTGAACTTACTCGGTTGCAGCGAATTCTTACATAAGCGAAATTTTGCGCCATCATCAAATCATGATGTGAGAAAATCACACATTGCTAACCAAAGCCGTAATATCGGCTTAGCTAAGAAAGGAGGATCCGATGAAAACTAGCGTTATTATCAAAGAGGCAAGGCAGGAGTTGCTTGATATGGAAAACCGATTGACAAAACAGCTGGCTGAACAATCACACGATACAATTACCCTTGATCTGGTTCGCGTATGCAGCCGCGTTTCATGCGCGATAGCAAACAGAGACGAAAAGGGTATTACCCAAATAAAGTGGCGGCAACACAATCGAGAACTAAAACAGGCATTGAAGGAACAGGATGCTTTGGTTATTGCGATATTGCGCGACAAAAGGAGCTAAAGAATGTAAAACAGGCGCGCGCGTGATACCGGTCTTACCTTCCCATCTTAATAGTTATTGAGAAATAAATCATTTTCCCACTTTTGATATTTTTGAGAATGAAAAATAATAACCAGGATGAAAGTTTTAATTCCCTTATGGGCCAAAAGTTATTGGAGTGTAAGCAGGCCATAGTGGAGATTGAAAGTGAAATAATGACTTTGAATGAAGTAGCCAGCCTGATCGGTGTGACCCGAAGAACAGTCTATACTTTTAGAAAGGAACTTAAACTACCATTTGCCCAGATAGGTGGGAAAAACATATTTTTCAGATCAGAGGTCTTGAAGACAATTGGCAATATAAAGATTAGGGCAAGGAATGAAAAATCAGATAAGTGAGTCAAGTAGCTGAAGAAGATAGTCGCCGACAAAAACCTTACATAACATCAGCAATGCCGGGCTTTAAAATCCAACAAAACGCTAAATTGAAGAGTTTTTTCAGTCAGTCACGCGAGGAAAGGTTCAAGCTATGCCGAGATAAAGGTTTTTCCAACATCACTTGATCTTAAAGACCGGTAAAAATCAACAGCAGCAGAAATTGAATTACGAATACAGACTGTTACCGCTATGATATTCCAGGGGTACTCAAGAATTGATATAGTGCGATATAGTGCGAAAAAATGGGATATTGAAAGGCTGAAAGCTTTTTCATAAATTCATTTTATGGAAAATAACGAAGAAGAAATTTTGGTCGATAAGTATTTAATGCACCAACTCATCAGCAAAATTGAAAATGTAACCAAAGTTGTGGAAACACTTCAGGTAGAGCTTCAACAAAAAACAAAGCCTTACATGACCCTTCAGGAAGTTATTGACTTCACCGGTTATGGCAAAACATGGGTTGCAGATCACAAGACAGATTTAGGAGGCAGAAAGGTTGGTGGTGGTCTCCGATTCAAAAGAGATACAGTAATTGAATTTATGGACCAATATGAGGTAAAGAGATCATGAATATTCAATGATTAAAAGTGAAAAACTAAATCTGATTCAATATGTTACATTTAAAGAGATATTCAAAAAATAATACAGGTATGTTTAATTGAATTAGTCAAAACTTAATCTGACAGTTACGATAAATTAAACAACGTAACAGAGATTAGTATTATGACTACACAATCAAAGATCATCAAGAACAAATTAGGTATCCTTGAGCTTGCTCAGCAC
>Ga0308159_1000782_pt1 | contig 59219 bp, 51 predicted proteins | sample PhyCR1_FD_201040 | JGI IMG/M metagenome (GOLD analysis project Ga0308159, IMG submission 201040) | Phyllosphere microbial communities from UC Gill Tract Community Farm, Albany, California, United States - DLSLC.R1 | ecosystem: Host-associated > Plants > Phyllosphere > Unclassified | place: USA...
GTGTCGAATCTTTACCCAATAACTTTGCGAAGACGTTGCCGAGTATTCCCACGTGATGCTCCACAATGTTGGATGGACGATGAATGGAAGTTTCATCCTCGCCCCATACAGGTTAGTAAACAACCGCAATCTTTTGATTGCTTTGGTCAGTTTTATTGAACCTGCGGGCTTTCCGGCGTGTTGCACAACCACCACCAGCGCGAGGTTTCAAGGCGTAGACGGAGATAAAAATCCTGCAATAGCGGCAAGGTGAGAGAAGAGAGTGAACGTGGCGTGAGAGGGGAGGTATAAAGGTTGTCGCGCAACCAGCTTTCGCGGAGACATTCCACACGTTCCTGCGGGAAGGTCTGGATTTTTTGCCCGAGATCGTCGCGTTTTTCAGCAAAGTTTTGCTGCGTCATCATCGTGATGCTCTCGCTCATGTCTCCGATAAAAGCCTCGATATGCCCGACGATTTGCTCAACACAATGACTGGGCGACTGCACGGCAAACAGAATGCCGCTTTCACCCGCCGACTGCATAAAGCGACAGGAAACGACGTAGCCGATATTAAGCTCAACCCGCAACCGCTGGAAGAATTGCGGCTCAAAAAGCGAGGCAAGAAGCTGCCAGGCGGCCAGACAAACGGGGGTTTGTTCCACCAGCGGGCAAAACAGCAGCACGGCGGCATCCTGACTGGCGGTCGGGAAGAGGTAGCGTGATCGGCAGGATTGCGGTGGCAAAGGCGAAGTCGATGCGGCATTCACCTTGCCCGGAAAACGGCTCAACAGGCGCGAAACGGCGTCGTGCAGCGTCTTGTCACCGCCGTATAGCGCAGCATTCCACGCCACTTCAGGCAGCGTGGCGCAAGGGGTCTGCAAATTCGGTTCCGCACTCAACAGCAGCGGCAGCCGATTCAGCAGGCAGCGAATGGCGATTTCGCTGTGCAGTGCCTGTTCGGCCTGCCTGAACTGGCGTTCACCCTGCGCAAGCATCTCGGCGGACAGCGCGGTAAACTGCCTGATTACGGCGTCCAGCGTGCCCGCCAGCAGCGCATTGGGACCGCTGAGTTGCAGCAACCATTGCCCTTGATATCGTTCGAAAGTCAGCCGTGTGCCCTGATGAGCGCACTGGCCGATAAGCGCCCTGAGCGAAGCCTGAAGGATGTAGGCCCAGCGCGAAGGCAAGGGGTCGCCGAGCACCGGACTCACTATCACCACGCCTTCTTTCTCACCCGGCAATGCATGCGGCAGCGTGATTTTCTGCTCCGGCAGAACGGGCGCGTTTACCGGCTGACCCAGCGGATAAAATACAAAGTCGGGCGGCGCAATGTGACTCGCAGCAGGCATGTCGAACGGCGTAATAGGCAAGTCGAAACCCTGAATCTTGCGGGGCTGCGCGTCCAGTTCAGCGGTTGCCCACAGCCGTGCCATTCTGCTTCTGGTCAATTGCGACAGAAGCCGTTTCCATGCTTCCCGTTCGTCTGGCGTGAATTTATCGACAGGCGGAAAATCGAAGGCGGTGGTCCGCAGTTTATCCACCGGCGACAAGTGAGAAAATCCGTCGGCGGCGAGGCTGGCATAGTGGCGCAGGGAAGCATCGGCCAGGGCGGAAAGTGCATCCAGCCAGTGGAAAAATAGGGTCTCCACATCGGCCGTCGTCGAATGACTGTCGCGATTGAGTAAAAACTCGAAGGTAATAATCGCTTCACTTTCAGTGTCATAAGGCTTCATCAGCTGTACGCTGTCGCACAATCCGTGCATTCGCAACGTGTCCAGCAAGCCAAGCGGCGCTTCGTCGATGAAAAACTGGCGCAGTAAGGTCAGCGAGGTCGCCGCCTGACGCGTCAGGGCAAGCATAAAGGAGAGGTGCAGACGCGCCGGCCCCTCACTGCGCAGGGCATAGCTTCGCTGCGCGCTCAGGGCAAGGGGCGTCGTCGCGGGCCGTGAATGGGTCTGAACCGGTGGAAAAACATGAGCATAGCGTTTGGCCAGCGCGGCCAGTTCATCAAGCGGCTGCGGCCCTGAAATCCATAGAGACAACAAACCCGTATGGAAATGCTGGCGATGATAGTCGCGCAGGGCGGCTTGCAGCGCAGGCAGGTCTTCCCCAAATGCCGAAAGATTGCCGACGTGAAATGTCGATAACGCTTTCGGCGAGTCGAAAACAGCACCCAGTGCAGCTTCGCACAATGTGTCGGCATCCGTTGCCAACATGCGAAACTCGGCATCGATTACCGTGGTTTCCTGTTTGATGGCGTCAAGCGCCAGTCGCGGCCGCGCCAGCATGTCCGTCAGTCGGGCAAAACCGGCTTCCAGTTTGGCGGCGGCGACGTCAAAAAACCAGGCGGTGGCGGTTGGCAAGGTTGTGGCATTAAGCCGCGCGTCTTCTGCCTGCGCCCAGCTCATTAAACGGCTGTCGCCCTCATACTCCTGACTGCCGGCAAAGACGACGTGCTCAAACAGATGGGCCAGTCCGGGCCACTGCTCCGGCTCGTGATGGCTGCCTGCCGAAAGATGAAACAGCGCGGCCGCGCGAGTGGCCCCGGGATCCCGGGAAAGCGTCACCCACAGACCATTTGCGAGCCGCAGCCGTTGTTGCTTCATGCGACCGGCGTTTTGAAAATCAGCTGCTGGGAGTTGCTGCGGTTACGGAACTGCAACTGACTGACCTGAATGTTGGTGCAGTTGGCCTGCTCGCGCGCTTCCAGAATCTTGCCGTGATGCGGAGATTTGGAGCACACAGGGTCAGTGTTGTCCGCATTGCCCGTCAGCATAAAGGCCTGACAGCGGCAGCCGCCGAAGTCTTTCTCTTTTTCGGAACACGAACGGCAAGGTTCCGGCATCCAGTCAAAGCCGCGATACTTGTTGAAGCCAAACGAGTTGTACCAGATATCCTGCAATGACTGCTCCAGCACCGACGGAAACTCGACCGGCAGCTGACGTGCGCTGTGGCAGGGCAGCGCCATGCCTTCAGGCGTGACACTCAGGAAAATCGCGCCCCAGCCGCCCATACAGCCCTTCGGACGCTCTTCATAGTAGTCGGGCGTCACAAACAGCAGGTTAGCCAGATTCCCCTTGTCGGCCATCTTGACGCGGTAGTCGGCGACGACGGCTTCGGCATCGGCAATCTGCTCGCGCGTAGGCAGCAGACCTTCGCGGTTTAATTGCGCCCAGCCATAGAACTGACAGGTCGCCAGTTCGACGTCGTCGGCCTCAAGCTCGATGCTGAGTTCGATGATTTTATCGATCTGGTGAATATTGTGGCGATGCAAAACAAAGTTGAGCACCATCGGATAACCGTGGGCCTTGACCGCTTTCGCCATATCCAGCTTCTGCTGGAAAGCCTTGGCCGACCCGGCCAGCGCGGCATTCAGGGTTTCATCGCTCGCCTGGAAGCTTATCTGGATATGGTCCAGACCGGCTTCGGCAAAGGCATCGATTTTCTTCTCGGTCAGACCAATCCCCGACGTAATCAGGTTGGTATAGAAACCGAGGTCGCGTGCCGCCTTGATAAGCTCGGGCAAATCCTTGCGCACCAGCGGTTCACCGCCGGAGAAGCCAATCTGCACAGCGCCCATGGCGCGCGCCTGTTCAAACACCGTAATCCATTGTTCGGTGGTCAGCTCTTTGTCCTGCCTGGCAAAATCAAGCGGGTTCGAGCAGTAGGGACACTGCAACGGACAACGGTAAGTCAGTTCTGCCAGCAACCAGAGCGGCGGATTGACTTGAGGTTTAAGCAGGTTCACGGAAAATTATCCACTTTTGTTCGTAGGCTTGGGCAAAGAACTCTTTAACGTCATCATCCACGCCGCCCGCTTCCGGGAAACGTTGATTCAGCCCGTCAATGATTTCGGAAAGCAGACGTTTTCCGTCGACATTTTCCAGAATCATGGCGGCACTTTCGTTAAGCTTTGCCATACCTTCAGGGTAAAGGATCACATGACAATCCTGCGTCGGTTCCCATTGCAGGCGGAATCCACGACGAAACATTGGCACCTGATTGACGTTGATTTCGATCATAACAGCTTGCCTCTATGCCATACCGGCTGTTGCGTGACGCTGTGGTAAGGCGCGCGGTCGAGTTCATAGGCCATGGTCATCGCGTCGAGCATGGTCCACAGAATGTCCAGCTTGAACTGTAAAATCTCCAGCATGCGTTGCTGTTTCTCTACGGTATTACAGTACTCCAGCGCCAATTCCAGACCGTGCTCGACGTCGCGATTTGCCTGACTCAGACGGCTGCGGAAGTAGTGATAGCCTTCCGGCTGGATCCACTGATAGTGGTTCGGCCAGCTGTCGAGGCGCGACTGGTGAATCTGCGGGGCAAAGAGTTCGGTCAGCGAGCTGCACGCTGCTTCCTGCCAGACTGCGCGGCGGGCAAAGTTGACGTAGGCATCTACGGCAAAACGCACGCCCGGCAGCACCATTTTTTCGGAAAGCAGGACGTCGCGGTCAAGGCCCACGGCTTCACCCAGCTGCAACCAGGCTTCGATTCCGCCCTCGCTGTCGCCCTGTCCGTCGTGGTCGAGGATGCGTTGTACCCACTTGCGGCGGGTTTGGGCGTCCGGACAGTTGGCCATGATCGCCGCATCTTTCATCGGGATGCTGGTCTGATAATAGAAACGGTTGGCAACCCATCCCTGAATCTGCTCGCGCGTCGCCTGGCCGTTATGCATCGCGATGTGATAAGGGTGATGAATATGATAATAGGCGCCTTTGGCGCGCAGTGCCTGTTCAAACTCTTGCGGCGTCATCAGCGCGGCCGAGGAATCAAATGTATTCATGTCGGGTGTCCTAAAGTTCAATGCGCATGCCGTCCCAACTCACTTCGATGCCTTGCTCGTTCAGCGCCTGCCGCTCGGCAGAAGATTCATCGAGAATCGGGTTGGTATTGTTGATATGAATAAGGATCTTGCGCTCGGCGGGCAGTGAAGAGAGCAGGTCCATCAGACCCTGTTTCTCGGCCAGCGCCAAATGACCCATATCTTTGCCGGTGTTGCGGCCCACGCCGGTATTCGCCAGCTCGTTGTCGCGCCACAGCGTACCGTCAATCAGCAGGCAATCGGCTTTTTTCAGCCAGCCCATCAGCGCGTCGTCCGGCTCGCCGAGACCCGGGGCATACATCAGCGTCTTGCCGGTGCGGGTGTCTTCGATAAACAGCGCAATATTGTGGCCCGGTAGCGGCTTGCCGCGATATTCGGAATACGGCGGTGCATTGCTGAGCAACGGGATCGCGGTGAATTTCAGCGCCGGGCAGACCGCCGTGGAAAACGCCTCATCAGGATCGATGGCGTGATGCACCAGTCCGCCATTCCAGTGGGACAGCATGGTAAAGACCGGAAATCCGGTGGTCAGGTCCTGATGGACCTCAGGCGTACACCACACCTGATGCGGACAGCCTTCACGCAGGTTCAGCAAACCCGCGCTATGGTCAATCTGGCTATCCGTAAGAATAATCGAGCCAATCGCAGTACCGCGCAGCACACCGTGTTTAATCAGGTCGGGCGTGGCGGCAATCTGGTGGCAAACGTCGGGGGATGCATTACAGAGCACCCAATCGATACCGTCATCACTGATGGCAATCGAAGATTGCGTACGCGCCGAGGTTTTCATGGTGCCGTTGCGCACGCCCTGACAGTTGTTGCAGTTGCAGTTCCACTGTGGGAAGCCACCGCCCGCAGCGGAACCAAGAACGTTAATCAGCATGTGTAGACCAGGAAGTGAAAAAAAAGAAAAATGCCCGCAGCGAACTACGGGCATGAGGGATTAGCGGTTAGAGATGTACAGCGTAACTTCTAAGCCCAGACGCAGATCAACAAATTTAGGTTTGGTCCATGTAGTCATGGTCGACTCCTCTTGGTGTTACAGGTTAAAAAAACATCCTGCCAGGATTAATTCCGGCAGATGAAGTGCTCGTTGTCAAATATAGAAATTTGGCGCCGCAGATGTTCCTCCTAAGCGAAAGTGATATCAACCACGCAAACTGTAGGGGGATAGCCTGAAAAGCGCGCTACAAAGGCATTCCTGCGTTACTCGCCCCAGGTTTGCCTTAATACTTTTAACCAGTTGCGACAGGCAAGTTTCTCAATAAGCGCATTATTGTAACCGGCATGTTTCATTTGTTGTAACAGTAATGGCAGGCCCGTTACATCACCTAACGCTTCGGGAACGCTGATGCCGTCGAAATCGGAACCCAGTCCAACGCGATCTTCGCCCACTTTTTCGATTAGGTAATCAATATGTTGCACAATTCTTTCCAGCGGGGTGTCGGCGTCGCGCTTGCCGTCTGCGCGCAGAAACGCATTGCCGAAATTCACGCCGACAAAACCGTCGCTTTCCGCAATTGCCGCCAGCTGTCTGTCCGTCAGATTCCGGGGCTGGGCGCATAGCGCATGGGCGTTGGAATGCGTGGCAACCAGTGGCGCATCGCTAAAGCGTGCGGTTTGCCAGAACGCCTTCTCATTCATGTGCGACACGTCTATCAGAATTTTTTTCCGGTTACAGGCTCGCAGCAGGCCAAGACCGGCCAACGTCAGTCCGTCACCGCTGTCGGGTGAACCCGGAAAATCGCCGGTCACACCTACGCCAAACGGATTGGGCAGATTCCACAGCGGACCGATGCTGCGCAGCCCCGCTTCGTAAAGTGCGTCCAGATTGCCGAGCGATACGTCGATGGCCTCCGCACCTTCTATATGCAGCACCATCGCCAATACACCCTGTGCGAGACATTGTTCAATTTCGGCCGCCGTGCGGCAAATGCGCGCGCGTCCCGCCGACTGACTCTCTATGCGCTGAAGCAGAGCTATCTGCTGATGCGTTATTTCGAGCGGATGATGAGGCTGCGGCGCGGCATGCGGTTTCAGCTTCGGCATGTAGGAGGCAGGCGGGATAAACACCGCGAACAGCCCACCCGCGAACCCGCCCTGGCGCATACGTGTTAAATCCAGATGGCCGTCGAGTGTGCCATCGAGAAATTGTGCAACCGGATCGTTGTCGTGCAGCCAAAGGCGCAGCAAGAGATCGTTATGACCATCAAATACCTGATAAAGCGGGGCGTGCGAAGTCAGCGTCATGGGGTAATCAGCGTTTGGAGTGAGATAACTAATGTCGATTTAAAATATTAAATAAATGATACCCCATTGCGGTAAATATTAACCCGATAAAAAATGCTCCTCTCTTCCTCGGGTCAATATTATTTAAATAAACCCGCGGACTTGTTTAAAGAAATTATATGAATTAGTTCATTGAATTATAAGTCTTTAATTATCCATTTCGGCTGTGAAAATTATTTGAACAAGTTGGCAAATTCTTTCCGCTATCCGCCTCTCCCAATCTCTCTTATTGTTATTTCAGGCAACACGAAAGCAAACAAAATTTCACAAGTTAATAACTTAACAATACTTCCGAGAGGCGATGACCATGTCTAGATTCGAACTGCTTGACCCACAGAATTCCGCGCTGATTTTTATCGACCATCAGCCGCAAATGTCTTTTGGCGTAGCCAATATCGATCGCCAGCAGCTTAAAAACAACACCGTTGCGCTCGCCAAGGCAGGCAAGGTTTTTAATGTGCCAGTGATTTATACCTCCGTGGAAACAGAAAGTTTTAGCGGTTATATCTGGCCGGAACTGCTGGCGGTGCATCCCGACGTCAAGCCGATTGAGAGAACCTCAATGAATTCCTGGGAAGACGAGGCCTTTGTCGCCGCCGTTAACGCCACCGGCCGCAAGAAACTGATTATTTCTGCCTTGTGGACAGAGGTCTGTCTGACCTTCCCGGCATTGATGGCATTGAACGAAGGCTTTGAGGTTTATGTCGTGACCGACACGTCCGGCGGAACCAGTGTGGACGCCCACGAACGCGCTATCGACCGCATGGTGCAGGCTGGCGCGGTGCCGGTAACCTGGCAGCAGGTCTTGCTGGAATACCAGCGCGACTGGTCTCGCAAAGAAACCTACGACGCCGTGATGGATCTGGTGCGTGAACACAGCGGCGCATATGGAATGGGCGTGGACTACGCCTATACGCTGGTGCATAAGGCTCCGCAGCGTAAGGCCTAACTTATTCAATCCACATGTCCAGTTGCCGAACCTGGCCGCGAGGTCGGGTCTGGCGGGAGAGAACCATGCGTAATTTACCTGTTTCCGGAATGAAATCTTCAGCCGTGCCGTATATCAGTGTGCGCTGGCTGGCTCTACTGGCTATCTGCGCCGCGTATTTGCAGGGGGGAGGGGTCAAGCTGTTTGATTTTTCGTCTGCCGTTGCCGAAATGCAGCATTTTGGACTTTCACCGGCGGCACCGATGGCGGCGGCCGTGATTGTGCTCGAACTCGGCGCTTCGCTGCTGATTCTTTCGGGACGTTACCGCTGGTTGGGCGCCATCGCGCTGGGAATTTTTACCCTTGCCGCAAATTTTATGGCCAACAACTTCTGGGCGATTTCCGGCCCCGAGCGCGCGATGGTCATGAACGGTTTCTTTGAGCATGTGGGCCTTGTCGGCGCGTTCGCCTACGTCGCCTGGCAGGATCTTCGCGAAGAATAAAATGCGTTGCTAATCTTCCTGATACCTTACAGGAGTAAAAGCGATGAAAATTACCCATCTGGATCATTTGGTGTTAACCGTGGCGGATATCGATGCCACGGTGAGATTCTATCGACATGTACTGGGCTTTGAGGTGGTGACGTTCAAGGGCGACCGCAAGGCCTTGACCTTTGGTCAGCAGAAAATCAACCTGCACCCGCGAGGTCACGAGTTTGAACCTAAGGCCAAAACACCGACGCCAGGCTCGGCGGATTTGTGTTTTATCAGCGCCACGCCTGTTGACGAGATTGTGGTTGAACTCAATGAACACGGTATTCCCATAGAAGAGGGCCCTGTCCTGCGAACGGGTGCGCAGGGCGCTATTTTATCTGTCTATATTCGTGACCCCGACGCCAATCTCATTGAAATTTCGAATCTTGTCCATCAGTAATTTCCCCTTCGGCTGGCCTAAAGCCAGCCTGCAATCCTTCCTAAAATTCCTCCATTTTCGCCGGTTTTACTTCAAATTGTTCTCATAACGCACAAAGTGTAATCAAGTCGTAAAGAAATGTATTTTTTTCGCAAGTTTTTCGTGATAAAAATAAGAACATAAATGATAACTATTATCTTTATCATTTGATGTGCCATCACGTTTTTCCGGGAATAACTGTTTACCTGAGGGATTTTATTCGGGCGGTTAGGTGCTCTTGATGGTTGAGTCGGCTAATTAATAAATACTTATAACGAAGAAAATGGACAAAAATCTCACCTTGCCTTTCAGTAGTTTCAATTCGCTTACGTTATTTACCGGTCTGTGCATCGGTATCACTACGCCTGCTTTTGCTCAGGCGGCTGATAATTCAGATAAAAAATCAGACGATACGTTAGTGATTGAAGCGCAGGCACCTTCGCTTTATGCACCGGGAGAATCTGCGGACCCGAAATTTACTCGTCCGCTGATTGATACTACTCGTACGATTACCGTTATTCCAAAGCAGGTTCTTAACGATCAGGGCGTGAACAATCTGACCGACGCGTTGAAAAACGTGCCGGGCGTTGGCGCATTCTATGCAGGTGAAAACGGCAGTTCGTCTACCGGCGATGCGGTTTACATGCGCGGCGTCGATACCTCCAACAGCATTTACGTGGACGGAATTCGCGATATCGGCAGCGTGTCACGCGATACGTTCAATACCGAACAGGTCGAAGTTATCAAAGGCCCTTCGGGCAGCGACTATGGCCGCAGTGCGCCGACCGGTTCTATCAACATGATTAGCAAACAGCCCCGCACCGATACCGGCATCGATGCCTCTGTCAGTGCGGGCAGCGCCTGGTTCCGCCGCAGCACGCTCGACTATAACCAGATGATCAACGACACCACGGCGTTTCGTTTGAACCTGATGGGTGAAAAAACGCACGACGCCAGCCGCGATAAAGTACAGAACGAGCGCTACGGCGTGGCACCGTCCATTGCCTTTGGTCTGGGCACATCCAATCGCCTGTTCCTGAACTACATGCATGTGACGCAGCACAATACGCCGGACGGCGGAGTGCCAACCATCGGCCTGCCGGGCTATTCGGCCCCGTCTGCGGCAACCGCTGCACTGAACAATTCGGGCAAGGTCAACAGCCACAACTTCTACGGAACCGATTCTGATTACGACGATTCGACCACCGATACCGTGACCATGCGTTTCGAACACGATTTCTCGGACAACACCACGATTCGCAACACCACCCGCTGGTCGCAGATTAAACAGGATTACCTGTTAAGCGCCTTTATGGCGGCAGATAGTAACATTACACGTCCAACGGCGGATGTGGGTTCCTGGTCGCTGGGTCGTCTGTCGAATACCAAGGACGTCAGCAATAAAATTCTGACCAACCAGACCAACATTACCTCGAAGTTCCAGACGGGATCGATTGGTCATGATGTCAGCGCAGGTGTGGAATTCACCCGCGAGCAGCAAACCAACTACGGCGTAAATGCGCTGACGCCGCCGTCGGTCAATATTTACCATCCGAACAGCAACGTCACCCTCGGCGGTCTGGATCGCAATGGCGCAAACGCCAACGGCACCACTGATACCTTCGGCGTTTATGCCTTTGATACGCTTCAACTGACCAAATCGTTTGAAGTTAATGGCGGCGTGCGTCTCGACAATTACCACACCTCCTACGACAGCGCGACGGCCTGTGGCGCGACCGGACGCGGAGCCTTGGCCTGTCCGGCGGGCGTACCTAAAAACACGCCGATTACCACCGTGGATACCAACAAGTCCGGCAATCTGGTCAACTGGAAAGTGGGTGCGCTGTATCACCTGACCGAAAACGGCAACGTTTACGTCAACTACGCGATTTCCCAGCAGCCTCCGGGCGGCAGCACCTTCGCGCTGGCGGCGGGCGGCACGGGCAACAGCGCCAACCGCACCGATTTCAAACCGCAGAAAGCCAAGACGACCGAAGTGGGCTCGAAGTGGGAATTCATGGATAAACGTCTGCAACTGGCGGCCGCGGTATTCCGCACGCAAATCGATAATGACGTAGAAGCCAACGACGACGGCACTTATTCCCAATACGGCAGCAAGCGCGTAGAAGGGTATGAGCTGTCTGCGACCGGCAATATTACTCCGGCCTGGCAGGTTATGGCGGGATATACCCAGCAGCACGCTTCTGTGAAAACCGGCGCAGTTGAAACGGCCGAAGGTTCTTCATCTCTGCCTTACACGCCAAAACACGCCTTTACCCTGTGGAACCAGTATCAGGTTAGCGATGCCTGGTCCGTGGGCGGCGGCGCACGTTACGTGGGTGGCTTGAGCCGTGGCACCGATGGCGCAGTAGGCACTCCTTCCTATACCGAAGGCTACTGGGTAGCGGATGCCAAAGTCGGTTACGCCATTAACCGTAACGTAGATTTGCAGCTCAATGTTTATAATCTGTTCGATAAAGATTATGTCGCCTCAATCAACAAGAGCGGCTATCGCTACCATCCGGGCGAAGAAAGAACCTTCCTGCTGACCGCGAACGTTCACTTCTAAGCCAGACCATCAATAGAAAGCGTGGGGCGGACAGCCCCACATTTTCACATGAGACAACCATTATGATGTACCGCATTCCCGCAGTATTGACCGCCAGCGAAGTCGCTGCCTTCGCGCGTGAACTGGAAAAGGCCCCGTGGATAGATGGCCGCGCAACCGTCGGTAATCAGGGCGCACAGGTCAAGAACAATCAGCAGATTGATACCCGCAGCGAGATTTATCAGCGGTTGCAGGCAACAGTATTGAAAGCGCTGCAAAACAGTCCGCTCTTTTTCGCCGCCGCCTTGCCGCGCAATATCTCCTCGCCGTTGTTCAACCGCTATCAGCAAAATGAAACCTACGGTTTTCATGTCGATGGTGCGGTAAGAAATAATGGTGAAGCCGGCTGGATGCGTACTGACCTCTCCGCCACCCTGTTTTTGTGCGAACCCGACAGCTACGAAGGCGGCGAACTGGTGGTCAACGATACGTACGGGCAACACTCGGTCAAGCTGCCGGCAGGGGATATGATCCTCTATCCTTCGAGCAGTCTGCACTGTGTGACGCCGGTGACACAGGGAACGCGAGTGGCGTCCTTTATGTGGATCCAGTCGATGATTCGCGATGACAAGAGACGCGGCATGCTGTTTGAGCTCGATAGCAACATTCAGACACTCAAGGCGCGCCACGGCGAAAGTGAAGAAGTTTTGTCATTGCTGAACCTCTATCACAACCTGCTCCGCGAGTGGTCAGAGATTTAGCGTCGCCGCCTATGCCTTTCAGGGCCGAGACTGCTCTTGGCCTGTCATCGATTCCTCGCCCGCCTTTTCGATATCCCGCTACGTTTTTCTGTCCCTGTCGCGCCATCAAATTTCCAAAAACCATTGGTCACGCCGGGATCGTCATGATTTTCGCAAGGCGCGTCCTGGATAAGAGGAATTGGAAGGGCATCAAGGCCTCTTTCTTTGGAGAAAAGCTTCCTCTCGCCCTCATCCTAAAAAAACGTTGCCCAGTCTTCACGGCCTAAACGTAGAGATTGAAATTGAGAGATGTATGGAGGTTGTGAATTTTTAGCCGAGAGCAAATCGTGTTTTTTATGTTGAATTTAAAAATAAAAAAGGCCGGGATATTATCCCCGGCCTTTAACTTCAGTGATGTTAATTAGCTTTTAACGTTTTGGGTGATTCACTTCTACCGGACGCAGGTCGAAAAGCAGGACCTCGGCTTTATCGCCATCGGTGAAGGTCAGCGACGCTTCATTACGAACACGGGCACCGTCACCGGCTTTGAATGCAATCCCGTTGACCGTAACGCTGCCGCGAGCCACGTGGATATAGGCATAACGTTCAGCGTCGAGGTCGATAGTCTGCTGTTCGTCACCATCAAACAGACCCGAGTAAATCTTGATGTCCTGACGGACACGCAGGGCATTTTCACCGCCCGCCCGAGAAGCAATCAGGCGCAGATTGCCACGTTTTTCGGCATCGGCAACCGAAACCTGCTGGTAGCCCGGTTCAGTGCCATTTTCAGACGGCACAATCCAGATTTGCAGGAAGTGCACGCCGTCGGTTTTGGAGTTGTTGAACTCGCTGTGGGTAACGCCTGACCCTGCGCTCATCAACTGCACATCACCCGGGACGATAACCGAACCGGTACCCATGGAATCTTTGTGCGCCAATTCGCCTTCCAGCACGTAGGAGATGATTTCCATGTTGCTGTGTGGGTGAGCGCCGAAGCCGCGAGAGGCCGCTACACGGTCATCGTTTATCACCAGCAGGTCAGAGAAGCCAACCTGTTTCGGGTCGAAATAGCTCGCAAAAGAGAAGGTATGATGAGAATTCAACCAGCCGTGGTCACCTAATCCGCGTTGTTCTGACAGTCTTTGCTCAATCATGATGTGCTCCTGGGTTATTGGGGGGAAGGACGTTTGCCCTTCCGATGTAAAGAGATTAAACGTAAACTGATTTGCGTAACAGATGGCTTGAGTGACAAACACTGTCACCCTTTGGTTGACAATGAACGACGCGACGATAAACCGGGCGAATACCATGCAAATTGAAGATCTACGAATCTTTATGACGGTAATAAAGGCGGGAAATTTTACGGCGGCAGCCGAGCAACTGCTGTTGTCCAAACAGTATGTTAGTCGGCGCATGGCGGCGCTGGAGGATTCGCTTGGCGTGAGGCTGCTTATTCGCAATACGCGAAAGCTGTCTGTTACCGAGTCCGGACAGGTCTTTTCCCGCCATGCACAGAAAATTCTTGATGATATTCACGAAGCGGAACTGGCGGTGTCCGAGCGCACAAGAGAGTTGCAAGGATCCTTTCGCGTCAGTATTCCGATGTCATTCGGCATGAGCTATCTCTCGCCGCTGATTGCCGAGTTTCTGCGTCAGCATCCCGCCGTGCAGTTTCAGGTTGAGTTGGGCGACCGCTACGTCGATATGATTGGCGAGGGCTTTGATATCGCAATTCGTATCGGCTTGCTGTCTGACTCAACGTTGATTGCCCGTCGTCTCAGCGTGCTCAAGCGCGTTATTTGCTGTAGTCCCGATTATCTGCAACGCGCCGGTTCGCCTTTGCTGCCGGAGGATCTTCTGCATCACGCCTGTCTGCGTTATGGCCGCGAGGGGCAGAATGGCTGGGAACTCATGCAGGAAGGCAAGCGCAAGTTACTGGACGTGCATGGGCCTATCGTCAGCAACAATGGCGAGGTACTGCGTGACGCAGCGGTAGCCGGTCTGGGATTGGCGCTGTTGCCGGAATTTATTGTTGGTGAGGCGCTTGAAACGGGCGCACTGGTTACGGTACTCGAAGATTTTTACCCGGAGCCACTGACATTAAGTGCCGTGTATCCGCAGCATCGTCAGCGCAGTGAAGTCACTCGTGCCTTTCTGGATTTCCTTGAAGCACGATTGAAATCCCACTCATAAAGAATAAGGTTTATTCAAAGAAGCGCTTTATATAATTACAGGCGCTTTCTTTGCCCTATACTCTCTGACGAAATATGAAGGTCATGACGTTCTGGCTTATTTAAAAAGAATTCTTCAATGAATTTTTCCTTGTTGCTCACACCTAAATATTATGACAATCGTCTTCATTTTTTATAAATGATAATGTGTTTCATCTTTTCACGAGAAATTAATAAAAGCCCACCGCTAACGGTTAAATGTATACGCCATTAGGACAAATAATTTAAAAGGATTTAGGTCATGATGGAAAAGGTTACGGCAATGAGTCCAAATATTCAAATTAACGTTGATGAGTTTGGCGTGGTCAATAAATTTGCCTCATTGTTGGCATTAGATAATCTCGATAACTGTGAAAAACAGATTTCATCGGCTGATTACGAATATTCTAATCGGACTCGCTCATCAGGTAAAAAAGATAAAGTATTAACACGTAGAGAAAGAACCTTGCTGAGAAATAAACAGCAGGCGATAACGTGGCATACGGCGAATGCGCGGGTAAACACCGCGACGATACACCGCGATAATCGTGCCGTGATGCAGGAAATACATTGCCCTGAAGCGCTATTTGTCACTGCGCCAAGGTTTCTTGCGAGCCTCGTTGAAATCTATGCCAGCCTGTTGCCTCATACGCCAGGACGATATGCCGGGACTTCACCTCTGGCAAAGACTCAGGCATCCACACTTTATCACGGGCGCGGCATCGCCGATGCATTGGCGGCTGGAAGCCAGACCCTGCTAGGCAATGTCGATAGAAAAATAAATCATTTATTCAACAATCTGTTGCCGTGGCAGGGTGTCGCGGCCCGTCCTGTATTACCCATGCCGTTGTCGCCTCGCGCAACGCCACGGCCGGTAGCTTTCGAGCGCGTTAATTACAGCAAAACGGTGGCCAGACTAAGAGACAACTACCCTCAACTGTATTTGTTGGCCAGCCAATATATTAAAAAAAGTCTGCTGAAAAAATACCATCTTGAGGTCGACCCTGACCGCACCTGGTTTCATCGATTTGACTATGCCTCCAGTTCTTCCGCCACCTATACAGGCTGGGAACACAATGTTTCCCCGCGAGAATCAAAAACGCTGACGGAGCGATTATTGGCCAACTATGGAGCAGAAGATCAACTCAACGCCGATGAACTCAGCGCGAATGCCGGTATTTATACCGCTGACCGCCACGCAGAGTCTTTTGGCGCAGCCAATGAAGTAAAATTATTACCTAAAGATTTTCTTAACCTAGTGAAAGAGAGTGATTTCAGCCGCCTCTATTTCAACAAGCTCAACGCGTTCTGGCTGAAAAATAGCAGCGCTTTTCGCACGGTCAGTAAAGGACGATTCATTGCCCTGCTAGGTCAGAATACCTCTCGTTTATCCTCGGTCGGTCTGCATAATACGATGATGGCGACGCTAGGGGATATTCGTTCGATACCCGACATGACGGTAGCCGAACTCGAACGCAAGGTGTTGCGAAGGCCTGGGTTAACGCTCTCGACCTTTGATATCTACGGCTATCATGCCAGCGATATGTTTCTGATTCATAATGCCAAAGGAGAGATGATTTTATATTGTCCCTCCGACCGCGATAGCTTTATCGAGTTTGGCAATACACAGACATTACGAAACTGGATTGTCACGCAGGCAAAAGACCCGGAAAAACACGAAGCATTGGCAAACCATTTTTCATTGTATGACCGGCAGGATGGCTACAGTTTTGCAGGCGTTGATTTCGCACTCGATCAGATAGCCAACGCAAATTGGGACCCCAAATACGTTCATTACGAACCTCAAGCGATTTCGGGTGATGTTTTTACCTGGCTAAGCCGACAGGCGGAATTACGCACCCTAAGTGATGCAAAAACGCTGACTACCACCAATAACGAAGTCTTTAAACAAAAGCTGCTCGCCAACCTCAAATCAGCCGCAGACATGGCGGCATTAAGCGCTTTGTTTTTGCCGAGCGTCGGCGGACTTGTCCTTATGGGGGTCGGAATAACGTAGGCAGGGTTAGGGGTCGATCTCGCCATTAATGGCGACACCGAGCGCCAAAGGAAAATGGGATTGGCGGATCTCTTCAACGGTGGCGTTAATACCTTGTTCGGCGGACTGGGCGCGAGTGAAAGGTTTTTGGAAGGCGATGCCGACTTTGACCCTGGCGAAGTCGAACCGGTTAATATCGCGCGTGCCGATGGCGATTCCGACCATTATCCACAACGCGGTCTTTTTGGCGGCATGCAACACTGGCAACCCCCCAAACCGGTATTACCTGCACGTGGGAATTTTATTAACCGGCTATTCAAGCAGTCGGTGGTGAATGCGCGTGGGCTCGCCGCCCTCAATGCCAAAAATGCATTATATGGCGCAAGAATGACGACGACTCTGGCGGATATGGAAAACACGCTCCGCCTGGCAGGGCAGAAAATCAGGACCAGGGCCGGGGAAGAAATAGTGGCGCAATATCTTGGCTATGAAAATGCCGACCTGCTGCCCGCTTCAAAGCTCGACGTCATGAAACAGACGATTACCGAACTGGATATCCGACGTCAGTGGCTGCAAAACTTTGACAAGGGTATCAAGTGGGTCACTATTTGCGATCCCGAACGGGTAAACACTTACGCCTATTACAATTTCAACAAAGATGTGATTGCCTTCGATGACACGTTTTTTCGGGCCGCACCCAAAATAAGGCTCCATGCGGTCATTCACGAGTCGATGCATGCTGGCGTCAAAGATAATGGGGGCAAGGTTCTGGATTACTTTTATCTCTCTCGTATCGATAGAGAAGAGGGAATTATTTACCGGCGTAATCAGCAGTTGGAAATATCTCAGGCAAGGGTCGATGCCGACTATCTGCTTAGACGCCGGGGAACCGCTCACAATCATTATTTTATCAATAAAATGGCGGCCGGCTCGATTGAAGAAGCCATTGAAAAATTTCTCGCCAATCTCGATTTAAGAAGTGAATTGCTGCTAAAAAATCCCGATACCCAGGCGACGCTATTAATGGAGTTGGCAGACGACCTGTGGGAGACAAAAAATACGGATAACAGCATGTGGTTACCGTGGTTACCTAAAGAATAGTGCCCATAAATAATTATAAGCTGTCAGCGGCATCAGGGCCACGGGCCAGGCGTAACGGAAAAGTGATTTAATCAATTAAGGACATACATGTTGCCGGGTAAAATGACGGTTTCAAAAAATACTTATTGTTATAAAAGCCAGCCAATGAACAAAGAGGTATTACTCAGGAACCAATTAACGATTGAGCAAGTCCGCAATAATAAAAAAGGCATGTTTTCGGCCTATAAAAAACCTGCCGAGCAACATTCCAGCCAGCAGTGGAAAATGGCACTGATCTCGCCGAGACTTCAACCCGGACACGGCCTCTTACCCGCTCAGCCAGCGCTGATGCTGCAACCTGATGGCCCCGTACGCGCCATTGAAGCCGCACTTCGCCTGCTCACACCCGTTTTGCCATACTCTGGCGTTTCACGTGCTTCTCCCACTCCCGACAATTGCGTTTCGTTTATGAAAGCGCCCGAGATTAATCAACCCCAGGCAATACTTCGCGTTATCGATCAAGGCTTCGACAATTTATTGGCAAAGATGCTTCCTTGGCAGGGCGTAAAGGCGCAAACCGGCATCTGGATTGAGCTGGATACCCTTGATCAATGGCCTGCATCGCCAGAAAGTGTCAGCACCCTGTCTTTGGCACAACAGGAGATAAATGCCGAACAACAACGCATTCAGAATAGAAATGCCTATCAGGATGTCGTCAATAAAATCAGGAAAGGTTATCCGCAGCTTTACGAACTGGCCGCCGGATACCTGAAAATGATGATTCGTACCCACTATGGCCTCGAACTCAACCCCGATACAACCTGGTTCCTGCGCTTTGATTTTGCAGCGAGTTCCTCTGAAACCTTTACAGGATGGGAGCATGTGGGGCCGCCTAAAGAGGCCAAAACGCTGACGGCAATACTGCTGGAAAACTTCAGTGCCAGTGACCAACTCAATGCCGACGTGCTCAAGCTCAATGCGGGCATCTACACCGAAGGTCCTACCGCCGATCATTTCGGCAAGAATAACGAAGTCCGCCTTTTACCCGAAGATTTTCTGAATATCGTTAAAGAGAGTAACTTTAGCCACCGTTTTCTGCGTCATCTAGGGGATTTTTGGCATACCAACGCGGCAGATTTTCGCACGATGTGTAAGGGGCAATTTATTGCGCTGCTGGGTGAAGAGAGAAATGCGCTTTCCGAAGAGGGTCTGCAATCCGTCATGCTGGCCACGCTGGGAGATGTAAACCATTTAACCACTATGTCGATGGAAGAGCTCGAAAGACTCTTTTCCGATCGCGGCGCGCTGAGTGTTTCCACCTTTACCCTTTATGGCTATATCGCCACCGACATGATTCTGATCAATGGCTTCAACCACAAAGTCATCCTCTATATGCCCTCCGACGGGCAGAATTTTTTCGAATTCAACAACCACAACGAACTCAAAAATTGGGTGGTGAGGCAAGCCAGTCAGGCAGACACCCGTGAAGCGTTGGCAAGTCACTTTTCACTGATCGATTGTCAGGACAGCAGATTATTTTCGGGTGTCAGCACCGCGCTTGAAAGACTGGGCAGGCATCAGTGGGACACGCGATACATCAATGACACACCACAGCGGATTAATCAGGACCTGTTTTCCTGGATAACGGCACAGGCAGAATCGCGGACGATGCGGGACGTCGAAACGCTGACCACCTGCGACGGGGAAATATTAAAAGACAAGATTTTGATGAGTCTCAAACCCGCCGCCGAAATGGCCAACGTCGTTTTAGTCGTCTTGCCCGGCGTGGGCAGTCTCGCATTATTTGAAATTGGTGTGGTCCAGGCTGAATTGGGAACCTATCAGGCAATTTATGGGGATACCGAAGCGCAAAGAGATCAGGGCTTTGGCCATATTGTTGATGGCGGAATCAATGCGTTATTCGGCGCGGCAGGGGTTGCAGAGAACTTTGGCAAAAAAGGGCTGGATATCGGCGAGGACAATTTGCCGGAGCAAAAAATTCATAACATGAATCCTTCACCTTCCGCGACCGGTGCCGCGACCAAGCCTCGCACTGGCGGATTCTGGAATATTCTTTGCGGGACCACAAAAGTACATGCGCGTGGAGACACGGCGATTGCCCGTTACAACCGGGCCGAAGCCAATATCATCACCGACACGCTTTTTCGGGCAAGGCAAACGCTGGAAGATGCCGAAAAGGTGCTGAAAACGCCTAAAGGAGAAACCATCGTCGGGTGGCATTTGGGGTATGCACAGGGTATCGGCGTTGCCAAAACGGAAATCAGGCAGGTCGAAACCACGCTGCAAGCACTCAAGGAGAAGGTTAATTATCTTCTCTACGATGAGCTCAGCATTGAAAGAGTGTCGATTTTTGATCCTAAAAGAGTCAATGTCCCTGCCTATTATTCGCCCGGAAAAAAGGTAATGTCCTTCGCCGATCGTTTCTTCGGCCATGATATGACCCTGCAAAAACAGCAACATATCCTGTTGCACGAGACAATGCATGCGGCCATCAAAGAAGGCGGGAAAGCCGTACCGGATTTTTTCTATCTCCGTGATGAAAATGTTCCCGAGGCACTGTTGAACAAGAGGAATGAAGCGCTGGAAATCGCGCGGGGCACACCGGCCACCAATTTCCTGACCAACCACCGCGGCCTGCAAATAAAAAATAATTTTCTGAAAAAAATGGGTACGGAAAGCGAAAGAGTGGCGATGAACACCTTTTTCGAAGACGCTGCGTTAAGGCGGGAAATCCTGCTGAAAAATCCGGATTCACAGGCTATTTTGATGATGGAACTCGGCGGTTCGATTATCGACGATATGCAGGAAGTGATTAAATCCCGCTATTTTGACGACGACGGCATTTTATATGTTCCGGCCAAACTGCGCAGGCCCGTCAGGACGAAAAGAAGCCAAAAAAATCGGCTGCAGTGAGCACACGGCAGCCGACAAGATTTTTCAGAAAGAAAAATGACCCGAAATTAACGCATGGTCACGAATTCTTCCGCACCCGTTGGGTGAATGGCAACGGTGTTGTCGAAATCTTTCTTGGTGGCACCCATTTTCAGAGCCACGGCGAAGCCTTGCAGGATTTCGTCCATGCCGTAGCCAATGCCGTGAATGCCGACAATCTTCTCTTCTTTACCCACACAGACCAGCTTCATGCGGCAAGGCTGGCGATGCTGAGTCACTGCGGTATACATGGCGGTGAAAGAGGATTTATACACTTTAACGTTGTCTTTGCCGTATTTCTCTTCGGCTTCCGGCTCGCTCAAGCCCACAGTACCAATTGGCGGATGGCTGAAGACCACGGTCGGGATCAGGCTGTAATCCAGATGCTCGTCAGGCTTGTTGTTGAACAGGCGTTCTGAAAGACGACGACCCGCAGCAACCGCAACCGGCGTCAGTTCAACGGCACCGGTGTTGTCACCCACGGCATAAATGCCCTTGACGTTGGTATTCTGGAACTTATCAACCTCGATATAGCCTTTTTCATTGGTTTTGACACCGGTGGCTTTCAGGTTGAAATTGTCGGTTTCCGGCTCGCGGCCGATAGCCCAGACCAGGCAGTCGACTTCAAACTCTTTGCCGTTATCCAGCTTCAGCGTCAGGCTGCCGTTGGCATTTTTGACCACTTCTTTCGGAATAGACTCGGTATGCAGCGCCGGGCCTTCGGTATTCATGACTTCGACCAGCGTTTCTACAATCAACGGATCAAAAGTACGCAGCGGTGCATGTTTACGCACGAACAGATGGGTTTCTGCGCCCAGACCGTTCATTACACCGGCGATTTCCACCGCAATGTAGCCTGCACCCACAACCGCGACGCGCTGCGGCATTTCAGTCAGGTCAAAGAAACCGTCAGAATCGATGCCGTACTCTGCACCCGGAATATCAGGGTGGCTCGGACGGCCGCCGGTGGCGATCAGAATGTGATCGGCCGTGATGGTTTCGCCATTGACTTCAACGGTATGCGCATCGACAAAGCGGGCAAAACCGTGAATGACGTCAACTTTGTTTTTACCCAGTACGTTGTCGTAGGAGGTATGAATGCGGTCGATATACGCTGTACGGTTGGCAACCAGTGTTTTCCAGTTAAAGCCGTTCACCTGAGTATCGAAACCGTAATCAGGGCCGTAATTGCGAATAGCTTCGGAAATTTGAGCGGCATGCCACATCACTTTCTTTGGAACACAGCCGACGTTGACACAGGTACCGCCAAGGGCTTTAGCTTCGATAATGGCACATTTTTGTCCGTACGAGGCTGCGCGGTTGATTGATGCGATACCGCCGCTGCCGCCGCCAATGGCCAGGTAGTCATAATGTTTAGTCATCGAATTTTCCGTAGGTTGAGAATGATATAAGCCGGGAAGCGCGTTCCCAAGATAGCTAAAATCTGATGGCATAGAGTTTAGCGCCAGAAACGGCTTTGTCGCAAAGTTTGCAACGATGATTGCAATAGGTTTTGTTCTTTCCCCAGCCACTTAACGGACAAGTTTCCGGGGATTCTCCTGGCTGCCATTTTACGGCAACGCGAAATCTATGCGGGGATTAATGCCGGAATTTACTCGGGCACAACCCATTTTACCAGCTGATGTCCATTGCCATTCGGCACCAGTGTTTCGAGCAGCCACGGCAGCACGTTTTTCATTTGCTGCTCGAGTTTCCACGGCGGGTTGATGACAATCATGCCGGAAGCGGTCATGCCGCGCTGATCGCTATCAGGACGCACGCCCAGCTCGATTTGCAGAATACGACGAATGCCGGTCGCTTCAAGGTCGCGCAGCATACGTTTGATTTGCTGGCGCATCACCACGGGATACCAGATGGCGTAAGTGCCGGTCGCGAAACGTTTGTAGCCTTCCTGAACGCCTTTTACCACATCCTGATAGTCGGTTTTCAGCTCATAGGGCGGATCCATCAGGATCAGACCACGGCGGGAAGGCGGGGGGAGCTGCGCCTTGAGCTGCTGGTAGCCGTCGCCGCGCAGAACGCGAGCACGATCGTCTTTCTGAAACTCACTGCGCAGCAACGGAAAATCGCTGGGATGCAGTTCGGTCAGATGCAGTTTGTCGTCTTCGCGCAGCAGCTGACGGGCAATCAGCGGCGAACCCGGATAATAGCGCAGGGTGTCGTTGCGGTTGAAGTGGTTGATAGCCGACATGTAGGCATCAAGCTCGGCAGGCTTGTCGTCGCGCTGCCAGATACGGGCGATCCCTTCGAGGTATTCACCGGTACGCTCGGCATGAACGCTGCTTAGCTGATAACGACCCGCGCCTGCATGGGTGTCGAGATAAAGAAAAGGTTTTTCCTTTTCTTTCAGAGACTCGATGATAAGGCTCTGAACGGTATGCTTTAGAACATCGGCATGATTGCCTGCATGGAAACTGTGACGGTAACTCAACATAATGTTTTTACGTTTTCCGAATAATTTATAGTGACAGTAAAATCAGTAGGTTACCGAAAGTTTATACTGTGCAAGGATGCCGCGCCTACGCAACTTTTCTGGTTTGCGAGTGGCAGCCAGAAAGCGGCGGCAGGGACTTCATGACAGACAGTATAAACTGTTTGGCGGGTAAAAAGTTACAGGCATTATGTCTCGATGCCTCGAACGACATAACCGCGGCCCGCCCTTGAATTTATCCCGACTTGTCCTCATGTTAGTTTTTACGCCATATTGAAGGTGTCACCCAATTCAGAACCGCGGCAGGACGCGTCGACGTAAGCACCGCCTGTCTCGGCCCCCTAAGGATAAACAGGACTGCCCTATGACCCAATCTACGCAAAACGATTCGTCTAACAACCCGCTCCTGGAACAGTTCGATTTACCTCCTTTCTCTGCCATTCGCCCGGAACACATTGTTCCCGCAGTGAAATCTGCCATTGATACCTGTCGTGCAACCATTGAAGAGGTGGTCGCCAAGCCGGGTCCCTATACGTTTGAAACCCTGTGTCAGCCGATTGCCGAAAGCGAAGACCGCTTTAGCCGCATCTGGTCGCCGGTAGGACACCTGAACTCCGTGAAAAACAGCCCGGAACTGCGCGCCGCCTATGAGCAGTGTCTGCCGATGCTGTCCGAGTTCGCGACCTGGGCAGGCCAGAATGAAGGGCTGTATCAGGCTTATCGCGACCTGAAAGAGGGCGGCAACTTTGCCGGTCTGACACTGGAACAGAAAAAAGCGGTGGATAACGCGCTGCGTGATTTCGAGCTTTCCGGTATCGGGCTGTCTGCCGAAAAACAGAAACGTTACGGCGAAATCACCTCCCGTCTTTCCGAACTGGGGTCGACCTACAGCAACAACGTGCTGGATGCCACGATGGGCTGGAGCAAGTTGATTACCGATGTCGAAACGTTGAGCGGTCTGCCGGAAAGCGCACTGGCTGCGGCCAGGGCCCTCGCCGAAGCCAAAGAACAGGAAGGCTGGTTGCTGACGCTGGATGCGCCGAGCTATCTGCCCGTCATGACCTATGCCGACAACGCCGCGCTGCGTGAAGAGATGTATCGCGCCTATGCGACCCGTGCGTCGGACCAGGGGCCCAATGCCGGCAAATGGGACAACAGCAATGTCATGGCGGAAGAGTTGGCGCTACGCCATGAGCTGGCTCAACTGCTGGGCTTTGAGTCTTATGCCGACATGTCGCTCGCGACCAAAATGGCCGAAAATCCGCAGCAGGTTACCGGATTCCTCAACGATCTGGCCAAACGCGCGCGTCCGCAGGGTGAGCAGGAACTGGCCCAGTTGCGCGCCTTTGCGAAAGAGCATTTCAACGTTGACGAGATGAATGCCTGGGACCTGCCGTATTTTGCGGAAAAACAGAAACAGCATCTGTTCTCGATTAACGATGAGCAGCTTCGCCCCTATTTCCCGGAAAATCGCGCGTTGTCGGGTTTGTTCGAGGTGGTCAAGCGCATCTACGGCATTACTGCCAAAGAGCGAACCGACGTCGATACCTGGCACAAAGACGTACGTTTCTTTGACCTGTTTGACGACAGCGGCGACCTGCGCGGCAGTTTCTATCTTGACCTCTATGCCCGCGAAAACAAGCGCGGCGGCGCGTGGATGAATGACTACGTCGGCAGCCTGCGTCGTACCGGCGGGGAGTTGCAGCACCCGATTGCCTATCTGACCTGTAACTTTACCCGTCCGGTCGGCAACAATCCGGCGCTGTTTACCCATAATGAAGTCACCACGCTGTTCCACGAGTTTGGTCATGGCTTGCACCATATGCTGACCAAAATCGAAACCTCGGGTGTAGCCGGTATCAGCGGTGTGCCGTGGGATGCGGTCGAACTGCCAAGCCAGTTTATGGAAAACTGGTGCTGGGAGCCGGACGCGCTGGCGTTTATCTCGGGTCATTACCAGACCAACGAGCCGCTGCCGCAGGCGATGCTGGAGAAAATGCTGGCGGCGAAAAACTATCAGGCGGCGCTGTTTATTCTGCGTCAGCTGGAGTTCGGCCTGTTCGATTTCCGTATGCACGCCGAATACGACCCTGCAAAGGGCGCGCAGATTCTCGAAACGCTGGCCGAGATCAAAAAACAGGTCGCCGTGGTGCCTTCACCAAGCTGGGGCCGCTTCCCGCATGCCTTTAGCCACATCTTTGCCGGGGGTTATGCGGCGGGTTACTACAGCTATCTGTGGGCCGAAGTGTTGTCTGCCGATGCCTATTCGCGCTTTGAGGAAGAAGGTATTTTCAACCGCGAAACCGGTCAGTCGTTCCTCGACAATATTTTGTCGCGCGGCGGTTCCGAAGAGCCGATGGAGTTGTTTAAACGCTTCCGTGGCCGTGAACCACAGCTGGATGCTATGCTGCGCCACTATGATATCAAAGAGCAGAGTGTTGAAGGATAACCGCCTCCCGTGAGTGTGTTTTTAACCTGTGAAGAAGGCGCCGATGCAGGCGCCTTGTCTATTCTGGCCGATCGCTGGAAACTGATTTCCGATCCCGACGCGATAATGGCGCTGGTGCTGACGCCCGAGCGGCTTGAACTGCGCAAGCGGGACGAACCCAAACTGGGCGCGATTTATGTCGATTTCGTGGGCGGCACGATGGGGCATCGTCGTCGTTTTGGCGGCGGTCGTGGCGAAGCGGTTGCCAAGGCGGTCGGGATCAAGGGCAGCTATCTGCCTGATGTGGTCGATGCCACGGCGGGGCTTGGGCGCGACGCGTTCGTGCTGGCCGCGCTGGGTTGCCGGGTCAGAATGATCGAACGTAATCCGGTGGTGGCGGCCTTGCTGGACGACGGACTGTCGCGCGGCTATCGCGATGCGGAAATCGGGCCGTGGTTGCAGGAAAGGTTAACCTTGCTGCACGGCTCGAGCCTGACTGCGCTCGGCGAAATCACACCGCGTCCGCAGGTGGTTTATCTTGATCCGATGTATCCGCATCGTCAGAAAAGCGCGTTGGTGAAGAAAGAGATGCGGGTGTTTCAGGGACTGGTGGGCGCCGATGACGATGCCGATGGCCTGCTCGAACCTGCGCGGCGTCTGGCGACCAAACGTATCGTGGTGAAACGCCCCGATTACGCGCCGCCCATGGCCGATATTCCTGCGCAGGCGGCGGTTACGACGAAAAGTCACCGCTTTGATATTTATACGCCACTTTAGGGCGCGCGGCCTTGCCCAGCAACATCACCGGCAGGCCCTGCTGTAACCAGAAGTCAAAGATGGCCTGCTGGCGTTCGTCCAGCGGGCGGTCAGACCAAATCAGATAATGCTCCATCCCGAAGCCCGACAACTCGGGTTCCTTCACTTCGTCATGCACAATCTCGACGTTTAACCCTTCGCCACACAGTCTTAGCGACTCCAGCCACAGCTCCAGCGGATCGTCTATCTGCATCGCCAGCAGCAACACCTGAGCACGGGTTTTGGTGCGCAGTACCCGCATCATGTAAGTCGCATATTCGAGAATAATGCTGTCGAACAGGCCTTTTTGCTGAATCAGCGCCGGCTGCCTGCTGGTGGTGAGGAATGCGCGGATAGGGCGCAGCACCCGATTGACCAGGTAGGTCAGCGGATACTCTCGTCCAAATCGCCAGAGCAGACGGCGCAGGCGAAGCCATTCCCCCTCGCCGAGGCAGTGGAGAATTTCCGCCTGCAAACCGCGCCAGCTGCTGTTATGACGGGCAACCTTGTCCCCGGACGGCAATGTCTCTTCCGTCGTCGTGCCATGCGGGCGGATCTCGGCGATCGGAATACCGGCTGAAATCGTTTTGACGATCGTATGCAGGCGAGTGAGATCGTTATCGCTGTACCAGCGACTTCCGCGCTCGTCGTGGCGAGGTTGAATAAGCCCGAGGCGCTGCCAGGTGCGAAGGTTGACGGGAAGCACGCCGCAGAGTTGGGCAGTGGTTTCGATATTGTAATGGCGTGGCAATGGTCGAGGCCATTTTTTGCCGGAAGATTGCGTATCCATAGGCTAACAAATTCCATTTGTTCACAAATGATTCACTAGCTATAAGGGAAATGAAAGGCTTTGTATAGCAGGTTTTAAGTTGATCGAAATTTAATAAAGCGAAATTTGAGCTACATCATTTTATGATGAAAACAGGAGAGGGGGAGGTGCAAATTTGCACCTCCACAGCGTGACAATCTGGCGGCGTAGCCTTATTCGTCGTCGTCTTCCGGGTCGCGCAGAGGCACAATCAGCATATCGATATGCACGGTATTGATCAGCTGGCGAGCCGAAGACATCAGCTTGCTCCAGAAATCCTGATGGTGGCCGCAGATGACCAGGTCCACCTCGTACTGCTTGATGGCATCAACCAGCACCTGTGCCAAATCGCCGCTGCCGCTCAATGTACCGGCAATCGGATAGCCCGCATTTTGCGACAGTTCGGTCAGCGCATTGTGCGTCTCTTCGGAAATACGTTTTTGCATGTCGCCGAGGTTAACGTCAATCAGGCCGGTGTACAGGTCTGAATAGTTCACATCGACGTGGATAAGAGACACTTTGGCATTGTAGGGCTGGGCCAGTGAGACCGCTTTCTCGACCAGCAATTTACTCTCTGGAGAAAGGTCAACCGCAATGAGAATGTGTTTATAAGCCATAAGAAACTCCTTCCATAAGTCATTTAACGTTTGTTTGGATTATTTGCGTTTCGTCCTGGTACCGTTGCCTGCATTAATCATTGCATAAACAACAGGCTGAAAACCTAGCATACCTCAAGTATAGCTGTAAAACGTCGATCGTAATGGCCTCATTCATCCGCCCAATACCCTGCATCACCTTGTTCAGCCAGACTTATGGCGAGAAATATTGCTTTTTTGCTCCCCGAATTTTATTTCATTTCCTACAATCAATAAGAAGCGGGCGTACAGTTTACCTGCTGTCAAACTGGTCGGGAGAGGCGGATGTGGCAAGCCCGGAAGGGGTCTGGGGGGCGGGCGGAACAAGGCCCAGGGGATATAAGTAAAAGCGGAGAGAAAGGGCGGGAAACTCGCAGCGTGTAGAGGGTGGGTTTGGACGTCGCCTTAAGGGGGAAACATGATCAGTCCCAATGCGCTATTTTGGGCTTTGTGTGTAGTTTGTGTAGTGAATATGCTGCGTTACTATTCTTCTCTGCGTGCATTGCTGGTGGTATTGCGAGGGTGCGATCCGCTACTTTATCAATATGTCGATGGCGGCGGTTTTTTTACGGCGCATGGACAACCCAGCAAGCAAATAAGACTCGTGCGTTATATCTATGCCCAACGTTATGTCGATCATCATGACCCCGAATTTATTCGGCGCTGTGAAAGGGTTCGCGGACAATTTGTACTGACCACCGCGCTATGTGGATTAATTCTTGTCAGCATGCTGGCCATGCTGATGTGGTATTAGTTCACCGAGACATTGGAATACTTTTCGAGCATGAAATCCTAGTGAATGTGGAAAACGGAAAGCAAAAATAAAGGCGGCGCATTTTCATGCACCGCCTTTTTACGTTGTCCGGCCGGAAGTTAAACCAGCTTCAGCGCCAGCCAGTACAGCACGCCGGAGAGCAGGATAGACACCGGCAGCGTCAGCAACCACGCCAGCGCGATGTTCTTGATAGTCTTGCTCTGCACGCCACCGCCATCGACAATCATCGTACCGGCTACGGCAGAAGACAGCACGTGGGTGGTGGAGACCGGCATCCCGGTGTAACTTGCTACACCAATCGAGACTGCCGCCGTAACCTGTGCAGACAGGCCCTGCGCATAGGTCATACCCTTCTTGCCAATCTTCTCGCCGATGGTCGTGGCAACGCGTTTCCAGCCCACCATGGTACCGAGCGCAAGCGCCAGAGCGACCGCGACAATTATCCAGATTGGCGCATACTCGACGGTTTCAAGCAGATCGCCGTGCAAGTCATTCAGGAAGCGCTTGTCGGCAGAACTGGTTTCACTCAGCTTCGCCGTTTTGTCCACGGTATCGGCAACACACATCAGCATACGGCGCATCTGGCTACGTTGTTCAGGGGCCAGATCGCTATAGCTTTGCAGGTTGGTCAGCAGACCCTGAGTGCGAGTAATCGCCTCCATGGCCAGACTGTCGTTACAGTGGAAATCAACCGTTGCGTGCACGTTGTTGTCCGCCGGAGCGGGCACCAGCGGCGTCAGCGCAACCACTTCAGGCAGTGCCTGGTTGTGCTGCTGATAATACTGTTGCAGGTGCGTCACGGCATCACGCGTACGTGTAATGTCGTAACCCGTCGCGTTCATATTCAGAACGAAACCGGCAGGTGCCACACCAATCAGCACCAGCATAATCAGACCAATGCCTTTCTGACCATCATTCGCGCCGTGGGAGAAACTTACTCCGATGGCGGAAAGGATCAGGGCGATACGCGTCCAGAATGGCGGCTTTTTCTTGCCATCCTGCTTTTCGCGTTCAGCCGGCGTCAGGTGAATACGTTTACGTTTCTTATTCCCGCTCCAGTAGCGACGGAGCAGAAAAATCATGGTCCCGGCAATAATCATCCCCACCAGCGGCGAGATAATCAGCGACAGGAAAATACCAATCATTTTCGGAATGTTTAGAGCATCAATTACCGAACTGTGGGTCATTATTGCGTTGGTCAGACCCACGCCGATAATGGAACCAATGAGTGTGTGGGAGCTGGAGGCCGGCAGGCCGAAATACCAGGTTCCCAGATTCCAGATAATCGCTGCCAGAAGCATCGAAAACACCATGGCAAGGCCATGTGCGGAACCCACATTCAACAGCAAATCGGTCGGAAGCAAGTGAACGATGGCGTAAGCCACGCTCAAGCCGCCAAGCATGACGCCGAAGAAATTGAATACGCCAGCCATCACAACCGCAAGTTGCGAACGCATAGCGCGCGTGTAAATCACTGTCGCCACTGCGTTTGCCGTATCGTGGAAGCCGTTAATGGCTTCGTAGAACAACACAAACAGTAATGCGAGTATCAATAACAGGCCGGTATGGAAATCCAACCCGGCGAATAAATGCAGCATAATTGTTACGCCAGTTTGTGGACATGAACGCCGCGCATTATCTGCGAGAACAGGGTGAGTGGAAAAGAAAAATATGACATTTTTTTGTCTAAACGTAGGAGAAAAATCAATGATATGCAAAGCGTAGTTTTTAAAGTTATTGATTTTTATGTGATTTTACTTCTGAAACATTTGTTTACCGTCGCAGATTAATCCGCAGGATTCTGGCTAATCAACGCCGCAGAGCTTACAATCGGCCGCGCAAGAAGCTGATTTGAACGCTTTTTGTTCATTTGTCAGCGTGTTTTTCTTTGTGTGTGCCCAATTTTGAGAGGTTTATGTGGAACAGTACGACGTTGTAGTCATTGGTGCCGGTGCGGCAGGAATGTTTTGCGCTGCGCAGGCCGGCCAGGGCGGCTGCAAGGTTTTGTTGCTCGACAACGGCAAAAAGCTGGGCCGCAAAATTCTGATGTCCGGCGGCGGCCGCTGCAATTTCACCAACCTCTATACCGAACCTGCTGCGTATCTGTCGGAAAATCCGCACTTCTGTAAATCTGCCCTTGCCCGCTACACCCAGTGGGACTTTATCGACTTGGTCACGCGCTATGGCATCGCGTGGCACGAGAAGACGCTCGGCCAGCTGTTTTGCGATGATTCTGCCCAGCAAATCGTGGCGATGCTCGAGCAGGAATGCCAGAAAGGACAGGTGGTTTTCCGCCTGCGCAGCGAAATTACCGAGGTCGAGAAGCGCGAGTCGGGGTATATTTTGCGACTCAATGGTCAAGAAGTAAGCACTCGCTCACTCGTCGTGGCGAGTGGCGGACTGTCAATGCCCGGCCTTGGCGCGTCTCCTTTCGGCTATCGTCTTGCCGAGCAGTTTGGTCTCAAGGTTCTGCCCACGCGCGCCGGTCTGGTGCCTTTTACACTGCATAAACCGCTGCTTGAGCATTTGCAGACGCTGTCTGGTGTGTCGGTGCCTGCTGTATTAACTGCGCAGGACGGCACCGTATTTCGCGAAAACATCCTCTTTACCCACCGTGGCCTTTCCGGTCCGGCCGTGTTGCAGCTGTCGAGCTATTGGCAGCCTGGTGAGTTTGTGAGCGTTGACTTACTCCCTGGCGTAGACTTGGCGGCCTTCCTGAATCAGCAACGTCAGGACCATCCTAATCAGAGCCTGAAAAATACCCTGTCTCTCCAGTTGCCGAAAAGACTGGTCGAATGTTTGCAGACGCTGGGACAGATTCCGGATGTCACGCTGAAACAGCTGAATGCCCCGCAGCAGACAGCGCTGGTGGAGCAGTTGCAGAACTGGCAGGTTCAGCCCAACGGCACCGAAGGCTATCGAACCGCCGAAGTTACGCTGGGCGGCGTCGATACCCGCGCGCTGTCTTCGAAAACCATGGCCGCCAACGGCATCGCCGGTCTGTACTTTATCGGCGAAGTGGTCGACGTCACTGGCTGGCTCGGCGGCTACAACTTCCAGTGGGCCTGGAGCTCGGGCTGGGCCTGCGCGCAGGATTTAATTGCCGGACGCGGTGAGTAAGAGCCGTCCTCAAGGTAAAAGGATATTCGGCAAAGCGTCTGAAAGCATTCCTCCGGCGAGGTTTATGATGGACTCTTTGCCCATACTGAGTAAGACATGTACAGTTTTGCAGTCAGTGCCGGTTATAGCCGGAGGCTATGCGAACAAACTACAAGACATTAAGCGGTGAGCGGGGAAATCTTCCAAGGCCTGAAATCGCCATTCAAATGCAGTAGCAAACTATCGTCGATTTCTTTGGTAAAGATAGGGCAAATCATTTCCCAAAACCTGATGCCCAGATTGAAAATATGCATCATGTCCATGTTTTTGATGGTATGACAGACATTGATATTATTAAGTGGAATGCAAAATCCCAATCGCGAAGGACGTCAGACTCTCTCCTGTTTTATTCCTGCTTTTTTCACGATCCCCTCCCTCATTTCTATGTCTTGCAATGTATACGTGCGCCAAAAGACCCTATTTTTCGGCGCGTAGTTTTACGCGCCTCTATAAACACCCCTGTCTCAATTTAGCGGCAAGCGGTCCAGAATGGCCTGTGCGGTGTTGACGTCGGTGACCAGCGAATTGATCATCCCCGAGCGGACGGCACCGATAATACCGGCCGCTTTTTCCGGCGTTGCGGCAACGCCAATCGTCAACGGCGTGCGGCGCAACTGCTCGACCGACGCCGCAATCATCCGTTCTTCCCCTTCCCAATGCAGAATTTCACCCGATTCCATAATGTAATGGCGCAGCACGTCGCCCGTGGCATGACTGAGCGCCTGCTCGCCCGGCGTGGCGGTGCTGCTCTCACTCGGACGGGGTTCATGGGTCAGGCCGATACCGACTATCGCGACATCAAGCCTGTCCCAAAGCGAAATAATTTCCTGAACGCTGGGATCACCCAGAAACGCCTCGCGCAGCGCAGGAGACGAAATATAGGGCGCGTGCAGGAAATACGGCGTGCCTTCCATTTGCTCGGCAGCACGGCGCACAAATTCGGTAATCTGGAAATGCGGCGCAGCCTGCTGCATGCCGCCGTTAAGCGCGACGGTCAATACGCCCGGCAGACGCGGCAATCCGGCAAGTGTGACCTCTCTTACCGCACGTCCCCAGCCGATACCCAATACCGATCCGGCACTTAATCCGGCCTGAGACAGCAAAGATGCCAGTGGCGTGCGCAGGGAGTCGAGCACGTTATTCGGCGGCGCGTCGACGACATAGGCATGCTTTAAGCCAAGGCGCTGAACAAGGTCGGCCGTCATATTTTCCGGCGAAGATAAGCCTATGACTTCTATGCGAACAATACCTGCCGCGCGGGCTTTGTTTAGCAAACGCGAAATCGTCGCGGTGGAGACGTCCAGCTTGCGGGCAATCTCGACTTGCGACATATCAGACTCGTAATGCAGCTTCGCCACCATATGCATTAATGTGCGCGTTGCTGCAATATCTTGCAAAATTGGCTCTTTCAGCTTGAAATTCCTTTCAGTAATGAATTACACTCAAAGCGTCGATTGAGGGATTATTGCTCAATGGCGGTCATAAAGCAATGTTCCATATAGGGCACAAACCCTTTAGAACCGGCGTTGTTCATGATTTTTCGACCTCCCTTGCGAACAGGGGAAACGACAGAGCATCCAGTGTAATCGAGATTTTTTAATCTGTAATAAATTTCACGCAAAGGAGCGTTTCATGTCAAAGTTGTCCACTTCCGAATTACGCGGTTATCAGCAAATCTGTGGTCAGAACGGTGCGATGCTGGTCATTGCCTGCGACCAACGCGGCGGCATGCGTACTCTGCTTGCCAGTGACCCCGAGCAGCAAGCCTCCATTTCCGAAAAACAGCTTGGCCTGATTAAAGCCGATATTACGCAATATCTAGCCAGCAAGGCGTCCTGCGTTCTGGTGGACCCTATCTGCGCCGTTCCACAACTGGTTGATGATGGCATTATCGCCCGCGACACCGCATTGCTCATCGGGCTGGATGCTTCCGGCTGGGATAATTCCCCTGAAGGTTACCGCCTTTCTCGCCTGGCGAAAGATGTGGATGCCCGCCGCGTTCGCGAGCTGGGTGCCACCGGCGGAAAAATCATGGTGTATCTGCGCTCCGATAAACCGGAAGCCAATCAGCACAATATTGATATTCTGCATAAGTGCATCGACGACTTCTCTCGCGAAGATCTGCTGCTGGTGGTTGAGTTTCTGACCTATAAACTGGATAGCGAAACGGACGAAGAGTATAAAGCCAAAGTGCCGGAGCTGATTTATGGCGGAACGGAAATCTGTTTAAAAGCCGGTTCCAAAGTGCTGAAACTGCCTTATCCGGGTTCAAAAGATGCCTGCGCAGCCATCACCAAGCTTGCGGGCGACGTGCCCTGGGCGGTACTGTCGGCAGGGGTTGATCACACAACCTTCCTGAAACAGGTCGAAGACGCCATGAGTACCGGCGCGTCGGGCGTTATTGCGGGACGTTCACTGTGGAAAGACTGCATTTCGCTGGACCACGATACAACCCGAACCAAACTGGAAACGGTCGCGGTGCCGCGTTTGAAAGAGTTGCAGGCGGTGATTCAGAAACATTACAAAGCGGCGCAAAAGGGTAAAAACGCCTCAACCGAACAGGTGGAACATGTCTGAGAAAAGAGAAGTTTTTAACGTCGATGCGCTGACCAAGGCGGGTAAACGGGTCATTCTGGTCAACGGGATCCCTGCTTCCGGCAAGAGCAGTCTCGCCGTTGAACTCTCTGCTCAGACTGGCTGGTTGTCATTGTCGCTGGATGGCGTCAAAAATCCTTTTCTGCAACGGCTCGAAGGGGTAGACCGCGCATTCAACCGCAAGCTGGGTCAAGCCAGTTATCAGGTTATCTGGTCGATTATTGGCGATGCGCCGCAAGGTTCTTCCTTTATTGTCGATGCCTGGTTCGGTTTTCAGCCCAAAGAGGTCCTGGAAACGTATCTGACTCAGGCCGGGGTTACGCAGGTGCTGGAAATCTGGTGCCAGATTTCGCCCGACAGTGCCGGTGCACGATATCGAGCGCGATTAGGGGATCGTCTTCCCGGACATTTAGGCGCGGAATATATTCCCGAACTAAAAGTTCTGGCCGAAAAAGCGCAGCCAATGGAATTGGGTCCGGTCTATTATTCAGATCAGGAACGTCCGGCAGATATTTATGCCATCAAGGAATGGATTGCAAATAATTTGCCTTAATACCGCGAGTGCAGACGCATAGAGTCATTATTACGTTATTGTCTAATTATGTTAGCTGACATATATATCAATTTATTTTGATAGCTATGCCATTATTTTCAGAAAGTCCATATTATTATTTTTTATCAATGATAAATAGGCGTGACTGGATCACAGTTTTGAATAGCGTTAACTATGATACTGAGATAAGTCATTTTTATTTTCTAATGAAAGATTATTAAGAGGCAAAATGTTAACTGACTGGATTAATGAAAGTAATATTAGCATCGTTGAACAGACGCAAGACTGGCAAAGTGCTGTCGCATTGGCTGTTCAACCTTTAATAGAAACCGGTGCCGTCGAACCGCGCTATCTTCAGGCCATCTATGACATGCATCGCGAAATCGGCCCCTATTATGTACTGGGCGAAGGGATCGCCATGCCGCATGCACGGCCCGAAGAAGGCGTAATTCGTACTGCATTATCTCTGGTCATTGTTAATAACGGCGTTGAATTCCACAGTGAAGATAACGATCCGGTTTATATCGTCTTCGCGCTGGCGGCTATCGACAGTAATTCCCATATCGAAATGATAGCCAGCCTCTCACACTTGTTTTGTGATGATGAGGTCGTGGAAAAGTTAAGGAACTGCCGAAGCAAGGATGCTGTCCTGCAGGCTATCGAGCAATATTAACTCTCTTCTATCCTAAGGAAAACCCATGAAAAAGTTATCAATTCTAGCGGTGTGCGGTGCAGGTCTCGGAAGCAGTTTTGCCTGTGAAATGAGTATCGAAGCGGCCTTGAAAGACCTGGGTATTGATGCCGACCTGTCACATTGCGATATTTCGAGCGCGACCTCTACCCGCGCAGACATTATTTTCACCGGTGAAAACTTCCGTTCGCAGTTCGCTCACTATAATGTCACGGCCAAAATTATCTATTTAAAGCGCCTCGTCGACAAAAATGAAATTAAAGAAAAAATTACGCCTGTGCTGCAAGAAATGGGCCTTATGGCGAATACACCCAGTTAATTAAAATAGATAGCCAAAAAAATAATTTATAAGCATCTTACCCAATAGCTCGATCACCGTGAACTCTACAGGGGACTTTATATGTCTTTCCTTCACTTTATTGTAAACGACGTACTCGGCCAGGCGTCAATTTTAATATCCCTGATTGCTATGATCGGGCTGATTGCCCTGAAAAAAAGCCCGGGGCAAGTGATTACCGGCACATTGAAAACACTGCTTGGATTTTTAGTCTTACTGTCCGGCGCCAGCATTATTGTTAATACATTGACCTTTTTGGGTGAGATATTCCAGAAGGGATTCAACATGCGGGGTATTGTAACCGACGTCGGCTCCATCGCCGGTATTGCCCAGCAAACCCTCGGGCGTGAAACGGCATTAATCATGGTATTGGCTTTTATCGTCAATATCCTGATTGCGCGCTTTACCCGTTTTAAATATATCTTTCTTACCGGTCAGGCTTCGCTGTGGATGGCTACGGTCTGCTCCGTTATTGGTTATATGGGCGGCCTGCGCGGGACCGAATTGATTGTGATAGGCGGCGTGATTGCCGGTGTCATGGCGGTCGGCATGCCGGTTCTGGCGCAGCCTATCGTGCGCAAGATTACCGGTTCCGACGATATCGCCCTCGGCCATTTCTGCACCATTGGCTATATCATTCAGGCTGGCGTGGCGAAAGTGACCGGCGACGTCAGTAAAAGCACCGAAGATTTCGAACTGCCTCAGGCCTTTTCCTTCCTGCAGGATACCTACCTGTCGATGATGGTTGTAATGATCCCTATCTACCTGATCCCGGCAGCCGTGGCGGGTCCTGAGGTCATTGCGCCATTATCCAATAATGTTAACTATATGGTTTACGCCTTCCTGCAGGCCATACAGTTCGTGGTGGGGGTTTATGTCCTGCTGGCCGGTGTGCGCCTGCTGCTGGCAGAAATCGTACCGGCTTTCCGTGGCATTGCGCTGCGCATCGTTCCGAATGCCATTCCGGCGCTGGACTGTCCCGTTCTATTCCCTTATGCGCCCAACGCGGTAATTATCGGATTCATTTCGACCACCATCGGCTCGATTATCGGCATGTTCCTGTTCCCGACCATCGGTCTGGCGATGATTTTGCCCGGCATGCTGACCAACTTCTTCGCCGGAGGCACCGCCGGTATCTTTGGTAACGCGGTCGGCGGACGTCGCGGGGCGATTATCGGCGGTATCTTCCACGGGCTGTTTATTACCCTGCTGCCTGCGCTGTTGCTGCCGCTGCTCGGTAAATTCGGTTTATCCAATGTGACCTTCAGCGACTCGGACGTGATAAGCGTCGGGCTGGTATTTGGTCATCTACTTAACTTCTTCCACTAGGTTCCCCGGAGGCTGACATGACGACTGAAATCGACGCTATTCTTGCTCAAAACCTGGCCCCTGCCGATTGTGCAAAAGCGCTTAATGAACTGGGTAAAAGCTACGCTGAACAGCAGAATACCGATGCGGCGATCGCCTGCTGGGAAAAAAGCATGGCGTGTTACGGTAAGCCCGGTTTTGCACAGGCACAACTGATGAAAGCGTATAACGCCAAACGGCGTGAATGCTCACAGGCCGGAGACGGCAAAGGGCTGGAGCTTTACTCCGATAAAATCGACGGCTTAATGCAAAAAAGCAAAGACGCCATCCGCTACGGCTTCTAAGTTTCAATTTATTGAATATGCAGCGATAAATTCCGCTTTTTATCCTCATTTCAAGGCCAGATCCCGTTTGGGACTGGTCTTTTTCTTTAAACCTTAACCGATAGCTCCTATGATGAAGCTTACATTTTGAACATAAGGCGAGGGATTTATGTCGGTAAAACTCATTGCAGTAGATATGGATGGAACCTTTCTCGACGACAGTAAAAAATACAATAAAGAGAAATTTCTGGCGCAATATCAGCAACTCAAAGCGCAGGGGATCAAGTTTGTGGTCGCCAGCGGCAATCAGTACTACCAGCTGAAGTCTTTCTACCCTGAAATCGAAGCCGATATCGCCTTTGTGGCCGAAAATGGCGCTTATATCGTCAACGAAGGCAAAGACTTGTCCGTAGCGGAACTGAGTCGCGAATCGGTCGCCAAAATCCTCGCGTTTATCGATGCCACGCCGGGCCTGAATACCGTGATTTGCGGCAGAGACAGCGCCTACATTTTGGCGTCGCAGCCCGAGGCGTTTTATCAGAAGATGAAAAACTACTATCACCGCCTGAAGAAAATCGAAAATTATCAGGAAATCGACGACCAGATTTTCAAATTCGCGACCAATATCGACGATGCGCATCTGGCGAAGTTTATGACCTCTCTCGACGAGGCGCTGGGCGACATTATTACCTCGGTTTCCAGTGGACACGGTTCGGCTGACCTGATCATTCCGGGGCGTCACAAGGCCAACGGCTTGCGTATGCTGCAAGAGATTTGGGGCATCGAGGATAGCGAAGTCGTGGCCTTCGGCGATGGCGGCAACGATGTCGAAATGCTGAAACAGGCAGGCTTCGGATTTGCGATGGCTAACGGCATGCCCGCTGCCAAACAGGCAGCGAGCTATTCAACCGTTTCCAACAATGAGGAAGGCGTGTTGAAAATCATCGATAAAGTGTTGGCTCGTGAAGAGCCGTTTAACCACTAACTGTTGCACTGGTTGGTAAATACATCGTTGCCATGTGGGCAAACGTTGTTGCTGGCGGGAATGATTTTAAAAAGCGATCCCGCCGCGCCAGTGCCGCAGCCAGCAAGCAAGAGCAAACTCATCATCAGGATAGTCAATTTCATTAAAGTTCCAGCGTAGACACAGGTAAGCAAAGCATGGGAATCCCCATGTAAATCCAGCATAACCGATATCGAGCCGGTAAAATGCCTTTCTTTTCTACTGTAGTGCGCACCTCTACGCTGTCAATCCATCGCCCGCCAACTCGTGATTCATTCACCTATTATTCGTTGTTATGTGAGCCATTGTTTAGTTATTGACCTTCTCACGCCCCGGTACCGCACCTGATTGATGGACCGCGATGTAACGCTCATACCGCGAAGGTTTCAGTTTTGCCAGGTCGACCAGCACCAGGCCATCGATACAGTTATTGAAAGCAGGATCGCTGCCGAAATCGATAAACTGCACGCCGCCCGTTTCGCAAAGTTCTGAATACTGTTTATAAAGCGGCGGAATGCTGCATCCCAAATTGGCGAGCAGGCGTTTCAGACGCTGCAAATCCTGCGGATAACTGTCGCCGCTGAACTGGGCCAGCACGTCGGGAAGCGAAGCAGGGTAAGGACGTCTTGAGGTGGCAAGCGGCAGGTCGGGGGCAAAGTACAGACGGTAAAAAGCAATCAGCAGGTCACGGGCAGCCAGCGGCAAGCCGCCAGAAATGGAAACCGGGCCAAAGAGATAACGATATTGCGGATATTTCGCCAGATACGCGCCAATGCCCAACCACAGATAATCCAGCCCCCGTTTTCCCCAGTAGGCGGGTTGAATAAAGCTGCGGCCCAGCTCGATGCCCTGCGCCAGAATCGGGTCCATCTGGTGTCCGTAATGAAACAGACTCTGACTGTAAATGCCCTCGGCTTTCTGCGGGTCGAGCTGCAGGGCGGTAGGGATAAAGCGGTAGGCACCGACGATTTCCAGCGCCTGCGGATCCCACAGCACCAGATGATAATAGTCGTCATCATAGCCGTCGAGATCGCGGCGACGACCGCTACCTTCGCCCACGGCGCGGAAGGCGATTTCCCGCAGACGACCCAGTTCGCGCAGAATTGGCACGGAGTCTTCCTCGCCACGACGATAAAGATAAATCAACTTTCCGTCGGGCGTCTGCCCCAGCACTTCACTGGCTTCCAGCGCATGTTTGAGAACGGCGCGGTCTTCGGCGCGCGCGATAGCCGATTCGGTGCGAAACAGCGCGGATTTTCCCTGACCAAGACGATAGACGTGCTTGCGAAAGCGTGTGGCGAGATCCTTTGCCCGCGAGTGACCATCGTGCCAGCTGTCATAGGGAATGCGCGCGCCAATCTGCAATTTCAACGTGCTGCCACGATGCCCGAACATTTCGTGAACCAGCAGCAGCGTGGCAATCGGCTTGTAAATCATCGAGCCAAGATAAAACAGTGCACTATTGTTGCCGCTGATGTGTACCGGCACGATAGCGGCACGCGTTCTGGCAGCCAGTTTTATGAAACCGCTGTGCCATCGGCCGTCGCGCACGCCCTTGGACGTCATGCGAGAGACTTCACCCGCCGGAAACACAATCAGCACGCCCTGATTTTCAAGATGTGCCTGCATGGTGGCTATGGGCGCGCGTCCGGTGCGGTTTTTCATGTTGTCGACCGGGATAATCAAACTGCTCAAAGATTCAATTTGCGACAGCAGCCGATTGGCGACAACTTTGACATCGCTGCGTACCGAGGCGACGGCGCTTAACAGCGCCAGACCTTCCAGCGTACCGATAGGATGATTGGCGACAATGACCACCGGCCCGTAACTCGGGATCTGCTCCAGACAGCGGTCAGACAGTTCGCAGCGGATCTGAAAGTGGTCAAGAATCTGTTCGACCATATCGACGCCTTTCAGATGGCGATGATGCTCTGCCAGTTGCTGAAACTCCTTCTCGCGAAACAGCTGTTTTAACAGATTGAGTTGCCAGGAAGGGGTTTTACGCTGCGGGGCAAGATCCTGAAGTACGTGGTCCATGCTAAACATAGAATGTCCTCCGGTTGAATTAACTCGACCATAGGACATGACAATGACATTTCTATTTCAGCAGGATGACGGAATCTAGAATCTCGTGTGGCCTTTTTATGGCAATGTCGTCTTCAGATGAGAGGCCAGGGCCGGAGTTGGCATCACGCAGGGCATGAATAAATGTCGCCGAAGCCGCTGAAGTCTTTCAATTGCTCAATCCACCATTTTGCAGCATTGCCGCAGGAATTTTCATTCCAGGCCAGATAAGCCATGTCCTGATGACATTCGGCATCCAGCGTTTTTTCGACAAGATCTCCTGACTGCAGATAAGGCTCGGCAAGGTAGCGCGGTAAATAACCGCATCCGAGCGCGGCCGCCTGTGCTGTCACTTTGGCGGTAAAATCATGCACGGTCAGGATTTTTTGCCGATCGAGAATGCGTAAATCTGCGCCGCTGGCGTGTACCGAAGAATCCTGAATCACCACGGCCCGATATTGGCGCACATTTTCGCGATCCAGCGGTTCTTCAAGAGCGGCAAGCGGATGGCGAGGCGAAATGGCGAACACGTAATCCAGCAGGCCGAGCGGGAAGCAGCCAATGCCGACGCGCGTGACCGGTTCACGAACCGCACCAATGATGATATCGGCACGATGATAAAGCAGCGCCTCCCAGGTGCCGGCCAGCACTTCATGGGTAAAGTGCAGCTGCGTGTGCTGATGTTGCTGATAAAACAGGTCAATGAGCGGCGTAAGCAGTGACAGAGGCACAGAGGCGTCAAGCGCCAGCGTCAGTTTGCTTTCCCAGCCGCTCTCGACATACTGGGCTTCCTGCTCCAGCTCACTCACCGCCTGAAGCAGCACACGCCCTTTATCCAGCATCAGTTTTCCGGTGCTGGTAAAGGTCGCCCGGTGACCGGAACGGTCGAGCAGCTTGATGTTCAAGTCGCTCTCCATCTTCTGAATGGTGTAACTCAGCGCGGAGGGCGTTTTGAACAAGGTGGCTGCCGCTGCCGCAAACGAGCCATGACGTTCGAGGGCATCCAGAATCAGCAGGGCTTCAAGGCTTAATTTCATTGGCGAATTCCTGTGTAAAATTCAGCAACATAGTGAGATATCAACCTATCAGCAAGCCGTCGATTTGCCTATTGTTTCGGCGGCATAATCTGTGCGGATACGGACTGTTATTTTTAGGGATGCGGCAGGTCACGCAAAAAATGAAAATAATCACGGATTGATAAAGAGTAGCTGCGCGGTTGCGCATTTGCCGTGGGGATGTCGAGGCGTGGCTTAATGCTGTATTATCAGGCGCTCCAGTCAGAACCGGAAATGCCTATGAGCACCGCCAACGCCTTTCAGCCCGTCAATTATCAGGTTATCGCTGACAGTATTGCGACGCTGCTGTTTCCGCACGCCGAAGTGATTCTCCATGATCTCGCGACTCAGCGCGTGGTACACATCGCCAACAACCTGTCGAAGCGCAAGATTGGCGATGACTCTGCGCTGGATGAACTGCCGGATGACGCGATGTCGGTGCAAAGCATCGGGCCTTACGAGAAGCTGAACTGGGACGGGCAACGCCTGCGTTCCATCACCAGTATTTTGCGCAACGAGCAGGGCGAGGCGGTGATGGCACTGTGCATTAACCTCAACTATTCGGTGCTGGAACAGGCGCGCGATGCGCTGAACCTGTTCTTTCAGGCCAGCCGCCTCATGCCGCAACCCGATGCGCTGTTTCGTGACGACTGGCAGGAGCGTATCAACACTTTTCTGCATGCCTGGCTGCATAAAAACAATCTGGCGCTGAACAGCCTGAGTCGACAGGATAAACGTCAGCTGGTCGAAGCGCTGTATCACGAACGGGCTTTCGAAGGCCGAAGCGCGGTCGATTACGTGGCAAACGTGCTGTCGATGGGCAGGGCCACCATCTATAAATATGTGAAGGCCCTGCGCGAAACCTCCTCGTTATAAGCCCGGCAGTGCCTCGGCGCAGGCTTGCATGGCATAGTCCGCAATTTGCGCGTCCTGCACGGCAACGCCGGTCAAATCGGCCAGCGTGATTTGCTGGTCATTCTCGCGTCCTCGCGTTTCTCCAGCCAGCAGCCAACCCAGTTCAATCAGCTGTTCCTGCCTGATAAGCCCCTGTTTCAGCGCATGGGAAATTTCGCCGTATCGACGGCATTGTTCGATTGAGTCGACCACAATCACTTCTGCACTCGCGACCAAATCGACATCCAGCTCCTGTTTGCCGCCACAGTCTGCGCCGACGGCCGTGATGTGCGTACCCGGCTGGATCCACGCCCGTTGCAGCAGCGCCTCGCGTGAGGGCGTGGTGGTGACAATCAGATTGGCATGGCGCGCGACCTGTTCCGCGTCCTGCGTCGTCTCGACCTCAAAACCCAGTGAAGTGGCGAATTCGCGATAGCTCTCGAGCGCCATGTGGTTGCGGCCCCAGACGGTCAGACGACGGCACGAGGTCAGCGCCATCAGTTGCTCCAGCTGCATCCGCGCCTGAACGCCGGTGCCGAGAATACCTATGCCGGTAATGACACGGGGCGCCAGCGCGCGGGCAACAATTTGCCCGGCCAGAGCGGTACGGATGCAGGTCAACCAGCCTTCATCCTGCAACAATGCGCGCGGTTGTCCGGTTTTGGCCGACAGCACCAGCATCATGCCGTCATTGCTGGGCAATCCTTTTGCCGGATTGTCATAAAAGCCCGTCGAAATTTTGACGGTAAAATGTTCACTGCCTTCAATCCAGGCGGATTTTACACAACAGTCGCCGTTGGCCTGCCCAAAGATAAAATTTTGTACCGGCGGAACCTGTACCTGCCCGCGCGAATAGGCAATAAATCCGTCGACGAGGCGCTGTGCGGCGACGTTCATCTCCATTGCGCCGACTATCTGGGTCTGACTGTAGATTTTCACTGTACGGCATCCAGAAACTTTTCCAGCAGGATGTTGCGGCCGCAGAGGATAACGGCGACTTTTTTGCCCTGGTAATCTGCTGCGAGTTTGATGGCTCCCGCCAACGCAACACCTGCCGCGCCTTCAATCATCCAGCGCTCATGTCGCGCTACGGATTTCATGGCCGCGCGGATTTCCTGTTCGCTGACCAGCACGGTTCTGTCGATCACTTTCTGGCAGAGCGGAAACGTCATGCTGCCAGGCTCGATGCCGCCTGCGGTGCCGTCGGATAAGGTTTCCTGTTCTTCCATCTCGATAATGTGGCCTGCTTCAAGCGATCGTTGCAGGGTAGGTGCATTGGCGGGCCAGCAGCCGATGATTTCCGTGTCCGGTTTACGCTGTGACAACGCCGCGCCGATGCCCGAAATCAGGCCGCCGCCGCCGACCGCGACAAATACCGCATCCACATCGGGTAATTGCTCGACCAACTCCGCGCCAATCGTGCCCTGACCGGCGATGATATCGGCATCGTTATAGGGAGAGATGAACAGTGTCTCCTGCTGGTGCGCCTGTCCGGCCGCTTCAAGTTCGACGGAGAGGGGGTCGGTGTCCAGCGAAATCACCTGCGCGCCATAGGCTTTGATGGCGTCAATTTTCAGCGGCGAAGCGCTGGTGGTGGTATAGACGGTAACCGCAACGCCAGCGCGACGGCCCGCCAGCGCCAGCGCCTGACCGTGATTCCCGGAGGAGGCGGTGATCACGCCCTTGTTACGCTGCGAATCATTGAGTTTGAGGATTTTGTTGCTGGCACCACGAAACTTGAACGAACCGGTATGCTGGAGATGTTCGCACTTAAGATAGATTTCGCAGCCGGTGTGCGCCGACAGCGCCGGACTGTGGGTCAGGGCAGTAACAGCAACCTGTGGACGCAGCAAGGCATGTGCAGCGGTAATTTCCTCGGCGAGGCGTGACACATCGATATCGGTGCACTTCATGGACGCTTTCCTAATTAATGGAATTATTATCCACAATAGACATTTAGTCTACTTCTGGCAATGGGTTTTTGTAGTTCGCGGTGTTCTTATCAGCAGTCTGAATGAGAAAGCAGAAGGTAATGCCGCAAACTGTCTGATTTTACCGTTTTCAAATTAAAGATGACCTTTCAGTGTTGTATTATGGCAATTGAGTTCTGGATATCTGAATCATTATTTATCCACACTTTCTAAAGTTTATTTTCTGCTTTTATCTATATTATCCATATTGTTATGGATAAGCCCTATAGGTATGTTGATTTTCTATAGATACATATAAAACTATATTATTCGAGATATTCTCCCAAGGAAAATTGAGTACAAGGATTATTTATGACTATCGAACCTAAAGGAATTAAAGGCTTTCTTGCTATTGTCGAAAACGGAAGTTTTGCCAGCGCCGCGAAAACATTGGGTATCACTACCTCTGCATTATCAATAAGAATGAGCACCCTTGAACGTATCATTGGTGAAAAATTGTTGATTCGTAAGCGACCGTTCATTCTTACTGAAAGCGGTAAGATTTTTTACAATCATGCGCTCAAGTTGCGCGATCTTGAGAGCAGTCTCAGGAAAAAGATAGAAAAAATAGCCTCTTAATTATTACCTCCCGATATGAATCCTGCGTGGCATGGCGTCCATTCAGGATTTTTTTATGCACCTATTATTAAGTTATATTAAATTTACAATTGATGAAGATTATCATTCTTTCCACAATTCTAATGTTTATTTCATTTTAATAAGCAACCCTTCGCTGCCTGTTCTCATTCGTTTTAAGAATTTTAAGCGAAATTTGCTATTGTTTTAAATTAATTTGTGGCAATTTTACCGCCAGTAACGAGAAGATAAATGATGGTTGTTATCTTAATGTAATTTAAACATGGCAGAGAAGAAAGAAAGCTGTGATTGAAATTATTTTTCGTTGAGTTATTGAGATAACTTGTCTTTTTATGATCCCTCTATGTCGTATTACAAACTATTAAACAAGATAAAGTCTTGATAAATGATCTCAATCCTAAAAAGCTAACAAGGAGTTAACATGTTTTTAGAACCTAAGAGTATTAATGGGTTTCTGGCTATCATCGATAATGGAAATTTTGATAAAGCAGCCAAGATTTTGAACATCACCACTTCTGCGCTTTCCATTCGAGTCAGTTCCCTTGAGAAAACCATGGGTGAGAAGCTCATCATCAGAACTCGCCCTTTTAGCCTGACGCAGGCGGGTGAAATATTTTATGAATATGCACTCGAGTTCAAAAAAATGGAGTCGTCACTGAAATCAAGGCTGACTAAATTAGCCGAGTAGTGAAGATAACGTGGATACGGCATAATAAAATACCGAACCAGGCCATCAAGCCGGTTCGGTATTTTTTGTGATGCAGATTTATCACAGTAAACCAGTAAAAAGATTAGAACTGATAGACCAGGCCTACACCCACAATATTGTCGGTATTCACGGCCGCCAGGCGCGTATAGTTATCTTTCTTCAACAGATTGATTTTATAATCGACGTAGGTATACATGTTTTTATTGAAGTAATAACTGGTGCCGACTTCAACATATTTTACCAACGCATGTTTTCCGCCTTTGTAACTCTTGGTGGCATCTTTATCGTCTTTCACTTCATTCAGTGCCTTGCCGGTGGACTGAATGTAAGAGATTGAAGGGCGCAGACCCTCTGCGAAGCCGTCAACAAACAGGTATTGCGCGACAAGCTCGACGTTCTGCGTCTTGTTGGCAAACTGATTTTTTCCGTAAGGCGTCATGTTGTGTGTTTCGGCATACATGGCGGCGAGGTAGAGTTGATTGGCATCGTATTTTAAGCCGGCAGTCCAGGCATCGGCAGATTGGCCATTCTTGTCGGCAGACTGCGCATCCGTGCGATCCGAATTTGCATAGGCTGCAGCAATACGGATGCCGCTGCCAAGGTCGTATGAAGTGGACGCGCCCCAGCCGTCGCCGTTTTCGACGCTGGTGTCGCGGTTTTCCGTGCCTTTGCTGCCTTCGTTTTTACCCTGATATTGAAGGGCAAGATTCAGGCCGTTGATGGCGCCAAAGAAGTTGCTGGTGCGCAGGGTGGCCAGATTATTGCCGCGACCAGTCATGAAGTTATCGGTTCTGGCCCAGCTGTCACCGCCGAATTCAGGATTGTTGTCGGTCATGGATTCCACGTCATAAAGCACGCCAAAGTTGCGGCCGTAATCGAAGGTAGCGATATCGGCGAACTTCAACCCGGCAAACGCCAGTCGGGTTGCACTGCCGCCTGGCGCTGATTCGGGTGCGCTGGTTTTAATGTTATATTCCCACTGACCATAACCGCTTAACGTTTTACTTATTTCCGTTACCCCTTTAAAACCGAGGCGTGCATAGGATTTATCGCCATGCGCATCGGCATTGCTCGAAATATAGTTGAGCCCGACCACTTTTCCGTACAAATCCAGTTGATTTGCATTTTTATTATAAATCTCAGCGGCGTTGGCAACATTCCCCATTAATAGCGTGGAAACAAGCACTGCTAAATATTTGCGCGTCATTATCTCATCCTTATTTTAAATGATTGAATTAAATAAATAGATTTTTATCCCGGAAGGACTTCCACGGTACTGGCAAACAGGAGATATAAAAAACTGTTTTTGAACTTTGTGGTTTATTTGTGATGTTGCTCAATAATGTGGTTGGGGTTATTAAATTCAATTAAATAAGGAGGTTGGATAATTAAATAATATAAACTTGCGTGATGTAAATAATTAATGATTCTCTTAACGGACTTGAATTAATCGATCCATTAAAAAATTCCTTTTTTAAAATCCAGCTTAACAATCTGAATTAATAAGTTACTGATACTCATGTTTAATGGCTCGATATTGGCATGACGTTGAATAAATAATCTATTCTCAATACAGTGGCTATCAGGGGTTTGCCGGCAGTGTTAGCGGCAGACTGTCTTGAATCTAATCGAGATTTCTCATTTCAATGTCGTCCAGCGCAGCTCAAACGGCCCGACCGGCCAACGTCAATCTCCAGATTCTCGGCATTATGGTTTTGAATTTTGCCAATTACCTGACCATCGGTTTGCCGCTGGCGGTACTGCCGGGTTATGTGCATGACAGTCTGGGGTTCAGTGCCTTCTGGGCGGGCGTCGCCATCAGTATGCAATATTTCGCTACGCTGCTGAGTCGCCCTCACGCAGGTCGCTACGCCGATCTGCTGGGAGCCAAAAAGGTGGTGCTCATCGGCCTTTCCGGTTGCCTGCTAAGCGGCGTCTTTTATCTTCTGGCGCTGTGGCAAGCCGATTCGCCAGTCACCAGTCTGGTTTTACTGTGCATCGGCAGGGGCGTTTTGGGCGTGGGGCAAAGTTTTGCCGGTACGGGGTCAACACTTTGGGGAATTGGCCGTGTAGGCTCGTTGCATATCGGCAAGGTTATCTCATGGAGCGGAGTAATGACCTACGGGGCGATGGCGGTCGGCGCACCGCTCGGCGTGTGGATATTTCACCTCGGCGGCCTCGCCTTGCTGTCGGGACTGATTATCGGCGTTGCCTTGGCGGCGCTCCTGCTGGCGATGAGCAAAGAGGGCGTACAGCGTGGCACAAGTAGCGTAATTCCTTTCCGCCAGGTACTTGGCAACGTGCTGCCCTATGGCATGGTGCTCGGCCTGGCCTCCTGCGGTTTTGGCGTCATCGCCACCTTTATCACGCTGCTTTATGATGCAAGGGGATGGAGCGGCGGCGCTTTTGCCCTGACGCTGTTCAGCTCGGCCTTTGTCTGCATGCGGCTGCTTTTTCCAAATATTATCAATAGATTCGGCGGGCAGCGCGTCGCCCTGGCGTGTTTCTTCTTCGAAGCGACGGGACTCCTCATGGTATGGGTCGCGCCTATCCCGCCGATGGCGCTGGCAGGCGCGATGCTGACCGGTGCAGGCTTCTCGCTGGTCTTTCCGGCGCTGGGCGTCGTGGCGGTAAAACGTCTGCCTCAGCAGAATCAGGGCAGTGCGCTGGCGACCTATACGGCTTTCATGGATCTTTCGCTGGGGATAACAGGCCCGCTGGCGGGAATTCTGATAACCCACGCGGGCGTGCCGTCGATTTATCTGGCCGCCGCTTTCGCGGTGTTGCTCAGTGCGGCGCTGGTAGCGCGTCTGATGCAGAAAGATAAAACACGCGTCCTGGAGTGATTTCCCCCCGCCTGCGCTTTGGCGAGAGGGGGAGAACACATTAGATACGCACTCGGCCCATGTGGTGTGCGGCGACCAGTTTGCCCTCGCGCATGGCAAATCCTTCCGACGTGCCTTCCAGCACGAAATCGAATTTTTTATACAGCGCAATCGCCGCCGGATTATCGACAAATACCGTGAGTTCCACGCGACTGATGCCCAGCCAGTTGTCGCAAAGATCCAGCACGGCGGCAAGCAGCCTGCTGCCTACGCCTTGTCCCTGAAATTCAGGATGCACGCCCATACCAAAGGTTGCCGTATGACGGCGGCGCATTGAAGGATTCACGTGAAGTGTTATCTGCCCCACGACGCGCTCGCCAAAGCAGGCGACAAGATTGTAGGTGCCGGGAGCGATGTCTGCGAGCCGTTTCTGCCAAAGACCGGATGCAGGAAACGGCAGTTGCAGCGTGTCGCCGAACACCTGTTCCTCACTATAAAGCTTATGCAACTGGGCATAATCTTCGGGTTCGACATGGCGGATTTCAATCTGGCTCATCGACGGCTCCTTGAGGGGATTAGGGTAATAACCTCTTAATTTATCAGTCTATTTTATTTAAGCAATTTAAAAATCGAACGAAAAAAGTGCTTTACAAGTGCGAATGATAATGATTATTATTGTCATGCGTTCCGGGGGTGGCTATTCACCATAGTCAAACGGGTCCCTGGAAAGCACGACATTGCTCACATTGCTTCCAGTATTATTTTAGCCAGCCGGGTGCTGGCTTTTTTTTTGTCCCAAAGTGTGTCATTTCTTGCTAAAATTCCTCCCTGTTCCCTCTATCCCAGTTCATTGAAAATGAAGAAAAAAAGGCCAGTGCTTCAGGACGTCGCCGATCGGGTGGGTGTAACCAAAATGACGGTGAGCCGTTATTTACGCAACCCCGAACAGGTTTCTCTGCTGTTGCAGGAGAAGATAGCCGCTGCGCTGGACGAGCTGGGATACATTCCGAATCGTGCGCCCGATATTCTTTCCAACGCCAAGAGTCGCGCCATCGGCGTATTGCTGCCCTCGCTGACCAACCAGGTTTTTGCAGAAGTGCTGCGCGGCATCGAGAGCATCACCGATATTCACGGGTATCAGACCATGCTCGCGCACTACGGCTACAGCGCCGAGCGGGAAGAGCAACGGCTGACCTCGCTGCTTTCCTATAACATCGACGGGCTGATTCTTTCCGAACGTAATCACTCTGCAAGAACCTTGAAGATGATAGAAGTCGCCGGGATCCCCGTGGTTGAAATGATGGATTGCATCTCGCCCTGCGTCGACCTCGCCGTAGGCTTCAACAACTTTGAAGCCGCACGACAAATGACCCAGCAGATTATTGCCCACGGGCATCGTCACGTGGTCTATTTCGGCGCACGTCAGGATGAACGAACCTTAATCAAGCAGCAGGGTTATGAGCAGGCGATGCGGGAATCGGGGTTGCAGCCTTACAGCGTGATGACAACGCGATCGTCGAGTTATACCGCCGGGGCCGAACTGCTCAAGCAGGCGCAGCGCGACTATCCTCAAATCGACAGTATCTTCTGTACCAACGATGACCTGGCGGCCGGGGCGTTTTTCGAATGTCTGCGGCAGGGATTGCATATTCCGAAACAAATGGCGATAGCCGGCTTCCATGGCCACAATATGGGTCAGGCCATGGAGCCGAGGCTTGCCAGCGTGCTGACGCCGCGTGAACGTATGGGGCAGATAACCGCCGAACGTTTACTGGCGCGGCTACGCGGAGAAGAGGTCGTGCCAAAAATGGTCGATGTCGGCTTTACGATTTCGGCGGGCGGCAGTATTTAATCTGTCTCCCGCACGACGTCGGCGTCTATCAGGCCTCGGCAGCAATCGTGATGGCGTGTGCGTTTTCCAGCGCCGTCACGCAGCGTTTCACCACCCCTTCAATCTGATGGTCGATATTCACCCGCACGACATCCGGCTCGTCTTCGCCCGGCTCTTCCAGTGCAGCAAACTGACTCTTCAGCATATCTGGCGAGAAGAAATGCCCTGCGCGCGCTTTCAGGCGTTGCAGGATCACATCTTCGCTACCTTTGAGATAAAGAAAGATAATCCCCTCGTTGCCTTTACGCAGCGCATCGCGGTAGCGACGCTTCAGCGCGGAGCAAACGATCAAGCCGGTTTCGTTTTTGTGTTTGAGGCTGTAAGCCGCATCACTTAAACGTTCCAGCCAGGGAGCGCGATCGTCATCGTTCAGAGGTTGGCCGCTGGCCATTTTCTGGATATTGGCGCGAGGGTGCAGATCGTCGCCGTCGATGAATTTAGCATGAATTGCTTGTGCTACGGCTGCGCCGACGGTGGTTTTACCGCTGCCAGACACACCCATCAAAATGATGCTTTGTCCTGCCATAAGTTTGATCTCTGTCCCATATTTAGAATTTACCCGAGCGGGTCATTCCTTATATTAGCATGTTACCGGTATCATGATACCGGTAACAAATGGAGGTGTGACTAATATCACAAAGGGATATGTATAAATTTTAGCGCTGTCTTGCAATTCGACCTGCGCTGAACACGCAAACTTACAAAAAAATATCACTCGCGCACTGTTATCTGGACCGCGATGCCTTGGCTTTCATGGAAGGGCGTTAAGGTTTGGCGGGACAGAGAAGGGCGGAAGGGGAAAAGTTATGCCATTAGTCATCGTTGCAGTCGGTGTCGCACTGCTGCTGTTACTTATGATCCGATTCAAATTAAACGGTTTTATTGCCTTGATCCTCGTCGCGCTGGCTGTTGGCGTGATGCAGGGAATGCCGGTAGATAAAGTCATTACTTCAATCAAAAACGGCGTGGGCGGCACGTTGGGCAGTCTGGCTCTCATCATGGGCTTTGGTGCCATGCTGGGTAAACTGCTGGCCGATTGCGGCGGTGCACAGCGCATTGCCACCACGCTTATCGACAAATTCGGCGTCAAATACATTCAGTGGGCATTGGTTGTCACCGGCTTTATCGTTGGCTTCGCACTGTTCTATGAAGTCGGTTTCGTGCTGATGCTGCCGCTGGTGTTCTCCGTTGCCTCGGCTGCCCGTTTGCCGCTGCTGTATGTCGGCGTGCCGATGGCGGCGGCGTTGTCGGTAACGCACGGTTTCCTGCCTCCGCATCCCGGACCGACGGCGATCGCGACCATTTTCCACGCGGATATGGGCAAGACGCTGCTGTACGGCGCCATTCTCGGCATTCCTACCGTTATTCTGGCCGGTCCGGTGTTTGCCCGTTTCCTGAAAGGTATCGACAAGCCGGTTCCGCAGGGTTTGTATAACCCGAAAGTGTTTACCGAAGCCGAAATGCCTGGTTTTGGCGTGAGTGTTGCCACTTCGCTGGTGCCGGTGATTCTGATGGCCTTCCGCGCGATTACCGAAATGATCGTGCCGAAAGGTCACCCGATTCTGTCCTACGCCGAGTTCTTCGGCGATCCGGTTATGGCAACGCTGATTGCCGTGCTTATCGCCATCTTCACCTTCGGGCTGAATCGCGGTCGCAAGATGGATGAAGTGATGGGCACCATCTCGGATTCAATCAAGATTATTGCCATGATGCTGCTGATTATCGGCGGTGGCGGTGCCTTCAAGCAGGTGCTGGTCGACAGCGGCGTAGATAAATACATCGCGGGACTGATGCAGGGCAGCACGCTGTCGCCTATTCTGCTGGCATGGACCATCGCCGCAGTGCTGCGTCTGGCGCTGGGTTCGGCGACCGTTGCAGCCATTACCGCGGGCGGTATTGCCGCGCCGCTTATCGCCACCACCGGCGTCAGCCCGGAGTTGATGGTGATTGCCGTAGGCTCGGGCAGCGTGATTTTCTCTCACGTCAACGATCCGGGGTTCTGGCTGTTTAAAGAGTATTTCAACCTGACCATCGGTGAAACCCTCAAGTCCTGGTCCGTGCTGGAAACCATTATTTCTGTTTCCGGTCTGGTGGGTTGCCTGATACTTTCCAATATTATCTAGTCTGTCTGACAGCGTTCTGTCCTGCCTTACCGGCGTCAGGACGCTGTCTTCTCCCCTTAAGTATCCCGCCATTAAGTAAATAAAGCTTCAAGAAGGATGAAAGGCGCTCAAAATTGTGGCTCAATACGGCCAAATTATTATTGGCTGCTGGATAACCTTCTATGCCCCCCGTTTTGCACTTTATATTGGCTCTCGCCGTCATCTTCTTCCTCGCGTTCATTTTCAGTAACGATCGCAAAAAAATCCGTCCGCGGGTCATTCTGCAACTGGTTGTTATCGAGAGTTTGCTGGCGTGGTTCTTCCTGCATGCGACCAGCGGTCTGGCCATCGTCACCGCCGTTTCCGGATTCTTTGAAAACCTTTTAACCTACGCGGCGCAGGGTTCCGATTTTGTCTTTGGCGGGATGAGCAAGGCAGGGCTGGCGTTTATTTTCCTTGGCGTGCTTTGCCCGATTATCTTTATTTCGGCCTTGATCGGTATCCTGCAGCATTTACGTATTTTGCCGCTGCTCATCCGCATTGTCGGCACGTTGCTGTCGAAGATTAACGGCATGGGTAAACTGGAATCCTTCAATGCGGTCAGCACCTTGATTCTGGGTCAGTCGGAAAACTTTATCGCCTACAAAGGGGTGCTGGCGGAGATTTCACCGCGTCGTCTTTATTCGATGGCGGCAGCGGCGATGTCGACCGTTTCGTTGTCCATCGTGGGCGCGTATATGACGATGATTGAGCCGAAATACGTGGTTGCCGCGCTGATTCTGAATATGTTCAGCACCTTTATCATCCTGTCTATCATCAACCCGACGCCTGTCGGCGACGAGCCGGACATCAAGCTCGACAAGCTGCACGAAGATCAGAGTTTTTTCGAAATGCTCGGCGAATATATTCTGGCCGGTTTCAAGGTTGCGGTCATCATCATGGCGATGCTGATTGGTTTTATCGCCATTATTGCCGCCATCAATGCCCTGTTTACCGCCATCTTCGGCATCAGCTTCCAGCATATTCTGGGTTACGTGTTTTATCCGTTTGCCTGGCTGATTGGCATTCCTGCGCCTGACGCACTCAAAGCCGCCAGTATCATGGCGACCAAGCTTGTCACCAACGAATTTGTCGCGATGATTGATTTGAAGAAAATCGCGACCGAATTGTCGCCGCGCGGGTTGGGCATTCTTTCCGTATTCCTGGTCTCTTTCGCCAACTTTGCGTCCATCGGCATTGTGGCGGGCGCGATTAAGGGGCTGAATGAAAATCAGGGCAACGTGGTGTCTCGCTACGCGCTGAAACTGGTTTATGGCTCGACGCTGGTCAGCCTGCTCTCCGCCGCGTTCGCGGGATTAGTGTTGTAAATTATTCGCGTAAACTAAAAACCCGGCCACTGCGCCGGGTTTTTTTATCTAGAAATCAACACACGCAGGATTGTCGACCTGCATGACGGAATCCTGCTGGAACTGCTGTTTGTACAGAGCGCGGATCTCGCCGATTTTCTTCTGCGCTTCGGCGCTGTCTTCATGAATCAGCACCAATGCCTTGCTGTTTTCCTTAATCACCACGCCTTCGCTGCGCAGCCATTGCCCCTTGGCATCGAACACGCTCAGGCCGTCCTTGAAGCGCGGCGTCACCGTTTTATCGACAAAGGTCTGCCATTGTGCGGCGCTGACCGGTGCCGCGTTATGACGACTTAACCCAAAGTACAGGGTGGTTTGCCTCATCGGGTTGCCGGTTTTGCAGGTCAGGGCAGGCGTCGGTTTGGCAACCACTTCAGTAGCCTGTGGCGGAAAAGGCGCTTGCGGCGCGGGTCGCGGGGCAGCGCAGCCGGTCAAGGCGAACGCCACGCAGGCGGCAAACAAAGCAGGGGTCTTCATGACAGATTCCTTGTGATTGACTATTGATGACGGTGCGCTTTTTTCCGCACCGTCTGCGCCGCACTCTGCAAGACAATGTTATCGCACGCGGCCGCTGACCCCATCATAGAGTCTGGCCGCTCGAATCGCCAATCACCTGACGTATTGAAAACCCCCGCTATTTTACGTCTCGCTGCGCGGGTAGCGGCGTAAGCCTACTGATATTGAAGATAGGCGACGTGAGTCTGCAAATACTCCTCCAGACCATGACGACCATCCGCGCCGCCAATCCCGGACTTACGCCAGCCCGCATGGAAGCCCTGCATGGCCTCGAAGTTTTCCCGATTCACATAGGTTTCGCCAAACTTGAGTTTTTTTAGCGCCGTCATCGCGGTATTGATATTTTGCGTGTAGATAGCCGACGTCAGGCCATACTCGCTGTCATTTGCCAGCGCAATCACTTCTTCGAGCGTTTTGAAGGTGGTGACGGGAAGTACGGGGCCGAAAATTTCATGCTGCATGATGTCCATGTCCTGACGCACATCGGTCAGGATGGTGGGCTGGAAGAAGAAGCCCCTGTCACCGGCCCTTTTGCCGCCGAGCAGCACTTTCGCGCCCTGCTTGACGGCGGCAGCGACTTTGTCCTCAACCCGTTGCAGGGCATCGGCGCTGATGAGCGGCCCCATATCCAGATCGTTCTCCTCGGCGGTATCACCAAATTTCACCTGTTCGAACGCCTGGCTCAACCGGGTCATGAACTGGTCATAAATCCCTTCCTGCACATATAGACGTTCGGCGCAGTTACATACCTGTCCGGTATTGATCACGCGAGAACTGACGATGGCCTTCACCGCGAGGTCGAGGTCGGCATCGTTCATGACGATGGCCGGTGCCTTGCCGCCCAGCTCCAGCGAAACTTTGGTCACGTTTTGCGCGGCGGCTATCATGGTCTGAATTCCGGCGTTTACGCTGCCCGTCAGGCTGACCATGCCGACTTTCGGGTTGGCGGCGAGCTCGTGGCCGACCACAGGGCCGGTGCCGGTTACCAGATTGAAGACGCCTTTCGGCAGGCCAATCTCGTCGACGATTTCGGCAAAGATAATGGCGTTGTTCGGCGTCAGTTCGCTGGGTTTGATAACGATGGTGTTGCCGGTCAGCAGGGCAGGCGCGGCTTTACGGGCAATCAGAAAGAACGGGAAGTTCCACGGCAAGATACCGGTGGTAACGCCGATGGCTTTCTTGAACACCAGAATATTTTCGTTCGGCCGATCGCTCTGAACAATTTCGCCCTCATAGCGGCGCGCCCATTCGGCGACGTAGTCCAGGTAGTCGGCGGTAAACAGCACCTCGGTTTGCGCCAGTCCGCGCGTCTTGCCGCCTTCGGCGATAATGGTGTCGGTGATTTCTGCCTCGCGCTGACGAATGCCTTGCGCAATCTTGTGCAGATACACGCCACGTTCAACCGCAGGCAGTGCTTCCCAGCCGTCCTGCGCGGCGTGCGCGGCATCGATGGCGCGTCTGGCATCTTCGGCACGGCCTTCCGGCACCTGCGAGATAACGCGCTCGGTGGCGGGATTAATCACATCAATCCATTGGTCACTCTGGTTTTCTACAAACTGGCCGTCGATATACATGCGCTGTTGAATAATAGTCATGGGCAGATTCTCCTGTGATAGCGGGTGTTTATTCCTTCAACATGACGCAGTTTTCGGCGCGCGACCTTTTCGTTATTGCCACAGAAATGGTCAGCATGGCAAAAATGGGCGGGTTGGCAGAATCTACCCTGCAAAACGTCTCTTTGGCCTTTTGGGGCAAGGCGGGAGCCGAAAACGGCCAAAAACGGGCAGAAAGAGAATTTGTGATCGCTGTCGGTGAAATCTCGTTAATTTCGCCAGAATTATCGTAGGGTGGGCAACCATACAGAGGTTGCGCGTGGTGACAACTCCTTAGACTCCTTCGTATGCAGGAAGCCGCTTATTTCCTGTTCGCCTCAACTCTACGAAGGAATAAATAAAAATGAATAACGCAATCCTGCTAGGCATTATGTGGCACTTTATCGGCGCCACCAGTGCGGCCTGTTTCTATGCTCCCTTCAAAAAAGTACGCAACTGGTCCTGGGAAACCATGTGGTCGGTAGGCGGCGTCATGTCGTGGCTCATCCTGCCGTGGGCGGTCAGCGCCATTCTGCTGCCCGATTTTTGGCAATATTACCGCTCGTTCAGCCTTTCCACGCTGCTGCCGGTGTTTCTGTTTGGTGCCATGTGGGGCATCGGGAACATCAATTACGGATTGACCATGCGCTATCTCGGCATGTCGATGGGGATTGGTATCGCGATTGGCGTGACGCTGGTGGTCGGCACGCTCATGACACCTCTGCTGCAAGGCCGTTTTGTCGAACTGTTCAGCTCGGCTGGCGGGCGGTTAACCTTGCTGGGTGTTCTGGTTGCTCTGGTGGGCGTCGCCATCGTTTCGCGGGCGGGGTTGCTGAAAGAGCGGGCGATGGGCGTGACCGCGCAGGAGTTCAACCTGAAAAAAGGGCTGGTTCTCGCAGTGTTGTGCGGTATTTTCTCCGCAGGCATGTCTTTCGCCATGGACGCCGCCAAACCCATGCATGAGGCTGCCGCGGCGCTCGGCATCGACCCGCTTTATGTGGCGTTGCCAAGCTACGTGGTGATTATGGGCGGCGGGGCCATCGTCAATCTGGCCTACTGCTTCATTCGTCTGGCAACCAAAAAAGAGCTGTCGTTCAAGGCCGATTTCTCGGTGGCGAAACCTCTGCTGCTGGCGAATGTCTGCTTTGCGCTGCTCGGCGGCACCATGTGGTATCTGCAATTCTTCTTCTATGCCTGGGGCCACGCCAGAATTCCGGCGCAGTACGACTTCATCAGCTGGATGCTGCACATGAGTTTCTATGTGCTGTGCGGCGGGTTGGTCGGGTTGATCATGAAAGAGTGGAAAAACGTCGGTCAGCGTCCGGTGGGCGTATTGAGCGTGGGTTGTCTGGTCATCGTGATGGCGGCGAATATAGTAGGGCTGGGGATGGCGTCCTGAATTGCTGACGCCACGCGCTTGGCGTCATGCCAGTTTCACGCGTAAACACCACGGAAAAATAGTTGCTGTCGTCAAAGCCGCAGGAGGCAGCAACTTCCCCAATCAGGTGTTCGCTGCTGCGCAGCAGATGCTTCGCCTGACACAGTTGCAGCTGGCGCAGATAGTGGCCAATGCTCATTCCCGTTTGCTGTCGAAACAACTGCTTTAATCCCCGTTCGGAAAGGGCATTCTGCCGGCAAAAAGTGGCCAGACAGAGATTTTTGCCGACGTCCGCCTGAATAGCCGACATCAGTAGATCCAGCTGTTCCCCTTCCGGCAGGGCATAGGCGCGGTCGGCGGCGTAGCGATGGCGTTTGAGAATCAGTGCCAATTGCAGAAACAGCGCTTCGGTGAGTTGCAGGGAAAGCACGTCGGTTTTACGACACTCCTGCACCAGCTGCAAAATCACGCCACGCGCCAGCGCCATGCCGCGCGTGGTCAATCGCCAGTGTGCGGGACCTTCCTCCTCCTCGCGAGGCAGCATTTCAGACCAGTTCAGCCCCAGCTTGAAGCGCTCGGGGCAGTAGATGATGTTGTCGAGTACCAAATCATTGACCGCATCGTAGCTGTGGCAGTCCGTCTCGCGAATATAAAAAATATCGCCACAGGTCACGAGCCACGGCCGATCGTTCAATACGTGCAGGCCGTTGCCGCGCCACACAATCACGATTTCGCAAAATTCGTGGGTGTGGGGCGGAAAGGACGGCTGCGGCGCGCGATCGGCGACCGCCACCGGCATCAGGTCCGAGGGAATATAGTCGGCTTTCGGCAGACGAAGGGTCATAGGGCCTCGCATTCAGTTCATATGCTGGCGGACATTGCGCGGCGCATAGCCAAATTCGCGCTTGAACAGCGTCGAAAAATGGTTGCTGTCGCCGAAACCGCATTGAAAGGCAATGTCTGTCACCCGCATGTCGCTGTGGCGCAGCAGATGCCGCGACTGCAGCAGGCGCAGCCGGTTAAGGTAGCGCTGCGGCGTGCTGCCCGTCTGTTGTTTCAATTGACGATGCAGCGTGCGCAGCGACAGCGAAAAGTGGCTCGCGACCTCGTCCCAGTCAATCTCTTCGCTGTAATGTTCGTTAAGCCAGTCGAGGAGATGCCGCAGACGACTCTCCTGATTGCTGCTCTCCTGCATGCTGCGGCCCTGGCGCAACAACACCAGCAACTGCATAAAGCGCAACTCCTGTTCGGCCTGCTCTTCCAGCGAAAAAAGTTCCGCCTTGCGCGGCAGTTGCGCGATCAGCGCCTTGGCCTGCGCCATCACTTTATTGTTGATTCGCCAAAGCGACGGATAATTGCCGTCACTTTCCTGCGGCAGCAGGTCGCGTAATCCGGAAAGAAAACGGAACGCGTCGGGACCGCGATACAGCACATTGGTCAGGTGCAGATTGTCGGTCTGTTCATACAGATGGCGGTCGTGATCCCGCACGAAACAGACGCAGCCGCCGCATAATGTCTGCGGCTGACCATTAAAAACGTGGATGCCGCTGCCTTGCTCGACGAGCACAATCTCATGAAAATCATGATGATGTTCGGGAAAGGCGCTCTGTGGCGCGCGAGGCTCCACGGCAATTGAAAATCCACCGGCCGGGAAAAAATCAACGCTGTGCAAGATGGTCATTTTTAACACCTCATTAATAAATTCGTAACCGATGGTAATAATGCACGCAGAACTTTACCTTGAATTTTTGACGGTGAAATCATCTTGGCAGACGGATTTTTCAAGAAGCAGGGGGAAATGATTCAGAAATGCGGCAAGCGTCACAGCTTGCCGGGGCCGGAGCAAAAGAAAAAAGTGTG
>Ga0308159_1000784_pt1 | contig 58945 bp, 53 predicted proteins | sample PhyCR1_FD_201040 | JGI IMG/M metagenome (GOLD analysis project Ga0308159, IMG submission 201040) | Phyllosphere microbial communities from UC Gill Tract Community Farm, Albany, California, United States - DLSLC.R1 | ecosystem: Host-associated > Plants > Phyllosphere > Unclassified | place: USA...
GACGTCATCGTGGTAGCGTCGGTGTCGGCCATCTATGGTCTGGGCGACCCTGATCTCTATCTCAAGATGATGCTGCACCTGACCAAGGGCATGATCATCGATCAACGCTCGATCCTGCGGCGTCTGGCCGAGCTGCAATATGCACGTAACGATCAGGCATTCCAGCGCAGTACATTCCGCGTGCGTGGCGAAGTCATCGACGTTTTCCCGGCGGAGTCGGACGATCTTGCCCTACGTATCGAGCTGTTTGACGAAGAGGTCGAGCGTCTGTCGCTGTTCGACCCGTTAACCGGGCAAATCTCGCAGGAAGTGCCGCGTTTTACCATTTATCCCAAAACCCACTATGTTACGCCGCGCGAGCGCATTGTTCAGGCGATGGAAGAGATCAAAGACGAACTGGCGGATCGCCGTAAAAATCTGTTGTCGAACAACAAGCTGCTGGAAGAGCAACGCATCAGCCAGCGCACGCAGTTTGATCTGGAGATGATGAACGAGCTGGGTTACTGCTCGGGCATCGAGAACTACTCGCGCTACCTGTCCGGTCGCGGCGAGGGCGCACCACCGCCAACCCTGTTTGACTACCTGCCGCCTGACGGGCTGCTGATTGTCGACGAGTCCCACGTTACCATTCCGCAAATTGGCGGCATGTACAAAGGCGACCGTTCGCGTAAAGAGACCCTGGTTGAATACGGCTTCCGTCTGCCGTCGGCGCTGGATAACCGTCCGCTGCGTTTTGAAGAGTTTGAAGCGCTGGCGCCGCAGAGCATTTATGTTTCTGCTACGCCCGGCAACTATGAAACGGAGAAATCCGGCGGGGATGTCGTCGAGCAGGTTGTCAGGCCGACCGGACTGCTTGACCCCTTGATTGAAGTGCGTCCCGTCGGGACTCAGGTTGACGATCTGTTGTCTGAAATCCGCAAGCGCGTTGCCATTAACGAACGTGTGCTGGTCACCACCCTGACCAAACGAATGGCCGAAGACTTGACCGAATATCTCGAAGAGCACGGCGAAAAAGTCCGTTATCTGCACTCCGATATCGACACCGTTGAACGTGTTGAAATCATTCGCGATTTGCGTCTCGGCGAATTTGACGTGCTGGTCGGGATAAACCTGTTGCGAGAAGGGTTGGATATGCCGGAAGTCTCGCTGGTGGCGATTCTCGACGCCGATAAAGAGGGTTTTCTGCGTTCCGAACGTTCTCTGATTCAGACCATTGGTCGTGCGGCGCGTAACCTCAACGGCAAGGCGATTCTGTATGGCGACAAGATTACCAAATCGATGGCCCGCGCCATTGAAGAGACGGAACGTCGTCGCGCCAAGCAGGAAGCCTACAACCTCGAGAAAGGCATTACCCCACAGGGCTTGAACAAGAAAATCGGCGACATTCTTCAATTGGGCCAACCGAAGTTCAAGAAAAACAAAGAGCTGCGCGATGCTCAGGCGGCGTCTACCGTCAAGGCGCTTACCCCGAAAGCGCTGGAACAGCGGATCCGCGAGCTGGAAGCACTCATGTATCAGCATGCCCAGAATCTGGAGTTCGAAGCGGCCGCAAACACGCGAGACGAGCTTCATGCGCTTCGCGAGCAGTTCATCGCAGTGTCCTGATCCCAGGCTGTCTAGGCGGTGGCCTTACTGGCCACCCTCTAAATATCAGGCAAGGGTACAGGGCATCCATGACTGTGCTAGAATCTGCGCCCTTGAAAAATTGAGCGATGACAGCGAATGACCGATATCAAACCGAAAGATCCTTTACACGGCGTTACGCTTGAAAAACTGCTGACCGAATTAGTGGAGAATTTTGGTTGGCTGGCGCTGGCGGGGCAGGTGAATATCAACTGTTTTAAGAGCGATCCGAGCATCAAATCCAGCCTCAAGTTTCTTCGCCGCACGCCCTGGGCACGCAAAGAGGTCGAGACGCTGTATCTTGATTATCTGGAAGGATTGCTAAAACCTGACCTGGTCTCTCAAGACGGGGGCAGTAAAAAGGCGCGTGGTGACGGCCCGAAACGTTCGACGTCGGCAGCACCGGCCAAACGTGTCAGCAGCGCGAAACCGGCCGCTGACAGCCCGTGGAACAATCACCCACTGGTGAAGAAAAACCATCTCGACAAGGCCTGAACCGGCCTTATCCCATACGCTGCAACGCTTCTTCCAGCGCTTGGCGCAGCAACTCGCGATCGTGGCGATACGGCACGTCGAGGGCTTCAAGCGGGCGCTGAATAATCAGGCGGCTACTGGCTTCTCCGAGTGGAATGCCCGGCCCGACGATGGCGGCGTCAATCGCCGCACGGCCAATCTGTTTTTCAATCATGTTCAGCTTGTCCTGCAAATTCAGCGAGGCCGCGGCAACGCTGAGTTCTTTGCCGAGATTGCTGATATACACGATGTGCGCCCGACTGCGGCGCAGTTCGGTGGCAAGCTCTTCAAGCAGCAGAAGCGGCATCAGGCTGGTAAAGAAGCTGCCCGGCCCGATGACAATCAAATCGGCTTCGGCGATGGCGTCGAGTGCCTCGCGGGTGGCGCTGACCTTCGGCTCAAGCAGCAACCGGCGCGGGACCTGAGTAAGCTGGTCAACGTTGACCTCGCCATGAATGGCGTTGCCGTTGGCATCGATGGCTGCGAGATCGACAGGGTCTTCCGACATCGGGATAAGCTCGGCATCGACCTTGAGCAGTCTGCGCACCAGGTTCATCGCCTCAAGCGGACGCACGCTCAGGCTGTCTAACGCGCGCAAAATCAGGTTGCCCAGATTGTGTCCGTCAAGTTCGCCGCTGCCGCTAAAGCGATATTCGAACATCGCGGAGGCGACGCTGGGTTCCGTAATCAACTGATTAAGGCAGTTGCGCATGTCACCCCAGGCGATACCGCCGACCGAACGACGGATTCTGCCCGTCGAGCCGCCGTTGTCTGTGGTGGTGACGATGCCGGTCAGCCGTGATCCCAACGACGACAGCGACGACATCACGCGTCCCAATCCGTGACCGCCACCCAACGCGACTACGCGGTCTAAATCCGCCAATGCCCGATTTCTCATACTTCCTCTTTGCGCTCCCGACGTGCTAAACCCTGCGGCGGCGTTGGCATTGGGAGACTGTGCTGAAAATAATTTTCTGAAACAATTTTACCTAATTTTCCGCAAAGTTGTTATCAATCATGCAAGTTAGCCTGAATGAGACAAGTCGATTGATTTCACAGCGCTTTTTGATTTTATCGGCAATAAAAAACGCTGTATAACCAATTACATAGCGAAGAACCTTGTTGGCTATCAGGTTTTTACGGCGCTACAATACTGTTCAACCGCGTTCCTGTGGGCTTTATCGCAGGGATTGAACTCCTAGCCCTGGTACCTAAGTTGCCGCCTCTGCGAATCTCGTCGCCGACCGGACAATACGGTGCCTTGGCCGTGAAGCCGTTTTCGGTCTTCGCCAGGGTGCAGGGTAGAAATGCCCGCATCTTCCCGTATTTGGAAAGGTGTTAACAAGGTGCAACAACTCACTGACGCATTTGCGCGCAAGTTCTATTACCTGCGCCTATCGATTACTGACGTGTGCAATTTTCGTTGCACATATTGCCTGCCTGATGGCTACAAGCCTCAGGGTCACAACAACAAAAGCTTTCTCTCGCTTGATGAAATCCGTCGAGTCAGCCGCGCTTTTGCCCATCTCGGCACGGAAAAGGTTCGCCTGACCGGCGGAGAGCCTTCGCTGCGTCGCGATTTCAACGACATCATTGCCGCCGTGCGGGAAAACGAACAGATTCGCCATCTGGCGGTGACCACCAACGGTTATCGCATGGCGCGTGATGTTAAAAACTGGCGTGATGCCGGCCTTACCGCTATCAACGTCAGCGTCGACAGCCTTGACGCCCGCCAGTTTCACGCCATTACCGGACAGGATAAATTCCGTGAAGTCATGAACGGCATCGATGCCGCATTCGAGGCCGGGTTTGCCAAGGTGAAAGTGAACGCCGTGCTGATGCGCGACGTTAACCACGCAAGCCTGTCGACCTTCCTGAACTGGATCAAAGACCGGCCTATTCAGCTGCGGTTTATCGAGCTGATGGAAACCGGCGATGGCGGCGAGTTGTTCCGCAAGCATCACGTTTCGGGGCAGGTTATTCGCGACCAGCTGATCCAGCAGGGCTGGGTTTTGCAGGGCCGCAGCCGCAGCGACGGTCCGGCGCAGGTGTTTACCCATCCTGACTACATTGGCGAAATCGGCCTTATCATGCCCTACGAGAAAGATTTCTGTGCAACCTGTAATCGTCTGCGCGTTTCGGCGCTCGGTAATCTGCACCTGTGCCTCTTTGGCGAGCAGGGCATTCCGCTGCGCGATCTGCTGGGTGACGATCTCCAGCAGGATGCGCTGATGGACCGTATTCAGGGCGGATTGGGGCGCAAGAAGCAGACCCATTTCCTGCATCAGGGCAATACCGGTATTACGCAGAACCTCTCCTTTATCGGCGGCTAACGCACGGAAAAAACTATGAGCAAAGCCAGCAGTGAATTTCAGGCGATCTCCCTCGCCCTTTTGACCGTTTCCGACCGCCGCAGCAAAGAAGACGACACCTCGGGTGAATATCTGCGCGATGCAGCGGTAGAGGCGGGGCATTACGTTCTGGCCCGCGAAGTCTGCAAGGATAACCTGTACCAGATTCGCGCCGTCGTGTCGCAGTGGATTGCCGACGAACGTATTGGCGTAATCATCGTCAACGGCGGCACCGGTTTTACGGCGGGGGACAATACGCCCGAAGCGCTGAAACCCTTGTTTGATCGCGAAATCGAAGGCTTTGGCGAGCTGTTTCGCATGGTGTCGTTTGAAGATATCGGCACGGCCACTATTCAGTCACGCGCGATAGGCGGCATGGCAAACCAGACGGTCATCTTTGCCGTGCCCGGTTCGACCAATGCCTGCAAACTGGCGTGGGAACAGATAATCTCTTCCCAGCTTGATGCCCGTAATCGTCCGTGTAACTTTATTCCTCACGTAAGAAAATAAAATAACCATGTCTACTCTGACGCATATCAATGCCGCGGGCGAAGCCCATATGGTCGATGTCTCCGGTAAAGCCGAAACGGTGCGTGAAGCCCGCGCCGAAGCCTTTGTCAGCATGGCGGCCAGCACGCTTGCGATGATAGTCGACGGCTCGCACCACAAGGGCGACGTGTTCGCCACCGCGCGCATTGCCGGTATTCAGGCCGCGAAAAAGACCTGGGATCTTATCCCGCTATGTCATCCGCTGTTGCTGACCAAGGTGGAAGTCAGACTCGAGGCCCAGCCGGAGTTCGACCGCGTGCGTATCGAAAGCCTGTGCCGCCTGAGCGGCAAGACGGGCGTCGAGATGGAAGCGCTGACCGCCGCGTCGGTAGCCGCGCTGACCATCTATGACATGTGCAAGGCCGTGCAGAAAGATATGGTGCTGGGGCCGATTCGCCTGCTCGAAAAAAGCGGCGGCAAGTCTGGTGACTTCAAGGCGGGCGAATGATCAAGGTGCTGTTTTTTGCTCAGGTTCGCGAATTGGTCGGCACTGACACTCTCGCGTTGCCCGCCGAGTTTTCCACCGTTGAAACTCTACGCCAGTCGCTGGCGCTGCGCGGTGACCGCTGGGCTTTGGCGCTCGAAGCAGGCAACCTGCTGGTGGCGGTCAATCAGACACTCGTCGAGACGACACATCCCGTTCAGGACGGCGACGAAGTGGCCTTTTTCCCACCGGTCACCGGAGGATAATCCATGCAGGCAACGCGAATAGTGGTCGATGCGGCACCTTTTAGCGTCGGCGACGAGTATCAATGGCTGGCGCAGTCCGACGCAGACGGCGCAGTCGTCACCTTCACCGGCAAAGTACGCAATCATAATCTGGGCGACAATGTCAGCGCGCTGACGCTAGAACATTATCCCGGCATGACTGAAAAAGCCCTGGCCGACATCGTGGACGACGCGCGTCAACGCTGGCCCTTGCAGCGGGTGTCGGTGTATCACCGCATCGGTGCGCTCTATCCGGGCGATGAAATCGTGTTCGTCGGCGTCACCAGCGCGCACAGGGGCATGGCGTTCGACGCCACGGAATTTATCATGGACTACCTGAAAACCCGTGCGCCGTTCTGGAAACGCGAGGCCACGGAGCACGGCGATCGCTGGGTTGAGTCGCGAGATACCGACCACACCGCCGCCTCCCGCTGGTCCTCGTCGTCCTGAACCTTGTGGCGGCGTTGGCTTCCCTCGTTCGCCCGAATCACTTACTTATGTAAGCTCATCGGGACTCGATCGGTTGCTGCCTTGCCACAACGTCCATGACTTAGAGGCGTTGTTATAGCCCTCGTCGTCCTGAACGCTGTGGCGGCGTTGGCTTCCCTCGTTCGCCCGAATCACTTACTTATGTAAGCTCATCGGGACTCGATCGGTTGCTGCCTTGCCACAACCTCCATGACTTAGAGGCGTTGTTATAGCCCTCGTCGTCCTGAACGCTGTGGCGGCGTTGGCTTCCCTCGTTCGCCCGAATCACTTATTTGTCGTCCTTAATGCTGCGGCGCGCAGTCGTGAATTTTTGTGGTAGGCTTAGATTACCGGTAGGCTGCAATTCAGCCTTGTATTTTTTCCTCCCTGCAAGAGGTAAGCATCATGGATCGATATCCACGTCCCAATGGTTCGATAGTTGAACGCGCAAACAGCGGTATTCAGGCCTATATGGCGCAGGTTTACGGCTGGATGACCTGTGGTTTGCTGCTCACGGCGTTTGTCGCCTGGTATGCATCGCGTTCACCTGCCATCCTCGGTTTTATCTTCTCGAGCCAGATAACTTTTTTCGGTTTGATAATTCTCCAGCTCGCACTGGTCTTTGTCATTTCAGGCATGGTTAACCGCCTGAGCGGAGCGGTCGCGACAGGGCTTTTCATGCTCTATTCGGCGCTGACCGGGCTCACCCTTTCGAGCATCTTCATTGTGTATACCGGCGCTTCCATCGCCAGCACCTTCGTGGTCGCAGGCGGTATGTTCGGCGCGATGAGTGTTTACGGCTATGTCACCAAACGCGATTTAAGCGGCATCGGCAGTCTGCTGTTTATGGCGCTTATCGGGATTGTGCTGGCGTCGCTGGTTAATTTCTGGCTGAAAAGCCCGGCGCTGATGCAGGCAATTTCCTACATCGGTGTGGTGGTGTTTGTGGGCCTGACAGCGTATGACACGCAAAAGCTGAAGAATATGGGCGAGCAGTTGTCTGTTAATGATAAAGAGAACTTCCGCAAATATTCTATCGTTGGCGCGTTGACGCTGTATCTCGACTTTATCAACCTGTTCCTGATGTTGCTGCGCATCTTCGGCAACAGAAGATAACGACGCGTTCAATAAAAAAGGGAGCGGCGAAAGCCTGCTCCCTTTTTTTATGTCCACACAGCCTATTTTATTCGCACGTGAGTCGGTATTTTTCGAAAGCTCCACCAGATTTGCGCGGCATTGAGCAGCACAATCAGCGCAGTCACCAGAAACACCCAGCGAAAACCCAGCGCTGCCGACACACCGGATCCAATCAGCGGGCCAATAACGTTGCCGAGATACATAAACGTCTGGTTATAGCCGAAGATGCGGCCGGTGACCTGATCGCTGCTGTATTTTACCAGCAGCGCCTGCACGGCGGGCATTAGCGCGCCATCGCCAAAGCCCAGCAGAAAACGCAAAACTCCGAGCTGTACGGGTGTGGTGATCGTCGCCATCAGGCAGAATAAAACGAAACAGAATACCAGCGCGGCGATTAGTACCCGATGAGCGCCGATACGGTCGCCCAGCTTGCCGAGTCTGGGCGCGGCAAGCAGCGCCGAAATGCCGGGCACCGCCGCGATGACGCCGCTCACAAAGGCGATATTGTGGGTGTTATCGGAAAGGTTGCGAATAAACAGGGTCAGAATCGGGCTTATCGAGCCGTTGGCCAACTGGATTATCATGGTGGTGACAAACAGGCTGACCATCAACATTGGATAGGGAAGGGTGGTAAAGACCGCTTTGCCGCTGAGTCGATTGGCCTTGGTGACGGGCACCACGCGCTCTTTGATAAGAAACAGGGTGATAAGAAAACTGATAAACAGCAGTCCGGCGGTGACGAAAAACACCATCCGCAGTCCGAGATGGTCAGCCATGAAACCACCTAGCAAAGGGCCGATAATCACGCCGGACACCTGACCGGTCGACAAGGTTCCCAGCGCCCATCCGCTCTTGTCTCGCGGCACCTGCGAGGCAACCAGCGCCATCGCATTCGGAATATAGCCGGAGGTCAGGCCCATCAGGGTACGAAAGATAAACAGCTGCCAGACATTTTGTGCAAATCCCTGCAACACCATGACGATAGCCATGCCGAGGGCCGCGCGCAGCAGCATCAGTTTGCGCCCCTTGCGGTCGGCCAGGCTTCCCCAGAGTGGCGCAACGCAGGCCGAGACCAGAAACGTGCCGCTAAATACCAGCCCTGACCAGATGCTTAGCGCCTCATGGTCATGCACGCCGAGTTGTTCGACATACAGCGGCAGGAAAGGAAGAATTTCGCTCATCGCCAGACCGGTAAAGAAACAGCCAAGCCAGACGGAAATTAAATTGAGTTTCCAGGTTTCCATTATTTTTCGGCGTTGCCTTTAAGATGAAATAGTTAACCTTCGCAAGCATAGCAAGCTAACGCCGGGAGAGGATCACAAAAAGTGGGAACGGCTTCTTTTACAGCTTGAATCATATAAATGCGCGCTGGGTCTCGTTATCTGTTAGAATCCTTCCAACTGGCGCACTGCAGTTTGTGCCGAATCCTCGTGGTAATGCCTCATTTGCCTCGTCTGATCATCCCCTCTTGAAACTGCACCGAACCTGTTCGGGTTAGAGTGGATTGGAGTTTTTCCCTATATGTCATTTGATTCTCTCGGCCTGAGTGCCGACATTCTGCGTGCTGTTGAAGAGCAGGGCTATAATTCACCTACGCCTATCCAGCAGCAGGCTATTCCTGTTGTGCTTCAAGGCCGTGACTTGATGGCCAGCGCGCAAACCGGTACTGGTAAGACCGCTGGTTTTACCCTGCCTGTTTTGCAACTGCTTAGCCAGTCAGCTACGCCGATTAAAGGTCGTCGCCCGGTCCGTGCGCTGATCCTGACCCCCACCCGCGAGCTGGCGGCTCAGATCGGTGAAAACGTGACTGCCTACAGCAAACACCTGAGCCTGCGCTCACTGGTGGTGTTCGGCGGCGTGAGCATCAATCCTCAGATGATGAAACTGCGCGGCGGCGTCGATATTCTGGTGGCAACACCGGGTCGCCTGCTGGATCTGGAACACCAGAGAGCGGTTGATTTGTCGCAGGTAGAAATTCTGGTTCTGGACGAAGCCGACCGCATGCTGGACATGGGCTTCATTCATGACATTCGCCGCGTGCTGTCGAAGCTGCCTGCCAAGCGTCAGAACCTGCTGTTCTCCGCGACCTTCTCCGACGAGATTAAAGGTTTGGCGAACAAGCTGTTGACCAACCCGGCTTCCGTTGAAGTGGCGCGTCGCAACACCGCCTCCACGCAAATCGAGCAGAGCGTTCACTTTGTCGACAAACGTCGTAAAAGAGAGCTGCTGTCGCAGATGATTGGCACCGGTAACTGGCAGCAGGTGCTGGTATTTACCCGCACCAAGCATGGCGCCAACCACCTCGCCGAACTGCTGAACAAAGACGGCATCACTGCGGCCGCCATTCACGGCAACAAGAGCCAGGGCGCTCGTACCCGTGCACTGGCCGATTTCAAGGACGGCGGCATTCGCGTGCTGGTTGCAACCGACATCGCGGCGCGTGGTCTGGACATCGACCAACTGCCACATGTGGTCAACTACGAGCTGCCGAACGTTCCGGAAGACTACGTGCACCGCATCGGTCGTACCGGTCGTGCCGAGTCTACCGGTGAAGCTATCTCGCTGGTCTGCGTCGACGAACATAAACTGCTGCGCGATATCGAGCGTCTGCTGAAGCGTGAAATCCCACGCATCGCGCTGCCGGGCTATGAACCGGACCCGTCCATCAAGGCCGAGCCTATCGTCAACGGACGTCAGGGCAGCGGCGGTCGCGGTGCACCACGTCAAGGTGGCGGCGGTCAACGTTCCGGCGCGCCTCGTCAGGGTGGCAACGGTCAGCGCAGCGGCAACGGCAGCAACGGTTCCGGCGAAAGCCGTCCGGCGCGTCCAAGCCGTGGCAGCGCCGCGCATGCGGGTCAGCGTCGTTCAGGCGCAGGCGCGTCTGCCGGTCGCAGCCGCAAGCCTTCGGGCGAGTAATCACCCAGGCGTGCCGTCAAGCCCTCTTCGGAGGGCTTTTTTTTGCCTGCAATTCGATACGGCGTGGCGCAAACCACCGCGCGGTCGGCGTCGACCACAAGCAACCATTGCCAAGACTCGGGGTCTGCCCGTATCATTGCGCGTCTTTTTCAAGGGTAGAACGGCTATGCGAGTATTACTGGCTCCGATGGAGGGCGTACTGGATCCTCTGGTGCGCGAGCTTCTCAGCGAAGTGAATGATTACGACCTGTGTATCACGGAGTTTCTGCGTGTGGTCGATCAACTGCTGCCGGTTAAATCCTTCCACCGTCTCTGCCCTGAACTGCTTAACGAAAGCCGCACGCCCTCGGGCACTCTGGTTCGCATACAGTTGCTGGGGCAATATCCGCAGTGGCTGGGTGAAAACGCGGCCCGGGCGGTGGAACTCGGCTCTTGCGGCGTTGATCTGAACTGTGGCTGTCCGTCGAAAACGGTCAACGGCAGCGGCGGCGGCGCGACACTGCTCAAAGACCCCGAACTTATCTATCATGGGGCAAAAGCAATGCGAGAGGCCGTGCCTGCGCATCTGCCGGTCACGGTAAAGGTGCGACTGGGGTGGGATTCGCTGGCACACAGTCTGGAAATCGCCGATGCCGTTCAACAGGCGGGCGCGACGGAACTCACGGTGCACGGCCGCACCAAGGAAGATGGCTATAAAGCCGAGCGCATCAACTGGCAGGCCATTGGCGAGATTCGCCGGCGGTTGAGCATTCCGGTTATCGCCAACGGAGAAATCTGGGATTATGCCAGCGCGCAGCGCTGTATGCAGGTGACGGGATGCGACGCGGTAATGATTGGCCGTGGCGCGCTGAATGTGCCCAACCTGAGCCGCGTGGTGAAATATAATGAAGCGAAGATGCCGTGGCCGGACGTGATAACTCTCCTGCAGAAATACACCTATCTGGAAAAGCAGGGCGATACCGGGTTGTATCACGTGGCGCGTATCAAGCAGTGGCTGGGGTATTTGCGAAAAGAGTATGACGAAGCGACCGAGGTGTTTACGCAGGTGCGTACCCTCAATACCTCAAAAGACATCGCGCTGGCCATTCAGGCGCTATAAAAAAAGCCACCTGCAAGAGGTGGCTTTTTTAATGCAGCAACGATTAGAAATGCGTGTTCAGAGACAGATAGAACGTGCGGCCCGATTCGTTGTAAGTGTTGGCTCCTGCACCGTAAAGATAGGCACCGGTCGTCGCGTTGCCGGTGGTCTGCGCATTGCCTTCACGGTAATGGCGCTTGTCCAGCAGGTTGTCGATGCCAACAGTCACGTCGACATATTTGTTGACGTTGTAGGTTGAGCTTAAGCCAAACAGCGCGTAGGGGCTGACCACCCAGGTTTCGGAGCCGGTAGCATCGGCGCCTTTATAGTTGTACTTCTTCGGTTTCTGCTTGCCGTACCAGGTCATGGTGCCGCTTACAGACCAGTCATCACGCACCTGCCAGTCCAGCGACGAGTTGATGGTGAATTTCGGGATAACGGACAGATAGTCGTTGGTGGTCTTGTTCACATTCTCGATGTTGTAAGTGAAATTGTTGTGCATGAACACAGATTCACTGATCGGGAAGTTGAGCGTGCCTTCAAGGCCCTGAACCACGGCTTTCGGAACGTTTTCCCACTTGTAGATGTCGGAGGTGCCGTTGTTGTAGACCGGCGCGTAACCCGCTTCAATCTTGTTGTGGTAGTCGTTGCGATAGTAGGTCAGACCGGCCTGAACATCGTTGTGATGATATTCGATGCCAATCTCTTTGTTGACGCTGGTTTCCGCCTTGAGGTCGGAATTACCTTGCAGATAGCACGCACCGGCGCTGGCGTAGCAGCCCTGACCGTTGCTGTACAGCAGATAGTTGGGGTTGGTCTGGTACAGGTTCGGCGCTTTGTAGGCGCGGGCGATACCCATTTTCAGCGTAAAGTCGCTGCCCAGCTCCTGCGAAAGGTTCAGGGAGGGGCTGAAGTTTTTACCGGAAATGGTCTGGTAGTCGAAACGCAGCCCCGGCGTCACGGTGGTGCTATCCGTAACGTCGATATTGTCTTCGGTGAACAGCGAGTAGATATCGGCGGAAGCGTAAGGGCTGCGGCCTGTGCTGGTGATCCCTTCAACGGCACCGCCCTGAGCGGTCTGCGTGTCGGAGATAGGATCTTTCATGGTCTGGTGATTCCACTCGGCCCCGAAGGTCGCCGTCTGCTGGAAGTAGAAATCCAGTGGAATGTTGACTTCAGTGTGTGCATTGACATCACTGAGATCAATCGTGGAATAACCCAGATTGGTCGGGCTGAAAATCCCTTCGGTGCCGCCTGCCAACCCTTCGTTCAGACGCTTGTTGCGGGTGCGCTCGTACTGAATGTAGTTGGTGGTGGACACGCCGTTGTCCCACGCGCCGGTATGTTTCAGGCTCAGCGTTTGACGGTACAGCACGTTGGTTTCTTTGCCGTAGTTTGCCGTCACCAGCGCATTGCTGTTGGTGTTCTGGGTATCGCCCGCATACAGGTTGCCCTGACGGCTAAAGCCTGCGGTCAGTTCGAGTGACTGCATCGGCATGAATTCCCAGCGCAACACGCCGGTAATATCTTTGTTTTTAACCCCTTCGCGCCCTGCAGGTACAGTGCCTGCATAGGCACCGGTGCGCTCGGCTTCATGACCCTGATTGATAAACTCGGCATCGGCCTGGGTTTTGCTCCAGCCACCGTAAAGTTTGAAAGTCAGGTTGTCAGTAATGCCGCCTGAAAGGCTGGCGTTGTAACGATGGGTCGCGCCTTCGCTTTTATGCTCCGGCACATCGTAGTAGGTGTTGAATGCGCCGTGCAGGTCCTGCGTAGTCGGTTTGGTGATGATGTTGATAACGCCACCTGCGGCACCGCTGCCGTAGCGCGCCGCAGCAGGTCCACGGATAACCTGAATGCTTTGCACCATCTCCGGCGGAACCCAGTTGGTATCGCCGCGGCTGTCACGCTCGCCGCGCCAGCCGTAGCGCACGGCATTCTTGCTGCTGACCGGCATGCCGTCGACCAGCACCATGGTGTTTTCCGGTCCCATACCGCGAATGTCTATCTGACGGTTGTTGCCGCGCTGACCGCTGGTGGAGTTACCGGTCAGGTTAACGCCCGGCATGGTACGAATAATTTCGGAAAGGTCACGCGCGGGTGGGTGTTTCTTGATTTGCGATTCGTCGATGACGGACACGCCCGGTGCCTGTAGCGTCTGCTGCTGGGCAGTAACGGTCAGCGTATCGCCGCTCTCTTTTTCTGGCTGTTTTTTAGTCTTGGCGGCGGTTTTTGTATCGGAATCTTTAACAGGAGTGGCGGTGTCGGCCTGAGAAAACGCGGGAAGCAGCAGGCTGAACGAGGTCACGGAAAACAGCGTGACCTTGGTATAGAACAGAATATTTTTCATAGTGTTGCTGGACCATTCCGTAGCTGATAAGAAGTGTGGCTGTGTAACCTAAAAACTTTTTATAAAAGGTGAATTAATGCGCGTGAGAATGCTATCAATAACGATTCTCGTTATCAATGCAAATGTCTGTAGAGTTTTGCGCTTTTACCTCTCCGGATAGGTAAGGTTTAAGTAAGGAAGTATGTCTGGGTGTGTTGTGAGGGTTTTTATTGCGAGCCGTGACGGAAATAAATAAGAAGAAACGGTTACAGGCGACGCAAAATGCGACAGTGAGATGAAATATGCATTAATGGTATTACCGCTTCAGTGATTTTTATTGTAATAAGATTAAATGCAGCCTAACTCAGAGACGATCGGTGACTATCGCCCATAACGCTTTCCCCAGGGATTTCACGCTCCATAAATATGGCCTGTTCCTTATTCTGCTTGTTGCGGCGATATGCCTGTGTCTGCCGACCGGTAGCACGCAGGCCGCCGTAGCGCCTCCGCTTGGTGTGGTGCTGCCCGTGACCGATTGTTCGGATCTGGCAGATGTCGACCTTTCGGCCATTGGCGGCGCGGGCAGCAAAGTAGCCTCGGTGAGAGAAGTCGCCAAGGGCGACATCTTTTGCGAAGTCAAAGGCATGCTCAAACCCAGCATCAATTTTACCGTTCTGCTGCCGCTTAACAGCTGGACGCAGCGCTTTCTACAGGTTGGCTGTGGCGGCCTGTGTGGACAAATCCAGCTGCAACTCGACGGCGCGGCAGGTTGTGCGCCACTGGAAACCAGCGGTTTCGTCATTGCCGCAACCGACATGGGACATAAAACCGGCGAGGCCGATTTCGGCAATAATCCCCAAAAACGGCGCGACTTTGCCTATCGCGGCGTTCACTTGACCGCTGTCGCCACCAAATTGCTGATCAACACCTTCTATGGCCGCAGCGCCAGATTTTCCTATTTCAGCGGATGTTCCGACGGCGGGCGCGAGGGATTGGCCGAGGCGCAGCGCTATCCCACCGAGTTCAACGGCATTATTGCGGGTGCGCCCGCCATGAATTTTCAGGTACAGAAGGCGATTTATCACGGCTGGCAGGCTCAGTCCAACACCGACGCCAACGGCAATGCCATTATCACTTCGCGCCAGTTGCCGCTGATTCATCAGGCGGTGCTGGCGCAGTGCGATGCGAGAGACGGACAGGTCGATGGCTTGCTGGCTGACCCTCAAAATTGCCATTTTGATCCGTCGGTGCTGAGCTGCAACAAGATAACGGAAGACAGCGAAGCGGGGCAAAACTGTTTAACGGATGCCCAAATCGGTGCGCTGCGCAAAATTTACGATGGGCCGAGAGACGTTAAAACCGGTCAGCGGCTCGCCGTAGGGGGGCCGATGCCCGGTTCTGAATTGGCATGGTCCGGAATATTCGTGCCGAAAAAGGCCGGAGATCTCAATTACAGTCAGGGCGTGGCGCTCTCCACGTTGAAATATCTCAACTACGAAAAGAATCCGCCGTCGACGTACTCCTTGAAAGAGATGACATTTACCCAGCAAACCCTCACCGATCTCGAGAAACTGCATCCTCTCTATGATGCTACCAACTCTGATCTGCGGGCGTTCTACGCCGCCGGTGGCAAGCTGATTCTGTGGCACGGCTGGGCAGATCCAAGTATTTCGCCTCTCAACACCCTGGCTTATCATCAGGCCATGGCGCAAAGCATGGGGCTTGAAACCCGGCAAAAGTTCGAGCGTCTTTACATGATGCCTGCGGTTTATCACTGTTCATTGGGCGAGGGGCCCAGTCTGGTGGATTTTCTGACGCCGATGCTAAATTGGGTCGAGCAGGGCGTGGCACCGGATAGCCTCATCAGTTATCAGGCGGTGACAGTGCAAAAGAAATTAACCAGCAAACCGCTGCAGGGAGATATGAGACTGGTGACGATTCCGCAGGGTGCCGCGTCGCGTCCGCTTTTCCCCTATCCTGATTACGCGGTGTACAGCGGAAAGGGCGACGTCAACGCTGCCGCCAGTTATCTGCGAAAACGGCAGGCGGTGATACCGGCAAGTTATCCGTGGCTCGGTGAAAAACTGTTTAACGCTTACCCCTTCATCAATTAACTCGACGACAAACGGCCTGCATGAACAGGCCGTTTCGGTTCGCCGTTTCCTTAATCTTCTTCTGTGTTGAAAGTGTTCACTTACCGGCAATCCCCCAGCACATCTGCCGTCGTGACAGACTTTGTCACAAATGCCCAAAGTAAATCTGGGTGCGCAGAACACGCGCCTCCCTTATAATTCGCCGGCAGTCTCCGTCGCTCCATTAACAACAACCTTTTTAGATACAGAGCAATGCATGTGAAAATCCGTCTTTTGGTACTGAGCTTTTTAGCCCTGAATGCAAGCATGATGATGCCCGTAGATGCCCTGGCAAATAGCAGGACTCCACCGGCTGTTGCTCCCCTCGTTCAAATCGCTTCCGGCAGCGCCATGGTGGTTGACCTAAACAGCCACGAAGTGATTTATTCGCGCGATCCCGATCAGGTCAGGCCGATTGCCTCCCTGACAAAACTCATGACCGCGATGGTCACGCTCGACGCCAAACAACCGCTCGATGAAGTGATTTCGGTAGATATCCATAACACCAAAGAGATGCGCGGCGTGTTTTCCCGCGTCAAGGTCAACAGCGAAATCACTCGTCGCCAGATGATTCAGCTGGCGCTGATGTCTTCGGAAAACCGCGCGGCGGCCAGTCTGGCGGCGCACTATCCGGGCGGCTATGATGCGTTTATTCGTGCCATGAATGCCAAGGCCCGAGCGCTTGGCATGACTCACACGCGTTATGTCGAGCCGACCGGCCTGTCATTGAATAACGTTTCGACGGCCCGCGATTTGACCCGTTTACTGATGGCCACGCGGATGTATCCCTTGATGGGCGAACTCAGCACCACGCAGGAAAAAACCGCCGTTTTCAGTCATCCTGCCTATGCGTTGCCGTTTAGAAACACCAACCATCTGATCATGAATAACAAGTGGAGTATTCAGCTTACCAAAACGGGTTACACGGATGAGGCGGGGCATTGTCTGGCGATGCGCACCATCATCAACGGTAAACCTGTGACGCTGGTGGTTCTGGATGCTTTCGGCAAGTTCACCGCCTTTGCCGACGCCTCGCGTTTGCGTACCTGGATGGAAACAGGCAAGAGTGTGCCGGTGCCGCAAATCGCCAAGGTCTATCGCAAGGAGAAAGATCAGCAGCGCACCGAACCTACGGTGGAACAGGCCGCAGATTAAAGGCCATCCAATACAGGCCGCCATTAAAAAGCCCGCCCGGCACATCTCGATGCCGGGCGGGCTTTGTTGCGAATAGGTTTGCTCCCGACACCGCGGGACGATAGCGTTAGAAAATCAGTTTAAACACGCCGGTCAGGGTCAGCAGGCCCACGATAAAGATGATGGCAATAATCCATAGAAAAATTTTCATGTTCTCTCCTTAAAAGATGCGATTTAGAACAGCCATCGCTAACTCAATGATGTTCTTCCTTTAAGTATAGTCACTGTCTCCGAAAACGCTTTTCTTCAACAGTTTTTCTTATTGATTCATGCTCGTTAATCACGTTCACATCTTCCGTTCCCCGGTTTCAGGCGGATAACTTTCACGATTTATGACGTGTTTCACAAAGTGGCGGGAGCGTCTTGCCGGTGAAACGGGCACCTCTGCCAGCACGCGCTATACTTGGTCATAAGGTCGCCATCTTTTCGCTCTGCCACCATCCATTTTTGCAGAGTTAAAGGAATAAATTCTGGCCGCTGGGGGCGACCGTCAGCGCGCAAGGGGGGGGTATCATGGTAAATCATGTCTGGGGACTTCTGTCACATCCAGGTCCCGAATTAAAACGTATTCAACGTGAACATGAATCGGTTTCTCACGTCTATTCACATCATGTCTTGCTGATGGCACTCATTCCGGTCGTGTGTTCCTTTATAGGGACCACACAGGTCGGCTGGAATTTTGGCGATGGTCAACAACTCCAAATCTCTTTGCTGACAGCGGCTTCCATCGCAGCAGCCTTTTACGTATTAATCCTTTGTGCCGTCGCGGTAATGGGGCGAATCATCTATTGGATGGCGCGTCGGTATGAAAGTCGGCCCAGTCTGAATAGCTGTATCGTGTTCGCCGGTTATGTTGCAACGCCGATGTTCCTGAGCGGGATTGTCGCGCTGTATCCACTGGTTTGGCTGTGCCTGTTTGTCGGCCTGATAGGCCTGTGTTACAGCGGTTATCTGCTGTATTTGGGCATCCCCAACTTCCTTGAGATTGACCACAGAGAGGGCTTTCTGTTTTCCAGTTCGACGTTAGCTATGGGCGTACTGGTTCTGGAGTTCCTGCTGGCGGTCACCGTTATCATGTGGGGATATGGTTCACGTTTATTCTAAAGGAGGAAAAGGTATCAACGCATTGACAAAGCAGCATTAAATCCCCGTTGGACACGAGTCTGGCGGGGATTTTTTCTTTTGTGTTTCAATAAGACGTCCTCTTTCCCGTCATTATTCAGCCATCAAAGCATCATTTATCTGTCACAGTTTTCGCGCTTAATGGACCCCAGAATCTGTAAGCAACGGAGACAGCATCATGGCGCAAGCTCGGCTCAGGCTGGCACAGGCTGAATATCCTCACGCCCGGCCACAGCATCAAAATAAAGTACTGGACGTAAAAGGGCTGGTGAAATCCTACAAATCCGGCTCGCGCGTACTGAATAATCTCAGTTTCGAACTGCATGCCGGTGAGTTTGTCGCCGTGATAGGCCGTTCCGGCGCAGGGAAATCTACCTTGCTGCATGTCCTCAATGGCACCCTTCCTCTGAGTGAGGGCAGTGTGGTCTGTCATTACGACAACGGCGAGAAACAGGAGTTGGCCGGGTTGACCGGCAAGGCGCTACGCCGTTGGCGTGCAGGCTGCGGCATGATTTTTCAGGATTTTTGTCTGGTTCCCCGCCTGGATGTGCTGACGAATGTCCTGCTTGGCCGTTTAAGCCAGACATCCACCTTGCGGTCATTCTTCAATCAGTTTGATGATGAAGACCGCGCCCGCGCCATTTCTCTGCTCGACTGGCTGCACATGCTGCCGCATGCGCTGCAACGCGCCGAAAATCTTTCGGGGGGGCAGATGCAGCGTGTGGCGATTTGCCGTGCGTTGATGCAGAACCCGAAAATTTTGCTCGCCGATGAACCCGTTGCCTCTCTGGATCCCAAAAATACGCTGCGCATTATGACCGCCCTCAAAAAGGTCAGCGAAGATAATATCGCGGTGATGGTGAACCTGCATTCAGTGGAACTGGTAAAAGATTTCTGCACCCGTGTTATCGGTATCGCGCACGGCGAAATTATTTACGATGGTCATCCGGATTTGCTGACCGACACGATATTGCATCAGTTGTACGGTGAAGAGAATGAAGCCGTTCATGCCTGATGGCAAAAAAATTATTCAGGACGCCAGGGAAGGTGTGGCGATGTTATCCATCAATAAAATCTCTTTATTTCCTTTAATCAATCCACTCAAGGTTGCGCTTACATGAAGAAGCTATTACGTCTGGCGGTATTTGTTGCGGGTTCACTGACAGCGGTTAATACCCTGGCCGCCGAGGCACCTAAAGAATTAAATTTAGGAATCCTTGGCGGTCAGAATGCGACCCAGCAAATCGGCGATAATATGTGTGTAAAAACGTTCTTTGACAAAGAACTCAACGTCGACACCAAATTACGTAATTCTTCGGATTATTCAGGCGTTATTCAGGGACTGCTTGGCGGAAAGGTCGATGTGGTATTAAGCATGTCGCCGTCCTCTTTTGCCTCGGTATATCTTAATAACCCGAAAGCGGTGGATATCGCCGGAATCGTCGTGGATGACACCGATCAGTCACGCGGTTATCACTCCGTGGTGGTCGTCAAAGCCGACAGCCCTTATAAAAAGCTGGAAGACCTGAAAGGCACGGCGTTTGGTTTTGCGGATCCGGATTCTACCTCGGGTTATCTCATTCCCAACGCCGCGTTCAAGAAGATGTTTGGCGGCTCGACCGATGATAAATATAACGGTTTCTTCTCCAGCACCACGTTTTCGGGCGGTCATGAGCAGGACATTCTCGGCGTAATCAATGGTCAATTTGCCGGTGCCGTCGCCTGGGCGTCAATGATTGGTGACCGCGAGACCGGTTATACCTCGGGCGCGTTTACCCGCATGATGCGCATGGGGCATCCTGATCTAATGAAACAGTTGCGCATTATCTGGGAGTCACCGTTGATTCCAAACGGTCCCATTCTGGTCAGTAATTCGATGCCGGCCGATTTCAAAGCCAAAGTCGTGGCCGCAATTCATAAGCTGGATAAAGACGATCACGCGTGTTTTGTCAAAGCCGTAGGCGGCAAACAGCATATTGGTACGGCGACTCTGGCCGATTACCAGCAGATAATCGATATGAAAAAAGAGCTGACTCAGGGCGGGCGTTAATTTCCGCCGCGCGTCAGGGCCGGAAAGGGAACAGACATTCTCTTTCCGGCCCATACTGTCAGTCCCGCTACCGACCGTGGAAGCCTTATTTTGAATACAGAATTTCATCATTATTATCAGCAGGTACGCAGTCGGCAAAAGCGCGAGGCGCTGATATGGTCTGGCTTGATGATAGTCCTCTATTTATGGGCGGGAAGTATTTCCGAACTTAATATCAAAACCGTGATAATCAATGCACCGCACTTCTTTGACTATATTGGTCAAACGGTGCCGACATTGCATTTTTCCGACTTGTTTGCCGACAGCCATACCAAAGGTTCCTTTGCCTATTGGGGTTATCGATTAAATATCCAGCTGCCCCTGATTTGGGAAACCATTCAACTCGCTTTCTCTTCGACCATTCTGTCGACACTGCTTTCCGTGGTGCTCGCCTTTATCGCTGCCAATAATACGGATTCACCGAAATGGCTGAAATTCGGCGTGCGCACCTTTGTGGCTTTTCTGCGCACCATGCCGGAACTGGCCTGGGCGGTGATGTGCGTAATGGCTTTTGGCGTGGGCGCCATCCCCGGTTTTATTGCCTTGACGCTGCATACCGTCGGCAGCCTGACCAAACTGTTTTACGAGTCGATTGAAACGGCTTCCGACAAGCCGGTGCGCGGCCTCAAGGCCTGCGGTGCGGGTCGTCTTCAGAGAATGCGCTATGCACTTTGGCCTCAGGTTCAGCCTATTTTTCTCTCCTACAGCTTTATGCGTCTCGAGATAAACTTCCGGCAGTCAACGATTCTCGGGCTGGTGGGCGCAGGTGGAATAGGGCAGGAGCTGATGACCTCGATCAAACTCGATCGTTATGATCAGGTTAGTATGACCTTGCTGCTGATTATTCTGGTCGTCTCCCTCATGGATTTTGCCTCCGGCAAACTTCGTAAACGTGTTGTAGAAGGAACCTTCTGATGCTGACAGAGCCGTTGTCCCCCGCTGGCGTCGCGACTATCAGGCAGCAACATCCTCATCTCTTCGCCGCCCGCCGCCGCGCTCTACGACTGCTCGGGCTGTCTGCCTTGCTGGTTCTGGTCTATTACCTGCTGTTTTTCCGTTTTTACGGCATTCCTTTCGGCCAGTTTACGCATGGCTGCGCCGAGATCGGTCAATATTTCCTGCGCATGTTTGTCTGGCAGAATTTCTCCGAATGGCCGTTTGCCTACTACTTTACGCAGATTGCCATTACGCTGGCGATTGTATTTGCGGGCACGGTGACGGCAGCTTTTCTGGCGCTGCCGCTGTCATTTCTTGCCGCGCGCAATGTCATGTCGACGCCCACTCTGCGCCCGATTTCGCTCGTCGTTCGCCGGATAATGGATGTATTGCGTGGGTTGGATATGGCCATCTGGGGCCTGATTTTCGTGCGTGCTGTCGGAATGGGGCCGCTGGCGGGCGTGCTGGCGATTATCATGCAGGACCTGGGCCTGCTCGGAAAACTGTTCGCCGAGGGGCATGAAGCGGTCGAGCGTTCTCCCAGCCGTGGTCTGCGGGCGTTGGGCGCGAATCCGCTGCAAACTCATCGTTTCGGTATCTTTACCCAATCGTTTCCGACTTTTCTGGCGCTGTCACTTTACCAGATAGAATCGAACACGCGTTCGGCGGCGGTGCTGGGATTTGTCGGGGCGGGGGGCGTCGGGCTGGTTTATGCGGAGAATATGCGTCTATGGAACTGGGACGTGGTGATGTTTATCACCCTGATTCTGGTCGCCATTGTCATGACGATGGATAAAATCTCTTCGCAGCTGCGGGCAAAATACATCGTGGGCAAGGAGATTGAACTGTATGAATCTCAGGAAGCGAAACGGCCCAAAATGGCGCTGTTCCGCCCTGAGTGAAGGCTTTTGACCCCCTTTTTCCCCGTCAGTCTCGGCGGGGAAAGAGGGCAGGTGGAGAGGCGCTAAAAGATTTCTCCACCGGGCAATCAGGACTTGGCGGTTAGAACGACCAGTTTCTGATTAACGAACTCTTTGATACCCAAATCGGAAAGCTCACGACCAAAGCCGGAACGTTTCACCCCGCCGAACGGCAGTTCCGGCGCGGTATCGGTTAACGAGTTGACGTACACCATCCCCGTTTCAATCTTGGTTGCCAGTTTACGCGCACGCGTCATGTCGCGGGTAAACAGCGCACCGCCGAGGCCATAATGAGAATCGTTGGCCAGTTTCACCAGCTCCTCGTCATTTTTAACCACGTAGAACTGGGCGACCGGACCGAAGAACTCTTCGAAGTAGGCCGGATTGTCGCGGGTGATGCCGGTCAAGATAGTGGCCGGGTAGAAATTACCCGCGTTGTCTTTCACCGGTTCGCCGCCGAGATGCACTTTAGCGCCGTGCTTAACGGCGTCCTGCACCTGTTTGGTCAGGGTTTTCAGGGCGTCGGCAGAAGAGAGCGGGCCGAGTGTGGTGTTGCTGTCCAGCGGATCGCCAATTTTCAGGGCGCTCAGGTGTTCGGTGAATTTTTTCAGGAATTCATCCGCCACTTTTTCGTGAACGATAAAGCGTTTGGCTGCCGTACAGACCTGACCGGCGTTGGAAACGCGAGCCTGCGCACCGACTTTGGCGGCGTGGTCGATATCGGCATCTTCCAGCACGGCAAAGATATCGTTACCGCCGAGTTCCAGGGTGGATTTTTTCAGCTTGCCAGCGGCGCGGGAGGCCACCACGGCACCGGCTTTTTCGGAGCCGGTCAAAGCAACACCCTGAACGCGATCGTCATCGATGATGTTGGAAACCTGATCCTGCGAAATAAACAGGTTGGTGTAGGCCCCTTTGGGCGCGCCCGCTTCGGTAATCAGTTTCTCGAACGTTTCCGCCGCGTGCGGCACAATGCTGGCATGTTTGACCAATACGCTGTTACCGGCGGCCAGATTCGGTGCCAGTACGCGAATCAGCTGGTAGAACGGGAAGTTCCACGGCTCAACCGCCATGATGACGCCAATCGGGCTATGTTCTACCCAGGCCTCACCCAGTTCGGACTTGTAAGGCACAGGTTTGAGAAACGCTTCGGCGTTTTCTGCGTAATATTTGGCAATGTCCGCCGTAAGCTGAACCTCGGCACGGCTTTGACCAATGAGTTTCCCCATTTCGGTACTGATACCTTCCGCCAGTTCATCGACGCGTGAAGAGATGATCTCCGACAGCTTGTGCAGAACCTGCAATCGCGGTTGGATATCGCCCTGCGCCCAGTCGGATTTGTAGAGCTGATGAGCCGTTTCCAGAGCCTGTTCTACCTGCTGATCGTTATGTGTTTGATATTCTTTGATTAGCTTGTTGTTGAACGGATTAATGGTTTGATAAGGCATGAATTGCTCCTTGTTTTGCCACCCACCGCACCTTTTTGTGTTGGCGCGCCGGGCATGAATTGAGGTGCGTTAATCAGCTTTTGCTGCGGCTGAAAGAGTAAGCATAGTCGACTGCGTCACATTTTTTGAGCTTTGGCTGCGGTTTACCAAACTTTTCGTTGGACACATTTGTACATAGCTGCTTAAACGTTAAGGAGAAAACTGCCGATTGATTGCCGGACCAATCGCTTCTATTCTGAATCCCCCTAACCTGTTCGAGACAGCAATGAAACTCTCCGCCATTCCTTTTTGTACTACCGACTGGAACACCGTCGAACCGACCCGTCATCCAGGCGATTCCGGCTTTGCACTCTGGCGCACCCAACACTTTGGCGATGCGGCGAACCCTGTCCGCGTGAGAATCGTCGAGTATTCGGCGGGATATCTGGCCGACCACTGGTGTGAAAAGGGCCATGTCCTGTTTTGTCTCGAAGGTGAACTCCATACCCGGCTTGCCGACGGCCGTAGCTTTATATTGAAACCCGGTATGAGTTATCAGGTGGCCGACAACGCCGAAGCGCACCAGTCCGCCACGCCGATTGGGGCAAAACTCTTTATCGTCGATTAATCAATTCGGTAAGGTCGTCGGGTGGCCACAGGGCAGCATGAAGGAGCATCAAGTGAATAAATTACGCGTAGGTATTATCTTTGGCGGCAAGTCCTCGGAGCATGAGGTGTCGCTGCAATCCGCCCGCAATATTGTCGACGCAATGGACACGTCGCGATTCGACGTCACCCTGCTCGGCATCGACAAGCAGGGCGAATGGCATATCAACGACGCCAGCAACTATCTTGTCAATGCCGAAAATCCGGCGTTGATCGCGCTAAACCGCTCCAGTCAGCAGGTCGCGCTGATTCCCGGTCTGGAAAAAAATCAGCTGATCGACACGCAGAATGCGCACGCGATGTCCCAACTCGACGTGATTTTCCCGATTGTGCACGGCACGCTGGGTGAAGACGGCTCCTTGCAGGGCCTGCTTAGGATGGCGAATATTCCCTACGTCGGTTCCGGTGTGCTTGGCTCGGCGGTGTGCATGGACAAAGACGTCACCAAACGACTGCTGCGCGATGCCGGACTCAGCGTCGCGCCGTTTGTCAGCCTGACTCGCCGCACGCGCGCCAGGATATCCTTTGACGAGGTGGTGGAGCAACTCGGCCTGCCGCTGTTTGTTAAACCGGCCAATCAGGGCTCGTCCGTAGGCGTCAGCAAGGTCAAAGATCGCGCCGCCTTTGAGCGGGCGCTGGACGACGCTTTCAGCTACGACCACAAAGTCTTGGTGGAGTCGGCCATTAAAGGTCGGGAAATCGAGTGTGCCGTTCTGGGCAACGAAAATCCCGAGGCTAGCACGTGCGGGGAAGTGATTCTTCAGGACGAGTTCTACTCATACGATACCAAGTACATCAACGAGCAGGGCGCTTCCGTTGCCATACCTGCCGATCTCCCGTTTGAGGTAAACGCGCGGATTCAGGCGATCGCGATTCAGGCCTTCAAGGCACTGGAATGTCGCGGACTGGCACGGGTTGATGTCTTTCTGACGCCAGAAGGGGAGGTGGTAATAAACGAGGTAAATACGTTGCCCGGTTTTACCAATATCAGCATGTATCCGAAACTGTGGGCGGCAAGTGGGCTGGATTACACTTCGCTCATCACGCGCCTTGTCGAGTTGGCGCTTGAACAGCACGAACAGGACAGCCAGCTAAAAAGCGCACACTGATTGATTCTGCAAAAAGCAGACACGAAAAAGGCGGCCAATGCCGCCTCTTCTGCCTGATGCTGTCTACCTTATTTGTAGATTTCAGCGGTACCGTAAAGATGGTTGTCACCACCGGCAGCCACGATGCGGTAAGAGCTTGCCCCTTCCTGCGCGGCTTTGGCAGCCAGTTTGCCTTGCAGCGTACCCAGGTCGTTACCGTTGGTTGATGCGCTTACGGTACCGATGCTCTGTGCGCCAGTTGGGGCCATACCCACTTCGGTCGCCGCAAAAGTGGCAAATGAAGCGGAAGTCAGTGCGATAACGGCGAATGCTTTAGTCAGGTTTTTCATAATATTTTCCTCGATTTTACGTTGCCAAATTTCGGTGACGACATTTTTTGTCGTTCGCTTGTGAAATTTGAGCCTCAATAAACTTCTGTCCGATTCACAATGTCCGCCTTATCGGGTCGGTTCATTGCGTTTACCCTTACAACATGTTTTACAACAAATGATGCCAACGCTCTAAAAGGACGGCGAAATCTTATTTATAGATTTCAGCGGTACCGTAAAGATGGTTGTCACCACCGGCTGAAACGATGCGGTAAGAACTTGCACCTTGCTCGGCAGCTTTAGCGGCCAGTTTGCCCTGCAGGGTGCTCAGGTCGTTGCCGTTGGTTGCTGCGCTCACGGTACCGATGCTCTGTGCGCCAGTTGGGGCCATACCTACTTCGGATGCAGCAAAAGTGGCAAATGAAGCGGAAGTCAGGGCGATAACGGCAAATGCTTTAGTTAATGTTTTCATGATTTTATTTCCTGTTCTCTTGAGCCGGGAGTATGTACCGGACTGATATTTAATTGGCGGCGATAAAGTTATCGTTCGTTAACTAAATACTAGGCTTTACTGAAGTCCGATGCAACGTGTTTATTTAATAATCGTTAACTTATTGTGCTAAACGTCTTTGAGGCTTATTTGTAGATTTCAGCCGTACCGTACAGATGGTTATCACCACCCGCAGCGACGATGCGATAAGAACTTGCACCCTGCTCGGCGGCTTTGGCAGCCAGTTTGCCCTGCAATGTGCTCAGGTCATTACCGTTGGTAGCTGCGCTCACGGTACCGATGCTTTGTGCGCCGGTAGGCACCATACCCACTTCGGTAGCCGCGAAGGAAGCGAATGAAGCGGTTGTCAGGGCGATGACGGCAAATGCTTTAGTGATGTTTTTCATGATGCGTTCCTCATTAATTTGTTAACTGAACCTGCGTTCTATCGAGTTCAGTGGTTGATTTCTGTTCGTCGTTATTTATTAACGTTCGATAAGTAAATGATAGGCGTTGATCAGAATCTGTGCAATACATTTCTTTATTAATCGTTAACTAATTGTGCGATCTTTTTAATGCTGTCTTTTCAACATCCGGGAATCAATAACGTGAAGTACAGCGGATTTGCAGACATGAAAAAGGCGGCCAGTGCCGCCTCTTCTTCAACTCGAACTGCCGGGCTTATTTATAGATTTCTGCGGTACCGTAAAGATGATTTTCACCACCCGCCGAGATGATACGGTAAGAACTGGCTCCTTCCTGTGCGGCTTTGGCCGCCAGTTTGCCTTGCAGCGTAGACAGGTCATCGGTATTGGTAGAAGCGCTGACAACCCCTGCACTATGCTGTCCGCCTGGTGCCATTGAAACTTCGGTGGCTGCCAGAGTGGCAAATGAAGCGGAGGTCAGGGCGATAACGGCAAATGCTTTAGTCAGGGTTTTCATAATAGCTTCCTCAATTAATGGAGTGAGCCGGGCATACGGTCTGCTGGGGCTCACGTGATGTATCTGGTCGTTGTGATGATTACTTAACACTTGATAACTTAATGTTAGAGCCTGATCACATTCCGTGCAAGTCATTTAAATATTAATCGTTAACTTATTGTGCGGATCGTTGCAGAGCTTGTTGCCCACCCGCTTATTTATACAGCTCGGCAGTACCATGCAGATGATTGTCGCCCGACGCTGAAATGATACGGAATGAACTTGCTCCGGCTTCGTCGGCTTTGGCATTCAAATTACGTTCAAGGCTGGAGAGATCATTGCTGGACGTGGCCGAGATCACGCCAATTTTTTGCGCATGGCCTGGCGCCTGGGTCACTTCGGTTGCAGCCAGTGAAGAGAAAGACGCCGTTGCCAAGGTCAATGCCGCAAAAATCAGGGTCAGGTTTTTCATGATGTGTCGCCTCTATAAAGTTTAAAGCTTGAATTCGGATGAGTAACGTTATTAGTTAACGTTCGATAAACAAATAATATGCCTGCGCTTCACCCTTGGCAATTTATTTTATTATCAATTGTTAACTTAATGTGCTGCGGGAAGGTAACCTGAGGAACCGTAAGGGAAATTTAAACCCTCAAGATAAGAAGTTGGCTGGCAGAAAACGGGACAGGCAGGAAAGGCCTTAACAGTTGCGAGGTCAAAACATCATCAATGCGTTGTTGTTAACTTGTTAAAAATGAGTGCTTTTTTCATTAAAGTGCAATGGTTATTCAATATAATCATTCGGATTTTGCGTTAATAAAGTTTATTTTAATAGCCGCTAATAAATTCTTGAGGTCGTGGAGGAGGGGTGTTAAAAAAGAAGACGGCATCAATGTGCCGCCCTCGTTTTTTTCTGCTTCCAGCGTGTCATGCGCAATCAATAGTAGATAGCGGATGGCGCATTTTTACTGGCAGAAGGTGCCGGTGGAATGGTCGGTGAACGGGTGTTGCCCGGACGAACGGGTTTCCTGTTCAGGGTACCGCGCGGCGGTTGTACGACATTGCTGTCGCCCGTCACGTTAACCATCGCAACTTCCTGAGTCTGAATCGGCATCAAGAAGGTCTGCTGTGCGGCGACTTGGGTAACCGGTACAGCGGTAAGTGCCATGACTGCAAGAATCAATTTGATGTTTCTCATGATGTTACGTCCTGATTAACTCGTTTAAAACTGCTGCATATTCCGTTGGGAAAACCTGGGGAGAGATTTACTTATCGCTCGATAATTAAATATTAATCTCTACTGGACATCTGTGCAACTATTTTTAATAATGATCGTTAAGATATTTTGATAACCATAATCACAAGAGTGATGAAAGGAGGGTGTATGAGCACTGAACAGACGGCACTGGTCCGGAAAAGTCGCGGTCGCCCAAAACAGTTCGACCGTGGAACCGCGCTTAGCAAGGCGTTGAATCTGTTCTGGCGTCACGGCTATGAAGCCACGTCGCTGGCCGACCTCGTCGAGGCCACAGGGGCCAAGGCGCCGACGTTATATGCCGAGTTTGGTAATAAAGAAGGGATGTTCCGCGCTGCAGTAGAGCACTATCTGGCCACTTTTTACGAAAGAAGCCTGTGCCTGCTGAGCCGTTCCGATTTGTCGGTTGAACAGGCCGTAGAACAGTATCTGCGCACAACGGCAGAGATGTTTACCGACTGTGACACGCCGAGCGGTTGTTTCATTATCAATGCCGCGTCAGGCATGTCTGCCGCGTCTCAGGATATCTCCGAGATGCTGCGTTCGCGTCACCTGTCGCAGGAACGCACGCTGTTCGAGTTTTTCGAGAAGAAAAAGCTCACCGGCGAGTTTCCGAATGACACCGACAGTTCGCGTCTGGCGAAGTATGTCGCCACCACGGTACAGGGTATGTCCGTGCAGGCGCGTGATGGCGCAAGTACCGAACAGCTCGGCGCTATCATTGACATGCTGATGTATGTCTGGCCGCAGTTGCGCAGTATTCCCATGCCGAAAACGGTCGCACACTGAGAAACGTATGCCCGTTAGTGAAGTGTTGAGAAAGAAGATAGAGCGTCAGGTGTTGAGTATTTCCGGCCTGGCGCTGGGAGGAATCGATTTTGAACAGCCTCGTGGTGATGTCGGGTTATTTGGCCCCGACAGCGTAGTGTGGCGTGTTCACGGAGACTTCTCCAGCATGCTTTGTGGCGGCGTGAGCGCCTTGTTGCTGCAAATGCTGCATCCCCTGGCTCTGGCGGGTGTGTGGGACCATTCGAACTTCCGTCAGGACATGCTGGGCCGTTTACGACGTACCAGTCAGTTTATTTCAGGGACCACGTTCGGCCCGCTTGCCGATGCGCAACGGCTGATTGAACGTGTTAAAACCATTCATCTCAAGGTAACCGGCGTCGATGCGCAGGGCCAACCTTACGCCGCAAGCGACCCTGAACTCCTGGTTTGGGTACACGTCGCCGAATCCTACAGCTTTTTGCAATCCTATCTTCGTTATCGCAATCCCGATTTGAGCCTCGCCGAACAGGATCAGTACTATCGCGAAGTCGCGCGTGTGGTGGAAGCCCTTGGCGGAAAGAATGTTCCTGTCAGCGTGCAGCAAATCGATGACTATCTCGAACGCATGCGGCCCCAACTTCGCTGCGACGCGCGCACGCAGGAGGTCGTCAGGCTTATCCTTAATGCGCCTGCGCCCAGCCGGGTCGCCGTGCCAATTGGAAAGTTGATGGTGTGGTCGGGAATCGAACTGTTGCCTGAATGGGCATTGAAAGAACTCGGGATTACGCTGTCGCCGCTTAAAAGAAAGGGCCTCGACTTTACCATGCGCCGCGTCGCCAGCGTTCTGCGCTGGGCGGTGCGAAACGGTTCGTGGAGTCGTGCGATGCGGCGCGTAGGACGGTTGCCCTAGCGCCGCGCGATGGAGTTATTTCTGCTCGATAGACAATTGCGGCAAGTTGCCGTTTATGAAGGCAGGTGCGGATAAACTCCCGGCCCAATCGGCAGGCCGAGCAGATACCACACCACCAGCATAATCAGCCAGACCACAAAGAACACCACCGGATACGGCAATACCAGCGAGTAATAGGTGCCCAGTTTGGCGTCTTTGCTATAACGCTGGAGGAAGCCTAAAAACAGCGGCAGAAACGGTGACATGGGAGCAAGCGGCAGTACGGACGAGTCGGCAATACGAAATACAATCTGCGCAAACGCCGGATGAAAGCCCAGCAGCATAAACATCGGCACAAAAATGGGCGCGAGAATGGACCAGATAGCCGAGCCGCTGGCGATAAACATGCACAGAAACGCCGACAGAAAAATCAGCCCTACAAAGGCTGGGATCCCGGTCATTCCGAGCGTTTCCAGAATATCGGTCAGGCCAAGCGCCATAAACTTGCCCATATTGCTCCAGTTAAAGAACGCCACAAACTGGGACAACGGGAACACCATCACGATAAAACCGGCCATGCCTTTCATGGGATCGATAAGCAGATTGGGAATATCACTCTGCGAACGAATCTGTTTGGTCACCAGTCCGTAGGGAAGCGAAACCACGAAAAAGAACAGGATGATCAGTGGAACAATGCCCTGAATAAACGGTGAAGGCACAATGCCGTGCGTCTGCGGATTGCGCAGCGGCGCAGACTCGGGCACCACCAGCAGCGCCACCAGCGCGATAAAGACCACGGCGGCGATGCCGCTGGCAATCAGACCACGATTCTGGAGCGGCGTCAGGGTTTTCATCTGTTCATCGCGCGCGCCTTCATAGGCGGGCAGGCGCGGCTCGACAAATTTATCGGTGAGCAGACCGCCGACAAAAGTCAGCAACATGACCGAGGCGGCCATAAAGTACCAGTTATCGACCACGCTGACCTGTACCGACGGAGAGATGACTTTCGCGGCTTCGGAACTGAGGCCGGAAAGCAGCACGTCGGTGGTGACAATCAGCAGATTCGCGGTGAAGCCGCAGCCTACGCCCGCAATCGCCGCCAGCAACCCGGCAACGGGATGACGGCCGACGGCAAGAAAAATCAGCGCGCCAAGCGGAGGCATCACGACCAGTGCGGCATCGGAAGAGATGTGGCTAAAGAAGGCGATGAAAATCACCAGATAGCTGGCGTAGCGGGCATTTACGCCTGCCGCCATTTTGTACATCAGACTTTGCAGCAGGCCGACGCGCTCGGCCAGTCCTGCGCCCAGCACCAGTGCCAGAATGGACCCCAGCGGAGCAAAACCACTGAAGTTTTTTACCACATTCGGCAAAATCCACTGGATCCCTTCGGCGCTCAGCAGGTTCTTGACGTGAATAATTTCACCGTTGGCGGGGTTCACCGCCGTAATGCCAAGCCACGAAATCGCCGCGCTGCTCAGCATCAATACCACGATGAGATAGACAAACAGTAAAAACGGGTTCGGGATCTTGTTGCCGATGCGTTCAACCCAGCTGAAAAAGCCGCCGGGGCCGTGATGGTGTTCCTGTGCCTGTATGCTCATAAAATCCCTCGTCGAAAAATGATCAGTGTGATTTCCGCCGGTTTACCGTACGGTTTGTTGTTATAGGGCGCTGTTTTGGCGCTATTTTTATCTGCGCCGCGCCGAAGGTGAACGATTATCGGCGCGGCGCAGTCAGTCTTTGTATCGTGACTTGACTGGAAAGTGAAGGTTTACACCTTTGCGTTCAACGGCGAAGGCTTGATACCCTCGGGAATGGGGCAGACATAGGGCCTGCGCGCGCGAACGGCCTCGTGTTCCGCCTTGCAGGCCGCGAGCCGGCCCGGGTCCTTGAACAGCGCAGCAGCGGTGGAAGCCATCACTTTGGCGGCCAGACACATCCCTTTGTGCGCCAGCGAGGTTCTGCCCTGCGACACGATTTGCCAGGTGTGCAGCGGAGATCCGACCACAAAGCACGGGCTGAAACACTGCGCGGTCGGCACCAGCCAGCTGACATCGCCCACGTCGGTCGAGCCATAGAGAATATTGTCGTTGGCGCAGTAAGGCGCGACGGCATCGGTCAGCGGCGAATGGCGCAGCGTCTCGGCAAATTCGCGGCCTTCGGCACCGCCGGTTTTCGCCATGCCGTTCAGGCTGTTGTCGATATCCTGTTCCGACAGGGTGGCGTAAATCGCGTCGGCAAACTGTTTCTCTTCACCACTGTAGGCCGGCGTGCCCAGAGCGCTGACGTACGTATACATCAACGATTCGAGCTGACGATTTGGCGCATAGTTGGAACAGGCCTTGTCGAAACGAACGGTCATCGTGGTGTCGGTCATCAGCGCCGCACCTTTGGCGATATTCACTACGCGGTCGAAAATGGCCTGCGCCTGATCCCTTTGCGGCGCGCGCACCAGATAGAGCACTTCGGCATCGGCCTGAACGACATTCGGCGAGATCCCGCCCGCATTGGTCACCGCATAATGCAGGCGCGCTTCCTGAATGATGTGCTCGCGCAGGAAATTGGCACCGGTGTTCATCAGGGTCAGGGCGTCGAGCGCGCTACGGCCAAGATGGGGCGCGGCCGCGGCGTGTGCGGCGGCCCCTTTGAAATGAAATGCCGCCTGAATATTGGCAAGCGTCGGATTGCTGAACATGCCGCTGAAGGTTTCAGGATGCCAGGTCAGGGCGGCATCGACGTCATCGAACAACCCTTCGCGCGCCATAAAGGTTTTGCCCGACCCGCCTTCTTCTCCCGGACAGCCATAGAATCGCACCGTGCCTTGAAGCCCTTCGTTTTCCAACCAGGCCTTGAGCGCCAGTGCGCCGCCGAGCGCCGCCGTGCCAAGCAGATTATGCCCGCAGCCATGCCCATTGCCATTTTCAATGAGCGGTTGCGGCGAGGCGCTGCCCGCCTGCTGGCTGAGTCCGGCCAGCGCATCGAACTCGCCAAGCAGGGCGATGACCGGTTTGCCTTCGCCGATACTGGCGATGAACGCGGTGTGCATGCCGCCCACGCCGCGCTCGACGTGAAAACCCGAATCCTCAAGCTTGTCGGCCAGCAGAGCCGAAGAGAACGACTCTTCAAAACGCGTTTCGGGGTGATCCCAGATTTTATCGCTGATGGCCGACAGCACGTCGCGCCGAGTGTCGATAAAATCGCTGACGAATTCGAGAATGTGCGGATTGGCGGTCATGCGGTTACTCCTTGAAGGTCGAGATATTGAGTGCCAGAGCGGCCAGCGTCTTGATGCCCTGCGTCATGACGTGCTCGTCGAAATCGAATTTTTCGTTGTGATGGCCCGCGCTGAGGTCAGTGCCGAAAATGACGTAGGAGGCCTGACCGCCCAGCGATTTCACGCGCTCCATCATGTAGGTCGCGTCTTCCGAGCCGGCAGCGCCTTCCTGACGGTCGATAATCTTCTCAAACACTCCCAGGTTTTCGGCCTGCCGATGAATGTAATGCACCCACGGTGCGGTCGGTTTGCTGCTCTGCGCCGCGCCCATCAAACGAGTTTCAACCTGCACCTGATACATTTCCGCCGCGCCGGAAATCACCTTCAGCGCCTGCTGATAGATAAAATCGTTGACCTCGTTGGTCGCGCCGCGTGTTTCGACTTTCATCATCGCGCTGGAAGGCACCACGTTACGGCCGGTGCCAGCCTGTAGCACCCCGACGTTGATGCGCGAACTGCCGCCGCTGTGGCGAGGCAGGGCGTGAAGGCCCAGAGTGGCCTGCGCCGCCGCCAGCAGGGCATTGCGCCCCTGTTCGGGATTGCCGCCCGCGTGCGCCGCCACGCCGGTAAAGATGACATCCAGCTTGGTGGTCGCCATGAAGGTGTCGTTGCCGCAAACGATATGATGAGCCGGCACGCCCGTGCCGATGTGCACCGCCGTAAAGAAATCCACATCATCGACTACCCCCGCCGCGACCATTGATTTCGCGCCACGCGTGCCTTCCTCTGCTGGCTGAAAAATCAGCTTGAGAGTGCCGCACAGTTGCTCGCGCATCTCCATCAGCAGTTGCGCGAGGCCAAGTCCGATAGTGGTGTGGCCGTCATGACCGCAGGCATGCATCATTCCGCTGTTGAGCGACGCAAAACCTTCACGATAGGGACGATGCTCGTCGTTCAATACTTCATTGAGATCCAGCGCATCCATATCGACCCGATAGGCGATAACCGGCCCCGGTTTTCCGGTTTCGAGCGTGGCCACAATGCCGGTGAAACCGCCGGAGAAATGCGGCATCCAGCGGGCAATGGCGCCTTGCTCGAGGGCGCGCTGCTCCTGCTGCTGCAACACGTCGGCGGTGGGCAGCCCCATACGCGACTCGGCATCGATGACTTCGCGGCCTAATTGCAGTCGATAGCCGAGTTCGTCGAGCCGCTCGGCCACCAGTGTCGAGGTGCGAAACTCCAGCCAGCCCGATTCTGCATATTTATGCAAATCACGACGCTGCTGCCGAAGCGCGGGGAAAAGCCGATCAACGCGCTCGTTTAGCGCCTGGAGTGAGGATTTATCGTTTGCTTCAATCATGTTGAACTCTCTTGGGGGTCGCCAAAAATGTGATAGTTATTCTAAAAATTGCTGTGGCTGCGTTAATTCAATGTACACAAAGCGACCACGGCGTATAAGATGCCAAAATCTTTTGGGTGATAATCAGGGGTTATCGATAAAGTCATGGCATCTTCCATCAAAATGCATCAGCTCCGGGCGTTTGTCGCCGTCAGTCGGCAGGGAAGTATTCGGGCCGCCAGCCGCTTGCTGAACCTCTCGCAACCCGCCTTGACCAAGTCGGTGAAAGAGCTGGAAGACAGCCTTGGCGCGCAGCTGTTTATTCGCCGCCGACAGGGCGTGACCCTGACCGAATGCGGCGAGATTTTTTTCAAGCGTGCCAGCCTGATTCTCGAGGAATTACGGGTCGCGCAGGAGGATATTGCCCAGCGTCTGGGCGCGACGAGCGGGCAGGTCAATATTGGTATCGGCGCGAGCATTGCGCGTACGATCATGCCCGAGGTCATCGACCGCTTTCACCGCGAGTTTCCGCAGGTCAGGGTGCGTATCGCCGAGGGGCAGCTGGTGTCGATGATTCCCGAGCTTCGGCAGGGGCAATTGGACTTCACCATCAACACTTATTATCCCAGTGCCTATGATAACGAACTGTTATACGAAAAACTTATGGATAAGGAGTATCGGGTGGTGTGCCGTCGCGGACATCCGCTGGAAAAGGCGCGATCGATTAACGAATTGCTGGACTGCGACTGGACGCTGCCGACGCCGCGAGGCAGCTATTACAAGCTGCTGCACGAAATGTTCGGTGAAATGGACGTGGAGCCGAAGGTCAGTGTGGTGTGTGAAACCTTTATGTCCTGCACCAGTCTGCTCGCCAAGACCGACTTTCTCTCCGTGTTGTCATCCGACATCATCAATGATCCTGTTATCGGCCCCAGTCTGGCGGCGCTGGACCTTGATCTGCCGCTGCCCAGGGCGACTTTTCATTTAATTCAGCGAAAGGACTCGACGCTGTCGCCGATGGCGGCCCATCTGGCCCATCTTTTTCGCCTTTATTGCCGCTAATCATCACTTTGTGCCGTTTGTCGCGCGTTTTGAGAGTTATGCCAGTTATGCCCTGGGCAGAGAGGTTCTACACTCTATCTAAATGACATCTCTTGAATGAGAACAAGAAGCGGCTTAATCCTGTTGAGGTGATATGCGCCAGTCTGAAATACTCGCTGAAGTCAGTAACGATAAAAAGACCCTGACCGCCATCGTCGAGCAGGACGAGAGGGTGGTGTACCTCTATATCTATGCCCGTGAAGACCTGCGCGACCGCTTTCCGCGTATGCGCGGTTGCTGGGTACGCAATCTTTCACCCGCTCCGGCGCAGGATGACGAGCTGGCGCTGGAACACGGTCTGCCGCCGATGCTGGCGGCCCCGTTCTGCCGCAGCCTTGAAGCCGAAGCGCCGCTGGATCCCGCCGGGATTCAAATTCTGTGGAATGAAAGCGACGACGGGGCCGCTCTCTGGTATCAGGGGTTATTGCTGGCGGTTATCCCCGGCTGGAGTCTGTATATCGAGCATTCCGTAAGTTATTCTGCGGGCTGTATTCAGCAGAATCCGCTGACCTTCCCGCTGGGTTCCGCTTCCACCAATACCCAGTACGCGCTGGCGGAAAAAACACGACAGTTCTGGCGAGATTGGCAAAACGAAGACCATAATCCCTGGCCGAAACTGCAACGTAATTTCATCGGGGCCTACGAGCAGCGGTTTGGTCCGGCGGTAAAATACTACTCCATTGATCAGGGCACCTGGCCGCCGATGGCGATTTCGCAGCATGAAGATGACGAGAACTACTACTTCTTTACGCTGGGAATGAGCATTCGGCCGATGCCGCAGATTGAGCTTATCTATAACGATGAGGCCGAAGCGCATCGGCGGATTGAACTGGCGTTTGCCGTGGGCAAAGAGTATGTCGATGAAGCCAATGCGGTGCAGATGGCCAGTGCGATGTCGGCTTACGCCCAGTTGCCGTGGGACACGCTGAGCTGGCTGGGGGAGGCGCACACCTTGCTGTCGCCGGTTGCGCCTTTGGGTTATGAGGGGCATATCGTTTCCGCCACGCTCGGCGCGCCGCTCGGCAAAATCGAGATGCCGCGCTGTTATGGCGATCCGGTCAATCTGTTCTGGATAAGCCCGATTTTTGCCAGTGAAATCGAGTTTGCGCAGAGTCAGCCCAATGGCGGTCACGATTTGGTGGCGCTGCTTGTCGAATCTGGTTTACATCCCGTCTTCGCACCGCGATCGCCGGTGGTATAAATCCTGCCCCCACAATATTGTGGGGGCGTTGTGCTTAGCCTTTCACCGTTTTCACGTCAAAATCTTCGGCATCCACGTCATATCCCGACGGTTCCCAGCGAATCGCCATCAGCACAATCAGGCCTATCAGCGGCGCGAAGGCAATCACCCAGAACACGCCGGTGCCGAGGGCGGCCGACAGCACCGGGAACAGAAACAGCGAGGCGGTCGAGCTTGCACGCACCAGAATCTGGTTGAAACCGACGCCCACACCGCGCAGCGAAGTCGGGTAGCTCAGCGAGGCGAAAGTCATGGTATGCGAACCCGGACCAATCCCCTGACCAAACAGGAACAGCGCCAGCATCGAGATGGAAATCGCCGCCTGCGTGCCGTTGTCCGGATGGCCGACTACCGCCAGACCAATCATCGCAATCAGTTGCAGTGCATATCCTGCCACCGTCATATTCCAGGCCCCCAGCACCGGCACAAAACGCACCGCCAGCAAGCCGCCAACAAACGCAAAGCACAGATTGAGGCCGAGCGAGAACAGAATGGTGCTCATCATCGACTGCGCAAGGAAGGTCGAGAGGATAACCGGCAAGCCAAAGGCCACGGCATTGTAGGCAAACGGCGACACCAGCGAGGTCACGGTCGCCAGAATGGTGCGCTTCAGATAGACCCCCTTCAGCAGCTCGCCATAGTTGCTCCACGCGGCTTTACGCACTTCCGTCTGCGGTTGCAGAGTGGCCTCTTTCGCCACTTCGACATTGATATTGTAGGAGCGACGCAAAATGGCCGCCGCCCCTTCGAGATCGCCCTGATTGGCGGTCCAGACCGGCGATTCATTCATGTAGCGGTGGCGAATCGCGATGATGAGCAGTGCAGGCACCGCACCGAATCCGAGGATGATGCGCCACAGAATACCGGTCTGATCGGCAGGCAGCACCGCATAAAGCAGCAACACCAGCAGATAGGAAATACTGATAGCCGCGTACCAGGTCGGGCACCACATCGCCACCCGGGACGCCTTGTTGCCCCGCCCCGAAAGCTTGGAGAACTCGGCCAGAAACGCCATCGCGACCGGCAGATCGATACCGACGCCGACGCCCATCACGAAGCGCGACCCGCCCAGCACCCACTCGTTGGGCGCAAAGGCGCAGGCCAATGCCGCCACCACGAAGAAGAACATGTCGGCCATGAAGACACGATAACGGCCAATCTTGTCGGTAAGATAGCCGCCGAACAGCGCGCCAACGATTGCGCCAAGGGTAATGGCCGAGGCGACCATACCTGCGCCCGACGGCGTCAGCCCGAACTGGCGGGTGATATCTTTCATGCCGAAGGCCAGACCGCCGAGGTCATAGGCGTCGAGGAAAACGCCTCCGAGCGCAATGGCAATCACGACGCGGGCATCGCTAAGCTTGGTGGCACCCTGATTGACCAGACGGGTGATGTCGGCCGCAGAACGGATAAGCGTCGGCTCGGAGCCGACGCCTGAGGTGTGGGAATACCCTGTCGAGGCGGCGGAAGAGGCCGCAATAGTGTCAGACATTTTTTTAACTACGCTTTTATTAAAAAAGGCAGTATAGACGTCCAGACACCCGCATCACAAGCGTAAATTAAATCTTATTCACTCCCAGACCAAAACCGCCTTGATGACATTACCCCGATGGGCGTCTTTCACCGCGCGATTGATATCGTCAAAATCATAATAAGTAATCAGTTGTTCCAGCGGGAATTGTCCCTGTTTCCAGTATTCGATGAGTTTGGGCAGAAACTCCTGCGCGACGGAATTCCCCTGAATCACACTGATAGCCTTACGACCTTGCGTGAGCGGCTCGCCCGCCGATCCGGTAAGACGAACCAGCGTGCCACCCTGTTTCAGCACGTCTTGCCCCAGTTCGTCGAGATGCGCGATACCGGTGGTGTCGATGACATAATCAAGATGCGGACACAGCGTCGCCAGATAGTTTTCCTGATCCGAGTTGATGGTTTCGGTCGCGCCGAGTTTACTCGCCAGCGCCAGACGGGCGGGGGAGCGATCGACGGCAATAATGGTCTTCGCACCGGCGATTTTCGCCGCCATTACGGCAGACAGACCAACCGCCCCGGTGCCCATCACCATCAGACTCTCGCCGGGCTGTACGTTTAAAGTATTGAATACCGTACCCGCGCCCGTTTGCACGCCGCAACCCAGCGGAGCCAATACCTCGAGCGGCAGATCGTCTGGAATTTTCACCAGATTCTGTTCGGTCACCAGCGTGTAATCGGCGAAGGCCGACTGGCCGAAGAAGTGTCCCTGTACGTTTTCAGGATATGCACTGCTGCCGTCAAGGCGTTGAAAGCCGAAATTCAGTTTGTTGAAATGTTGGCATTCATAAGGCTGGCGGTCTTTACAAGGCGGGCATTGGCCGCAGGACTGATAGGAGAGCAGCACGTGATCGCCGGGTTTAACGGATTTAACCGCGCTGCCCACGCGCTCGACGATGCCGGCACCTTCATGGCCCAGAATCGCGCCTTCAGTCATGAAACCGAGATCGGTGTGGCAAATTCCGCAGGCCACTATCTTTACGCCAACTTCGTTTTCCTGCGGTTCGGCGAGTTCCAGTTCGCGGAAAACCAGGTGTTGATGGTTGTCGACAACGGCGGCGTGAATGGTTCTAAAGGGGGTCTCATTGCTCATAATTGCCTCATTATTCGATTAAATGCCGCGTGGTCGCGGGCTGTATTCATTCGGATGTTTTCAGCGAAATTTTGATAAAGCTAAGCACGTAAAGTCAGTTTACTCCTCTTCCCGCACCTGTTTTTATGACTGGCCGTTTTGTGCTCTCGTCATAATTTGAACTATCCTTTTAACACTTCATTTTATGTACGGATTTTCAACTTTTTACTTTGATCCCGGCCGCTCTTTTACCCGTCAAGAGGAAAATAACATGGCGCGCGCAACAGGAAATATTCGTTTGAGAAGTATAGCTGCCGCAGCGGCACTGGCGATGCTCGGTAGCCTGAGTCTTTCTGCGCAGGCAGCGGAAAACGTCAAGGTTGGCTCGAAAATCGATACCGAAGGCTCGCTGCTGGGGAATCTGATTATTCAGGTACTCGATGCCAACGGCATCAAAACCACCAATAAACTGCAACTGGGCAACACTAAAGTGCTGCGCGGCGCGATCACGGCCGGTGAAATCGATATTTATCCGGAATACACTGGAAACGGCGCATTTTTCTTCTCCGATGAAAAAGATGCGGCCTGGAAAAACGCCCGTCAAGGCTATGACAAGGTGAAAAAGCTCGATTACGATCAGAACAAGATTGTCTGGCTCGACCCGTCTCCGGCCAATAACACCTGGACGATTGCGGTACGTCAGGACATCGCCACGGCGAATCATCTGCAAACGCTGGCAGACCTTGGTAAATGGATTAAAGGCGGCGGCGACTTCAAGCTGGCGGCCTCGGCGGAATTCATCGAGCGTCCCGATGCGCTGCCCGCCTTTGAAAATGCCTATGATTTTAAACTGAAACAGAACCAGTTGCTGTCGCTGGCCGGTGGCGATACCGCCGTGACCCTCAAGGCAGCGGCCGAGAAAACGTCTGGCGTGAATGCCGCAATGGCTTATGGCACGGACGGTCCGGTTGCTGCGCTGGGTCTGCAAACCTTGCAGGATCCTAAAGGCGTACAGCCCATCTATGCGCCCACGCCGATTATTCGTGAAGCCGTTTTGAAAGAATATCCGCAAATTCCCGAGTTGCTGAAACCGGTCTTCGCCTCGCTGGATGGCCCAACGCTGCAAAAACTCAACGCGCAGATTGCTGTAGGCGGTGCAGACGCCAGGAAAGTGGCGGCAAAATATCTGCAGCAGAAAGGATTCGTCAAGGCGAAGTCGTAATCTGAAACCGGCGTAGGCAGGGAGACAGAGTTTGAATATTGGGGTTAAAAATCGCGTACTGCTTACGCTTTTGCTGCTGCTGATGGCTGCCGGAACCGGTTTGGCCTTTGTCACACATGCGCCGAATCGATTGATGTCGGGGCAGGGGATCCCGCTGCCCGGCCTGCTCTCGGGAATCAACGCGCTGCTTCTGCTGCCCGTGATTCTGCTGCTGGTTTTGGTGTTCATCACGCCGTCGAAGGGGAGTTATCTCGCCAGTCTGATGCTGGCCGAGGTGTTGTTCACGGCGCTGGTGGCGCTGGCAGGGCATCAGGCCGAAGTGCTGACGGGCGGTGATGAAGACAGCCTGGCGCGAATCTCGTTTGGTGGCGGTTTCTGGGCGACCACTGCGCTGTGTCTGCTTATTGCGTCCGATGCCATCAGCCGTTTCACCGCCAATCACAGTTGGCGGGTGGTGTTGAACGTTCAGCTCGCACTGCCCGTCATTTTTCTGCTGGCCAGCGGCGCGCTGTCTCAGCTTTCGCTTCTCAAAGAGTATGACAATCGGGCCGACGTCTTTGATGCCGCTCTCTGGCAGCATCTGGGAATTCTTGTCGGCACGCTGGTGCCGTCGCTGGCTATCGGCTTGCCGCTTGGTATTTTCTGTAGCCGTTCGCCACGCTGGCGGCCACCGATTCTCTCCGTGTTAAATATTATTCAAACCCTGCCGTCGATTGCGCTTTTTGGTCTGCTGCTGGCACCGCTTGCCGGACTGGCGCGCGCTATCCCGTGGCTGGGCGCACATGGCATCAGCGGCATTGGCGCGGCCCCGGCCATAATCGCGCTGGTTCTATATTCGTTGCTGCCGCTGGTGCGCAGCGTGATTGCGGGGATGCATTCCGTCGCGCCTGCGGTTATCGAATCCGCGACCGGCATGGGGCTGAACCGTGCCCAGGTTTTTCTCAAGGTCCAGTTTCCGATTGCGCTGCCGGTCATTCTTTCCGGCGTGCGGATTGTGGCCGTGCAGACCGTTGGCATGGCGATGGTGGCCGCGCTGATTGGCGCAGGCGGATTGGGCGCCATCATGTTTCAGGGCCTGTTGAGCAGCGCGCTGGATCTGGTGCTGCTCGGCGTGATCCCGGTGGTGCTGATGGCCGCGATCGTCGACGGTATCTTTAAATTTCTTGTCTCAATGCTGGAGACCGCACGCAGATGATCACTTTTTCCGGAGTTAGTAAACACTTTGCGGGCAAGGCGGTGGTGCAGGATATCGACCTGCACATTGCCAGGGGCGAATTTACGGTGCTGATTGGCACCTCGGGGTCGGGCAAATCGACCACTCTGAAAATGATCAATCGACTGATTGAACATGACAGAGGGCAAATCACCTTCGCCGATGAGCCCATCGAAAAATTTCGCGCGCAGGATCTGCGCCGCCGCATGGGATACGCCATTCAATCGATTGGTCTGTTTCCGCACTGGACGGTGGAGGAAAACATCGCCACGGTGCCGCAGTTGCTGAAATGGCCGAAAGCCAGAATCCGCGATCGCGTGACGGAGTTGATGACGTTGCTGCATCTGGACCCGCAGCAGTTTCGCCAGCGCTATCCGCATCAGCTTTCCGGCGGTCAGCAGCAACGGGTGGGCGTGGCGCGCGCGTTGGCGTCCGATCCGGAAGTGTTGCTGATGGATGAACCTTTTGGCGCGCTGGACCCCGTCACCCGCGCCACGCTGCAACACGAGATTGCCCGTATTCATCAGATGTCGGGCCGCACCATTGTGCTGGTGACGCATGATATCGACGAGGCGCTGGCGCTGGCCGACCGCATCGTGCTGCTCGGCGAAGGCAAAATCGTGCAGCAGGGCACGCCGCTCGACATGCTGACGCGCCCGGCTACGCCGTTTGTGCGCGACTTCTTTGGCCGCAGTGACATGGGCATCAAGCTTTTGTCGCTGGCGCAGGTTGGCGACAGAACGCGGCGGGGTGAAGAGGCGGCAGGCGAGCCGATAGCCGCCTCCATGACCTTGCGTGAAGCGCTGTCGGTATTTGTCGCTCGTCATACCGAGCGATTGCCGGTGATAGATGAAAGCGGACAGTCTCTGGGCGTGCTGCATTTCTCCGACCTGATTGCCGAACAGGAGGGCGAATGAAGGCCGGTACGTCGCGGGTGAGGCGCGTGGTGTGTGATCCGCTTGGCTGGGTCATCGTAGCTTTTCTCGCGCTGGTGTTTGGCATGAGTTCGCTCGGCTGGCTGTTCCATGCGCTGTTTCCGGCGCTGGATCGTCCGGTGTATCTTCAGGACAGCTTTGCCAGTCTGGTTATCGCGCATCTGCTGCTGGTCGGCATCTCGAGTCTTATTGCCGTTGTTATCGGCATGCTGGCGGGTATTGGCGTAACGCGGCGGGCTGGCAGGGAGTTTCGCGCGCTGGTCGAGACGCTGGTCGCGATGGGACAGACCTTTCCGCCGGTGGCCGTGCTGGCCGTTGCGGTGCCGGTGATGGGTTTCAGTGAAAAACCGGCGATTATCGCATTGGTGCTCTACGGTTTGCTGCCGATTTTGCAAGGCACGATCGCGGGCATCGAGTCGGTGCCGTCTTCTGCCCGCGAGATTGCCGAAGGGGTTGGCATGAGCCGTTGGCAAATTTTGAGCCGCGTCGAATTGCCCCTTGCCTCGCCCGTGATTTTAGCGGGTGTTCGCACCTCGGTGATTATCAATATCGGGACGGCGGCCATTGCCGCAACCGTCGGCACGCAGAGTCTAGGCTCGCCGATTATTATCGGCCTCAGCGGCTTCAATACGGCCTACGTTTTGCAGGGAGCATTGGTCATTGCGCTGCTGGCGATAATTGTCGACATGGCCTTTGAACGCTGGAGCCGACGTTTACAATATGGGCAATCCCGCGCGCAGCGATAATTACGATGACACCACGGATTTCAAATAATGCGCCGTGCCGTTGTCTTCGGAAAACTGGGACAAGATATTCACCGCTTTCAACAAGCTTTGATGAATTTTCTCCGCAGAGGCGATAAATTCATCGTAAGGCGTGGCAATGTCTTCGGGCGTTATCGTGACGAATGACGGCGCGGCGGGCGTTGGCATTGAATAGGGAGCCGGTTTGGGCATGGCGGTTGATAGGGAGATAACATTCGGGTTACCGCGAGAGGGAGTGGGCGTTTCATCGTGACGACGCAGCACGCGGTGCGAGGTTTCACGCGATGTTCCACGCAGCATGTCGGAGAGCGCATCGGAGTAGGCCAGCGCGTTTTTACCCGTCTGCTGCTGGCGAAACTCGGCGGTGAAAAATATTTTCCCGCGTGCGGGTCTGGGCGGAGTCGGCGTGAAATCGATATTGCGATTATTTATGGTTTTTAATCTTTCAACCATTTCTCGGGGTGTCGGGACTTTGTTCCACACGGCAATATGTTGATTTAGGGGCGAACTTCTAAGGATATTTCTTGAGATAGCCAGCATGATTCATTCCTTTTTAATATTATTCAGGAAACATCAGCCGCCATTATAAATAAATGCCCGCAAGGAAAATAATGCTCATATTCAATGAGAATTCTGTTAACTATTCAGCAGGTGAATACGTTGCAGCGCGATGCGGGATCGCGCCGGCAAATGAGCAGACCTGGCCGCGGCAGGTCTCAGGAGGCTGTCGAAGAGGAGGCTGGCGCAGCAGAGGGCGTCGGTACACTGGCGGGCATCTTGACAGGCTCTTCGATAACAATGGCATAGCCTGCGACCATCACGCCGCCGATAGCGCCGATGGCCATAAGACCAAACAGGGCGATAAACAGTTTTTTACCTAGATTATTCATTTTTGCCGAGCTTCGTTAAAAACAGAGGCTGTGATTATAAGACGTTTAGGCGGGGTGACACAGTCATAATTTGTGCGAATGCTTTTCTACATCCCCCTTTTGCGTGCGCCGCTCGTGAAATTTTGGGTCAATAGCACGCGTTAACTTGCTCATCAGTACCTTGATGGCGTTAACTATCCGCCTCTCTTTTTTCATTGATAAGTTCATACCATGTCACTTCCGGCCCTGCGTTCGCTCCTGCCGCTGATTGCTGCGCTCTTTGCTCTCTATTTCATTTGGGGGTCGACCTATCTGGTCATTCGCGTCGGGGTCGAAAGCTGGCCGCCGCTCATGATGGCCGGTCTGCGTTTCCTGACGGCAGGCATCGTGATGTTTATTTTTCTGCTGCTGCGCGGCCACAGCGCGCCTGCGCTGCGCGAGTGGCTGGCGGCCGGTATGATAGGCATTCTCCTGCTCGCCGTCGGCAACGGGCTGGTGACCGTCGCCGAACACCTTGATGTACCCTCGGGCATTGCGGCCGTCATGGTTGCCACGGTCCCGCTGTTTACCCTGTGTTTTAGCCGCATGTGGGGCATGCCAAACAGTCGTCTCGAGTGGGCGGGTGTCGCAATCGGCCTGTTCGGCATTGTGTTGCTGAACACCGGCAGTAATCTCAACGGCAATCCCTGGGGAGCTTTGCTGATTCTGATGGCGTCGTTGAGCTGGGCGTTTGGCTCCGTATTGAGCGCACGGGTGACACTGCCGAAAGGGCTGATGGCCGGGGCGGCAGAGATGCTGATTGCCGGTGTCGCGCTGCTGATTGCAAGCTCTCTTGCCGGAGAACGTCTGCACGAGGTGCCGTCACCCGCCGGTTTTGCGGCGCTGGCGTATCTGGTGGTCTTTGGCTCGATGATTGCCGTCAGCGCCTACATGTTTCTGCTAAAGACGGTCAGACCTGCGATAGCGACAAGCTATGCCTATGTGAATCCTGTCGTTGCCGTGTTGCTCGGAATTGGCTTTGCCGGAGAGTCATTGTCGCCGGTGGAATGGCTGGCGCTGGGCGTGATTCTGGGAGCGGTATTGCTGGTGACGCTCGGGCGTTTTGTATTCAAACCCGCGCTGAAAGACCCTGACGCCGCCGAATAATCCCGGGAAGTCGGTTTTTTCGGGATAAGGTCGTCAAACAGAGGGCCGCCGCCTATACGCCGTGCGGCTCGCCTTGGTTTTCGGCGGCTTCTTCATCTGTAGATTGTATCAATACGGCCGCGCTGCCCAGCAGCGTAATCGGTACGCCGGACTCCAGCCAATGCTGATATTTTGCCCGCTGGATGCGGTTGAGACGGCCTTCGGCCCACAGCAAAATCTGCTCGGCCTTGACACTCTCCACCTGCGGGTCGACGAACGGGTCGGGCAGCAGATCGATTTGGTATCCGGCACTGCTGCGCACGATGGCCTCGAGCCACAGCTCGATGCGGTCGATATCTCCCCATCCCATCAATAGCGCTTTATTGCCCGTTTTCTTATGTTGCGTGCTCATGCAGCCCACGGCGTGTTCAATCAGAATACCGTCAAGCAGACCGCGCAGATAATGGGTTGAAGGATTTGAAGAAAGACGTGAACGCAGAGGGCGGAGCACATTGTTGACCAGATTTTCAGCCGGATATTCGCGACTTAATTCGGTAATCAACTGACGAATCCTGGGGGTTTTTTCTTCCTGCACCACGCTCATCAACTGCTGTTCAAGCTGACTCCAGCCACTGGTCTGCGGTGCCGGTGTCTCTTCCAGCAGGCCTTTTACCTGACTAACGGGGACACCGCGGTTGATCCAGCCGACAATGGTGCGGATAGTTTCGAGATCGTTTTCATCAAATAAACGGTGTCCACCTTCAGTGCGTTGAGGTTTGAGAAGACCGTAACGTCGCTGCCAGGCGCGCAGTGTGACAGGATTGATGCCGCAAATGCGTGCGACCTCGCCGATGCTGTACAAAGACATATAGATATTCCGTTAAATGACTCAGCTTGTTCTTACTCTAATCCTACGCTGGCAACTTGTACACGTTTAATGTGCTTGTACAAGTTGCCAACCGCGAGGGATTGTTGTTTATTATGAATTTATCACCCTCGATCTCAAGGATTAAAACACGTGTTAGTCATCAGTGAATTAAAAAAAGAGCCGTATTCGCAGGATTTTTCGCGCGCCGATCTGCTGAGTTTGAGCGAAACACTTGAAGGTTGCGTGGCGCTGGGGGCAAGCGTCGGCTTTGTACCGCCTTTCGGGCAGGCCGAAGCGCTGGCCTTCTGGCATCAGCTGTTGCCTGCCTTTGCCGCAGGCGATCGCCGCATTCTGGTCGCGCGGCTGGAAGGCAGAATAGTCGGCACGGTTCAACTGGTCACCGACATGCCCGGTAACGGTGAACATCGCGCCGACGTGGTGAAGTTGCTGGTGCATCCAGAGGCAAGAAGGCAGGGGATTGCCAGAAAGCTGATGCAGATGATTGAAAAGGTAGCCAAAAGCGAAAACAAATCCCTTCTGGTGCTCGATACCGTGACCAATAGCGAGGCGCAGGCGCTCTACCATTCGCTCGGCTATGAGCTTTCCGGCGTTATTCCGGACTACGCCATGTCGACGAAAGGCGTTCTGGAATCAACCAGTGTGATGTACAAGAAAATCTGACAACGCGTTGGCAAGAAGAACGGGCGCAAACAGGCAAGAGGTCGCACCTTCCACCTCCTGCCTGTGGCGTGATAACGCCTTGTCTCAATGCCCTGTGGCTACGGATTTCGCAGACGGAAACCTGATGCCCCTATCTAGGCTTTTCCACTCCAGGACTTCAGCGCATCATCGCGTACTTTCAGTTTCTGTTCGGGCGTCAACTTGTTGTAACCCGGTGCCAGACCGCTTTCCCAATCGCCGTACAGCGGATTGGGCAGCACGATAAACTGGGTGCCAAACTTGTTGTGGTTGCTGTTGACGAAGTTGCGGCGTTCGGCGTTGCTCTTGTGATAGGTCAGCGCGCCGAAATCGTTCAGGTTGTCACCCACATACAGCACGATGCTGTAGCCTTCAGCCTTGATGGCGTCAAAGCGGGCCTGCTTGTTGGAGGTCGTGGTGCTCAGACGGACCGTCTGCTCATTGACGTTCGGGAAGCCGAGGCGCTGCAGATTGGCAACCGTCGCGGCGTAGTCCTTGTGGTCACGGTTGGAGACGTAGAACATTATCCCGCCGTGACTGTCGACATATTGGGCAAAACTCACCGCGCCCGGTACGGCGGTGGCCTCTTTAGCCTGCGTCCATTGCGACCAGGTCTTGTCGTCGAACGGCTTGTTGGCTTTGACCTGCCACGCACTGTAGGCGCTGTTGTCTATCATGGTTTCGTCGAGGTCGACCACTACCGCTTTCGGTTTTCCGGTTAACGACTGGGATTTGTCAAACGCGTAGGTCGCGGTGGTAAAGGCCTGATAGGCCAGCGCCTGATATTCACCCGACTGCTGGAACCAGTTCAGCGCCATGACCGATTGATCGTTTAACTGCGCGGCGGCCTCGGATTTGGACTGCTGGGCACATCCTGTCAGCGCCAGAAATACCAGCGCACCCGTGCCGTAAAGCGAAGCTTTTTTCATCATTATGGTTTTCTTCCTGTGTGAGTGTAGAGCGGTCTTTGCCTAAACGAAGAGGTTAAAATGTAGCAGATTCAGCGGGCTGGAACAGGTTGAAAACACCATTATTTTTCAGAAATAATCATTTCCTATGACGTAAAAAAGCCGGGTGATGAGCCCGGCAAGAGATTCAGAAAATAAAGGTAAAGCGAGGGCATTTCGAGTTATAAGGCGGTTAAAACTGGTACGTCAGACCCAATGCCACGACGTCGTCATTATTCAGGCCCAATTTATTATCATCGCTAAGGCGGTTTATTTTATAATCAACGAATGTCGACATATTTTTATTGAAATAATAGGTTGCAGCGACGTCAATATATTTAATCAGGTCGGCATCACCCACGCCTTCAATATCTTTGGCTTTGGTTTGTACATAACCCAATGACGGACGAAGACCCCAGTCGAACTGATATTGCGCGACGGCTTCAAATGTCTGGGCCTTATCGGCGTAACCGCTGACTGCGGCAGGCGTCTGACTTGAAGAACCGGCCGGAACGGTAATGGCAATCATGCGACGGGTTTCGGCATAGATAGCGGCGAGATAAACGCCGTTATTATCGTATTTCAGGCCGGCGTTCCAGGCGGTGGCTTTATCGCCGTCGCCCAATGCGGAATTGGCCTGGGTATTGGTGCGGTCGGAAGACGTGTAACCGGCACCCGCGCTGATGCCCGCGCCGATATCATAGGTCAGGGCCGCTGCATAGCCGTCACCGTTCGAGGTGCTGGCGGTGCGGGTTGAGCTGTCGTCATTTTTACCCTGGTATTGCAGGGCGATATTCAGACCGTCGACCAACCCGAAGAAGCCGCGGTTGCGGTAGGTCGCCATGCCGTTGCCGCGACCGGTCATGAAGCGGTCGGCCTTGGTGTAGCCATCGCCGCCAAACTCCGGGAACATATCGGTCCAGCCCGCGATGTCATACAGCGCACCATAGTTGCGGCCGTAGTCAAAAGATCCCCACTGGTTGAATTTAAGCCCTGCAAACCCGAGACGAGTTTTTGAACCCGAGGTACCCTGCGCTTCGGAGACGTTGTCGGCAACCTGATATTCCCACTGGCCATAACCGGTCAGGGCATCGCTGATTTTTGTCTGACCTTTAAAGCCAAAACGGACATAACTCTGGTCACCATCACTGCTGCTTGCATCAGAGAAATAATGTTCGGCTTTGACACGACCATAAAGATCGAGTTTATTTCCGTCCTTGTTATAAATTTCCGCTGCATGTGCGCCTGTGGCAATCAGTAATGATGGAATTAATATTGCCAGAAGATTACGTTTCATTTTAAACCCTGTATTTATGTTTAAACGTGAGTGTCACGTTTTATTTAAAAGACGCTGTCATCGTATGTGCTGTTATTTCCATCTCGTGTGGGAATTTTTGCAGCGAGAGATTTTTACCTTATATTTGTGATCAATTTATGACAGCGAAAAAAGGCGATAAATAAAATAAGTGAATGATTTTAATAAGCTTGCTAATTAAATGGCGATGTCATCAATTTGCGGCTGACGTGGGCAGGCGAGTGTGGGACAATGACGGCAACCTATGAAAACGATAAGAGATGCATGGCGCTGTCCTCCGCAGTAAAAGATCAGATTAGTCAGTGGTACAAAGCCCTACAGCAGCAAATTCCGGATTTTATCTCCCGAGCCCCGCAGCGTCAGATGATAGCTGAGGTCGCGAAGGCATTGACCAGCGATTCTGCCCGCCACCTTGCCATCGAGGCTCCAACCGGCGTCGGCAAAACCCTGTCGTACCTGATCCCTGGAATTGCCGTGAGCCGCGCCGAAGAGAAACCGTTGGTGATAAGCACCGCCAACGTCGCGCTGCAGGATCAAATTTTCAGTAAAGATCTGCCACTGCTCAAAAAGATCATTCCCGACCTGAAATTCACCGGGGCCTTTGGCCGTGGGCGCTACGTGTGCCCGCGAAACCTGTCGATGATGAGCAATGAAAATGCGCAGGGCGATCTCGGGCTGTTTCTGGACGATGAACTGGCGCCGTCAACCGGGGAAGAGCAGCAATTTTGTGCAACGCTCGAAAAAGCGCTGGCCCGCTATGAGTGGGACGGTCTACGCGATCATTACAAAAAAACCATCGACGATCCGCTGTGGCTGAAACTCAGTACCGACAAGGCCAACTGTCTGGGACGTAACTGCCACTATTACCGCGAATGCCCGTATTTTGTGGCGCGAAAAGAGATTGAGAGTGCCGATGTGGTGGTCACCAATCACGCGCTGGTGATGGCCGCGCTGGAATCGGAATCGGTGCTGCCCAATGCCAAGGATCTGCTGCTGGTACTCGACGAAGGCCATCATCTGCCTGAAGTGGCGCGCGATGCGCTGGAGGTCGATGCCGAAATCACCGCCGTGTGGAATCATCTGCAACTCGATAACTTCATGCGCCAGATTGAGCAGTGCATTGCGCTGTTTACCCCCAAAAATCCGCCGCCGCTCGCCAACGCCGAACGTCTGCACAATCACGTTGCCGAAATGCGCGAGCTGTTGCTGCTGATTGAACAGCAAATAACGGTTTATGTGCCGGCCGACGTGCCCGAGGCGGAATATCGCTTCGAGATGGGCGCGCTGCCACCCGAGCTGACCGAACTTTGCGCGCGCCTGTTCAAGCTGACCGATGCACTGCGCAGCCTGGCCGAATACATGCTCAACGATTTGGCGGAGAAGACCGGCAAACACGATATTGCCCGCCTGCACCGCGCTATCTTGCAGATGAGCCGCATGCTCGGCTATCTCGAAACCATGACCAAACTCTGGCGATTGGCGGCGCTCGATAAAGCCTCCAACGCGCCCATCGGCAAATGGGTGACGCGCGCCTTTTTCGATAACCAGACACATCTGGTGTTTCACTGCGTCGGCATTCGCGTGAGCGATCAGCTGGAAAAAATGCTCTGGCGCAAAGTGCCGCACGTGGTCGTGACCTCGGCCACGCTGCGATCGCTGAACAGTTTCTCGCGTCTGCAGGAGATGAGCGGCCTGAATGAAAAGGCGGGCGACCAGTTTATCAGTCTGGATTCGCCGTTTAATCATGTCGAGCAGGGCAAAATCGTCATCCCGCAGATGCGCACCGAACCGCTGATGGCCAACGAAGCGCAGCATATTCAGGAGATGAGCGATTTCTTCCGTGCCGAACTGGCGAGCGAAAAACATCGTGGCATGCTGGTGCTGTTTGCCAGCAATCGCGCGTTGCAGCAGTTTGTCGAGCTATTGCCTGACCTGCGACTGATGTTACTGGTGCAGGGCGACCAGCCTCGCTATCGGCTGGTGGAAGCGCATCGCGAGCGCGTCGAGGCGGGGCAGGTCAGCGTGCTGGTCGGGCTGCAATCTTTCGCCGAAGGGCTGGACTTGAAAGGCGACTTGCTGACGCAGGTGCATATCCACAAGATTGCCTTCCCGCCTATCGACAGCCCGGTCATCCTCACGGAAGGCGAATGGCTGAAAACCCTGAAACGTTATCCGTTTGAAGTGCAGAGTCTGCCGAGCGCCTCGTTTAATCTGATTCAGCAAGTGGGGCGGCTTATCCGCAGCCACGAGTGTCGCGGTGAAATCGTCATCTATGACAGGCGCTTGCTGACCAAAAACTACGGCCCGCGACTGCTGGCCGCGCTGCCGGTTTTCCCTATCGAGCAACGCGAAATGCCGGAACCCGGCTTCAACAAATATGTTCCGCTCAAGAAAACCAGAGTGATCAAGGCCCGTCGACGCCGCTAGTGCGGGTTTGGCCCTTTCCGAATGACGTCAAGGCGCAGGCTGGGTTATGCTGGAGTCATTCGCAGGTGAGGGTAGAGCAATGGATTTTACTAAAATTATCAAAGAAGTCGGGCGCGGAAAAAATCATGCCCGCGATCTCGACAAAGAACAGGCGCTGGCCTTGTACCGTCTGATGCTGGCGGGCGACGTGCCCGACCTGCAACTCGGCGGCTTGCTGATTGCCTTTCGAATCAAGGGAGAAGCCGAGCAGGAGATGCTCGGCTTTTATCAGGCGATGGAAGAGCAGACCCTCGAGCTTACCGCGCCTGCCCATCGCCCCATGCCGGTGGTTATCCCGAGTTATAACGGCGCGCGCAAGCAGGCCAACCTGACGCCGCTGCTGGCGATATTGCTGCATCGGCTGGGTCTGCCGGTCGTGGTGCACGGCGTGACGGAAGATCCGAGCCGTGTCACCAGCCATGAAATTTTCGCGGCGCTGGGCATGGCGCCCGCTACCTCCGCGCAAGCTGCACAAACGTGGCTGGATGAAGGACGCGGCCCCGTATTTATTCCGGTTTCAATCCTGTGTCCGGCCATCGACAAACAGCTTCAACTGCGCTGGCAGATGGGCGTGCGCAACAGCAGCCATACGCTGGCCAAGCTGGCAACGCCGTTTCGCCAGCAATCCGCACTGCGGCTCGCGAGCGTGTCGCACCCGGAATACATCCAGCGCGTCTCCTCTTTCTTCCATGATATTTCGGGCCGGGCGCTGTTGTCGCAAGGGACGGAAGGCGAAGTCTATGCCAATCCGCTGCGCAGCGCGCCGGTGCATCTGATTACCGATGGCGGGCAGCGCATCCTGCACGAGCGTCAGGCGTTTGCCGCGCAGGATCTCCCTGCGTCCCGCGACGCACACACCACGGCGGCGTGGATAACCCGCTGTCTTGAAGGCGAGGTCGCCGTGCCCGAGGCGATTCTCAATCAGCTCGCGTGCTGCCTGGTGGCAACCGACATGGCCGCCGACCTGCCCGCCGCACGGCTAAAGGTCGAGGCGCTTTTTTAGCCTGAGTGACGTCGACAGACCTTCGGCGTCACCTTACACTTGATGGATAATCTCTTTAACTTTCAGCCACGAGGGACGCTATGAAATCTTCACAGGACTATTTCGCGACACTGAATCGCGACTATCTCAAGGTTCATAAAACCAAAGAAGAGTTGTTCTGGCAAAACTATATGGGCACCGGAGACGAGACGATTTCCGCCCGCTTTTCCGCCGCTGAAAGCGCCTTTAAACGCTTTGTTGCCAATCCGGGTCGATTGGCCGAATTGCGCGAGCATCTGGCCGCCGTCGAAGCCGAGCCAAAGAGTGAGGCGCGCGATGCGCTGTTGGCCGGTCTGCAAGGCTGGTACCGCTTCTTTGACTGCAATGCGATTGAAGATCCACAGGCACAGGCGCTGCTCGACGAGATTATCGAGGCCGAATCCGCGCTCTATAACAAACGCAAACAGCATCGCTTGCTGCACCTGAACAGCCGGGGCGAGCAGGTGGCCGCCTCGCTGGGCGAGCTGCTGACCAATCAGGCCACCAACGAAAACGAAGAGTACCGCCGCAGTTCTCAGGTTGCGCTGCGCGAGCTGGAGCAGTGGCTGCTGCAAAACGGTTTCCCCGAGCTTATCGCGCTGCGTAACCGTTTTGCCCGTCAGCTGGGGTATCGCAACTATTTCGATTACAAAATCAATAAAACCGAGCAGATGACGCCCGAGCAACTGTTCGCCATTCTCGACCGCTTTGAAGAACAGACGCGCGAAGGCAATGTGCGCAGCCTGAACGAGCTGGTGGCCCGCAAGGGAGATGGCGCGTTGATGCCGTGGAACATCCGCTATGCCAGCGCGGGCGACGTGACGCGTCAGCTGGATCCCTATTTCCCGTTCGCCGATTCGCTGGGCCGCTGGATAAACAGCTTCAAACGGCTCAACATCGGTTTCAACGGCGCGGAGATGCAGCTCGACCTGCTGGTGCGCGAAGGTAAATATGAAAACGGTTTTATGCATGGACCGGTGCCGCCTTTCGTCGATGGCGACACCTGGGTGCCCGCCGTCATCAACTTTACCAGTCTGGCGAAGCCCGATCAGGTCGGCAGCGGCGCGAGCGGTTTGAATACCCTGTTCCATGAAGGCGGCCATGCCGCGCATTTTGCCAATATTCGCCAAAATGCGCCGTGTTTCTCGCAGGAGTTTCCGCCGACGTCAATGGCCTACGCCGAAACCCAGTCGATGTTCTGCGACAGCCTGCTGGACGATGCCGACTGGTTAAAACGCTATGCGAAAAATGAACGCGGCGAACCCGTGCCGGACGCCCTGATTGAGCAGAGTATTGCAGCGCGTCAGCCGATGCGTGCCTTCAACGAGCGCCATATTCTGCTGATGCCGTATTTTGAGTGGCAACTCTATCAGTGGCCGGAAGAAAAATGTACGCCAGAGGCGATAACGGCGCTGGCGCGCGACGTTGAAACGCATATTCTCGGCGTGGCCGGAAGCCCAAGGCCGACGCTGGCGGTGCCGCACCTGTTGTCATTCGAGTCTGCATGCTCTTATCAGGGCTATCTTCTCGCGTTGATGGCGGTTGAACAGACGCGGGCCTTTTTCCTCAAACGCGACGGCTATTTAACCGATAACCCCGCTATCGGCCCCGATCTGGCGAAACATTACTGGACGCCGGGTAACAGTGTGACGCACGACGAGACGCTGCGCAGCCTGACGGGTGAGGGTTTTAATCCCGATTATCTGGCGCAGGCCTGCAATCAAACGGTGGAATCCGCATGGCAAGAGGCCCGGCAGGTAATGGCCAGCGCCGCTGCGCGTGAACAGCCTGCCGCCGATTTTGACCTCAACGTGCATATTCGCGTGGTTGATGGTCATCGTGTGCTGGCCGATAACGCCGAAGGCGATGAAGCCATGTGTCAGGACTTTGCCGATTTCGTCGAGCAGACCTATTTGGGCAAATAAAAGCAAGCGTCCCCCTCTCTGCGACGAGAAGGGGACGTTTTTTTAGCGGGCGTCGGGGCGAGTCAGGTCGAAACGCAGTGCCTCAGAAATGCCGTAATAGGCTGAAGGACCGCCCGCACGAAGCACTGGTTCGGCAAGAGCCGTCTGGTAGACGCCTTCCTCATTGAGAAGATGACGCGCAATGTGCACCGCCACGACTTCGCCGAGCACCAGCCAGGTATCGATTTTCTCGCCCGCCGCGCCTTGCAGCTGAATACATTGCGAGAGTTTGCATTCAAAATTCACCGGACTTTCCAGTACCCGATCGGCCTTGACGATGCTGCCCTGCACGGGGGTCAGACCGGCAAACTCGAATTCATCGCGCCCATGCTCGAGCGAGGCCGAACTTTCATTCATTTTCACGGCCAGACTGCGTGTCGTCAGGTTCCAGACAAATTCGCCGGTTTCGACGATATTTTTCACACTGTCTTTCCAGCCGCTGCTGGCGAATCCGATAATCGGTGGACGGTAGTTGAAACAGTTGAAGAAACTGTAAGGCGCGAGGTTGCGCTGGCCCTGCGCACTGCGTGACGCTATCCAGCCGATAGGGCGAGGCCCGACGATGGCGTTCAGCGGGTCGTGCGGCAGGCCGTGTCCTTTGGCAGGTTCATAGAAATAGCGGTCGTCGGAGCTCATGATTCACCTTTTCCTGGTTAAATTATTTCGGCAAAAAACTTTCATTGATCAACAATAGTACAGTTTCTCAATACCCTAACCGATTCCGAACCTACACACAGTGGCCGGGTGTGTGATGCCCACAGCCACGGGCTGCCGTTTGTGTTATCTTACGCGGCAGAATTTTACCCGCCGTTGCGGCCCGACATCATCGGTCGGCATGCGGGCGAGCTTAACATTGATATTGGAGAGTCATTCAGGTGGAAAGAAAGAAAGCGATTCCGCAGGATAAAAAGATTGTTTTCCCGCAGGAAAAAAGCGGGCTTCACGCGCGAAATCGCCATCGCAGCCGCTATGATTTTCCGGCACTGATCGCCAGCAGCCCGGAGCTTGAACCTTTTGTGGCCGAAAACAAATGGGGCGATCTGTCGATCGACTTTGCCGATCCGCAGGCCGTTAAAGCCCTGAACCGCGCGCTGCTGCGTCATTTCTATCAGATTGAAAACTGGGATATTCCGGCCGATTACCTGTGTCCGCCCATCCCGGGCCGCGCCGATTATATTCACCATCTGGCGGACCTGCTGGCCGGTAACAATAACGGCGTTATCCCGCAGGGCAAAAATATCGCGATTCTGGATATCGGCGTAGGCGCCAACTGTATCTATCCCATCATTGGCCTGCGTGAATACGGCTGGCGTTTCACGGCGAGCGAAATCGACGCCGTGTCGATGGCGGCTGCGAAAAAGATTGTGGCGACCAACCCGTTGCTGACCAATCAGGTGCGTTTCCGTTTGCAGGCCAAGCCGCCACGGATTTTCGATACCATCATTCGTCACGACGAGCGTTACGACGCGGTCTTGTGTAATCCGCCGTTCCACGCCTCGGCCGAAGAGGCCGCCGCCGGCAGTCAGCGCAAGCGCCAAAACCTCGGCACCGATCGTCGTGGCGACAAGTCGGAATTAAACTTCGGCGGCCAGCACAATGAGTTGTGGTGTGAAGGTGGCGAAGAAGCTTTCGTCGAGCGCATGGTGGAAGAGAGCGCGACCAAAGGCAACAACTGCCTGTGGTTCACTGTGCTGATTTCCAAGAAGACCACGCTGCCACTGATTTATGACGCGCTGGAAGAAGCCGGAGCCACCAACGTCAAGACCGTAGAGATGGCGCAGGGGCAGAAAGTCAGCCGTTTCGTCGCCTGGACCTTCCTGACGACGTCACAGCAGAAAGCCTGGGTCGGTAAACGCTGGGGCTGAGTGCCCGCAGCGTCTCACGGATAGCATTAAAAAAGGCCTCGAAAGAGGCCTTTTTCATTAAGAAACGTGTTGCAGGAATTCGCGCAGACGTTCGCTTGGCGGGTTGCCGATAAGCTCGGCCGGAGGGCCATCCTCGGCAATACGGCCTTTATCGATAAAGATAAGGCGCGATGCCACTTTCTCGGCAAAGCCGACTTCGTGGGTCACGATAACCATCGTCATGCCTTCTTCCGCCAGATCTTTCATGACGGTCAGCACTTCGTGACGAAGTTCCGGGTCAAGCGCGGAGGTAGGCTCATCAAACAGCATCAGCTTCGGCTTGACTGCCAGCGCACGGGCAATCGCCACGCGCTGCTGCTGACCACCGGAAAGCTCGGACGGATAGTGGTTCGCCCTTTCTGAAAGGCCCACTTTCGCCAGCAACTCTTTTGCCAGCTTCTGCGCTTCATCCTTGCTCGCACCACGCACGCGGACAGGGCCGAAGGCCACGTTTTCCAGTGCCGTCATGTGCGGGAACAGGTGGAACTGCTGGAACACCATGCCGGCTTCCTGACGAATCAGGCGATCGTCGACCTTGGGGTCATTGACTTTAAGCCCGTCGACAATCAGTTCGCCGGAGGTAATTTCTTCCAGCTTGTTGATGCAGCGCAGCAGCGTAGACTTACCGGAACCTGATGGTCCGATGATAACCACAACTTCGCCCTGATTGATTTTCAGGTCGATATCGTGAAGCACCTGGGTTTTCCCGAAGTGTTTGGAGACGTTTTTAAATTCAATCATAAAATTTTCAGTTTGCGTTCCAGGCGGCGCATAGCAAAGCTCAGTGCCAGCGTGATAATCAGATAGATAACGGCAACCGCACTCCAGATCTCCATTGCACGGAAGTTACCGGCAATGATTTCCTGACCTGAACGTGTCAATTCCGCTACGCCGATAACGATAAACAGCGAAGTATCTTTGATACTGACAATCCATTGGTTACCCAACGGCGGCAACATGCGGCGCAAAGCCAGCGGCATGATGATATAGCGCAGGGTAGCACGACGTGAAAGCCCCAGCGCCAGACCCGCTTCGTTAAAGCCACGGTTAATGGATTGTACTGCACCACGGGTGATTTCGGCGATATACGCCCCCGAGTTGATCACAATGGTAACGACGGCGGCGGTAAAGGGATCGATTCGAATACCGCTAATCATCATTGGCAAGGCAAAATAGATAAACATAACCTGGACAACGATTGGAGTACCGCGAATAAGCTCAATGAAAACCAGAGCAATATTTCGGCTGACAACGCCGCCAAATGCACGCGCAAAGCCCGCAATGACGCCGATAATCAGACCTCCAACTAAACCCAGGATAGAAATCCACAGGGTCATCTTGGCGCCTTCGGCAAGGATAGGAAGAGCGGCCCAAACAACGCTCCAGTCAAACTGCATGGATTAATCTCCTGATAAACAAAAACAAAGCCGACCCTGGTGACAATCACTCAGGGCCGGTGATATAGCCGGACGCGTTACACGTCGGGAAGCTATACCTCATTACTGCATTTATTTAGGTTCGGTATCGAACCATTTTTTGTAGATAGCGGCATAAGTCCCGTTTGCACGCAGGGTTTTCAGTGCGGCATTCACTTTCTCGCGCAGTGCGCTGCCTTTCGGGAACGCCACGCCGTAATCCTGACCTTCAACGGTTGGACCTACCGTCTTGAAGTTGCCGTGACCGGCAGTCTTGATGTAGTACTGAATGTTTGGAGCATCAAACAGAACGGCATCGGCACGGCCGGTACCCAGTTCCATGTAGGCGCTGTCGATGTTCGGGAACTGACGCACGTCTTTTGGTTTCAGATTGGCGGCAATGTAGTTGACGGAGCTGGTGCCGCTTTTCACTGCAACCACTTTACCGCTCAGATCAGGGACGCCCTTGATGTCGGTGTTGTTGGCTTTAACCATGGTAATCAGGCCGCTGGTGTAGTAACCGTCGGAGAAATCAACCGCCTGCGCGCGTTGTGGGGTAATGGTCATACCGGCCAGCGCGACATCGATGTTCTTGGTCTGCAGGGCAGGGATGATACCGTCGAAATCCATTGGTTTCAGGGTATAGGAGACTTTCATCTCTTTCGCCAGCGCGTCCCACAGGTCGATATCAAAACCAACGTACTTGTCACCCTGTTTGAATTCGAAAGGAACGAATGCGGTATCCGTTGCAACGATCAGTTTTTCTTCTGCTGCGTGTGTGCTTACTGCAAAGGCCAGCGTCAGGGCGGCCAGGGAAACCTTC
>Ga0308159_1000787_pt1 | contig 58519 bp, 49 predicted proteins | sample PhyCR1_FD_201040 | JGI IMG/M metagenome (GOLD analysis project Ga0308159, IMG submission 201040) | Phyllosphere microbial communities from UC Gill Tract Community Farm, Albany, California, United States - DLSLC.R1 | ecosystem: Host-associated > Plants > Phyllosphere > Unclassified | place: USA...
GTCCGACAAACTGGCAGACGAAGCCCTGTACAAGACCTTTACCGACGCGGCGGCCAGCATCGCCGAAGCCTTTGCGAGCCGCGAGTCGGGCCGTGCAATCCGTGAAATCATGGCGCTGGCCGACCTTGCCAACCGCTACGTTGACGAACAGGCTCCGTGGGTGGTGGCAAAAGAGGAAGGCCGCGACGCCGACCTGCAGGCTATCTGCTCGATGGGCATCAATCTGTTCCGCGTGTTGATGACCTACCTCAAACCGGTTCTGCCTTCGCTTGCCGAGCGCACCGAGGCATTCCTCAACACCGAACTGACGTGGGATGCCATCGCGCAACCGCTGCTGAACCACAAAGTCAGCCCGTTCAAGGCGCTGTTTACCCGTATCGAAATGGATAAAGTGACGGCAATGGTTGATGCCTCGAAGGAAGATATTGCCGCCACGCAGCCTGCGGTAACCGGTCCACTGGCCGACGACCCGATTCAGGAAACCATCACCTTCGATGATTTCGCCAAGGTCGATATGCGTATTGCCCTGATTGAAAGCGCCGACTTCGTGGAAGGTTCCGACAAACTGCTGTGCCTGAAGCTGGATTTAGGTGGAGAGAAGCGCCAGATCTTCTCCGGCATTCGCTCTGCCTATCCGGATCCTAAACTGCTGGAAGGCCGTCTGACCATCATGGTCGCCAACCTCGCGCCGCGTAAAATGCGTTTCGGCGTGTCGCAGGGCATGGTCATGGCGGCAGGTCCCGGCGGTAAGGATATCTTCCTGTTAAGCCCGGACAGCGGCGCACAGCCGGGCATGCAGGTCAAGTAACCTCCCAGGCCTCGCACGCGAAGCCCGTCCTGTTTTCAGGGCGGGCTTTTTTTATCCTGAAACACAACGATAAGAACAAAAAGTGACTTCTAATAAACAAATTTGAATTTAGAGGGTTAATTTGTAAAACTGGTTTTTACTCTTGCCATTGAGCATAAAGGAAAAATCATGACTCAGACCGTACATCTTCAAGGTAATCCCGTCAGCGTTGCCGGCCAACTGCCGCAAAAGGGTGACGTTGCCAAACCTTTCACACTGGTCGCCAAGGATCTCTCTGACGTTGCCTTGAGCAGCTTCTCCGGGAAACGCAAAGTCCTGAATATTTTCCCAAGCGTAGACACCGGCGTATGTGCCGCTTCCGTTCGCACCTTCAACAAAGCGGCCGCCGAACTCGAAAACACCGTGGTACTGTGCATCTCTTCCGACCTGCCGTTTGCTCAGTCGCGTTTCTGCGGTGCAGAGGGGTTGGAAAACGTCGTGACCCTATCCACGCTGCGCGGTGATGATTTCAAATCTACTTATGGCGTTGCCATCACCGACGGTCCGCTGGCGGGATTGACCTCGCGCGCCGTGGTCGTTCTGGACGAACAGGACAACGTTCTCTACAGCGAACTGGTCAGCGAAATCAGCCAGGAACCTGACTACGATGCCGCACTCGCCGCCCTGAACTGATACAGTCAGTCAGGCATCGACCGAGCATAAAAAAACCCGTCTCATGGACGGGTTTTTTTATGTGTTACTCTTAGTCACAACACGACTACTCTTCGCCCTCGCCGCCTTCCGGCTTACGGGTACTTAATCCGTATTCGCGCAACTTGTTGGCAATGGCGGTATGCGACACCCCAAGACGTTTCGCCAGCTTGCGGGTACTCGGATAGTTGCGGTACAGCCGTGTCAGCACAGACCGCTCGAAACGCTTGCTGATATCATCCAGAGAGCCGTTCAGCGCCTCTTCACCCAGGGTGACTTCCGCATCGAAGTCCGGCAGCGCGACATCCTGCGGGCGAAGTTCGTTGCCCTCAAGCTGAGTCAGCGCGCGATAGATGGCGTTCTTCAACTGACGCACGTTGCCCGGCCAGCCGTAGTGCGTAAGGTAACTGCCAAGCTGAGGATTCAGCTTCGGACGCGACATGCCCTGCTCATCGGCAAAGCGCGCGACAAACAGTTCGGCCAGCGGCATGATATCGGTCGGGCGTTCGCGCAGCGGCGGCAGCGTCACCGTTAACACGTTGAGACGATAATAGAGATCTTCGCGGAATTCACCGCGCTGCACCAATTCTACCAGATTCTTCTGCGTGGCACAGATGACGCGCACGTCGACCTTGACCTCATGCTCTTCTCCCACGCGGCGGAACGTGCCGTCGTTGAGAAAACGCAGCAGCTTTATCTGCATGCGAGGCGACATCTCGCCGATTTCGTCGAGCAGCACCGAACCGCCGTTGGCCTGTTCGAAGAAGCCCTTTTTACCTTCAACCGCATTGGGATACGCGCCGGCCGCATAGCCAAACAGCTCGCTCTCGACCACGTCGTCGGGCAAAGAGGCGCAGTTCAGGCCAAGGAAGGCATTCTTGCCGCGCGCCGAGCGCAGATGGCAGGCGCGCGCCAGCAGATCTTTACCCGTGCCGGTATCGCCGATGATAAGCAGCGGGGCATCGAGCATCGCCAGTTTTTTCGCCTGTTCCAGCACCTGACGCATTTTCGGGCTGACTGCAACGATGTGGTCGAACTCGCGCTCGTCGTTAATGGTCAAATCCTGAAGCTGACGTCCCATTCTGGCGGCCGATTTCAGCATCACCACGGCACCCACGACTTCGCTGGCGCGGTTCTCGTCGTCCAGTTGAATAGGCGTGAGATCCATCAGGAAATCCTGCCCGTGGATCACGACGCGATCGGTATGCGGTTTGTCGCTGTCGTGTTCGAGCCAGCGGGTAAAGTTGTAGCCGCTAATCAGGCTGCCCGCCGTGTGCTGACGCACCCTGGCTTCTTCGAGATCAAACAGCGACAGCGCCGCCGGATTGACCAGTTCGATACGGCCTTTCATGTCGATGGAAAACACCGGCTCGGGCATGGAAACCAGCAGTGCACGCAGCGCACGATGTTCTCTTTCCGACGGCATAAACGGCACGGTGCGTACATCGGTCACGCCTTCGATACGGCGTATTTCGGCCATCAGGGCGCGGAAGGTGTCAAAATCGAGCTGCGAAAAGTTGAGGTAGATTCGGCTGGAGGCCGCAATCTCTATCCCATGCAAATCAATACTGCGCAGCACCAATAAATCGAGTAACTCTCGGGCAAGACCCAGACGGTCTTCGCAAAAAACTTCCAGGCGCATCAGTGTTGACCTTCTTCGAGGAATACAGAATTTCTTGGGGTCATAATACCCTGTCGCGCCTCCTGTAAAAAGAGACTGTCACAAAATGTTGACAGAAAATTTGCTGCCTGACGGTTTCCTCATCAGGGTCAGGCGCTAACGCCCTGTTCATGCCTGTTCATCAGACGTAACAGTCCGCGCCCATCGTGACATTGCAGAACAAACTCTGCTACCATCAGCGGCTGAATTCAACGCCAAATGGTTCCCGACTATGAAGTTCGTCTCTTTCAATATCAACGGATTGCGCGCTCGCCCTCATCAGCTTGCGGCAATTATCGAACAACATCAGCCCGACGTCATCGGTTTGCAGGAAACAAAAGTCCACGACGACATGTTCCCGCTCGAAGAAGTCAGCCAACATGGTTATCACGTCTATTATCATGGGCAGAAAGGTCACTATGGCGTAGCACTGCTGACCAAAGAAAAGCCGCTGGACGTACGCCGCGGTTTTCCGGGCGATGAAGAAGACGCCCAGCGTCGCATCATCATGGCGGATATCGACACCCCGCAGGGCGTGCTCACCGTGATCAACGGCTACTTCCCGCAGGGCGAAAGCCGCGACCATCCGACCAAATTCCCGGCCAAACAGCGTTTCTACGCCGATTTGCAGGACTATCTGCAGCAGCAGCTTTCCGTCGAGAAACCGGTCGTGGTGATGGGCGATGTCAATATCAGCCCGACCGATCTGGATATCGGAATTGGCGAAGACAGCCGTAAGCGCTGGTTGCGGACCGGCAAATGCTCGTTTTTGCCGGAAGAACGTGAATGGATGGACAAGCTTAAAGGTTGGGGTCTGGTCGACACCTTCCGGTTTGCCAATCCCGAGGTCAACGATCAGTTCTCATGGTTTGACTACCGTTCCAAAGGCTTTGACGACAATCGCGGGCTGCGCATCGATCTGGTTTTGGCCAGCACGCCGCTGGCCGCACGCTGCACGGCAACCGGCATCGATTATGTGACACGTGCGATGGAAAAACCTTCCGACCACGCGCCTGTCTGGGCGGAGTTCGACCTTAAGTGAGCACCTTGAACACGTTGCATGTGGTCGCCGCGATTATCGAACGCGGCGACCATATTCTGCTGGCGCGGCGTGACAACAGCAGCGATCTTGCCGGTAAATGGGAATTTCCGGGTGGCAAGGTCGAGGCTGGCGAAACGTTGTCGCAGGCTTTGCAGCGTGAGTTGCACGAGGAGTTGAACATCGACGCGCAGGTCGAGCAGTGGATTGCCAGCCACCGCTGGCAGCGCGGTGAAAGAATTATCGAACTGCATGCGCTGCGAGTCAGCGGCTTTACCGGCACCCTTTCGTTACGTTGTCACAGCGAAACGGTCTGGGTGACGCCGCAGCAGGCTTGCGAGTACGACCTCGCTCCTGCCGACGTTCCCCTTTTGGAAGCGTATCTCGCCTCATGTCGCTAGGCGGCAGCGCAATAAAGTCCAACGTGACAACGTCACATTGGGCTTTTTTTATTTCTCGCTTTTGCCGGCCTTGGCGGGCGCGCGTTTACGTTTTGGCGCGGCAGCTTTGGGCTTGGACGGGATAGTGCGAAAGGCCGGAGACACACGATTTTGTCTGGCCTGCACAATCAGGTCTTGCAGCGTCGAGACCAACGGCTGCATAAAATCTTGATAACGGCAGTTCTTTTCGCTGATGCGCGTCAGGGTCGATTCCCAGTCGGCGGTCATATCGGGGCGCGCGGCGATGTCGGGCAGCGAGTGAATCAACGCCCTTCCGGTGTCGCTGGAATGAATATAGCGCCCTTTCTTGTAGAGGAATTCACGGCGGAACAGCAGCTCGATAATTCCGGCGCGCGTGGCCTCCGTGCCCAGTCCATCCGTGGCACGCAAAATCTTTTTCAGCGCCTTGTCCTGCACGAAGCGGGCAATGCCGGTCATCGCCGAAAGCAGCGTGGCGTCGGTAAACGGGCGTGGCGGCTGGGTCTGGCGTTCGACCACTTCGCCGCGCTCGCAGAGCAGTTCATCGCCCTTGGCCACGACAGGTAACGGCGTTCCTTCGTTTTCTTCGTCGCGCTCTTTGCTGCCGAGCAGCGTGCGCCAACCGGCATCGGCCAGAAAACGCGCCTTGGCGACAAATTTACCGCCGGCGATATCCAGATCAATCACGCATTTACGGAACACTGCGTCGGCGCAAAACTGCATCAGGTATTGTCGGGCAATCAGGCCATAAATCTTGCTTTCATCGTCGGTCAGGTTGACGCGGCTGCTGCGCGCGGTCGGAATAATCGCGTGGTGCGCATCGACTTTTTTGTCATCCCAGCAACGATTGCGTTTATCGGTATCCAGCGCTGGCTGCGGCATCAGAGAGGGTTGATGGATGCCGATGGCGTTGAGCACGGAATGACGGCCGGCGAAATGTTCCTCCGGCAGATAGCGGCTGTCGGAACGTGGATAGGTAATCAGCTTGTGGGTTTCATACAGACGCTGGCAGATGTCGAGGATCTTCTGTGCGCTTAAACCAAAGGCTTTGGCTCCCTCGATTTGCAGCGTGGAGAGCGAGAACGGCAGCGGCGCGGTTTCAGACTCGCGTTTGTCGTTGTAGCCGCTGACAACGGCAGGCTGCCCCCCGATGCGCCCCACCACGTGATCGGCCAGTGGACGATGCAGCAGACGCCCCTCTTCATCCTGATAAGGTTCGCAGGACTCACTGGGTTGCCAGACGGCGACAAAGCGCTCGTCGGCGGGGGTCACGATGTGCGCCTTGACCTCGAAGAAGTCTCTGGCCACAAAGTTTTCAATCTCTTCGTCGCGGCGGACCACCAGCCCCAGTACCGGCGTCTGCACGCGCCCGACGGAAAGCACGCCGTTGTAACCGGCGTTGCGTCCAAGAATCGTGTAGGCGCGCGTCATGTTGATGCCGTAGAGCCAGTCGGCGCGGGAACGAGCCAGCGCAGAAACACATAATGGAATGAAATCGCGATTGTCGCGCAGACGGGACACCGCCCGCTCGACCGCCTGCGGATTGAGATCATTGACCAGACAGCGTTGCACCTGCTGGCGCTTGGTGGCGTCAAGATCCAGATAATCCAGCACTTCGTCGACCAGCAATTGCCCCTCGCGGTCGGGGTCACCGGCATGCACCACTTCCTGCGCCTCGAGCAGCAATCTTTTAATGACATTCAACTGTTTGGCAACGGAAGGACGCGGCTGCAACTGCCATTTTTCGGGAATAATCGGCAAGTCTTCCAGCGACCAGCGCGCAAAGCGGCTGTTGTAGGCGTCAGGCTGCGCCTGCTCCAGCAAGTGTCCAACACACCAGGTCACGACATCCTGATTGCCGCAGGCAATATACCCGTCGCCACGTTTATGCGGTTTCGGCAGGACATCAGCAATCGCTCGGGCAAGGCTGGGTTTTTCGGCAATAAACAAGCGCATCGGGCGTGACTCACAAGCAGAGGGCGGCATTTCATCCTTAATATCTGCCTATGTTAGCCGCTGGGCAAACAATTGATAAGTCGGGATTGCACTCTCGACGGGACGTTCGCTCACAAAAACGGCGAAAAAAGGATTTATCGGATAAATCAGACCGATAACGTCAGAAATCCTGCCTGCAAAAGCAGCGAATTGCCGATTATGTCAAAAAACAAGAGTCCACACGGTTGTTAAGGACGCAGGCCGGAAATCTTTGGCTACGCTTAATAGGGTGCAAGACATGCCCACAGAAAACTCATACCTACACGATTCCCAATAAAGAGTTTCGTCTTGCCACGCTGTTCTTTTGCATTACTCACCCATCGACGTTCAACATACTGTCAATACTGGAAAATCTATGTCTAACACTCTGCCATTGCGTTTTAGCATCAACGGAACCCAGCGGTCTATCTCTGTCGATCCGCGCACCACGCTGCTGGATGCACTGCGTGAACATCTTGCGCTGCCCGGCACCAAGAAAGGCTGCGATCAGGGTCAGTGCGGCGCCTGCACCGTGCATATCGAAGGCAAAAGCGTGCTGAGCTGCTTGACGCTGGCCGCACAGGCCAACGGCAAGTCTATTACGACTATCGAAGGGCTTGCCCAACCGAGCGGTGAACTGCATGCCGTACAACAGGCCTTTCTCGACCACGACGCCTTCCAGTGCGGTTACTGCACGCCGGGCCAGATTATGTCTGCCGTTGCCTGTATCCGTGAGGGTCACGCCAACAGTGACGATGAAATTCGTGAATACATGAGCGGCAATATTTGCCGCTGCGGCGCGTACCCGCACATCATCGATGCCGTCAAACAGGCGGCGCAGGCCGTGAAGAAGGAGCAGGTATGAATGAACTCATCTTTCGTCAGGCCGCTTCCACCCTCGACGCCGCACAACTCAAGGGTCAGGCGGGCGTCAACCTGCTGGCCGGCGGCACGACGCAGCTCGATTTGATGAAGTGCGGCGTCCTGACCCCCTCTTCATTGATAAACATTCTTGACCTGCCGCAACTGGACCAGATTGAATTCAGCGACGACGGCATCAAAATCGGTGCACTGGTGAAAATGAGCCAGCTGGCCGAACATCCACTGTGCGCCTCTCTGGCGCCTGCGATTTGGGGCAGTCTGACTCAGGCGGCGTCGTCGCAGATTCGTCATATGGCGACCCTCGGCGGCAATCTACGTCAACGCACGCGCTGCACCTATTTCCGCGACCCTGAAACCTTCCCGGCCTGCAATAAAAGAGCGCCGGGTTCGGGTTGCTCCGCCCTTGGCGGCATTAATCGCAATCACGCCGTACTGGGCACCAGCGCCAGCTGTATTGCAACGTATCCGGGTGATTTTGCGGTGGCGCTGACGGCCTTCGATGCGGTTGTAGTGCTGACCAATGCCACAGGCAATGAACGTCGAGTCAATATCGACGATTTCTATCTGCTGCCGGGTGACACGCCGCATCTCGAGCATGACCTCGCCGAAGACGAAATGATCACGGCAATCGAACTCCCGGCAACGGCGCTGCCTACGTTAAAACATTCGCACTACCTCAAGGTTCGTGACCGCGCCTCCTACGAGTTTGCGGCGGCAAGTGCGGCGGTGGGCGTCAAGGTCGTCGACGGCGTTATCGAAGATATTCGCATCGCCCTTGGGGGTGTTGCCACCAAGCCGTGGCGCGCGCGTGAGGTGGAACATGCGCTGATAGGTCAGCCCTTTGACGAGCAGTTAGTGTCACAGGCTGCACAACAGGTAGTCGCGGCCGCACAGCCGCAGCACGACAACCGCTATAAAATCATTTTGGCGCCGCGCGTCATTACCCGTGCCGTATTGATGGCAGGAGAAGCGTCATGAGCGAGACCCTGAACACCCCGAAAACCGATTATCAGGCCCTCGGCAGCGGCAAGAGCCGCATCGACGGCGAGCTTAAAATCACCGGTGCCGCCAGTTATGCCGTCGAGCAGGAAAGAGATAACATGCTGTACGGCGTGGTTATCCAGTCGACCATCTCCAGCGGGCGTATCAGCAAAATGGATACGGCCGAGGCCGCCGCGCTGCCCGGCGTGCTGGCAATTTACACCCATGAAAGCGGCCTGAAAATCAACACGCCGACCGCCATTGCCGAAGGAGGCGCGGCGCAAACGACCTATGTGCCGTTGCAAGACGACGTGATTTTGCACAACGGCCAGAATATCGGCATCGCCATCGCCGAAACCTTTGAACAGGCAACCGCGGCGGCGGCGCGGGTTCACATCGAGTATGAAGAGACGCCCGCCATTCTGTTTCAGACCGACCCGCAGGCCAAACCGCAGCAGGTCGACAGCAGCGATATTGCCCTCGGCGACGCCGACAAGGCGATGCAGGCCTCTGCCGTGCGCATCAAGCATACCTATACCACGCCGCGCGAATACAATATGCCGATGGAGCTGCACGCCTGCATTGCCGACTGGCAAGGGCATGAGTTAACCCTGTGGGAGCCGAGCCAGTGGGTATCCGGATCGCAGACGGTTATTTCCGAATGGTTTGATTTACCGCGTGAAAACGTGCGTATCATTTCGCCCTATGTGGGCGGCGGCTTTGGCTCCAAACCGGTGCCGTATACCCACGTCGCCCTGGCGAGCGTTGCCTCGCGCGAGCTGAAACGTCCGGTGAAAGTCGTGCTGACCCGTCCGCAGACCTTTACCGGTTTCGGCGGCCGCCCTGCCACCTCGCAAACGCTGGAAATGGGTGCCGACCACGACGGTAAAATCAACGCCATCATCCACGAAGGGATGAGCGAAACCTCGCTCAATGACGCCTTCGCCGAGTCATGCAACAAGGTCACCGCCCTGATGTATGCCATTCCTAACGTCACGTCAAAACACAGCGTTGTGCCCATCAATACCGTTACGCCGGGCTGGATGCGCGCGCCGGGCGAGAATCCGAGCACCTTCGGACTCGAAGTCGCGATTGATGAAATGGCCTACGAGCTTGGGATAGACCCGCTTGAGCTGCGCCTGCGCAACTGGGCGGATCACGACTATAAATCCGGGATCCCGTGGACCACTCGCCGTCTGAAGGAAGCCTATGCGGCAGGGGCCAGAGCCTTTGGCTGGGACAAGCGCTCGGCCAAACCCCGTTCCATGCGCGAAGGCCATGAGCTTATCGGCTGGGGCATGGCGGCCGGAACGTATCCGGTGAGCCGGATGCCCGCCGAAGCCCGCCTGACTCTTCAAAAGGACGGCAGTTTCCTGCTGCAAAGCGGCGGCGTCGATTTGGGTACGGGCACCTACACAATTCTGGCGCAAACCGTGGCCGAAGTGCTGCAGGTGTCTTCATCGCGGGTCAAAGTCCAGCTGGGTGATACGCGCTTCCCGCTGGCCGGTGTGGCGGGCGGCTCGCAGCTCGCAGGCAATCTGACCACCGTAACGCACAAGGCGGCGCTGCAAATGCGCGAACGGCTGGTCACGCTTGCCGCCACGCAGGCCGGATCGCCACTGGAAAAAGAGTCCCCTTCCGCGCTGCTGCTGGTTGACGGCAGTGTCAGCTCCGCCAGCCAGCCCGAGCGGGCCATTTCGCTGTCACAGCTGATTCAGCTGGCCGGTCTTCAAGAGTTGCAGGTTGATGCCCACACCTTTAAGGACGGCACCTCGGCCGAGGATCGCAAGAATATCGTCAGCGCGATGGAAGACGCCGAAGGCGCGACGGCGGGCGATGTCTCCGCACACAGTTGGAGCGCCCAGTTTGTCGAGGTTCGGGTCGATGAAGACTTCGGCACCGTGCGCGTCAGCCGTATGGTCGGCGCGTTCGACAGCGGCAGGCTCTATAACCCGAAACTGGCCCGTAGCCAGTGGATTGGCGGCATGATTATGGGTCTGGGTCAGGCGCTGATGGAAGAAGGTCAGGTCGACCCGCGCAATGGGCGGGTGATCAACAACAATCTGGCCGACTATATGGTGGCGATTAACGCCGATGTGCCGGAAATCATCACCCTTGACGTCGGCGAGCCGGATTATCAGGCGACGGGACTGGGCGGCAAGGCCGTGGGTGAGCTGGGTATTGTGGGCGTCGCGGCAGCATTCAGCAATGCGGTGTACCACGCAACCGGCAAGCGCGTCCGCGACCTGCCGATCACTCTGGACAAGCTTATTTGACGGCGATACGGGCAGGGACGCCCGTTTCACGCATCATCGCCTGATTTTTGGTTTTCACTACATCAGACATTACCGCCAGCGCAATTTCGGCTGGCGTTTTACTGCCTATCGGTAAACCAATGGGCGCATGAATGCGCTGCATCTCGTCATCGGTCAAACCGGCAATCCGCTTTAATCGCTCGAAACGCTTCTCGCTGGTGCGCTGCGATCCCATCGCGCCAATATAAAACGCGGGCGTCAGCACCGCTTCCATCAGCGTTAAATCATCCATGCGCGGGTCATGCGTCAACGCCACTACCGCGCTGCATTGATGCTGCCCGTGCTGCTCGAGCCATTTCGCCGGAAAGACCTCTTCAAGCTGTACGCTAGGCGGCAAACGATGGCGATAGTTTTGCAGCATGTCACTGCGCGTCTCGCAGACGATGGTATTAAACCCGAGCGCCGTGGCGAAGTCGGCACAGTACACCGCCACCTCGGAGAGTCCGGCAATCACCAACTGCGGTGCAGCCGCCAGTGTGATGGTGAGGGTTTGTTCATCGTCTTCGACCTGCGTACTGCTGGCATAGTCGCACTCTTCGAGCAGATAGCACGGCAGAGGCAGCACCAGACGTTTACGCAGCGTAATGGCCCCTGCCAGCGCAGCCTGAATACGCGCCAGATAGGCCGCGCTCTCCGCACCGGGCATCAATCTCTCAATCAGAATGGCAATCGATCCGCCGCACGGCAAGGTCTTGTTCGGCGTCAGTCCGGCTTCCCCGTAGATAACGCGCTGGCTGTCGGCATTAAACTGCCCAAGCGCGATACGCTCGAGAAAATCGTCTTCCACACAACCGCCGGAAAGCGAGCCGCAAAACTGCCCTGCGTCGTTGATTACCATCATGGTGCCCGGCGATCGCGGCGATGAACCAAAAGTACTGAGCACGGTGCACAGCCACAGGGTGTGATGGGTTATCCATTCACTCGCCTGCGCCATCACCTGCTTGTCCAAACTTTGCATGCGCATTCACCTTGTCGAGATCGTCAGGGGTATCGATGTCACGAACAACACCGGCATCATCAATATCTAAAAAATAGCAGTTATGGCGGCGAAGCAGCGCCTTGGCCCCCTCGCCCGGCGTCAGGGCCAGCAGCGCCGATTGCATGCTTCTGGCAAACCCGACCGGATGGCCGGGCGCATGCCGATACACGGGGCGCGCGATGGCGTGTTCGCTCAGCAAGGTATAAATCGCTAAAAATGTCTGGCTGGCAACCTGCGGCATATCGGCCAGATGCACCAGCCAGCCGTTCCAGTCGGTACAGGCTTTGACGCCCGCCACAATCGAGTCGGCAAGTGTGTCGGTCTGATGGCAGCCGTAACTGACGCCCCGTTGTCGGCAGGTATCAATAATCTCTTGATGCTCGGGGCGGGTCACGACATAAACCGGCAACCCGGTGCGCAGACAACCTTCAAGCGTGGTGGCAAACACCGATGCGCCCCCTGCAAGCGGCGCATCGAGTTTAAAGACGTCAGGGGCCAGCGCACGATAGCGTTGCCCCTGACCTGCCGCCATCAGCAGAATCCCCATATCAGAAGTAGCTGACAAAGGCGGCGCTGTCGGCCGGAATAACCTGCGTGCTGGATTTAAGCTGCGGCGTGCCGAGATACAGGAAACCGACAATCTGGTCGTGGCCATGACAGCCGAATGCATCGCGCACTGCCGCGTGTTCAGTCCAGGGACCGGTGCGCCAGATCCCGTTAAAGCCTTGCGCCAGGGCAGCCATCTGCATGGCGTGAACGGCACAGCCCGCCGACACCACCTGCTCCCACTGCGGCACCTTGGCACTCTCTTTGTAATCGGCAATGACCGTAATGATTTGCGGCGCGCGCATGGGCGCCTGCGTCGCCTTCTCGATGGCCTTCTGGTCTAGCCCGTCTTTCTCTGCGGCACTTTTCAGCAAATGACTAAAACGGATAAGCCCGTCGTTTTCGACAATCACAAAGCGCCAGGGTTGAAGTGCGCCGTGGTCCGGGGCGCGCATCCCGGCATTGATGATATTTTGCAGGGATTCCCCCGAAGGCGCAGGTGCGGCAAGGCGCGAGGCGGAACGACGGTTTAGCAAGAGGTCCAGAGCATCCATTTTTTCTCTCCTTATTATGAGCGTATGCCTTAACGTTAGCATAAGCCGCACGGGTCTGACTAACCCACACGGGCTTCTCTGTTACGAATGCTGCCAATTTATCAAAGGATTTAAAGCTGACTTTTTTCCGGCAGGTCATTAGGATAGCAACACGAGTCGCTCTTGATGGAGACAACATGCGCATACTGTGGCGAATCATCGCCGGTTTTTTTAAGTGGACCTGGCGTCTGCTTAATTTTGTAAGGGAATTTATTCTCAATCTTTTCCTCGTGTTGATCATTCTGGTCGGCGTGGGGATTTATTACGAGCTGCAATCCAAACCTGCTGACACCACCCCGACCAAGGGGGCGCTGCTGGTCGATTTAAGTGGGTCCGTGGTCGACAAGCCAACGGTCAACAACCGCGTGCGCCAGCTGGGTCGAGAACTGCTCGGCACCTCGAGCAATCGCCTGCAGGAGACGTCGCTGTTTGACCTGGTGGAGACTATTCGTGCTGCCAAAGATGACAGCAACGTCACCGGCATGGTGCTGTCGCTGACCGACTTCACCGGAGCCGATCAGGCCTCGCTGCAATACATCGGCAAGGCGCTGCGCGAGTTCCGCGACGCGGGCAAGCCTATCTTTGCCGTGGGCGACAGCTATGACCAGTCGCAGTATTATCTGGCGAGCTTTGCCAACAAGATTTACCTGTCGCCGATGGGCACGGTCGACCTGCATGGGTTTGCCACCAACACGCTGTACTACAAAACCCTGCTCGACAAGCTCAAGGTCACCACCAACATCTTCCGCGTAGGAACCTATAAATCGGCCGTCGAGCCGCTGATGCGCGACAACATGTCGCCTGCGGCGCGCGATGCCGATGGACGCTGGGTTGGCGGGCTGTGGAACAACTACCTCAACACCGTGTCGGCGAACCGTCAGTTAACGCCTGAACAACTCTTCCCGGGTGCCGCAGGCGTGCTGAGCGGATTGCAGCAGGTGGGCGGCGACACGGCGGAATATGCGCTGAAAAACAAGCTGGTGGACGAACTGGCTTCTCGCGGCGAAGCAGACGAGGCGATGATCAAGGCCTTTGGTTTCGACAAACAGAAGAAAGACTTCAACTACACCAGCATTGAAGACTATTCGCCAAAAGCCAAGCCGGACAACGGTCAGTCGCAGATTGCGGTTATCTTTGCCAATGGCGCTATCGTTGACGGCGAAGGGCAGCCGGGTGATGTTGGCGGCGATACCACCGCCGAGCAGATCCGTGAAGCGCGGCTTGACCCGAAAGTGAAAGCTATCGTCTTTCGCGTCAACAGTCCGGGCGGCAGTGTAAGCGCGTCCGAAGTGATCCGTTCCGAACTGGCTGCGGCAAAGGCGGCAGGCAAACCGGTCGTCGTTTCGATGGGCGGCATGGCGGCATCCGGCGGTTACTGGATTTCAACGCCCGCCAACTACATCATTGCCAGCCCCAGCACCTTGACCGGTTCCATCGGCATCTTCGGCGTGATCAACACCTATCAGGATACGCTCGGCCAATATGGCGTGCATACCGATGGTGTAGCGACCTCGCCACTGGCGGATATCGCGACCACCAAGGCGCTGCCGCCGGAGTTTTCGCAGATGATGCAGCTGAATATCGAGAATGGTTATAAGACCTTCCTCGGACTGGTTGCCAAGTCGCGTAACAAAACGCCGGAACAGGTAGACGAGATTGCACAGGGCCACGTGTGGATTGGAACGGATGCCAAGAACAACGGTCTGGTGGATCAACTGGGTGATTTCGATGACGCGGTCAAGAAAGCCGCCGAGCTGGCTAAACTGCCTAAATGGCAGCTTAACTGGTATGTCGACCAGCCAAGCCTCACCGACATGGTGTTTTCACAGATGAACGCGTCGGTTCACGCGATGCTGCCTGCGGTGGCACAGGCTTATCTGCCCGCGCCGGTGGCCGATGTGGCGCTGAAAATGCGCTCGCAGGCCGACTTGTTCAACAACCTTAACGACCCGCAAAATCGCTATGCGATGTGTCTGACCTGCGGTGACGTGAAGTAACGGATGCGGAAATAATGCGCTGATTGCGTAAATCCTCCCCTTTAGATGGCCTCGTGACGAGGCCATTTTTTTATCGCTTAACATTCAAATTTTTATTCCGGCCCCACTCGCTTTATAATCGCCCCCACCTGGCCTGTCTGGCTGATTAAAAAAGACTTTTGCTCATGACTAAAAAATCGATTTATGTTGCCTATACCGGCGGTACCATCGGCATGCAGCGCTCGGAACAGGGCTATATTCCTGTCTCCGGTCACCTCCAGCGCCAACTGGCGCTGATGCCCGAGTTCCATCGCCCCGAGATGCCCGATTTCCATATTCAGGAATATTCGCCGCTGATGGACTCCTCCGACATGACGCCGGAAGACTGGCAGCATATCGCCGACGATATTCAGGCACATTACGATCAGTATGACGGCTTCGTTATTCTGCACGGCACCGATACCATGGCGTTCACCGCCTCGGCGCTGTCCTTTATGCTCGAAAACCTCGACAAGCCCGTTATCGTGACCGGTTCGCAGATCCCGCTGGAAGCCTTGCGCTCCGACGGCCAGATAAACCTGCTGAACTCGCTGTACATCGCCGCCAACCATCCGGTAAATGAAGTCACCCTGTTCTTCAACAACCGTCTGTATCGCGGAAATCGCAGCACCAAGGCGCACGCCGACGGTTTCGATGCCTTCGCGTCGCCGAACATGGCGCCGCTGCTCGAAGCCGGTATCCATATTCGCCGCCTGTCCACGCCGTCGATACCGGCAACCACCGGTCCGCTGAGTGTGCACAACATTACCCCGCAACCTATTGGCGTCGTCACCATCTATCCCGGTATTTCTGCCGAAGTGGTGCGCAACTTCCTGCAACAGCCGGTCAAGGCGCTGATATTGCGCTCTTATGGCGTGGGCAACGCGCCACAGAAAGGTGACCTGCTCAACGAGCTGAAAGAAGCCTCGGATCGCGGCATTGTGGTGATTAACCTGACCCAGTGTATTTCGGGCAAGGTCAACATGGGGGGTTATGCAACCGGCAATGCGCTGGCGCACGCGGGCGTTATCAGCGGTTTCGACATGACCGTCGAGGCAACCCTGACCAAACTGCACTACCTGCTCAGCCAGCCGCTGTCTGCAGCCGACATTCGCGAGCAGATGCAGCAAGACCTGCGCGGAGAGTTATCCGCCTGATAGATTATTGAGGAGATGAGATGAGCACTGCGCTGTTACTGATCGACCTGCAAAACGATTTCTGTGAAGGGGGCGCGCTGGCCGTGGCGCAAGGCGGTGCCACCGTGGAGATCGCCAATCTGGCGATCGCCGCCTGTCGTCACGCCAATATGCCTGTGGTGGCTTCGCAGGACTGGCATCCGGCCCATCACCGCAGCTTTGCCGTCAACGCCGACGCGCAGGCATGGACAATGGGCGAGCTGGAAGGCCTGCCGCAGGTCTGGTGGCCGGTGCATTGCGTGCAGGGCACCTCAGGGGCCGAATTTCATCCCGAGCTCAATATCGCCGCCGTGGACTATATTGTGCACAAGGGGCAGGACCCGGCCATCGACAGTTACAGTGCATTCTTCGACAACGGCAAACGTGCCGCCACGCCGTTGCACGACTGGCTGAAAGCCCGCCAGATAGACCACGTGATTGTCATGGGGCTGGCGACCGACTATTGCGTCAAGTTCAGCGTGCTGGATGCGCTGGAGCTGGGTTATCAGGTCACTCTGCTCAGCGACGGTTGCCGCGGCGTCAACCTGCAGCCCGAAGACAGTCAGCAGGCCATTGAACAGATGCAGCAGGCAGGCGCGCAGGTACAAACGCTGTCGCAATGGGTCAGTCATCTGCATTTTGCTCTATGATTTAAGCAGTAGCCGCCGACCTCGAGTCTGCACACCGCTTACTCCATGAAATAGTGAAACGGGTCGCGCACAAGGCGGCCCGTCTCCCAAAGAAGAAGTCGATTATTTATGAATTCAGTCAAGATCCACACTCAGCAGGAAATCGAAAAGGCGCGTATCGCCGGTAATACCGCGGCGAAGGTGCTGGAATTCATCACGCCTTATGTCAAGGTCGGCGTGACCACCAACGAGATTGACCAACTCTGCCACGACTATATCGTCAATGAACTCAAGGTGACGCCAGCCAATATCGGCTATCACGGCTACACCAAGACCTCCTGTACTTCCGTCAATCACGTAGTGTGCCACGGCATTCCTGCGGATAAAAAGCTCAAGGACGGCGATATCGTCAACATCGACGTCGCTATCATTCAGGACGGCTGGTACGGCGACACCAGCCGTATGTATTACGTCGGCAAACCGTCGATTCGTGCGCAGCGTCTGGTGGACGTCACCTATCAGTCGATGGTGGCGGGTATCAAGACCGTGCGTCCGGGCGCAACGCTTGGGGACGTGGGTGCGGCGATTCAGCACATTGCCGAGAGCAACGGTTTCTCCGTGGTGCGTGAATACTGCGGACACGGCGTCGGCGAAGAGTACCACACTGCGCCGCAGGTCCTGCATTACGGACGCGCGGGTGAAGGCATGGTTCTCGAGGCGGGTATGATTTTTACCATCGAGCCGATGATCAATGCCGGTAAGGCAGCCACCAGCGTCTTGTCAGACGGCTGGACCGTCGTTACCAAAGACCGTTCTCTGTCGGCGCAGTGGGAACATACCATTGCTGTGACGCAAACCGGTTATGACCTGCTGACGCCGTGGCCGGAAGGCACAGGCGACTACGAGGCGATTTAAAGACCTGCCGGGTTAAAGGCAGGTCAGTTAATCCGCAGTCATCCGCTCTGTCTACGCCCCTTCTTGAAGCCCCGTGCAGACGGGGCAATTTCTCAAAGCCTGCTTTATTTTTACCCCGCTTGAAAATATACGAAAATAAATGGCATGGCCTTTATATCGATATTTATTATGTTTGCCGCTGCACTCAATATTAAATTTTATTGAAATCATCATGATTTACCCGTCAATACATGAAAAATTTGAAACCGATCATAATTAAGGTAAGACCTCGACATTTAGTTAATTAAAAGCCATCACTTTCCGCTAAGTTTATTCCACCAAAGTTAAAGGCTAATTTAATTTTGGCGAGGGACCCTGAATGCGCATATCAGAGACCGATTTTATCTCATCAACGGTATTTCCATTATGGAATAAGGAAAGTCATTATGAATAAATTTACCTCGTTCGCTGTGGCGTTAACCTTGCTCGGCGCGGCAGGCGTCAGTTCGACGGCCAGCGCCGATCTGCTGCCGCTGCCGCCTGTGCCGGTTCCTGGCCTGTGCTCGACGTTAATCGGCCTGCTGCCAGTCGGTGTACCAACCGATCAGCTTACGCCTGCGCAAATTATCGAAATATTAGGCAAACTTCCGGCCGGCACCACCATTCAGCAAGTGTTGGCCTGCCTGAAATAACCTTTTCCCCCTTCTGTATACAGGAGGGGGTTTAATTTCACTCTCATCATTAAAATACATCACCCTATTAATATTCACCAAGCAAATATATTGGATAAGAACTCATGCGCCCTCCTTATTATCATTGGCGTAAAAAAACAGGATGGCTTATTGGCATGACCTTGGCACTTATTTTAATTCTGGGGTATCGGTTTGTTCGTCCCCCTCCTTCCGCCTTGCCTTCGAGTGTGGCCGTTGTGCGCGATACCCTTGAAGATATCGTGCTGGCAAGCGGCACCTTGCAACCCATAACTCGGGTCGATGTCGGCTCACAGGCTTCGGGTCAGTTGACCTCGCTTGATGTCAATCCGGGCGATTTTGTCAAACAGGGCCAACTGCTGGGCGAAATCGATCCCACGCTTTCGCAAAACGCCCTGAGAGATGCCGAAGTCGCGCTCAACAGCCTGCTGGCCCAGAAACGCGCCAACCAGGCATTGGTAAAGCGCGCGTATCTCGTGCTGCAACGTCAGCGACAGATGTATCAAGAGCACGCCACGGCGCGGCAGGACGTCGAGACGGCCGAGGCCGACTGGCAGGTGCAGCAGGCGCAACTTGCTTCGATGCAGGCACAGATACGCCAGCAGCAGATCCGCGTTGATACCGCCAGAACCAGTCTCGGCTATACCCGCATCGTTGCGCCGGTCAGCGGCACCGTGGTGTCGGTCAGCACGCAGGCCGGGCAAACGGTCGTCGCCGCCTACCAGATTCCCGTCATTCTGCAAATTGCCGATTTATCGGTGATGACCGTCAAGGCGCAGATCCCCGAGGCCGATTTTTCGCGCATCCGGCAGGGTCTTGCCGTCTGTTTCACCACGCTGGGCGCTGCCGATAAGCGCTATTGCAGCACACTTCGCACCCTTGAACCCGCGCCGGAAAAGATTAACAACGCCCTTTTCTTCAACGCCCTGTTTGATATCGATAATCCTCAGGGTCTGTTGCGCCCCGACATGACCGCGCAGGTCAGCATTGTGCTTGACCGCGCCGAAAATGTGCCTACTCTCCCCCTTGCGGCGCTGGGCCGTGCAACCTCGTCTCATCGTTATCAGGTCGAGGTCATCGATGCTCAGGGAAAAATCCGCAGCCGCGCCATTCAGACCGGACTCAACGACGGGATGAAAATCGAGGTTAAAACCGGATTACAGACCGGCGAGCGCGTGGTCCTACCCGCTCCCCTACGCCAGGGCAGCGCATTATGACCGCCATTGCCACGCCACCCGCCCTTGCCCTTCGCGCCGTCTCGCGGCGTTTTGCGCTGGAGAGCGGCACCCTTGAGGTGCTTCACGATATTTCGCTGACCATCACGGCGGGTGAAATGGTGGCGATCATGGGGCCTTCCGGTTCGGGAAAATCGACGCTGATGAATATTCTGGGCTGTCTGGATACCCCCTCCGACGGAGAATATGCGGTCGACGGCATTGCCGTGCACACGCTGCCTGCCGATGCCCGGGCGCAACTGCGCAGGGAAAAATTCGGCTTCGTGTTTCAGCGCTATCAGTTGATCCCGACGCTGTCGGTTATCGAGAATATCGAAATGCCTGCCCGTTATGGCAACGACTCACGTCTTGTGCGACGGGAGAAGGCCCGCCATCTTTTGGCGGAGCTTGGACTGTCGGGTTTCGAGCATCGCCACGTCACGCAGTTGTCGGGCGGTCAGCAACAGCGGGTCAGTCTGGCGCGTGCGCTCATCAACGGCGGCACGATTATCCTCGCCGACGAACCCACCGGCGCACTGGACCGGCAGAGCAGTCAGGCGGTGATGCTGCTGCTGCAACGTCTGCATCGTCAGGGTCATACGGTCATCGTCATCACGCATGACCCCGACGTGGCCCGCTATGCCGAGCGCAAGATACAGCTACGCGATGGCCGCATCATCGCCGATCGCAGACAGACCTCGCTACACGAGAAACTTCCCGCTTCGGCTCCGCGTCCAGTTTTAGCAAAACACGGACGTCGGCCGCTTGAGGAATGGCTTGATGTGCTGGTCGGCGCCTGGCGCACTCTCAAGGCGCATCGCCTGCGCTCAAGCCTGACGCTGCTCGGCATTGTTATCGGCATTGTCTCGGTGGTCACGCTCAATGCCGCGGGCGAAGGCGCACGGCGTTACGTGATGAAAACGCTGTCCTCGCTAGGGGGCAACGTCATCACCCTGTCGGCGGGCCGTGGACTGGGTGACGATCTGGCTGCCCAGAGCCGTGCCTTGCGGGAGCGAGATCTTGCAATGCTCTCGGCGCAACCGTGGATAACCTCTCTGTCGCCGCAGGTCACTCTTGCGCTGCGTATTCGCTGGCAGCGGGTGGATACCAACGCCAGCGTCCACGGCGTGAGCGCCGATTACCTGAAAACCGCCTCGCTAAGCCTTGTGCGGGGCCGCAGCCTGCTGCCCTATGATATCGACCAGCATGCCGCCGTGGTTGTTATCGATGAAAACCTGATGAACAAACTCTTTCCGGCCCATCAGGATCCTTTAGGCACGATTCTCCTGCTCGGCAATCTGCCCTGTCGCGTGGTCGGGGTCGTTCGAAACGGCGCGGCGCTGCCTGCCCCGGTCTTCAATCTGTGGCTGCCGTGGAGCACAGCCAATAGCCGCCTGCTGGGGCAAGACTGGTTTAGCACCATTGCCATTACCCTGTCAGACGCGATGCCAACCGCCGCCGCGCGCGAGGCCTTGCACCACAGGCTTTTGCAGTTGCACGGCCGCGAGGATTTCTCTTTGCAAGACAACGCGGCGTTTATTCACACCATCGAAAAAACCAGTTTGGCGCTCCGGCTGTTTCTGTGGCTGATTGCGCTGGTGTCGCTGCTGGTCGGCGGTATTGGCGTGATGAATATCATGCTGGTGTCCGTTACCGAGCGCACCCGTGAAACCGGCATTCGCATGGCGGTCGGCGCACGGCAGCGGGATATTCAGTCGCAGTTTCTGGCAGAGGCGATTCTACTTTGTCTTGTCGGTGCGGCGGTGGGCATCGGGTTGTCTCTGGCGCTCGGAGGTCTGTTCGCCTTTATGATGCCGGACTGGCAGCTGGTGTACTCCGTCAGGGCGATGTTGATGGCAACCGGCTGCGCCCTTGTCGTGGGCATTCTCTCCGGCTGGTTGCCCGCCCGAAAGGCCGCGCAAAGGGATCCGGCCGAGGCGCTGACGCGCGAATGAAGACAGGCAAGGCAGGGTTGCCCCTGAAACGTTTTATGCTCGCCTGCGTGTTGGCGGTGGGGCTGGGCGGCTGCAACAGCCTGAGAACACCGCCGCCCGAAGCACCGCCGCTGCCCGCGCGCTGGATATTTGACGAGGACAACGCCAATCATTCGCCCGCAGCGCCTTCGCCGCGCGGCGATGGTTTCTGGTATTCGCTTGGCGATCCTGCCTTGCCCGCATTGCTGGCGACCGCACTACGACATAATGCAGAGGTAAAATTTGGCGTATTGCAAAGCAGACTGGCGCGACTTCAGGCGGCGTTCGCGGGTCTGTCGCGCTGGCCGTCCACCTCGCTGTCGTTCAGTGCTGGGTTGGCGCGTCCTTTATCTCATCCGGCGGGTACTCAACCGCAGACGGTGCGCACGGCATCAACCGCATTCACTGCCGGTTATCCGCTGGATCTCTGGGGTAAAGAACAGGCAACCCGTGAGGCCGCCACCCTTCTGGCGTACGCCAGCGAGCGCGATGTTGAGGCCATCAGGCTGGCTATCTGTGTTTCCGTCGCCGAGGCGCGCTGGCAGATAGGTTTTCTGCATCGCGTGCAGCGCAATGCGCAAGCCGACCTCAAGGAGGCCGGCCAGAATGTGCGGCTTGCGCAGGTTCGTTACGAGGCGGGTGCCATCAGCGGTGGCGATGTGCTGTTTGCAAGGCAAGCGCTGGCGCTGAGGCAGAATGCCCTCTCCGTGATACAGCAAGACCTCGTCGAGGCGCGTCTGGCGTTTGATCTGCTACTCGGCACATCGACGCCCGACGAACTCGCCGATCTGCAAGATACCCCGCTTCCGACACCACGGGCCGGACTTCCGGTGCAGATCCTTGCCCGCCGCGCAGATGTTCATGCGGCCGAGCTACGGGTGCGCAGCAGTCTGGCCGAAGCCGATGCCGTGCGACTCGGCTTTTATCCTTCGTTTAATTTGACGGCAAGTTACGGCACCTTGAGTCCAACGCTGACGCACTATTTCACCGATCCATTGGGTGCGCTCGGCGCGACGCTGGCCTTGCCCTTTATCCAGTTCAACGCTGCCCGTTTCAGCCGAAAGAGCGCCTATCTGGTCTTCGAAGCCAACAGGGTCAATTTTATCAACCAGCTGCAAACGGCCTTGAAAGAGGTAGAACAGGCGCTGTCCGCCCGTCAGCAGTTGATGACTCAACGCATCTATCAGCAAGAGGCGCTGGCGTTGTCACAAGAAACCGAAAATCTTACCTATCTTCGCTGGCAGCGGGGCAGTACGGACATCCAACCCTGGCTTGATGCCAAAAGCGCCCGCCGACAGGCGCAACTCGGCCTGCTACAAAACGTGCTGGCGCGCAAAATCAATGCGGTTCGGCTTTATGCCGCACTTGGCGGCCACTCTCCTGCCGAACCCGCCATCGATTGACTTATCTTCCGCGCAGCGTGTCGATCGCCCTCGCAAAGAAATCCTTGCCGCCAAAATTGCCGGACTTCAGCGCCAATGCCAAAGGTTGGCTACCGTGAGAAACCATGGCGGGCACGCCGGTATCGATCTCCTCGCCGATGGTCAAGGCTCCGAGATTGAGCGCGCTCACCACCGCTCCCGAAGTTTCACCACCGCCCACCACAATTCGGCGCGTACCGGCTGCCACCAGTTTTTGTGCCGTCTCGCCAAAAAGCGTATCCAGTGCTGCGGCCACCTTTTCACGGCCATACTCCTGCTGGATTTTTTTCACCGACTCGGGCGTGCCGGAAGAATAGACCAGCGGCGCTTCTCCCTGATGCGCCTGAATAAACGCCACCAGCTCATCCGGGCCGGTAACGCCGCTGAGCACGTCTTTGACCTCAATCATCAATACCGGATGCCGCTTCTGATGTTCATCTATCTGTCCACGCGTGGCACCCGAGCAACTGCCCACCAGAATGGCCTCCGGACCTTCGACGCCGTCAACACTGGCACGATGCCCTCTGGCAAGGCCCTTGGCGATAAAGTTACGCGGTAACGCAAGGGCAATGCCTGAGCCGCCCGTCAGCAGCGGCAACCCGGCACAAGCTTCACCGATTGTTTGCAGATCACGCTCGTCCAGCGCATCCACCAGCACCAGCGTGGTTTCATGCGGTTCAGGCGTTTCGAGCGCCTGCCGCAAGGCCTCAACCCCTTGCGCCACCTTTTGCCAGCCAATGTGCGCCACGCGATGACGCGTCTGTTTATGCAGCACGCGGCGCAGGTCGGCATCTTTCATCGGCGTCAGGGGATGATGCTCCATGCCCGATTCGTTAAGCGGCTTGCCATGCACAAACAGATGCCCCTGATACAAGGTTCGACCCATCGCCGGAAACGCCGGACACATCACCACGCGGTCTGCCTTGAGTCTCTCGGCCAGCGCATCGGTAACGGGGCCGATATTGCCCTCGTCGGTGGAGTCAAAGGTTGAGCAATATTTAAAAACTATCTGCCGACAGCCTTGCGCCAGCAACCACTCGCAGGCGGCCAGCGACTGTTCGACCGCCTGAGAGGCTGGAATCGAACGGCTTTTCAGAGCAATGACGCCCGCTTCCACCTCGGGTTCTGCGGGCTGCGACGGTGTGCCGAGATACTGCGTGGTGCGCAGGCCGCCCTCACCCGTCAGCCCTTTGGAGAGGGTCACCGCGATGTCGCTCGCGCCGGTAAAGTCGTCTGCAATGACGCCAATCAACATAGATTATTCCTTCTCGGCGGCCAGAATACTGGCCTTGATACGATTGACCGCAGCGTGCGGCGCCGTCAAAACCGGGACCGTAACGTTTTCACGCACGGCGGCAGCGGCGCGCGAGGTGGAAAAGTGCGCCAGCATGATGACATCGCAGTGCGCCAACTCTTTGGCACGCGCGGCGACCAGCCGGTTATGGCTTTCGGCATCGCCTTTTTTCAGTAAATCGATGGCGTCGTCGACCAGAATGGTGGTCAGGGTCGCCTTCGCGCCGTGTTCGGCAACGTAGCTGTCAAATTCGTCGGTCATGGTTTCGACGGAAGGACCAAAGGTCGCCAGCATGCCGATGTTGTTGCCCTGCGCTACCGCCTCGTGAAACATTGCCTCGTTGGGCTTCAGGACGGGGATCGGCAGCTCGGACGCCAGTTGGTCGATGGCCGGACCAAAGGCCGAGCAGGTAATCAGAATGCCGTCGGCCTTCATGTCGTAGCCGTAATGGCCGAAGCGGACGAACCGCGCAATCATCGATTCGCTGAGTTCAGACTCGCGAGCACGATCGGTAGACAAACCATCGTCCAGCAGATTGACCAGCTCGGCTTCGGGCCAGACCTCCTGAAAGGCGGTGTGAATCGGGGCCATCGCCACCGGCGTGGCGTGCAGTAAAACGACGCGATGTGACATGAAAACTCTCCTTTCAAAGGGGGGATGCCGGGCTGGCTTATATAAAACAGCTGGCTTAATCTTGCCTGACTCATAATGTAAGGGCTTACAAATCGTTCTGTAAAGTGAACTGCGTCACATAAAAAAGTTATAATACTGTTACCGTAACGTTGAAATACACGATAATTAAAGCCAATATTGTAAGCGCTTTCAAATTTATCGCCTATTCGGAGAGGCCGGGTCCGCTTTGAACCGGGCGTCAACCATTACATCAAGCAAGAGTGTGGGAACGCATCATGACTTCATCTGCCAACGAATCCTCCCTGCAACCCGGCGTCAACGGCAACGTCACCAGCGCGGGCAACATCAAGGCCCCTGCCACGTCCGTGCGCACCGTGCCGCGCCAGTTTCGCGACCTGCTGGCGCTGGAAGATTTCGAGCGCCACGCGCGCCGCCGACTGCCGAACATGATTTTCCAATACGTGGCGGGCGGCGTTGAAACCGGCCGCGGCATCGCCGGAAATTTTGAAGCCTACCAGCAATATGCCTTTGTGCCGCGCATGTTCCGCGACGTGTCGGGCCGCAGTCAAAGCGTCGACCTGTTCGGCCATACCTACAATCATCCGTTTGGTGTCGCGCCGCTTGGCGGTGCATCCTTTGTGGCCTACCGGGCAGACATTGCGATGGCCAAGGCCGCGCGCGCCATGAATACGCCAATGATCCTGAGCGCCTCGTCGCTGGTTAAACTCGAAGACGTGCATCAGGCCAATCCCAACGCCTGGTTCCAGGCCTATCTTGCAGGCGACCAGCCGCGCATCGACCGGCTGGTCGACCGTGTGGCGCAGGCAGGCTTCACCACGCTCGTGGTAACCGGCGACACGCCGATGCTCGGCAATCGCGAGCACAATACCCGCAGCGGCTTTAGCATGCCTATCAAACTCACACCCAAAGTCTGTTTCGAAAGCGCCATGAGCCCGCGCTGGCTGCTCGGGACCGTCGCGCAAACCTTCTTGCGTCACGGCGCACCGCATTTCGAAAACACCGATGCCGAGCGCGGGCCGCCCATGATGTCCAGCAAAGTGCGTAACACTCACGCGCGTGATCAGCTGAACTGGAAGCACGTCGAGGCGATTCGCAAGAAGTGGAAAGGTAATCTGGTCGTTAAGGGACTAATGTCGCCGGATGACGCCTTCATCGCCCGCGATTTGGGCGTGGACGGCGTGATTCTGTCCAATCACGGCGGGCGTCAGCTGGACTATACGGTGCCGCCGCTGCATACGCTGGCGGAGATTGCGGCGAAAAAAGGCAATATGAAGGTGATTATTGACAGCGGGATCCGTCGAGGCACCGATGTGCTGAAGGCGCTGGCGCTCGGCGCGGACTTTACCTTCCTGGGCCGCCCTTTCCTGTACGGCGCGGTGATTGGCGGTCAGGCGGGTGTTGAGCACGCGATGCATATTTTACGGGACGAAATCGACCGCGATCTGGCGCTGGTCGGCGTACGCACGCCGCAAGAACTGAATGCCGCCCTGCTGCGCCGTGCGCCGTTTTACGACGTCAATCTTTGAATAACATTAGCGCGCAGGTCGAGGTGCCGAGCCGGTACTGCCGCGCACGATAAGCTCGGGTTTAAACACCCACTGCGCCTCGACCGGGTCACCGTTCAGCGTCGCCAGAAGGTATTCGGCGGCGCGAATGCCTATCAGATCCAGCTCCACGCGCATGGTCGTTAACGGCCGTTCCAGATGTTCGGCGTATTCGTAATCGTTGAAACCGGTAATGGAAATGTCATTCGGCACCCGCAGATAGCGCTCGCTGGCGGCCCGCATCGCGCCAAATGCCAGCATGTCATTGCCGCAGATAACCGCTGTCGGCGGCTCGGGTCCATCCAGCAGGTCGAACATTGCCCTTCGCGCATCGTTCATGGTGAAGGCGCATTCAATCAGGTTGCTGGCGGGCAGCGTTAATCCTGCCGCCGCCAGCGTTTCACGCGTGCCGCGCAGACGATCCGATACGCGGTCGTTGGAGGGCGGCGTTCCGGCAATGACGCCGAATTTTCTGTGTCCCAGCGACAGCAGGTGTTCAACCACATGCTGCGCGGCCAGCGTGCTGTCGTAGCCAATGCTGGGATACTGGGTGTCGATGGAGAAGGTTTGAATACACGGAATATCATGCTGGCGGATACGCTCCCACAGGCGCGGATGGTGAGTGTGTCCGACCAGCATCAGCGCGTCGATGCCGTATTCCACAAGCTTGTTGACTTCACGCAGTTCGATTTCCGGATCAAACTCGGAGTTCGCCAGCAGCAGCGTATAGCCTGACTGGTGAATATGCTGCTGAAAGGCTGCAAGGGTGCGGGAAAAGGTTTCTGTGGCAAGTGTAGGCACCACGGCACCGATGGTCATGCTGCGGCGCGAGGCCAGAGTTCGGGCGGCACGGTTGATAACATAGCCCAGGGCTTCACAGGCGCTCTCGACGGCCTCACGTCTTGACTGGCGCACGCTGGTGCTGCCGTTCAGTACGCGGGATACCGTCGCGGTCGAGACGCCAGAAAGTCTGGCAACGTCTTCGAGTGAGGCTCTGGCCTGTGGAGGAGTCTTCTGTTTCATTGCCGTAGTCCCTATCAATTAGTGATGTCGCCCACAAATTTGGCAGACACTTTCGATTCCAGTTTGAAAGCGCTTACTTTTGGCTTGACTGAATTTTGTAATCACTTACTTTTAACATCACATTATCAAATTTGAGGTATGGTTTTCACTAAATAATAACAGAACCGTTTCAGAGAAGGCCACTCTGTAGACAGTTCGGCTGAAAATCCTCAAAACCGAGTTTCTGTCCAGACAGTGTACGAGAGATTGCTTAAAACGCGCTCTCGACAGGCGGTCGAATGGTTCAGAAAACCTTAACTTACTAATAGACATAAGATAATAAAGGAATTCACCATGCGTAGATACCCTCGAATCCGCTGGATGATGATCGTATTTTGCTTCTTTGCCATCGCCATCAATTATATCGACCGCGTTAATCTGGCCATTGCTGCACCTCACATCAAAAAAGATTTAGGACTCGACGACGCCAGCATGGGCCTGATTCTGGGAGCCTTCTTCTGGACCTACGCCCTGATGCAAATTCCGGCCGGCCGCATGATTGACAAACTGGGGGCGCGTGCCGGTCTGGCGATTGCCGTAGGCTGGTGGTCGCTGTTTACCGTCTTTACGGCTTTCGGCAAAGGCTTTACCTCACTCTTCATTTCGCGTCTGCTGCTGGGCGTCGGTGAGGCGGGCGGTAATCCGGGCTGCGCCAAAGTGGTTTACAACTGGTTTGCCAAAAAGCAGCGCGGGACTGCGTCAGGCATATTCGATGCGGGTCCGCGTGCGGGTACCGCCCTCGCCCTGCCGCTCGTGGCCTGGCTTATCAGTACCTGGGACTGGGAAACTTCGTTTGTCGTTACGGGTGCGCTGGGTCTGGTCTGGGTGGTGCTGTGGCTGGTGTTTTACCGCGAGCCGGAAAACATGAAAGGGCTGGACGACATCGAGCGTCAAAACCTGATTGAAGACCGTGGCGAACGTCAACTCGCGGGGGCAGAAAAAATCAAACTGCGCACGTTGTTCGGCTATCGCAATGTGTGGGGCATGATGATTGGCTTCTTCTGCATGAATTTTGCCACCTATTTCTTCGTGACCTGGTTCCCGACCTATCTGACCGTTTCACAAGGTTTCTCGCTGAAAGAGCTGGGTACACTCGGTGCCATCCCTGCGCTGATGGGCATTCCCGGCAGTCTGCTCGGCGGCATGACCTCCGACTGGCTGTATCACAAGGGCTTTAGCCTGACGGCGGCGCGTAAAACTTGCCTCATCAGCGGCATGGTGCTGTCTTCCGTAATTGCGCTCGCCGCCTTTACCAGCAATATCACCATCATCCTGACCCTGTTCTCACTGACCTACGCGGGTCTGGCGTTTACCGCAGCCAATATCTGGACGCTGCCTGCCGACGTCGCGCCCAACTCCAACTACGTGGCGACACTCGGCGGGATCCAGAACTTTGCCGGTAATCTGGCCGGTATTGTGACCGCTTCGTTCACCGGCGTGATGCTGGGCCTGAGCAACGGCTCATTTGTGGTGCCGCTGTGCGTTGCGGGCGGTATCTGTCTGCTCGGTGCGCTTAATTTCCTGTTTGTGATGGGAAAAATCGAACCGCTGAACACCCCTAAAGAAAAGGACAATGCCGACGACGTTAATCCGCAGCGTCCGGCGTCCGTCTCAAGTCACTGATTATAAAGCTCGATAGCCGTACCTATATCGATAAGTGCCCTACATTACACAAGGATTGGGTTATGAAGAAGAGTCTTTGCGCCCTCGCGCTGATGTCCCTGCTGGCCGCAAGTCATGCGGCCAGTGCCAAGAGTTTTGTCTATGTTTCCAACGCGGACAGCGGCTCCGTTTCTGGCTACACGCTGGATAAAAAGGCCAGCAAGCTTGAGCCGCTCGGCGATTTCCCGGCGGGGGAAAAAGTGATGTCCTCCGTGGTGTCGCCCGACAGGAAAATGCTTTATGTGTCGGTACGCAGCAAGCCCTATCACGTTATTCAATACCGTATACAACCCGACGGCAAACTCGAGAAAGTCAGCGAGTCGCCGCTGGAAGAGAGCATGGCCTACCTTTCAACCGACAAGACCGGCAAGTTTTTGCTCAGCGCCTCTTATGGCGGGGATCTCTTTACCATCAACCGCCTCGACAGCAGTGGCAAAGTTGTGACGCCGCCGGTGCAAATCGTGCACACCGGCAAGCGCGCGCATGCCATTCAGGTCGACCCGAGCAACCATTTCCTGTACGTCACCCTGCTTGGCGCCGACCAGTTGCTGCAATTCCGCTTTGACCCCGAAAGCGGCAAGGTTACGCCGAATTCGCCCGCCGCCATCAATATTCAAAAAGAGGCGGCCACCGGTCCGCGCCATTTCCAGATTGCCCCGCAAAAGGATAAACAGGGCGAGCAGAATATGTACATTCTGACCGAAATGGCGGGCAACATTACGCGGGTCACGCTGGATGCCGAAGGCAAGGCGCACGAGCAGGAGTTCGTCAACTCCGTTTCGCCAAAGGAAGATATGCAGCGTGGCGAAGCGCGTCCGCTGACGGGCGACGATGACCTGCCTCCTTCACACAAACCGCGCATCTGGCAGGCGGATATTCACCTCACGCCAAACGGCCGTTTTCTTTACTCCACCGAACGCACGAGCAGCACTTTATCCTCGTTTTCCGTTAATCCCGACAACGGTCATCTGACTTATCTCGAGAGCATCAAGACCGAAGCGCAACCGCGCGGCTTTGCCATCGATAACACCGGCCGTTTCCTGATTGAATCAGGTCAGAAATCGACACAGCTTTCGCTTTACAGCATCGATGAAAGCAGCGGCAAGCTGACCCTGCTGGGCCGTTACCCCACCGGCAAAGGCGGTAACTGGGTGTCAATCGTCGAGCAATAACTTACGGAAAGCGGACCAACCTACAGGAGACGTTAGGATGAAATCAGCAACACTGGCTTTGAAAGGCGCGCTGACCGGCGCAGCACTGATGACACTGGCAACGACATCCAGCGCGTTTGCCGTTGAAAAAGTGGTGGCGACCAATCTGGAGCCCGATCACCACGTCATTCTCGAGAATCAGTATGTGACCGTTATGCGGGTGATGATTCGTCCGGGGCAATCCACCTTGTTCCACGAACAGCACCTCGATTACGTCAACACGCACATCGACGGCAGTCCGGTGCGCGCGTCTTATCCGGACAAACCGGCCAAAGACTTTGAAATGAAGAGCGGCAACGTCAAGTTTGGCCCGCATCAGGGTCATTCCGAAGTCGACAAGATAACCAACACCGGTTCCAGCCTGAACATGCAGATAGCTTTTGAAATCAAGCAGGCAGGGCCGCTGGGCTTCAACGGGACCACGCGCCCCGAAAGTGACGCCTTTAAGCAGGTTCTGGATCAAAAATCGGTCAAGGGCTGGAAAGTGACGCTGCAACCGGGCGAAAGTACCACCGTCTATACGCAGAAAGGACCCGGCGTACGCGTGTTCTTTACCGAAGGCCGCCTTCTGGAAGCGATTCCCGGACACGAAAACCGTACCCACGAAACCTGGGTACATAAAGGCGATGCTTCGTTAACCGCGGCGGGTCCGGTCGAGTTGATAAACGGCGGCGATACCGAGCTGGTCTTCAATGATTACGAACTGCAATAACGCGTGAATCGGTGGCACGCGCAGAATGCGTCCAGCCACTCTTTTTTAGGCGCGGCTCTCTCCCCGAAGGTTGCCGCGCCCGCTCGTAAAAACGTTATACCAATGAAGGATAGCCGTACGTCTGCGGGCAGGAACGCCCCTTTTTTCAATACATCACCTCGAAAAATAAAAAAATAATACGACTTATTCAACAGGAGCAATGCCGTGAGAAGACGCTGTCTGTCTCTTGCGATGGGTACACTTTTTGCCACGGGTTTCAACGCCGTGGCGGCGGATCCCACCAGTCCGGAAGATCTCATTGCGAAAGGCCACTATCTTGCCGTCGCCGCTGACTGCGGTGCCTGTCATACTCCGCCCAAAGAAGGGGCGGCGATGTCAGGCGGCTATGCGATTCAGTCCCCGCTCGGGACGATTTACGCCAGCAACATTACGCCGTCGAAAACGGCGGGTATCGGCAACTATACTGAACAGGATTTTGCTCGCGCAGTGCGTGACGGTGTCACGCCGCAGGGCGAAAATCTCTACCCTGCCATGCCGTACACTTCCTATGCGCGTATCACCGATGAGGACATCCACGCGCTCTATGCCTACTTTATGCATGGCGTTGCACCGGTTGATACCCCCTCGACCCAGACTCATCTTCCCTTCCCGTTCAATATTCGCAGTTCGATGGCGCTCTGGAACACGCTGTTTGCCTCCCATCAACCCTTCAAGCCGACGGCCAACCGCTCTGCCGAACTTAATCGCGGAGACTATCTGGTCAACGCGCTTGCGCACTGCGATACCTGCCATACGCCGCGAAATGCGCTGATGGGTCAGGACGACAGCAAGGCGCTGTCGGGCGGCGAACTGGGCAGTTGGTATGCGCCGAACATTACGCCGGACAAGGTAGCAGGCATCGGAAGCTGGTCCGGCGATGACCTCGCCGCTTATCTCAAAACCGGTCATGTAACCGGCAAGGCTCAGGCTGCGGGTCCGATGGCCGAGGCGGTCGAGCACAGTTTCCAGCATCTCGACGACGCGGATATCAGGGCCATGGTCGCGTATTTGCAGCAGATCCCGGCCATCAATAACGGTGAGAAAAAATCCCGCGACAGTTTCGGACAGCCCTCCACCAGCGAAAGTCAGCTGCGGGGCCTGACGGAGAATGTCGATGCAGGCTGGAAAGTGTACAGCGGCAGCTGCGCCAACTGCCATCAGGCGGACGGACAAGGCAACGCGCATTATCCTTCGCTGTTCAACAACAGCGCAACGGGCGCGGAGCGTGCCGACAATCTGGTTGCGGCCATTCTGTTTGGCGTCAGTCGCGACATCAAAGGCAACCCGATTGCTATGCCTGCCTTTGGTCCGGAGGCCAATTTCAGCGAGCGTCTGACGGACAGGCAGATTGCCGACGTCAGCAACTATGTGCTCAAGCATTACGGCAATGCGCAGGTAACAGTGACAGAAGACAACGTCCGCACTATTCGCGAAGGCGGAGAAAAGCCGCTGCTGGCCAAACTGGCTCAACCTTCGTCTCTTATCATCGGTGTCGTCATTTTCGCCCTGATTTTACTGGCCCTGGGCTTTGGCGTGGCAAAAAGAAGGAGAAAACATGCTGCACAATAATGCTAACCAGGCAGGCGTAAGCCGTCGCAGCCTTCTGAAAGGCATGGGCATACTCTCTTTTGCCGCCATGACTTCCTCGCTGTTCCCGTCCATCAAGGCACAGGCGCAAGCAATGTCAGACAGCGGATTTCTGCCGCTCTCTGCATTCCTGGTCAGCCGGGAGGTCAACCCCGTGCTGGGCCAACGTTACTATGCCACGCTGCAAAAACATTATGCCGACTTCCCAAGCCGTCTTGCCGCACTCGGGGACTACGTCAATGCGCATAACTTCAAACACGTCGATGACTTTCTTGCAAGCCTAAGCGCCGACGACCCGCGCCTGAAAACCGCCTCGCTTGTTATTTCGGCCTGGTACACGGGGGTGGTGGGCGAAGGCGAAAATCTAGAGCTGATTGCCTATGCCGACGCCCTGATGTATCTCCCCACGCGCGGTATTCTGGTGGTGCCAAGCTATGGCGGCGGCCCTGATTCGTGGGGCAGCAAACCCGCCGCATCGACGTCGGTAAAAGGAGTAAATGCATGAGCGACAATAACAACAAAGCCGTCGATGCCGAGGTGATAATCATCGGTTCCGGCGTGATGGGCGGTCTTATCGCCACTCAGCTGGCCAAAGCCGGGAAATCGGTGATCATTCTGGAAGCGGGTCCGCGTATCAAACGCGAGGAGATTGTCGAGCGCTTTAGAAACTCGCCGTTCAAGATGTCGCTGACCAATATGAAACTGCAGGGCGTGGGGTCACCCTATCCTGACCTGCCGCACGTGCCGTCCACTTATGGCAGCTATCTGCAACAGACCGGACCTGTGAAATATCCGACCAAGTATCTGCGTGTGGTGGGAGGCACGACCTGGCACTTTGGCTCGGCGCTGTGGCGTATGATCCCGAACGATTTCAAACTGCAAAGCCTGTACGGACGCGGGCGTGACTGGCCGTTTGGTTATGACGAGCTCGAGCCGTGGTACGGACGTGCCGAACATGAACTCGGGGTTTCGGGGGTAGACGGACAGGACGAAAGTGGTCAGGGCCAGCGCCCGTGGCCGCCACGTTCCACCCCTTTCCCGATGAAAGGTCTGGCCCCGAGTTATCTGTTTACCCGGATCACCGAGTTGCTCGGCAAGGACGGCTATCACCCGGTGCTGGAACCCAACGGACGCGCCACGGTGCCCTATGGCAAGCGGCCGGTCTGCGCGGGCAATAACAACTGCAATCCAGTTTGCCCAATCGGGGCGAAGTACGACGGTTCGATGCATATCGACGAAGCCGAACGGCTTGGCGCAAAGCTGCTCGACAACTCGGTGGTCTATAAAATCGAAGCCGATGATAAAGGTCATATCACGGGCGTGTGGTACCGAAAACCCGATCGCTCCGAACATCATCTCACCGCCCGCCACTTTGTGCTCGCGGCCTATGGCATTGAATCTCCCAAGCTGCTGCTGATGTCGACCTCTGAACGGTATCCAAACGGGATTGCCAACAGTTCGGATCAGGTAGGCCGTAATTTGATGGGCCATACCGGCATCAGTATGAATATCATGATGAAAGAAGATGTGTGGCCGGGTCAGGGGCCGACGGAGCTGCTGGTGTATCTCAACAATCGCGACGGCGCATTCCGCAAGGATTTTCCGAGTTACAAGACCAAAATCCGCAATACGGTGCCGACGGCAGACTATGCCGCCGCGCTTATCGGCAAAGGGGTACTGGGGTCGAAGCTGGATGCCGAACTGCATCGTCAATCCGCCCGCTCCCTCAACTTCGCGGTGGATTTCGAAACCTTACCGCTACCGGAAAACCGCGTGGTGCCCAGCAAGACGAAAACGGATGCCATCGGGATCCCGTTACCCGAAATCTATTACAGCGTGACGGATTATTGGGAAGCCGGAAAAGAGGTCGCACTGAAGGATTTCGCCAACATTGCCAAATTGCTTGATGCCGAGGTGCTCAAGGTCGATACGGGTTATCAGGACCGCCAGCACATTATGGGCACCACAATTATGGGGGATGACCCTAAAAATTCGGTGGTGAATGCCCAGTGTCAGAGTCATGACCACCCTAACCTGTATATCGCCGGAACCAGCGTGATGCCGTCGGCTTCGTGCATGAATCCTACGTTGACGGGCGCGGCGCTGAGTTTGCGGCTGGCGAAACATCTGCTGGAGACGATGGAAAGTTAAGCAATAACAGGAGTAGTGGGCGTCGGATGCCCTTGATGGCAAGCGGCAGGAGGGAAGCAGGTTGCTGTACGGCAGGAACCTGCTTTACCGCCATTCAATGAGGAAAAACGAGGTTTACTCAGGCTTCAGGCGTATCAAATTGTCGTCAAGAAACTGTTGTTTAAGCTCCTGCTTGCTTTTGGTAACAATCTGCCCGTTGGTGCCGACCGTCATGTGCTGGGCATCGACATTGTGCCTGGCCTGATACAGCATGACGACCTGCAAACTGTGCTCTTTCTGCTGCTCGGTCAAACGAACGCCGTCCGGCCATTTGCCTAACTCGACGGCCTGCGCGAGACGCTGGTAAATCTCGGGCGTCATGACGTCTACCAGTTCATGAATTTCCACTTTAAATACTCCTGCCAGCTAGGCGAATACACCAATTATTCTTATCGGTTGAATAATTAGCTGAATCGATTTTGTGATTATTATGCCTGAAATTCGCATGGGGTAAACGCGGAGAAAACGCCAGATGAAAGGGTCCCTTTCTCCACGAAGCCCGTGTTTCAACCGGCCGTTTTGGAGCCGTTTTCGCCGTCGATAAAGCTCATGGAAGCCGAGTTGACGCAGTAACGATCGCCGGTGGGTTCCGGGCCATCCGGGAAGACGTGCCCCAAATGCGCATCGCAGTTCGAACAACGGATTTCGACACGTTCCATTCCGTGGGAGTTATCGGTCAAATACTTGATGGAATCGTGAGTTACCGGCTCGTAAAAGCTTGGCCAGCCACAGCCGGAGTCATATTTGGTTGTCGAATAAAACAGGGGCGCATTGCAGACCAGGCAGTGATAAATGCCCTCACGATCGTTGTGGAGGAGCTTACCGGAGTAAGGACGCTCGGTACCGCGCTCTTGGGTCACATACTTTTGAATATCAGTAAGTTGTGGATTTTCAGGGGTATCTTTGATTTCATTGGACATAGTTGCCGCTCTCATCGCGATAAAAAATCAACTAATTTAACTGCTAATAATAACAAAAAAGTAACAACGAGTCAGGCGGTTTTGGCTTAAACTCTATGCCATTGGTGCGGTCGCAAAAACATGTGTGATTACGATCACATATTTGATTGGAAGGTGTTTAATACTCGTTATTACGCCCCAATATGCGTATCAGCTAATTAGGAAACGGAACGTACAATAAGCGCACGATCGTGGAGGCAAGGTTTGACCTACCGCAACTATTGACACGATTCCGCTTGACGCTCACCAAGGTTTTTGTAATTTTACAACCAACCTTTTATTCACTGAAAAATAGCTGGTGGAATATATGACTATCAAAGTAGGTATCAACGGTTTCGGCCGTATCGGCCGTATCGTTTTCCGTGCTGCGCAGGAACGTTCTGACGTTGAAATCGTTGCAATCAACGATCTGCTGGACGCTGACTACATGGCTTACATGCTGAAGTATGACTCAACTCACGGCCGCTTCGACGGTACCGTTGAAGTGAAAGACGGTCATCTGGTTGTTAACGGCAAAACCATCCGTGTTACCGCTGAGCGTGACCCAGCTAACCTGAAATGGAATGAAGTGAACGTTGACGTCGTCGCTGAAGCGACCGGTATCTTCCTGACCGACGAAACCGCACGTAAACACATTCAGGCTGGTGCCAAGAAAGTTGTACTGACCGGCCCGTCCAAAGATGATACCCCGATGTTCGTCATGGGCGTTAACCACGAGTCCTACGATGGTCAGGAGATCGTTTCCAACGCCTCTTGTACGACCAACTGCCTGGCTCCGCTGGCTAAAGTTCTGAACGACAAGTTCGGTATCGTTGAAGCGCTGATGACCACCGTTCACGCGACCACGGCTACGCAGAAAACCGTTGATGGCCCGTCTCACAAAGACTGGCGCGGCGGCCGCGGCGCATCTCAGAACATCATCCCTTCTTCTACCGGTGCAGCGAAGGCAGTAGGTAAAGTTATTCCTGCGCTGAACGGTAAACTGACCGGTATGGCTTTCCGTGTGCCAACCCCTAACGTTTCTGTGGTTGACCTGACTGCACGTCTGGAAAAATCGGCTTCCTACAAAGAAATTTGTGCCGAAATGAAACGTGCTTCGGAAAACGAACTGAAAGGCATCCTGGGCTACACTGAAGATGAAGTGGTTTCTACCGATTTCAACGGCGAAAAACTGACTTCCGTATTCGATGCTAAAGCAGGTATCGCCCTGAACGACAACTTTGTGAAACTGGTTTCCTGGTACGACAACGAAACTGGCTACTCAAATAAAGTTCTGGACCTGATTTCCCACATCGCCAACAAATAAGTGAATGCATCGGGATGGGTTTATTCCCTTCCGTGCAGGCGATTTGTGAACTGACAGAGGGCGACATTCGTGTCGCCCTTTCTTATTGAAGCTCCTCTCTGTCAGCTCTCCTGTCCTGGTTTCATCACGTCGCAAAGGACTCAACAATGACCGAACAACTCTTTACGCTTCCGGTACAAAAACAGCTCTCTCCTGCGGTCAGCCAGTGCCAGATTGCCGATTTACCCGTGCTGATCGTGACCCATCCCAAGGGCCGCGCCGCCATTACCCTGCAAGGTGCCCATCTCGTCAGCTGGCAGCCTGCGGGGCAAAAGCCGGTTATCTGGTTGAGCCGCGAGACGGCGTTCACACCGGGCGTTGCCATTCGCGGCGGCGTGCCGATTTGCTGGCCGTGGTTTGGTCCTGCCGGTAAACCCTCGCACGGCTTTGCGCGCAATCTGCCGTGGCAGTTGACCGCGCAGTCGGAAGACGACGAGAAGGTGCAGCTGACGCTGACCCTGAAAGACAGCGCAGAAACGCGACAGCACTGGCCGCATGATTTTACGTTGCACGCGCATTTCACCTTTGGTGACGAGTGCACCATCGAGCTTGAATCGCACGGTGATTTTGAAACCACCAGCGCGCTGCACGCCTATTTCGAAATTGGTGACATCACCAAAGTCAGCGTCGAAGGTTTGGGTCAGCCTTATCTTGACAAGGTTTTGGGCGGCGAAAAAGCCGTGCTGCAAGGCCCCCTCACCTTTGATGGCGAGGTTGACCGCATCTTTACCGAACCCGCTACCGAAAGCCTGATTGTCGATCCCGTTCTGAATCGCACTTTGAGCGTCAGGCATCAGGGAAATAGCGACGTGGTGAGCTGGAACCCTGGCCCCGTGCTTTCCGCGTCAATGAAAGATATGGCCGATGACGGTTACCAGACCATGGTCTGTGTCGAAACCGCTGCCGTCATGCATTCTCAAATCAGCACGCAAACTGCGCCCGCCAGACTGGCCGTGCGTTTCGGTGTTAAATAAGCGCCGAAACAGGATAAAAAAAGGGACGTCCCGGAGGCGTCCCTTTTAAATAATAAACTTGTTTAGACGATATCGAGCGGTGTTTTCTGGGCTGGCGTCGGGAAGGCCTGATCGATCAGGGCTATCTCTTCGGGATTGAGTTTTAACGTCAAGGCCGCCGCGTTGTCGCGCACGTGGTCTTGCTGTACCGCCTTTGGAATGGCGATAATATTATCGAAACGTGTAACCCACGCCAGCGCAATTTGCGCACTGCTCACGCCCCTGGCACGTGCCAGTTGCTGCATGACGGGATGATGCAGGACCTCGTGACGTAGCTGCCCCGCCTGCGCCAGCGGACAATAGGCCATAATGGGCACTTCATGTTCACGACACCACGGCAGGAGATCATACTCCACACCGCGAGACGCGGCGTGATACAGCACCTGATCGGTCATGCAGGCTTCGCCACCGGAGACATGCCACAGTTCCTGCATATCGGCCGTATCCAGATTGGACACTCCCCAATGACGAATTTTTCCGGCCTGCTGCAAGGATTCCATTGCCCTCACCGTTTCTTCCAGTCTGATTGACCCACGCCAGTGCAACAGATAGAGATCCAGCGTGTCGGTATCGAGCCGTTGCAGACTCTGCTCGCAGGCCTTGATAGCCTTGTCGCCACCGGCATTCTGCGGATAGACCTTGGAGACCAGATAAACCTGGTCGCGGCGACCCGCGATGGCCTCACCCACGACCCGCTCCGCTCCGCCGTCTGCATACATTTCGGCGGTATCAATCAGCGTCATGCCGAGGTCGATACCCAACTGTAACGCGCTGACTTCCGAGTGAAACTCCGACGCTTTCTCACCCATAAACCAGGTACCCTGTCCGATTGCGGGAACTCGTCTGCCATTTGGAAACAATACGGTTTTCGCGTTCATCATTTGCTCCTGTCCAGGTTGTTTTATCGGTGTTATCCGGGCGGTAAAATCACACTCGCGATAACGCCCTCTTGTATGTGAGGCACATCACATTGTGACGATAAACTCGCCCCTGTGCGCAACACGCACCACAGATGTGCAAATGGGGCGTAATGCCCCATTAGTAAGCTACTGCTGCACCAAAATAAGACGGCGCGTCAAATAGACTCTATTAGAAGGTGTAGCTTACGCCGGTCATGATGACGCCGGTATAAGATTTATCTACCATCGGGCTGTCTTTGATTTCATCGGCCAGGCGGATATAGCGGCCAGTGAAGAAGGCCTGCCACTGTGGCGCAAAGTTGTATTTGGCCGAGACTTCGACGTAAGGATTGAAGCTGTCATCCGGCTTGTAGCTTTGCAGCCCGCTGCGACGTGATTCATTACCGCTTACACCATAATAGTATTTGTTCTGATTTGCGCTGTTCCAGATCACACCTACGCCAGGCACCACGGCCCATTTGTCGGCTTTGAACGCGTAAAGATAGGCTACGTCGCCGACCAGACCGTCGGAGTTGTCCAGCGTGTCGCCGGTAAAGGTGGCGCGAATTGTCCCCCATTCGGCGTTATGGTTGTAAGACACACCGGCCATCAGCGTGCCGCGGCGCTTGTCCAGACGTTTCAGTTGTTCATCGTCCGTGTCCTGGGTTCTGAAACCGAACGGATTATAACCTGCTACCAGACTCAGCTGATTTTGCTGATCTTTCCACAGATAGTAGCCACCCATCAGTGAATGGAAGTAGAAGTTGTCCCCTTCGTAATCGATGACCGGAATAGGATAGAACTTGTTGTCGTACCCTTTATACAGGCTGGTGCTACCTAGTGCGGCAGCCCCTAGAGAGAAGGTACTTGCCTGTGCGGTGTGACAGGAAAGAGCAATCAGGGCGACCAGAGGTAGTGCTTTAAAATAATGGGTTTTCATCAAAATCTTCCATAAAAAAATTAAAATCGACGCTAGTGTAAATCAAACGTAAGGAAGCGTCAGGGATAGCGCACAAAATCCTAAAGCAACCGGATAATTTATATGCGATTTATGAAATTAATATGACCAAATAGAGCTATGTCTGGCTGTATCCCACGTGCGCCAAGGGCTGGAGTTAACATTACTACAAGTGAGTCATTGATATGGCTTACAAAACGATAATTTAACAGAGGAAATTTTTCAAAGGTCAAACTACGCTTATAAATAGGAGAAAAAAACAGCTGGTTAGGCACCCTGCTCGTGTTGCTCATGAAGATTTCCATGACTCTACTTATGACAAGAAGAGCGACAACAAGTTGGCATCAAGTTGGCATAAGGGTTGCAGAATCTGTTGAAGTCAGGCAGATAATCAGTTGGGGAAATTTTCTTCCGGGAGCTGTTCCACCGCTTTACTGGCTCTCTTTAACCTGTGCTAAATAACGAAGGACGGGCATTTATGAACATATTTGACCATTATCGCCAGCGCTATGAAGCTGCCAAGGATGAAGAGTTCACACTGCAGGAATTTCTTACCATCGCTCGGCAAGATCGCAGTGCTTATGTTAACGCCGCGGAACGCCTGTTGATGGCAATAGGTGAACCTGTCATGGTCGACACCGCGCTTGAACCCCGCCTGTCGCGTCTATTCTCCAACCGCGTCGTTGCGCGCTATCCTGCCTTTGAAGAGTTCTACGGCATGGAAGAAGCCATCGAGCAAATTGTGTCCTACCTTAAGCATGCCGCTCAAGGTCTGGAAGAGAAGAAACAGATCCTTTACCTGCTGGGCCCGGTCGGCGGCGGTAAATCCTCCCTTGCCGAAAGATTAAAAGCGTTAATGCAACGAGTGCCGATTTACGTGCTCAGTGCCAACGGTGAACGCAGCCCGGTTAACGATCATCCTCTTTGCCTGTTCAACCCTCAGGAGGATGCCCATATTCTTGAAAAAGAATACAACATTCCAACCCGCTACCTCGGCACCATCATGTCGCCGTGGGCGGCAAAACGCCTCCACGAGTTTGGCGGCGATATCACCAAATTCAAAGTGGTAAAAGTCTGGCCGTCAATTCTGGAACAGATTGCCATCGCCAAAACGGAACCCGGCGATGAAAACAACCAGGACATCTCCGCACTGGTCGGTAAAGTCGATATTCGTAAACTTGAAAACCACGCGCAAAATGACCCCGACGCCTACGGGTATTCGGGTGCTCTATGCCGTGCCAACCAGGGTGTGATGGAATTCGTCGAGATGTTCAAGGCGCCTATCAAGGTGCTGCACCCACTGTTGACCGCCACGCAGGAAGGGAACTACAACGGTACCGAAGGGATCTCTGCGCTGCCGTTCAACGGGATAATCCTGGCTCACTCCAACGAATCCGAGTGGGTGACTTTCCGTAACAACAAAAATAACGAAGCCTTCCTCGACCGCGTCTATATCGTCAAGGTGCCGTATTGCCTGCGCGTCTCGGAAGAGATAAAAATCTACGACAAACTGCTCAGCAACAGTGAGCTGGTGCATGCGCCCTGCGCACCCGGCACCCTCGAAACGCTGGCCCGATTCTCGATTCTTTCACGCCTGAAAACGCCGGAAAACTCCAGCACCTACTCCAAGATGCGGGTTTACGACGGTGAAAGCCTGAAAGATACCGACCCGAAAGCCAAGTCGTATCAGGAGTACCGCGATTACGCCGGTGTGGATGAAGGGATGAACGGTCTGTCGACGCGTTTCGCCTTTAAAATCCTCTCCCGCGTGTTCAACTTCGACCATGCCGAAGTGGCCGCCAACCCGGTGCATCTGTTCTACGTGCTGGAACAACAGATCGAACGCGAGCAGTTCCCGCAAGACATTGCCGAAAAATACCTTGAGCACCTGAAAGGTTATCTGATCCCGAAATACGCCGAATTTATCGGTAAAGAGATCCAGACCGCCTATCTTGAGTCCTATTCAGAGTACGGACAGAACATTTTTGACCGTTATGTTACCTACGCTGATTTCTGGATTCAGGATCAGGAGTATCGTGACCCCGACACCGGCCAGCTGTTTGACCGTGAATCGCTGAACGCCGAACTCGAAAAAATCGAGAAACCGGCGGGTATCAGTAATCCGAAAGATTTCCGAAACGAAATCGTCAACTTTGTCTTGCGTGCACGCGCCAATAACAGCGGCCGCAATCCGAACTGGACCAGCTACGAGAAATTACGCACGGTTATCGAGAAGAAAATGTTCTCCAATACCGAGGAGTTACTGCCGGTCATCTCCTTTAATGCGAAAACCTCTACCGACGAGCAGAAAAAACACGATGACTTTGTCGACCGAATGATGGAAAAAGGATATACACGTAAGCAGGTTCGCCTGTTATGTGAATGGTATCTGCGTGTGAGGAAATCATCGTAACGGGTCATCTCAGTAAAGCGGGGATCGTTGGCAACGTTGTTTGGGGGCTATATGACGTACTTTATTGACCGTCGACTTAACGGCAAGAACAAAAGCGCGGTTAACCGCCAGCGCTTTTTACGCCGCTACAAGTCGCAGATAAAACAGTCGATCGCCGGAGCCATCAATAAGCGTTCGGTTACCGACGTTAACAGCGGGGAGTCAGTGTCGATCCCCAATGAAGATATCAACGAACCCATGTTTCATCAGGGTCGCGGTGGCTTGCGCCACCGCGTTCATCCTGGCAACGATCACTTTGTGCAAAACGACCGTATCGAACGTCCACCGGGCGGCGGTGGCGGGGGTGGCGGTCAGGGTGATGCCAGTCAGGACGGCGAAGGTCAGGATGAATTCTCCTTCCAGATCTCCAAGGATGAGTATCTTGATCTTTTATTCGAAGATCTCGCGCTGCCCAACCTGAAAAAAAATCAGTACAAGCAGCTGACCGAATTCAAGACGCATCGTTCCGGCTACACCTCCAACGGCGTACCGGCCAATATCAGCGTGGTACGTTCGCTGCAAAACTCCCTGGCTCGCCGTACGGCGATGTCGGCCGGCAAGAAACGCGAGTTGCGCGAACTTGAAGGTGTGCTGAGCGAAATAGAGAACACGGAACCTGCCCAGTTGCTTGAGGAGGAGCGGCTGCGTAAAGAAATCGCCGAACTGCGGCAAAAGATTGCCAAAGTGCCTTTTATCGACACCTTTGACCTGCGTTATAAAAACTATGAACGTCGTCCCGAGCCTTCGAGCCAGGCGGTGATGTTCTGTTTGATGGACGTGTCGGGTTCGATGGATCAGGCCACCAAGGATATGGCCAAGCGTTTTTATATTCTGCTCTATCTGTTCCTGAGTCGGACGTATAAAAACGTCGATGTAGTTTATATCCGCCATCATACCCAGGCGAAAGAAGTCGATGAACAGGAGTTCTTCTACTCTCAGGAAACGGGCGGTACCATCGTTTCCAGCGCATTGAAACTGATGGATGAAGTCATACAGGAACGTTACGACCCTGCGCAGTGGAATATCTACGCTGCCCAGGCATCCGATGGCGACAACTGGGCCGATGACTCACCACTTTGTCATCAGTTGCTGGCCCAGAAGATACTGCCTATGGTGCGTTACTACAGTTATATTGAAATAACACGTCGAGCACATCAGACGCTTTGGCGCGAATATGAAGTCTTGCAGCAGCAATTCTCCAACTTTGCCATGCAGCATATTCGTGAGCAGGAGGACATTTATCCTGTGTTCAGAGAGTTGTTCCACAAGCAAACTGTAGAAAATTGAATCATTCTTACTCATAAAAAGCCGGATAATTGCTTATCCGGCTTTTTTATTGCCGAAATATCTCCACGCCAGTATCTGCTTATTCTGAAAAAGAACGCCCTTGTTGACATTATCTGCCCTACCGCAATTACGACCCTCTACAGCGCAATTTAATTCAAATATACAGCATAATATGCTGCAAGTGATGATGTAACGGCCGCCCCATCCTTATTATCTTAAAAGCCTGCCGGTTAAGCGCTTATTTATTGAATGTGCATATTGATCGACGTTACCCTATTTATGTTGGTGCGTAATTGTTATCCAATATTAAGAATTATTCGATTTATAATTCTTTCGCTGTCTATTCTCTACATTTCATGATTTTCACTTCCTTAATTTTTTCAAAACAGGGGAGTGGCTTAAATGGTTAAAAAACTTTATGGGTAATAAAGACGCAATTAATATTAACCTTTATTAAAGATAGAAGAATAGAAATGAAAAAAATTAAACTATTATTTTTACCAATCATTATATTGGCTAATGTTAATTATGCTCATGCAGCTTCCCCTGAACTCGCCTGTCTGAAAGGAGGCGAAGTCGATCCCTCTCATGTTATTTCCTGCTATCGCGAAAAGCTGGCCGCAGAACCGCTCAGCTATTGGTTTATGAGCAACCAGCTCTATGGTGATGTAGAAGTTAACCGATATCAGATGATTTCGCAGATGTGGTCGCCCGACGATCTCGTCTCTCCCGTGAAGTGGCAGGAAGATGTCGCCATCGCCATTCCCGATAATCCGCTCCCCCAGCGTGCGGTCATTGCCGTCGATATCAGTGAAGATATTCTGATTAGAGTAGCGAGGGCCACCCATACCGTCGTTATTTCGCTGCAAACCATTCCGAGCCGGAATCTTACTTACGGGAATGACAAAACGGCACTGATTGAAGATGACAGTATCGCCCGCAGCTGGCGACTGACAATGGACGACCCCGCCACGCGCCAGACCCTGCCTCTGCATGTGCCTATGGCGGCGGCAATTTCACAGACCATCAGAATGGCGAAAAAAGAGCTGACCAAAGAGAATATCAACAAGTTTATTGTCACAGGCGCTTCAAAACGCGGCTGGGCGACGTGGTTAACCGCTATTTCCGATCCCGATGTCGAGGCTATCGTGCCGATTGTGGCTGACGTTCTCAATACGCAGGAAGTGATGCAGCATATGTATCACACCTATGGCGGTAACTGGCCTATCGCGTTTGGCCCTTATTATCAGCAGGGCATCGACGAGGTTGCGATGACACCGGGCTTCGCCAATTTAATGAAAATCGAGGACCCTCTTCAATATTTAGGGACAAGCTACCAGTCTCGACTCGCCATCCCGAAATATATTGTCAATGCCAGCGGCGATGACTTCTTCATGCCGGATAATACCCGCTTTTATTACAATAAACTGCCCGGTGAGAAATCGCTGCGTGTCGCACCCAATACGGGCCACAATGGAATTCTGGCTTTCACGCAGCAATCCCTGATTAGCTTTATCAACAGGCTGCAAAACAAGATGCCGTTGCCTTATCTCACCTCACAGATTGAAGGTAAAGACAAGACGCAACAACTTGATATCACGTTTTCCGAACCGCCAGTCAAAGTCGTACGCTGGACAGCAGTGAATCCCGTAGCGCGCGATTTTCGCTTCGCCTGCGGTATCAACTATACCGCCACCCCATTGGCAAGTCCCGATAACGGCAACCTGAGCATACCTCTTACCGAGAGTTCTCCGGGTTGGGAGGCGACGTTTGTCGAGGCAACCTTTAAAGACGGCTTTGTTGCCACAACCCAAGTAAATATCTTACCGGATAATAAATATCCTACCACGGCACCCCAGTCCAAAGGTGGAGCATGTTCTACCCTGCCCGGCCGCGGCATTGGGTGACGGAATCATATCAAGTAAACGCCGCCGTTATTCCACGGAAGGAATAACGGCATCCGAATATCTAATTAAAGGAGCTTAATAAAATGAATGACATTAAACACTCGGGAAAACTTACCTGCACCTTTTGTGAAAACATTCTGGCGACGGGTTCAACCCGATGTGCGGCCTGCGGTGCAGAAAGAGTAAGGGGACATATAAGCCATAAAGAAAGGGTGACTATCAATGTTTTCAGGGTGATTCTTTTCTTTATTGTTGTAGTCTATTTCACCTACTTATACCCCACCCCCTCTAACGAATTGATAAAATACTTGAACCTTGTCATTCTTTTAATAGCCTCATTTTCCCTCCCCTTGGTAATATTTAAATTTAAAAACAGGAATAGTTATATTTGGAAGAGGAAGTCGCAGTTTATTTGAAAAATGCACTATCAATAATAGAAGTTCATTGCCAAACTCCTCAGTTACGACGGAAATCAGGCTGATTTTTGCAGTATGCAAATCTCGCTGCATTACAATTCTATAAATTGAATCGGCCTGCTTCCTCCTTCCGCTCAGAGCCCCCTTAAAACTGCTTCTTAATAACTTTTTGGATGACAGGATTTGCCATAAAGGTTAGAGTTGTTCTAAACTGTTGAACAGTTAGAATTTAATACCGTCACTTTACTAGTTTCCCCTGCATCTACCTGGGGTTTTCATCCGCATATACTTATTAACAGCGGTAACTTGCATGACTACATCATTAGATTCCCATACACACACCAATACCTGTTCCATTTGCAATACCGAAATGCCCGCAAACGTAACCCGTTGTTCCAACTGCAAAGCCCAAATGATTAAAGGTTATCTGGACAAAAATTCCAGAAAACGTAGACGCTGGATAATATTTTTTTTACTGGTTATCTCATCGGTGTTTTTCTACTATGTTTACCCTACTACGACGCGTCCAGATCTTGTGTTAGCCATTTTCATAACAGTCATCGCTCTTTCGTTTGTCCTACCTATTACTTATTTCAAATTGAAATCCAGAAACCAAATAATCTGGAAAAGAAAAAAGTTGTAGCCGTATAAAGTACTCTCAGAAATAAACTCGTTGGCTACCCGGATTCTACTGATGAAGGGTAACTAAATGAAATTCAAAGAATAAAAGCGATATAATCGAGCTCGTGTTTATCATAGGCATAAAAAAACCTGCCATTTTACTGATAAACTTGCCTACCAAGGCATGGGCTTATCAAGTAAACAACAGGTTGATAACGCATTTGAACTGATTACATCTTCGACATTGACACTGATAAATCATCTCAGGCAATAACAGCATAGACGCCCGCTGCGGCAAGCATTACCCAAAAAAGTGAACAGACAACCAGAATCCCCAGCCAGACTTTTTCATTGAAGGTCAATATTGATTTATGCCCACCTACTGTCTTAATGCTCATCATATCCTTGCCCCTATCTCGTTATGCAACGACCTTTCGAATGTTAAGGAAATGTTGACACAACGAATCATTAAAAATAGTGATGAAAATCCCATCTCCAGAAAGAGAAAATGTTTTTTTAAACGTTAAAATTGAAATTAGTGATACAAATCTCATATCAAAAATGGGGTTTTCCAGCAAAGCTTGCCTTGGGTCAGCGTGAATTTTTCGTTAGAACAGGTTATGACTTAATACTTGTAAGATGGCGTTGTTCAACTTGCTTAATCGTTATCCTCACACATGCGCCAGCCTTTTTAATCCACAATGGCCTGGTTGGGTTTCCTCCTCCACCACCTCCAATAGTCTCAAAAAATCAATGGTGAAAACGCCTTATTGCTAGCAAATAAAAACCCATAGTTGTACGCCTTTTTTTGGCCTTTCCATTACAAGATGTTTACAAACTATGTAATGACACCATGCTAGGATAGCGGTGTGCTGGAAACAGCACGTGTGTAATTATTGGCTCCACGTTTAGCCTGTCTCTCTGGCAGGCATTTTTTTTCTCGTCTTTCCCTCACTTCCCTCCCCACGATGTTCGCGCTGGAATCCGCATCAATCGCATTGCTAGCAATATTCCGGAAGGCGAAAGTGAAATTTTGGGCAAAAAAAAGCCAACCACGAGGGCTGACCTTTTGTAACGCTTTTGAACCGGAAAAACGGCTCTGAATAAAACTTAAAGTCCGTAAACCAAATTAATGGAAGTGACGGTATCGGTCTTATCCGGTGCGCTGGAAGGCGGCTTTGTGTTGTAAGTCACGTTATATGCCAGTTTCAGAGAGAATTTCTGATTGATTGCTACTGACAACGCCGTCTCGGAGTTGATGGTAGTATCGTCATTGGCCAATACGGAAACACCTTCACTGAATTTGGCAGTGTCGCTTATCTGGTAGGAATAGGTACCGGAAGCATAGGCAATAGCTTTGGTTTCATTACCGCCCTGGGTGAATTCGTCATGACGAACGCCCGGACCCGCTTCAAGGTTCAGAGTATGGATAGGACCATTCAGCACCTGACGACCGTAACCTACCGTTGCGGTATCGCGCGCGTGATAACCGTTGTAACGGTCAGTCAACCAGTTTGCCTGTCCAAACAGGTAGTTGACATCCGACAGGTTGTAACGCGTACGTGCGCCCGCCTGATATTTTTCTGAAGAGCGAACACCGGAAGACGAAGTATTCAATGCCGAGCCCCAGATACTGTTGGCGAAATCGTTGTTGAACCAGGTCATGGTGGTGTTGGCATTCAGGTTGCTGCTGCTGGTGTTACCCGTTTGCGCGCTGTAACCCGCCTGCAGATTACCATCGAAATCTTTTTTGGCCGTAGCCGGGTTATCCAATGCAGTGAATACATCGGTATCGGCAAGACTTGAAACACTGAACAGCGCGGCACCACATACGATGGCACAAGCTGGTAAACGACGAGCAACCCTAAAAAACATTTTGTTTCCCCAATAGATTTAAGGCGAATAACGACACAATGCCGACGAACTTATTTGCCACTCTCTGCACCCTCAAAGACCCTGCAGATCAGACTCATGGCAGTTTGCATAATTAAGAGTCAACAAATATACAACACCAGGGTGGGATAATCCTTTTTGGAGGGGATTTTTTAGACCATTCCTAGGGTTGTATATTTCCTGAAAAATTACCATACAGAATTATTACGCTTTACCGGGTTGCATTCTCACAATCGACAGGTTTTTCGCGGTGAAAAATTCCCCGCCCATTTTTACATCTTGTGACCTTTTCCTTTCTTCCACATCAACCCTTGTCCTTTGCCGCACATCAGGATAATTTTACACTCTCTATATATTCGCTAGTTCAGCCAATTTTTTAGCCGCACTTTTCGCGGGCAGTCTAAGGAGGAAGGGTCATGGCACTTCAGCAAGAGATAATTCAGGCTTTGCATGTCAAACCACAGATTGATGCCGAGCAGGAAGTCAGAGTCAGTGTCGATTTTCTTAAAAGTTACCTGCGCGCCCACCCTTTCATTAAATCGCTGGTTCTCGGGATAAGCGGCGGGCAGGATTCTACCCTTACCGGCAAACTTTGCCAAACGGCAATTAACGAATTACGCAATGAGTCGCCGGATGCCGGTTATCAATTTATTGCGGTACGCCTGCCTTATGGCGTTCAGGCCGATGAGTCCGACTGTCTCGATGCCATTGAATTTATCAAGCCCGACACCGTATTTACCGTCAATATCAAAAATGCCGTGCTGGCCAGTGAGGCTGCCCTGCGCGACACCGGTATCGAGCTTAGCGATTTCATCAAAGGCAATGAAAAAGCCCGTGAACGAATGAAAGCGCAATACAGCATCGCCGGCATGAAAGCGGGTGTAGTGGTCGGCACCGATCACGCTGCCGAGGCCGTTACCGGTTTCTTCACCAAATACGGCGATGGCGGCACGGACATCAATCCCATCTTTCGTTTGAATAAACGCCAAGGCAAGGCGCTGCTCGCCCATCTTGGCTGTCCGGCCCACCTTTATACCAAAGCGCCTACCGCCGATCTGGAAGAAGACCGCCCGTCTCTGCCTGACGAAGTTGCCCTTGGTGTGACGTACGAAATCATTGATGATTATCTTGAAGGGAAAACCGTCGAGCCTAAAAACGCCGCGATTATTGAAAACTGGTATCTGCGCACGGAGCATAAGCGCCAGCCGCCCATCACCGTTTTCGACGATTTCTGGAAATAATTCCCGCCTGGTTTTTCTGGCAGGACACCCGATTATGTGTCCTGCCGCCCATTCCCTCTGCTATTTCATTACTCTGCTTTTCATTTCGGCCGGAAATCATTACTCTTGTCCCCTTTTTCAGAATGGATGCGCCGAAACGTTATGCAAAAATTCCTCTTTCTTCTCCTGACTCTGGTGCTGCTCGGCCCGCTCGGGATTGATCTTTATCTGCCGGCCATCCCCGCAATTGCAAAGGGGCTGAACAGCAGTGAAAGCGTGATTCAATCTTCTATCTCGTTGTTTATTTTAGTGCTTGGTCTGGGGCAGTTGCTGGCTGGACCGCTGGTTGACCGCTATGGACGCCGCCCAGTGGCGCTGGCCGGACTGGTGCTGTATCTCGTCGGCGTGGCGCTGGCCGCCACCGCCTTCAATGCCACGCTGTTTATGACCTCGCGCGTCGTGCAAAGTCTCGCGGTGTGCTGTACCTCCGTGGTTATTTTCAGCAGCGTGCGTGACCGGCTTGAAGGTGAAGAGGCGGCACGCGCCTTTGGGTTTTTAAACGGGACCCTGAACATCGTTCCGGCGCTGGCTCCGTTGATAGGCGGTCTCATCGCGCAATACTTTGGGTGGCGTGCTCCTTTCTGGGCGCTGTTCGGCTATACGCTGATGACGCTGCTGCTGGTGCTGGCCTTTTTGCCTGAAACGCGTCCGGCTCATACCAAACAGGTCGGCAGCCTGCCGCTGCGACAGTATCTGCGCATTCTGCGTGACGGTAATTTCCTGAACTTTGCGCTGGTCAATGCGGGCGCGATGGGCATGGCGCTGACCTACGTTTCCCTCGCGCCTACCGTTCTGATGACACAGGGCGGACTGTCTCCGCTCCAGTTTTCACTGGTTTTTGGCGCCAACGGTTTCTGGATAATGTTGATGAGTTACATCGCCAACCGCATTATTCGCAAGGTGGGGCGGCCTGTATGCCTGGCTATCGGCGGAATATTCATGCTGGTAGGCGGCGTTGGATTGTTTGCGGGGCTTGCGCTGCTCTCCCCCGAGACTCAGCTCGCGACCTGGGTTTATATGCTGCCGGTCGCCAGTGCCTGCGCCGGTCTGGCGTTTGTGATTGGCCCCGCCACCAGCTACGCGCTGGAGCCCTATTCAAGCGAAGCGGGAATTGCCTCGGCACTGGTCGGTTTTGTGCAGATGGCCGGTGGTGCAGGACTTGGCCTGGTGGCGATGGCGCTGCCTTTGCCGCCCAAAGCCAGTCTGGCGCTGGTGATGTTAACCGCATTTATACTGGCCTGGACCGCAAAAATGCGCAGCAGGAAGATGAAAGGGAAAATCGCCTCCGTCGCCTAAACGCTGGCCCTGCAGGGCCAGCCAGTGAACAAACTTAGGCGTCGACGCGAACGGGCACGCGCGGCGCCAGTGCACTCATCAACTCGTACCCCAAGGTTCCGGCGGCGGCGGCAACCTCATCGATAGGCAATTGATGGCCCCATAGCTCTACCTGCGTGCCGATTTGTGCTTGCGGACACGGCGTGAGATCCACCATCAACATATCCATTGACACCGTCCCGAGCGTGCGGGTTTTCACGCCATCCACGATGACTGGCGTGCCGCTCGGGGCGTGGCGAGGATAGCCATCGGCATATCCACAGGCGACCACGCCAATCCGCTGCGCCTGTTCTGCGCAGTAACGGCCGCTGTAACCCACGCGATCGCCGGGGCTCAAGGACTGAATGGCCAGGATTTCGCTGTGCAGCGACATGACCGGTTCAAGCCCGGTTTCGGCGATGTCCTGCGGCTTGCCGCTTGGCGACGCGCCATAAAGAATGATGCCCGGACGCACCCAGTCATGATGCGTCTGCGGATGCCAAAGTGTGGCGGCCGAATTGGCATAGGAACGAGGTCCAGGCAATTGATAACTGCCCTGTTCAATCCTGTCGACCTGCGCGTTTACCCCTTCAGGAACATCTGCGCTGGCAAAATGAGTCATGAGCGTAATCTCGCCTACCTGCGGCAGCGCGCGAAGCTGATGCCAGATTTCGGCGGCTTCGGCTGGTTGAAAACCAAGACGATTCATTCCGCTGTTAATTTTTAAATAAATATCGATAGGTGCGGTTACGTGAGACGTGGCCAATGCCGCCACCTGCCAGCGACTGTGCACCGCGGTCGTTAAGCCATAATGGGCTACGGCTTTGAGATCTTCGGCCTGGAAAAAACCTTCCAGCAAGAGTATCGGCCCCTGCCAGCCCGCCTCCCGCAATAGCACCGCTTCGTTGAAGTCCAGCAGGGCAAAACCGTCCGTCGTGCGAAGGCCTTGCCAGATGCGTTTAATGCCATGTCCATAGGCATCGGCTTTTACTACCGACCAGACTCTGCTGTGAGGAGAATAGCGGCGAACCACCTGTAAATTATTGTGCAAGGCGGATAATGACAAGGTGGCGGCAATCGGGCGTGGCATGAAAACTCCTGAATTTAATCGAGTGAACGCCCGCCATCAGCAGCAACGGGCGTCTCTTTCCTTTCTCTCTTTTGAGGATGTGTGCAGCGGGCTAAGGCGTTAGCTTACCGGATGCATTTTGCGGGAACGGTCGGACTGCGCCACAAAACCTTCGCTGTAGCGTGCGACGGATAGGTCGTCTGACGGAATGGCCGGCGTGACACCGGAGATAATGTCGGCCAGCAACTGGCCCGAGCCGCAGGCCATCGTCCAACCCAGCGTGCCGTGGCCCGTATTGAGATAGAGATTCTTGAGGCTGGTTTTGCCGACAATAGGCGTGCCGTCCGGCGTCATCGGGCGTAAACCGGTCCAGAAAGTCGCCTCTTCAATATTGCCGCCATTGGGGTAAAGGTCTCTCACCACCATTTCCAGCGTTTCACGGCGCGCCTTGGCGAGTTGAGTGTTAAAGCCGACGATTTCAGCCATTCCGCCAACGCGAATACGTTTGTCGAAACGGGTAATGGCGATTTTATAGGTCTCGTCAAGCACGGTGGAATACGGCGCAGACGCAGGATCGGTAATGGGAATCGTCAGGGAATATCCCTTGAGCGGATAGACGGGAATGGACACGAGGTCGGCCAGCAATGCCGTGGAATAGGAACCAAAAGCGACCACATAGGCGTCGGCTTTGACCACCTCATTGCCACATTGAACGCCCGAAATCTGTCCGTTTTCCACCAGCAGACGATCCACCTGCTTGTTAAATTCGAATTTCACGCCCGCCTGACGCGCCATGTCGGCCAGTTGACGGGTAAAGAGCTGACAGTCGCCGGTTTCGTCGTTCGGCAGACGCAGACCGCCGGTCAGCTTGTGCGCAACCTGGGCAAGCGCAGGTTCGGCGCTGGCAAGCTGACTGGATTCCAGCAGTTCATAGGGCACGCCCGCCTCTTTCAGCACGGCGATATCTTTATAGGCACTGGCAAACTGCTGCTCGGTGCGGAAAAGCTGCAATGTGCCGCCCTGACGCCCTTCATACTGAATGCCTGTCTCTTCACGCAATGCTTTCAGGCAGTCGCGGCTGTATTCGGCAATACGCACCATGCGGCTTTTATTGGTCTGATAATGACGCATGTCGCAGTTGCGCAGCATCTGCCACATCCATTTAAGTTGCGTACTGGTGCCGTCAAGGCGAATGGCCAGCGGGGCATGGCGCTGAAACATCCATTTTACCGCTTTTAAGGGCACACCTGGAGCCGCCCAGGGCGCGGCATAGCCGGGTGAGATCTGTCCGGCATTGCCTGCACTGGTCTCTTCGGCAGGACCCGCCTGACGATCGATGACCGTCACCTCATGCCCTGCTTTCGCCAGATACCATGCACTGGCGACACCTACTACACCACTGCCTAAAATCACCACTCGCATACTCGACTCCAGTTTACATCTCAATAAGCATAATATTCTGGCGCAGAAAGTATCTCACCCGCTGGAAGAAACCCACTGAAATCGCCAAAAGTGTGAAGAATTTCACAAACATTTATCGTTGAAACTGAATAATTTTTCAATAGGCGCAATTAAATAACGATATACCGCGACATTTCATGCTGATTGACAATAATTCCACGCATTTTGCTAGCAAAGCTAGCATTGATTGCGTTCAATCCCCTGCTTTATCAAACCTGTTTTATCACAGCATTTAATGCTGATATTCGAACCTTAAATCAGAACATAAAACTACATTTAAACACTTAACTGATATTCCCTAACTCTCTACCAGACGTCGCGTTAACCTCCCCTATGGAGAATTATAATCCCGATAGGTTGCCCCCGCCGGTTCAAACAGATTTGCTTTCGTATTCCATAAAGGTTTACGGTGAATATTCATACCATTATTGACACCACTCTGGCCGAGGGATATAGAGTTGAGTATGACATTGAACAAAAACCGGCCGGTTTTTTTTAAAAACGAGATATTGAAACGTCTGTCCGATAAGGTGATGAATAAGCGTAAAAAAAGGCTCGGCGGTCTTCACGAGGTCGAGATTGAGCTACGATTAGAAGTGGATGCATAAGTTTAATCCTTATCTTGCGTCCGTAACTGACTGAGGGTGCGCTGATGACGACGAAGACCCAGGAACACAAAACTGAAGACAAACGTCTGAGTGATGGACCAGACTGGACGTTTGAGTTGCTCCAGACCTATCTGGAAGAGATTGACCGGGTGGCCAAAGGCTACCGGCTTGAGACCTACCCGCATCAAATCGAGATAATCACCTCCGAACAGATGATGGATGCCTATTCCAGCATCGGTATGCCTATCAACTATACCCACTGGTCTTTCGGTAAAAAGTTTATCGAGACCGAACAGCGATACAAACAGGGCCAGCAAGGGCTTGCCTATGAGATTGTGATCAATTCCAATCCCTGTATTGCCTATCTGATGGAGGAAAACACCATCACCATGCAGGCGCTGGTTATTGCTCATGCCTGTTATGGACACAATTCGTTTTTCAAAAATAACTATCTATTCCGTAGCTGGACTGACGCCAGTTCGATTGTCGACTACCTGATTTTTGCCCGCCGCTACATTAGCCAGTGCGAAGAGCGCTATGGCGTCGAAGAAGTCGAACGACTGCTGGATTCCTGTCATGCCCTGATGAACTACGGCGTAGACCGCTATAAAAGGCCGCAAAAAATTTCGCTGATGGAAGAGAAGGCCCGTCAGGAAAGCCGCGAAGCCTATCTGCAAAGTCAGGTCAATACGCTTTGGAAGACCTTGCCGCGCCGTGACAAGGAAGACGCGCCGGAACAGGTTCGCCGGTTCCCCTCCGAACCTCAGGAAAATCTGCTCTACTTTATGGAAAAAAATGCGCCGTTGCTGGAGCCGTGGCAGCGTGAAATCTTGCGTATCGTGCGCAAGATAAGCCAGTATTTCTATCCGCAGAAACAGACTCAGGTCATGAATGAAGGCTGGGCCTCATTCTGGCACTACACTATTTTGAATCATCTTTATGATGAAGGAAAAGTCAGCGACCGTTTCATTCTGGAATTTCTCCACAGCCATACCAATGTGGTTTATCAGCCTGCGTACAACAGCCCGTATTACAGCGGGATCAATCCGTATGCGCTGGGCTTTGCCATGTTCCAGGATATTAAACGAATCTGTCAGTCGCCGACGGAAGAAGACAGGCACTGGTTCCCGGATATCGCGGGTTCAGACTGGCTCGATACCCTGCATTTCGCCATGCGTGACTTCAAGGACGAAAGCTTCATCAGTCAGTTCCTGTCGCCGAAAGTCATGCGCGATTTCCGGTTGTTTACCGTGCTTGATGACGATCGTAACAATTATCTGGAAATATCCGCGATACATAATGAAGAAGGTTATCGCGCAATCCGTCAGGAACTTTCCGCTCAATATAATTTGAGTAATCACGAGCCGAATATTCAGGTCTGGAACGTTGACCTTCGAGGCGACCGCTCACTGACCCTGCGCTATATTCCCCAGGATCGCGCACCGCTCGACAAGAGCCGCCGCGAGGTGATGAAACACATTCACCGCCTGTGGGGATTTGATGTCTACATGGAGCAGTTGAACGAAGACGGAAGCATCGAACTGCTGGACCGCTGTCCTCCGCGACCTTCTGCACTTTGATTCAATTTTTACGCACAAAAAAGGGCGCTTCCGCGCCCTTTTCTTTTATTTGCCACACAACGTTTCAACTTTGGCAGAATCATCACGCCAGGATTATCGGCGCTGTTCGGTTAAATCGCTCGGCATGGTGCCCTGCATGCTGTGCCAGATAGCGCCACTTTCCTTTCCGTATCCACGTACGCAATCGACAATCTGGTCAAACTGCTTCTGCTCGCAGATGTGCGACAGCTTCTGGTAAAAATCAACGGCCAGCTTGCGTGCCTGAGGATTGGAGAAATAGTAACGGCCAACACGCGTGTAAAGGCCTCGTAATCCATTGATTATCAGACCATATATCGGATTTCCGGAGGCAAAGGCCAGACCGCGGAAAATGCCGTAATCCAGCTCGGTAAAGGCTTCGGACGTGTCTTCGGCTTCCTGCGCCTTGGCCAGAACATTCTGCGTTTCTTCGGGATTGGTGCGCATCGCCTTGCGAATGAAAATGGTCGCGATATTGGTGCGCACGGACAGCAGATTATCGATAAGCTGCGGCACGCTTTCGTGATCGAGACGCGCCAGGGTTTCGAGAATATTCAGCCCGGACGTCTCCCAGAAGTTGTTGACCTTGGTCGGTTTGCCGTGCTGGATGGTGAGCCAGCCGTCACGTGCGAGGCGCTGCAAGACCTCACGCAAGGTGGTGCGTGTAACGCCAATCAGCTCGGAGAGTTCTCTCTCGGCCGGCAGGATGGACCCCGGAGGAAAACGACTGTTCCAAATACTTTCAATAATATATTCTTCGGCAAAACCGGCAGGACTCTGCGCCTTGATAACCATGTGTGTGGCTTTCCGTTACAGCTTCTACAAGCTGCTTTTTCAGATGTTATAATTCAGCTCATCATACCAGATGAAAATCTCCGGTTATAGCATCCGCGAGTCAGTAAAGTGCAAAATGTCCCTGCCTTGATTTACGACATGCAACGTCTGGATTTCACGTGCTATTTTAAATGCCCTCCTCTTTAAACAAGCTGGAAGATCGGATGAATTGGTTTACACTGCCTGTCGAAAGCTTACTGCATGGATAACTAGCCTATGTTGCAATATCTTAACCGCCTCTCGCAGGGCCGCGGTGCCTGGCTGCTGATGGCGCTCACCGCACTGATCCTCGAGTTGGTGGCGCTCTACTTCCAGCACGTCATGCTGCTGCTGCCGTGTGTCATGTGTATTTACGAGCGCTGTGCGCTGTTTGGTATTCTGGGCGCCGGACTGGTCGGGGCCATCGCGCCCGCAACCTGGCTACGCTATGGCGCAATCCTTATCTGGCTTTACAGCGCCTGGGAAGGACTGCGTCTCTCGTGGCAGCACACCATGATTCAGCTCCACCCGTCCCCCTTTACGACCTGCGATTTTGCCGCACGCTTCCCGAGCTGGCTGCCGCTCGATAAATGGCTTCCGGGTGTATTTGTCGCAACCGGCGACTGCGCCGAACGGTCATGGACTTTCCTGAACATGGGCATGCCGCAGTGGCTGGTGGGTGTTTTCGCCGTCTTCCTGCTTATTGGCGTAGTGGTATTGCTGGCACAGTTTTTCCAGACCAGACGTCGGGATCTTTTTTCCGCAAGGTGATTAACGTCGCCTGTGGAAATTTGGCCTGCAATCATTAATGGTTTTCATTTTCTGAAGCTTCTCGTTCGAGAAGCTTTTTTGCAATAAGGCGTTGGCGCAACGTAGTGAACACTTTCATGCGGTTGCTTTTGTTATCCGGCCTGGGCTACTCTGGCAAAGAGTATAACGTTACAAGTTTTCAGAAAGCTTTTATGAAGTAACTTAACGCAAATAATTTCAGAAATTTGAAATTATTTACTTTATAAAACGGTGTTTTAGGAAGATTCGCTCTATCTTGACCAGCGAAATCTCACTTTTTTTCTTATAATAAAAAAGCTTAACGCAAAAGTTAATAATATTTCGGAGGTCCTTGTGTTTATTTCTGATGAAGCAAAGGGTAATACGCTGATTGGTGAGGCGACTATCAACCTTATCTTCAACAGGGAAGAAGTAACCGTTAATACGTTGCTGAGAGAGCTGAAATCTATGGCCGAGAGCGAAGACGATGAAAATCGCCTTTTGCTGATGCACGAAGTTTGCCGTTGGTTACAGGGTTTTTGCAGTTTGGGCAGTGTTAAACCCGAGCGCGCAGGTTGGCTGGACTCTGCTCTGAAAAATGGCAGTATGAACAATTCGGTTCCTTTTAACCGCTTCACCTCTTCGACGAAAGACGAGGGTTAGTTCAAGCGCACCAGAAGCTGCAAACTATTCAATGATGCAGGCGGCCATCGCCATGATGGCCAATTGAATGATAAATAACGCTCTTTTCAGAAATCACACCTTTCTCGCCTTAGACATAACTTTCTGATTTTACACTATTAGCACTTTTTGCTAAAAAACTGTGTTCCACTCTTTTAAAATAACTGTACAACAATGATAAAGCTGTATAACTTTGTACTTATACCCTCGATCACTTTTTAATCAGGCTTAGCCTAAGGATTACTTATGCGTCAGGACAAATACAGTGCACTCCCTTTGAGCGATGCCCATCTTTTCAATCGTGT